>Ga0207683_10003696_pt1 | contig 13294 bp, 14 predicted proteins | sample KBSM73metaG_FD_184333 | JGI IMG/M metagenome (GOLD analysis project Ga0207683, IMG submission 184333) | Miscanthus rhizosphere microbial communities from Kellogg Biological Station, Michigan, USA - KBS M7-3 metaG (SPAdes) (version 2) | ecosystem: Host-associated > Plants > Roots > Rhizosphere >...
ATTCCAGAGCACGAAGAATACCGACGCATTTACCTACGACGTGGGTCTCGGAGTGCGTTGGGACGTGTCCCCTGGCTACTCGATGCGCTTCGCCTATGAAAAGCATTGGTATGACGCTGACAAGAGTTCGCCGGACTTCGACCGTTACAAGCTTGGAATCGTGTTCGTCTATTGATCATCCTGCGAGGCATGGAACGACATGAGTCTCTCGTGCCGTTCCTTCCTCGCATGCTCTTGTCTGCTGACAGCCATCAGCCAAGCCGCGGCAGCTACTCGAATTCGACAGCAACTGCAGCCGTGACGAATTCGGCGCCACGCTCTAGTACGAAACGTATTCAGTGGCTTTCAATAATTTTCGTGGTGGCTTCCGCGATCAGGACGTCATCGCCTGGCGCTGTCTCGACTATGAAGTGGAATCCAATGATCCGATCGAAGACATGAATTTCGGCGGCCCGGCAATCGGCGCCGCTTTCCGCTGGTAGCCGTGGGACCAAGGTCCGATATCGGCTTTATTGCGCCCCTCGGTAAAACTAAGGCATCAGCCTGGGAGTTTGAACATGAAAATGCCTCGCCTGAGTCTTGCACTCGTGGGTTCTATGGTCGTTGCAGCGAGCCTCGTGTTGAGCGCCTGCGCGGCTCCGAAGATCAAGACGCGTTCGCAGTCTGATCCGAACGTAAATCTTGCCAGCTTTCACACCTATGGATTCGTGTCAGAGCCGGGAACGAACCGATCTGGCTACTCCACGCCGATCACCACCTACTTCAAGACTGCCATCACACGCGAGATGAATGCGCGCGGTTACGTCTATTCGGAAGACTCGCCCCAGCTGCTGATCAACTTCAATACGAATGCGCATGAGCAGGTCGACATTCGCAGCACTCCCTCGATGAGCTACGGCTATGGGTACTACGGCTATCGCGGTGGAATGTACGCGGCCGGTCCGATCGGGGGCACGGATGTGGAAACGGTGCGTTACAAGCAGGGCACGGCCAATATCGACGTCGTCGATGCCGCCAAGAAGCAACTCGTCTGGGAAGGAGTCGCCGAAGGCAAGATCACGGACGAGATGATGAAGAATCCGCAGGCAACCATCGATGGCGTGATTACGGACATGTTCGCCGCATATCCCGTCAAGGCGCCGGGCCAATGAAATTCCCGCCGGCGTCCGCGGCGGCGGATGCCGGTCGTTGACGCCGACTAACAAACTCGCGCCAGGATCCAACGATGAATATCAGCCGCCGCTTGGTACGCTCACTCGTGATGACGCTGCTGGGCGGCCTCTCATTCATCGCGCTCCCGGCGGCGGCTCAGGATCCGCTGCCATCCTGGAACGACACGGGTCCCAAGAAGGCCATCATCGCGTTCGTTGCGCGCGTGACGAAGCCTGGCACGCCGGATTTCGTGCCGGTGAACCAGCGCATCGCCACCTTCGACAATGACGGCACGCTCTGGGCAGAACAGCCCGTCTATTTCCAGTTCGAATTCGCCATCGATCGCATCAAGCTGCTCTCGGCGGGACATCCGGAGTGGAAGACCCAGGAACCCTTCGCTTCGCTGATGGAAGGTGACATTCCGCGGGCGCTCGCGAGGGGCGAGCAGGACGTCGTGGATGCCATCTCGGCGACCCACGCCGGTATGACGACGGAAGCGTTCGATCGCATTGCGCGCGATTGGATCCGCACCAAGCGTGATGCGCGCTTCAAGCGAACCTACATCAGCCTGGTCTATCAACCGATGATCGAGCTGCTCGACTACCTGCGCGCCAATGGCTTCAAGACCTTCATCGTTTCGGGTGGTGGTGCCGAGTTCATTCGTGCTTTCGCCGAGGAAGCGTATGGCATACCGCCCGACCAGGTCGTGGGAAGCTCCGGTCGTCTGAAATACCAGATGCGTGGCGACGTTCCCGAGTTGCTCAAGCTGCCGGCGGTCGACTTCATCAATGACAAGGATGGCAAGGTAGTCGGAATCCAGAAGTTCATCGGGCGCCGGCCCATCGCGGCTTTTGGCAACTCCGATGGAGACCAGCAAATGCTCGAGTGGACCGCCGCCGGCAAAGGGCCGCGCCTCGCTCTGCTGGTGCACCACACCGACGCGACGCGCGAATGGGCTTACGATCGGGATTCGCGTATCGGCACGCTCGACAAGGCACTGGACATGGCCGTGGAGAAAAAGTGGACCGTCGTCAGCATGAAGGACGACTGGAACGCGATATTCCCGAAGCAGTAGTTGCAGATCCTTTATGGCGTCATCTGGCGCTCGAGAATGTGAATGAAGCTTTCGGTGCGTCGATTGGCACTGCTGGCGTGTCTTCCGTACGCCGCCGCTGTCGGAGCGCAGGAGCTCGAACCGCGCGCCTATTCGCCGAGTCCTGTGGGTGTGAATTTCTCGCTGCTGTCGCTCGTTCGCTCGACGGGCGAAGTGCTGACGGACCCTTCTGTACCCGTCCAGGATGTGGAGGCGAAACTCGATCTCGGCTTGGCCGGCTATGGGCACACGTTTGGTGTCATGGGTCACCAGGCCAGCGCCCTGCTCGTGGTGCCTTATATTTGGGGCGACATCTCCGGGAATGTCTTCGAACAAGCACGCTCGGTGACTCGCTCGGGAATCGGAGATACCAAGCTGCGGCTGGCGGTCAATCTCATCGGTGGTGAAGCCATGACGCCGAAAGAGTTCATCAAGCGCACGCCCAGGACTACGCTCGGCGCGAGCCTCAGCATCTCCGCGCCCACGGGCCAATATGATCCCGACAAGCTCATCAACCTGGGCACCAATCGCTGGGCGTTCAAACCGGAAATCGGTCTCACGATTCCGCATGGCCGCTGGATGTTCGATGCGTTCGCCGGAGTCTGGCTCTTCAGTGCCAATCCGGACTTCTTTGGCGGGGTGCATCGCGAGCAGGATCCAATGCCGACTTTGCAGGGACACGTGAGTTACACGTTTCGCCCGCAGCTGTGGCTGGCGCTCGACACGACGTATTACTTCGGTGGAGAAACCAGCGCGAATGGTGTTCCCGCCGACGACCGAAAGGAAAATTCCCGCGTCGGGCTCACGCTCTCTCTGCCGGTGGGGAAGGGCAATTCGATCAAATTCAATTTGAGCAAGGGTGCGACCGCGCGCCTGGGCAGCAACTTCACCACCTACGGAATCGGCTGGCAGCACACCTGGTTCGACAAGCAGCCCCGCTGACTATTTTTCCTTGCCGTTGATGCGGTCGAGGCTCTCGCGCAGTTTGCGCGCCCAGTCCTGCATGATCCGGCGCGCGGCGTTGGAGTTCGAAGCTTTCGTGGTCCACTGGAACTGGCCGCCGGGCGTATCGTCGGAACGTCCGTCGACCGCGCGCGCCAGCAGTTGGCCGGTTGGCCCGTCGCGCATTTCGAGCACGAGTGTCATCGATCCCGAACTCGTGGTGTAAGTGCGCGTGATGCCGGGATCATTGGAATCCGGCGCGTTGACCCACAGATCGATGATGGCAGTGCGCACATGCAGTGTGTCTTCCGCGGCGGTATCGACCACCGTGTAGCCGTGCTTGGTGAGCTCTACAAGGAACACCTCGTGCATCAGTTCCGCGAGCCCGTCCTTGATCTCCTGCATTTCCTCCGCGGTTGGCTTGTTCTTGAACCCAGTGCTGTTGCTGTTTACGTCTTTTTGCCAGTTCTTGGCGAATTCGACCTCCACTTTGTCGAGCATCACGCTTTTGTATGCCGTGAACACCACATCCGGACGCACGTAGACGGCGTCGAGTCCCTTCACCTTCTTCAGGCTCAGTCCATCCCAGCTTTCCGGCTGCTTCTTGGCATGCGCGATCGGAACCATCAGGCAGGTGAGAAGCGCGACGAGGGTGAGGCCGCGGGCGATGGGATTTTTCACTGTTTTTCTCTCATGGTGAACGGATCAGGCGGGCATGGCGTCGCCCACCCGGACGGCGACTTGGCACAGAGCCTCGCGCGCGACCCGCTCGCTTGCGATGGGACCAAAGTCCGATGGGGAGTGGGTTCCCCGGGCAGTACAACCGGATAGACAAGAAACGGAGTGTTCCCGATGAAAGTATTGCGACCGGCGTTCCTGCTTCGCGGGTCCTTGTTGCTGTGCGTCGCCGTGCTGAGCGCCTGCGCTACTTCCGGCCACGTTCCGAAACTCAAGGTCCGAACCAACGTGGATCCCGAGGCGAAATTCGATACCTATCGCAGCTACGGTTTCGTCGCACAGCCCGGAACCAATTACGACGGCAAGACCACTCCGCTGACCATCTATTTCATGCAGGCCGTTCGCCAGGAGATGGACTCTCGCGGTTATCGCTACACGGAGGAGTCTCCGGATCTGCTCGTCAATTTCCACACCAATGGGCGCGTGAACGATGCGCAGACCTCGGTGTCGCCGACCTACGGTTACTCGACGGGTTACTACGCCTACCGCGCGGGGCTGTACGGACTGCCGGTCGTCATGGCCGAAGGACAGGAAACCATCACCTACAGAGTGGGAACCGGAAATGTCGATGTCGTCGATGCAAGCCGAAAGGTGCTGATCTGGGAAGGTATCGCTGAAGGGCGCCTCTCCGAGGAAATGATCGCCAACCCGGGCCCGGCCATCGGCGAAGTGATCTCGGACATGTTCGCGCAGTACCCCGGCAAGGCGCCGAAATGAGGGCAGTGCTCACCGTATGGCTGGTGCTGGGAGCCTGCACGACAGGCACCGCGTTGGCGCAGACCAACCTCGGTGACGTGGCCGACGCGCCGTCGGCAAAATTCCAGCCGGCGGATTTCGACCTCTTGTGGGCCACCGTCGATGAAGTGACCCGCGGGAAAGTCGGTGCCACGAAAGCCTGGGAAAACTCGGCGACCGGCAACGGCGGTTCGATCAAACTACTGAAGGTATTCACCAGTACCGACGGCCGCGATTGTCGTCAGCTGCGCATCGACAACCACGCCAAGTCGCTCAAGGGTTCCACGAAGCAGATCGTATGTGCGACGCCCGAGGGCAAGTGGATGCTCGACGCGGGAGCCCAGCCCGCGTCAAATCCCAAGCCCTGAATCACCAGGAGTCTCCGCGTTGGGAGTTCGAGGCCAGAGCAGCGCCATCATTCCCATCGTGAACAAGCCGGCAAGGAAGAAGAGGCCGACGCGCGTCAGCCAAACCGAGAACGTCCCCGACTCCGAATGCAGGCTGCTGCCGAATACGATCAGGTAACCGTTGCAGGCCACGATCAGAAGTTGCCCCATGGGATCGCCGTGAGAAATTCTCCAGCCGAACAGCAGTGCAGAGGCCAGCAAGAGCAGGGTGAATGTCGCGAGAGTGGGATGGATGGCAAGCAGCACCAGTACGATGACACTGGAGACGCCGCCGGCGAAGTTGGCAACGACATTGAGGAACGCCTGTTTGCGTCCGAGCTGAAAATCGAGACTGGTGACGATCAGGACGGTGCCGACCATGGCGGGTATCGCCGTGTACAGGCCCAGCATCAGATAGGCGAGCATGAGAGGCGCGAGAATTGCCGTTCCCAGCAGCGCAATGCGCAGCGCGAGCGCAGGCGGCGGTGGGACTGGCTTCGGAGCGGCGCGAGGTGGCAGCGCCTTCGGAAAGACCAGCCAGCTCACCCAGGCCACGAACATGGCGAAGCAGGCCCCGCTCGCAAACGCCACCGCAAAGCCTTCCGCGGCGACCAGTGTTTGCAATCCGATCACCGGGACAACCGTTACGCAGACCAGGATGAACAGCGGGGCGAGCTTTGATGCGCCCTTCGCCAGTGCATACAGCGCGAGGAAAACGATGAGAGCGCTCGCGCCAAAGAGAATGTGCGGCACACCGCGAAATGCGTAGGAGAGCATCAATCCGAGGAACGCGGACACGCCGATGACCAGGCAGAAACCCAGCGCAACCTTGAGCGGCGGGCGCACGGGAATGTTGGCCAACACGACGCAGGTGAGCACCGGCGCCAGAAAGGGCACCGTCAACTTCATCAATTCTCCGGCGACGAACGCGAGCGTCACGCCAAAGGCAAAGCGAAACACCGTTTGCGCGTGCGCTGAATCCATTGTCAGTAGATATAGCTGAACCAGGACACGATGCGCAGCCACGCGCGGCCGATCGGATTGAAAATCCAGGCATTCGGATTCGTGAGTATCAGCACGTTGGCCTGCGCACCGTTGCGCAGCGGCAGATCGCCGAGCGCGTTACTCGCTTCTTCCTTCAGCGCGATGCGCACCGGGAAACGTTGTGGTTCGCGCAGCCAGCCCTGCTGTGACTGCACTTCCGGAAGCGTGCCTGCCGGCGCCTCGCCGCCGTTGCTGATGCCCCAGCCCACGCTGTCGACGATTCCGTCGAACACGCGTCCCGGCAGCAAATCGAAGGTCACGCGAACAGCGTTGCCCGGCGCCACCCGGCTCAGCTGGTTTTCGCGTAGATAGGCGGTGAGCCAGACGCTGTTGCCCTCGATGAAGCTCATCACCGGCTGGCCGCGATTGGCGTACTGGCCCTTGGAGAGGCGAAGGTTGGTGATCATGCCGTCCGCCGGCGCGTTCACGGTGGTGTTGGAGAAATCGAGTTGCGCTTGAGCGAGCGCCGCGCGCGCCTGCTGTACTTGAGGATTGGAGTCGCCCTCGGGACCGAATTTCTGCTTGGCGCTTTCCAGATCCGCCTCGGCTTTCGCGACATCCGCCGTGGCGCGCTCGATCTCGGAGCGAGCCCTGATGGAATCCGTTTCCGACAGCGCCTTTTCCTTGGTCAGGTCGAAGATGATGGAGCCGAGCTCTTTGCTGACCTCGAGTTCGGTGCGCTGCTTGGTGAGCGCGGACTGCGCCGCTTGCACTTGCGAACCCGAGACACTGAGGTTCTGCTGTACCACTGCGAGGTTGGCTTCGGCCACGCGCAGCGCAATCTCGAACGGCTCCGGGTCGATGCGATACAGCAGTTGCCCCCTTTTCACCCGCTCATTGTCGTGAGTGGCCACTTCGATCACTTGTCCGTTCACCTGCGGAGCGATCTGCACCAGCAAGACTTCGATGTTCGACTGTGAGGTGTACGGCGTCACGCGATCCGAAGTCACGTGATAGATGAACAACACCGCGAGGGTGATAAGCACGCTCTTGGTGATTGTCTTCACCGGATCCTTGGGCTTTCCGGTATCGGCCGGCGGTGCGGGCGGCGCGGCGTTTTCGGCTATCGGTGTATTGGCCTTGGTGTCCATGAGAAGTCTTCAGGGAAAGGATTTCGGGTCTTCAGACATGTCGACGTGAGGCTGCGCGGCGAGAGCTGCGGCGTCGACTACCCAGCCACCTCCCATCGACTTATAGAGATCCACCAGCGCCAGGTAGGTGTCACCCTTGGCCTGTGTGTAGTCGAGTTCCGCAGAGAACAGGCCGCGCTCGGCATCGAGCACCTCGAGGTAGCCTGAGTAACCATTGTCGTAGCGCAGATTGGCGAGCCGGGCGTAGTCGCGCATCGCCTCCACTCGCTCTTCCTGCGCTGCCAGCGCCTCGCGCGACTTCTGGGTGGCGATCAACGCATTCTCGACATCGCTGAAAGCCGTGCGGATCGCGCGCTGATAGGCGATCAGGAACTGCTGCTGGCGCGCTTCCGCAACGTTGACCTGCCCGGAAACTGCGCCGCCGGTGAAGATCGGTCCTGCAACCGCGGCACCATAGCTGTACAGCTCGGTGGCACTGCTGAAGAGGGTGTCGAATGAATTGCTGACGCTGCCAAACAACCCGGTTAACGAAATGCTCGGGTAGTAGAGCGCCTTCGCCGCGCCGATGCGGGCGTTCGCGGCGATGAGATTGAGTTCGGCCTGCTTGATGTCCGGGCGGCGTTCGAGGATCTCCGAGGGCAGCCCGGCCGGAACTATGGGCAATCCGACCGCCTCAATTTTCTTGCTGCGAGCAATGGGGCCGGGATTTCGCCCTAGCAACAATGCCAGCGCGTTCTCGATCTGCGCCTGCGTCTGTTCGAGCGGGGGGATGGTCGACTTGGTGACCGCATATTCCGAACGCGACTGCGAAAGCTCGAATTCCGAGCTGGCGCCGCGCTTGTAACGCGCTTCAAAGATTCTCAGTGCCTCCGCGCGACTGACCAGGGTGCGCCTGGCGATGTCGAGCTGCGCATCCACAGCGAGCAGGTTGATGTACGTCGAGGCCACCGTCGATACGAGGGTGAGTACCGCGAAGCGCCGGCCTTCTTCACTGGCCAGCAGGTCCGCCTTGCTGGCTTCGGTGAGCCGGCGCAATCGCCCGAAGAGGTCGATTTCCCAGGACGCGAATGCATCCACACGAACGGCGTCCGACGCGGAATCGGGTGGTGTACGTCCGGTGCCGACGGTGGCTTCGGCGCCGATTTGCGGGAATTTGCCGGAGCGCGTCAGGCCGTGGGCGCCGTAAAACTCGTCGACGCGAGCCGCGGCGATGCGCACGTCGAAATTGTCGGAGAGCGCAATGCTGATGAGCTCATCGAGCGTCGTGTCATGAAACTGCTTCCACCATTCCGTATTGGCGAGGTCGTTGGCTTCCACGACGGCGAAGCGATATTTCTCCGGCGCATCGATCTCGGGCCGCTCGTAGTCGGGCCCGACCGTGCAGCCGGATGCGAGGCAGCAAGCGAGGAGCGTTGCCGCCACGACCACCGCAGGTTGCGCGCTCGAAGGCTTCAGAATTCCTTCTCCAGCTGGCCGGCTTCGCGCAGCTTGTCGACCTGGAAAAACTTCGCCCAGCTGTTGGTCATCGAGAACAGCAGCGGCTTGCCGATGAACTTGCCGAGGCTGCTCGGCAGGAAGAACTCCCGTTCGTTGGAGAAGTAGTTGAAGTACTTCTGGTAGTCCTCGTCGGCGACTCCGAGGATGTTGCGCGCGGTGAAGCTGCCGGTGAACGTCGCCCACGGAATGCCGACCGAGCCGAATATGAATCGGATATGCGGTTGCCCGGCTGGCCTCGCGATGGTCGGCAGCAGGTCGCGGGTCGCATCGATCTGTCCCGGCCAGAACTGCATGAACGACAGGGACTTCAGTTCCGGGAAGTGCTCGAGGAACTCGTTGATGATCTTGCGGATGATGCGCGGATTGTTGAAGGCATCTTTCATGTAGGTGGTGATCGGTGTACCCCCGCCGAGCAACAGGCGATTGTCGGCGGTCAACCGGAAGTAGGTGTACACCAGCTTCGAATCCCAGCACTGCATCTGCTCACCCGAAGGGAACAACACCCGGAGCTCACGGTCGGTGAGCGGCTCGGAAATGCTCAGAAATGTCTGCGCGTGAAACACTTCGCTGGAGTAGGGGCTGATCGACTCCTCCAGCTTGTCGACGGCAATGATGATCTTGTCGGCCGTGACGCTGCCGGCGTGCGTGTAAACGGTGTGATCCTCGAGACGCTCCATCTCTGTGCTCTCGTAGATCTGCATGCCGTGATCGACGAGCAGGTTCTTGAATGCCTGCAGGCAGGCCAGCGGGTTGATGCCGTAGGTGCCCCCGTAGCGAATGCCGGCGCTGAATCCTTGCGCGCCCAGAATGCCCTTCAGTTGTTGCTCGTCGTAGGTTTTCTGGTCACTGAAGCCGACTTCCTGCCTGCAGTGGAGCTCTGAATCCACGGCCTCCTTCCCACCTTTGCCGAGACCGAGAAACAGAGAGTCCTGTTTGATCAGGCCACATTTGATGTCGTGCTTCTCGATGGCCGCGACCAGGCGTTCGATGCCGCGCAATGGCGCTTGCCAGATTTCGCCGGCGGCCTTGACGCCGTAGCGGCGCACCAGCTGGTGCAGCTCGAGTTCGCTGTCGGGTGTGAGGAAGCCCGCGCTGCGTCCCGAGGAGCTGCCGCCGATGATGTTCTTGTCCAGCAGGACGACCTTGTGACCGCTCTTGAGGAACTCGATCGCGGCGGCCACTCCGGCGAATCCGCCGCCGACGATCGCCACGTCACACTTGATGTCCTTGGCAAGCGGCGGGCAGTGACGGTGCTCATTGACGAGCAGTGTCGTGATCCACCAGTTCTGATTGACCAGCCTCGATTTCTTCGCCAATGGGCACCTGCTTTGTTCTATCGACTAGCTAGTCAGCGCCGAGCCATGCCTGCGCTGTCGCGATCTGCGCCAGGCCGAAATACTGAATGGGGAATGTGCGCAACCCTTGGGCCGTGAACAGCAGGGCGAGTTCCTCCCATTGCCGTTCACCGACGATGGCCATGCGCTCGATGTGCACATCCTGATCGGATTGAAACGAAAAGTCGTCCCAGGAGCCGCCGCGTTCCCATCCCTTGAAGTTCTCTGTCAACACGAGGATGCGCCACTTGCCGCCGGCCGCGAAGATGGCGCCGGCGGCTTTCTGCATGCTCGTGAGTTCGGGTTCGGTGAGCGTGTCGCTGACCTTGATCGTCAGAACACGTCCGGAAACATTCGCGATTTCGGCCCCCATGCCGGGCTCACCGCGAACGCCGACGCGCGCCGTGCGCCACTGCCAGCACTTCGTCCGGCGCCAGCATAGTTAGGCGGCGATGCGCGCTGGTTCGAAGCATCTGGACTCCCTGCGGTTTCCGCACCGGCAGGTGCTGAATTACGACAGGAATATCAAACTCGGGCGCCCCCGCCGGGAATGAGACCTTGGTCCCATGATCGGGCGGCGCCATATCCAGTTCAATTCACAGGGTGGCGCCGACCGGCCTTGGTCAATCCTTCGTCGGGTCGGCGTGCCTGAGAAGGTAGAGCCTGTTGACCGCCGCGAAGAAGAACGCGCCTGACCATCCGCACATGAGGATTCCGGTGAGTCCTTCCATCGCGGCGAGCACGCGCCAGGGCTGCGGCAACACGATATCGCCGTAGCCGATGGTCGCGTAGGTTACGGAACTGAAATAGAAGCTGGTCTCGAAGCTCGGTAGAGCTTCCTTCCAGTAGTAGAACCCGGCCCAGATGGTGATCTCGGTCAGGTGGGCCAACACGGTGACCCCGGCGACGCGGGTAAGCAGCCAGGAGTGGGCGATGAAGCCAAGCGGTGGTCGGGTTTGAATGTGCTTCTGAAAACGATGGAGCATCGCGCCCAGCACGGCTGCATGAATCGCGACCGTGAAGCCCAGCAGCGCTATGCCCTGGATCAGTCGAAGCAACATGGTTCGTTCTCCCGGCTCAAGACGCAGCGAGATTACTCGCTCCACATACTAACAACAGCGCGCTGCATTCAGACGGTGGAGTGGTCATGAATCAACAGTCACAGCCCGACATTCTGCGCGCGACCATACTGATACTCATCATTCTGGTGCTGCTGGTGGCAAGCCTGTGGACGATGATGGCTTTCATCGGGCCGCTGGTGTGGGCGACGGCGATCGTGGTAGCCACCTGGCCCTTGCTCGAGTGGGTGCAGCGCCACGTCGGCAATAGCCGCGCGTTGGCAACCACCGTCATGACGCTCGTCATGCTGGTGATCTTCGTCGTCCCATTCTGGGCTGCACTCGGTGCAATCCTCGACGCGTCGGTCGACGGTGTGGAGGTCGTGCGGTCGTATCTCAAGAACGGCTTGGGCCCACCCCCCGATTGGCTCGTGAAGGTACCTTTTGCGGGCGAGCGCCTGACCTCAGAATGGCAGGCCCTGTCCGCCGCTGGGCCAGAGCAGTTCGCCGAAACGATTCGACCGTACGTGAAATCCGTGGCCGCCTGGCTCCTGGCGATCACCGGTGGCTTCGGCGGCCTGCTCGGGCACTTCCTGCTCACGGTGATCATCGCGGGCATTCTCTATGCAACTGGCGAGACCGCGGCGAGCGGCGTGCGCGCGTTTGCGAGCCGACTCGCGGGAGAGCGTGGCGATGCGGCGGTGATCCTCGCCGGGCAATCGGTGCAGAGCGTGGCGCTCGGCGTCGTCGTGACAGCCCTGGTGCAGACCGCGCTCGTCGGACTCGGATTCTTTGTCGCCGGTATCCCGCATCCGGGCCTGCTGACCGCCGTCGTGTTCGTATTGTGCATCGCGCAGCTCGGGCCGTTCCCCGTGTTGATTCCGGCGATCATCTGGATGTTTTCGCATGCCAGCGGCGTGTGGGCGACCGTGTTCCTCATCTACAGCATCCCGGTGGGCATCCTCGATAATTTCCTGCGCCCGATTCTCATCAGCCGCGGTGTTGAACTGCCATTGATACTCATCATTGCTGGCGTCATCGGCGGACTCATCGCCTTCGGCGTCATCGGCCTGTTCATCGGCCCGGTGATCCTCGCCGTGACCTACTCGTCTCTCGGCGTCTGGATTGCGGACAAACCGGCACCAGTAGCAAAGGTAACTTCATGAGAAATGCCCTTCGAGCGGCGACGACTGGAGCCAGTCTGCTGTTGTTGTTAGGCGGCTGCGTCGTGAACGCGCCTCCTGTGGCGGAGACCACCGTCGACGGCCTGGAGCGCAGGCAGGCCAAGCAGGTGGACACCTTGTACGTGTTGCCTGGTGCATCGCTCGCCCCTTACAAGCAGGTGATGCTTGACTCCGTGGAGCTCGCGTTCAAAGCCGACTGGCAGACGCGAAATCCTGAAGTGACCGCGTCTGACATCACGCGCATCCGTTCGCAGGGCGCCGGGGTGTTCTATGAAATCTTCTCCGCAGCCCTGACCAGGCAACACGGCTACCCCATCACCACACAGCCGGGTCCCGACGTGCTGCGCATCTCCGCAACCATCTCCGAACTCGACTTCGCGACCACACCGGGCAGTGCCGGCGCCCAACACATGCACTTGGTATCGCCTGCTGACATGACATTGCTCATGGAACTGCGAGATTCGCAGAGTGGTGCGTTGCTGGTGCGTGCGGTCGACAAGGAGAAAGGGCGCACGTCTGGCAACCTCTCGGTCGAGGATGCCGTGTCGAATTCCGCCGAAGCACGTCGCGCACTGGAAATGTGGGCTGGCCTGCTGCGTGCGGCGCTCGATGCAGCCCGCGGCACGCCGCAGGCTCCGTGAACAAACCCGGCTCGAAGCATTCAACTACTCTGCAGAAGGAACCTGAACATGAAGCGCGCTATTTACTTTGCTCTCCTCGGTGTCGTGACGACAGTTGCTCTGGCGGCCAAGGAGCCGTTCAAACGGGAAGAAACGATCGAAGCGCAGGCAACGGTCGAGGCGGTCTACCCCGAGTCGCGCCTGCTGGTACTCAATGGTGAGGCAGGATCCTCGGTGATCGCTGCGGGTCCGGAAGTCAAAAACTTCGACCAGATCAAAGTGGGTGACAAGGTCAAGGTGGCCTATAAGGCCGCGATGGCCGCCAAGATCTCCAAGAGCAAGGAAGATCCCAAGACCACGGTCGATGCCGCGGCCTACACGGCACCCAAAGGTTCGATGCCCGCTGCCGCCGTTGGCCAG
>Ga0207683_10003697_pt1 | contig 13294 bp, 8 predicted proteins | sample KBSM73metaG_FD_184333 | JGI IMG/M metagenome (GOLD analysis project Ga0207683, IMG submission 184333) | Miscanthus rhizosphere microbial communities from Kellogg Biological Station, Michigan, USA - KBS M7-3 metaG (SPAdes) (version 2) | ecosystem: Host-associated > Plants > Roots > Rhizosphere >...
CCCATACTCGGTTGGCGAGTCCGGCAGCCGGACCACCACCATGACGGGCGAGGCCATCGTCGTCGCCGCCCGCGATCTGAAGAAGCAGATGGCCGAGAAGGGGCTGCCAACCGGGACAGCCATGCTGAAAGCGAGCGCGACGCCGCAGCCGCGCATCCAGGGCAAGATCCGCAATTGCTTCGGCGCGAACTTCGCCGAGGTGGAGGTGGACACCGAACTTGGATCCGTCAAGGTCGTCAAGTTCGTGGCCGTCCATGAGTCGGGCCGGATCATGAATCCGCTCACCGCGATGAGCCAGGTCAAGGGCGGAGTCGCCATGGGCATCGGCATGGCGCTGCACGAGAACATGATCTACGACCAGCGCACCGGAATCCCCGTGGTGACTGGCTACTACTTCGACCGCGTAGTCACCCATCTCGATGTACCTGACGTGGAAGTCGAGTTCATTGAGGCCGACGACGGCTATGGGCCGTTCGGCGCGAAAGGGATCGGCGAGTCGGGGATGATCACCACCCCGGCCGCCATCTCGAACGCGGTGTTCAACGCGATCGGACGGCGCATCAAGGACCTGCCGATTTCCCGCGACAAAATCATCGGAGCCTTCGCATGAAAACCTTTGCGAACTCGAACGCCCGGAATCTGCAGGACGCCACGCGCCGCTCCCAGGACGCCAGGAAGGCGGGGAAGAATGTCGCCTTCGCCGGCGGAGGCACCGACCTGCTTCAACTGGTCAAGGATCGGATCGTTGCGCCCGACGTGATCGTCAACCTGAAGACGATTCCGAACCTGAACCAGGTCACCCGCAGCAGCGGAGGGGTTTCGATCGGCGGGCAGGTGACCCTCGATGCGCTGAGCCGCAACGAGATCATCCGCAAGGACTATCCGGTCCTCGCCGAAGCCGCTGCGAGCGTCGCCACGCCGCAGATTCGCAACGTGGGCACGCTCGCCGGCAACGTGGCCCAGCGGCCGTGGTGCTGGTACTACCGGAACGGTTTTCCCTGCTACAAGAACGGGGGGAACCAGTGTTTCTCGTTCGCCGGCGAGAACCAGTTTCACGCCATCTTCGGCGGCGGGCCGAGTTACATCGTCCACCCGTCCGACACGGCGCCGGCGCTCATGGCCCTGGGCGCGACGTTCCGCATCGTCGGCCCCGGCGGCGAGCGGCGCGTGCCGGTGTCCGAGTTCTTCGTGCTGCCGCGCCAGAATGCGGCGGCCGAGAACGTACTGGCCGACGACGAGGTGCTGGCGTCGATCGACCTGCCGGCGGCGAAACCGGGTACCAGGAGCCACTACTTCAAGGTGACCGATCGCGAGACGTGGACGCATGCGGTGGTCAGCGCCGCCGTCGTGCTCGAGATGGACGGTGGCGTCTGCCGGGCCGCTCACGTGGTGCTCGGGGGAGTGGCGCCGATTCCGTGGCGTCTGCCGAACGTCGAGCAGATGCTCGCTGGGCAGAGGGTGACGGAGGACGTCGCTGCGCGCGCGGCCGAGACCGCGGTCAGCGGCGCGCGTGCGCTGTCGAAGAACGCCTACAAGATCCCGATGACGAAGGGGGTTGTGCGGCGTTCGTTGCTCCACACCGCGCAGATTACATAGAAGGCTCCGCGCTCTGGCCATAGGCGTTGGGCGGTGGGCGATTGGCCTGGCATGGTCGTCGCCTGTCGTCGGCTGCGTGCCGTTCTGTCCTCCGTCGTGATTGCGCCCAGTGCCCTTCGCCTACTGCCCATCGCCATCGACCGCAGGTCCCAGCGCGTCCAATCCAATCCACCGGACGCGCTGTCTAGTTTTCGCACGCCAGGTGCTCTCCGGTATTGCGATTCCAACGGGTCAGCGGTAGAACAGGCTCGCTAATGCGGCGTCCGCGTTCGGGTGCCCCAGGCGGAGGGTCAACGCATGTTCCGAAGGACGGTACGTCTTCTGATCGGGTTATTGCTCGGCATCGCCGTGTCGTCGGTCGCCTCGGCGCAGAGTGCCATCACCGGCGTGGTGAGCGACACGAGCGGTGCGGTGATGCCCGGCGTATCGGTGGAGGTGTCGAGCCCCGCTCTCATCGAACAGTCGCGCAACGCCGTGACGGACAACAACGGCGCCTATAAGGTCACCGACCTGCGGCCCGGCACATACAAGGTCACGTTCACGCTGGCCGGCTTCAACACGTTCATCCGTGACGGGCTGATCATCGAGAGCGATTTCACGGCCACCGTGAATGCGCAATTGAAGATCGGCGGCCTCGAAGAGAGCATCACCGTGTCCGGCGCGTCGCCGGTGGTGGACGTGGCGAGCACGATGCAGCGCACCGTCCTCTCGCAGGAGCAGATCGAGTCGCTACCCACCGGACGCAGCTATCAGAGCCTGGCGGCCACGATTCCAGCGCTGGCACCGGCCGGCTCGGGACGCTTCGACGTTGGCGGCTCTTCGCAGATGTGGCAGGGGACCGTGGTGGCCTACGGTTCGCTCGCCAACGATACCGCCCTTGAAGTGGACGGCATGAGCGTGATGTCGCTGCTCAATACCGGCTCGATCTCCGGCGTGTACCACAACCAGGGCGCCTACCAGGAGATGTCGTACCAGGTGGTCGGCGGGTCGGCGGAGTCGCAGACTGGCGGCGTCCGGATCAACATGATCCCGAAGGAGGGCGGCAATCGATTTTCCGGCGACTTCCTGGCCCTGTATTCGAACGAGCACTTGCAGGCCGAGAACCTGGACGACGAACTGCGCGCGAGAGGACTGACCACGCCAGGCAGCCTCGTCGAAATCTACGACTACAACGGCGGCATCGGCGGTCCGATCCGGAAGGACCGGCTGTGGTTCTTCTACTCCATGCGCCGATGGGGAACCGCGAACAACATCAACAACCAGTACCTTCCGGACGGCAGCATCGCGGTGGACCGCTCGAAGATCCGCGCCTACACGACGCGCCTCACTGCGCAGTTGAACAGCAAGAACAAGCTGACGGTGATGTACGACGCTCTGCCCAAGACACGGCAGTACTTCGCGAGCGAGGACGGGACGCGCTCGCCCGAGGGCTCGGCCTACCAGGATCAGTTCGGGTACGACTACCAGGCCAAATGGTCGTCGCCGATCACCAATAAGCTTCTGGCCGAAGTCGGGTTCTCGCAGAATTTCCTCGGCTACAACCTCGCCTACCAGCCCGGAACGCCAGGGCCGAGCGCGAGCCTGCCGTTCGGCATGATCTCCAAGAGCGATGTCGGCATCTCGAGCAAGGGCACGTTCGACGCGCCGAGCACCACGTTCTACAACCCGTTTGTCGCGAAGGTGCTGGCAGCATCCGTCAGCTACATCACCGGCTCTCACAGCATCAAGGTAGGAATACAGGACAAGTTCGGCTGGATCAAGAACACGCTGACCCAAAACGGCAACATGGTCCAGGTCTACAACAACGGAACGCCGCTGCAGGTGCGCGTCTACAACACGCCGATCGAGTCGCGCTCGAATCTGAATGGCGATCTCGGCCTGTACATCCAGGACTCGTGGAAGCTTGGCCGCCTGACGCTCAATCCCGGTATCCGGTTCGAACGGTTCAATGCCGAAGTCGACGAACAGGTGGCGCCCGCCGGCCGCTTCGTCGGAGCGCGCACATTTGCCCCGATTCCCGACCTTCCGAACTTCAAGAACTGGGTGCCGCGTGTTGGTGCGGCGTACGATCTGTTCGGCGACGGAAAAACCGGGATCAAGGGGAGCGTCGGCCGCTACATGCAGCAGGACGCAACGGCGTATCCGCAGACTTACAACCCGATGGCCACCGCCACCGCGAATCTCTCGTGGACCGATCTGAATCGCGACAACCAGGCGCAGGGTGAACTCGGGTGCCTGTATCTGACCGCAGGCTGCGAAATCAACTTTGCGCAGTTGCCAACGACCTTCGGTGCGCGTCGAAATCGGAACCCGGACCCGGATCTCGCGCGGCCGTACCAGATTGTTTACAACGCCGGAGTGACGCATGAACTGCGGCCCGGTGTCGGCGTGGCCTTCAACTACTACCGGCGCGAGTTCCACGACGTGACCTACACCACGAACCTCGCGAACCCGGTGAGCGCCTACACGCCGTACGACATCCGGGATCCGCGCGGCACCGGCACGCTCACGGTCTACAACGCAGACCCGGCGAAGATTGCACTGGTGAACGAACTGGACACGACGTCAACCAGCAACAAGACGACGTTTGACGGGTTCGATCTCGGCGTCAATGTTCGTCTCGGCCGGGGAGTCACGCTCGCTGGCGGATCGGCGACCGGACGAACGGTGACGGCGCAGTGTGATCTGTCGGATCCGAACTACCTCTCCGCAACAGCGCCGGGCGTGCAGTACTGCGACCAGCGCACATACGGCATGCCGTGGCTGACGACCGTGAAGTTCTCGGGAAGCGCACCGGTCGGCTATGGCTTCCGGGTGAGCGGCGTTCTCCAGAGCTCTCCGGGCGACCAGGTCATCTACACCTACGTGGTGACGGCCGCGAACTTCAGGACGCAGACCGGCGTGCCGCTCACACAGTCGTCGGTGACGGCACGGCTCACTCAGCCCGGGACGGAGTACCTGACGCGGGTCAACCAGTTTGACACGACGATCTCCAAAAACTTTGCGTTCGGCAAGGTGCGAGTGTCGCCTGAGGTCAGCCTGTTCAACCTGTTCAACGCCAACCCCGTGTTGAGCCAGAGCACCGCGTATCCGAACACCGGAGTGCCGCTGCGAATCCTGGACGGCCGGCTGATTCGGTTCCAGGTCCAGGTGCGCTTCTGAGACTGGCTCAGGACTGGTGGTTAAAACTGGACGTGGCGTCGGGTCTTTAGACCCGACCTGCAGAGGGGCGGGTCTGACCAGCCTCCGCCAAGGCTACGGCGTTCCGCCGAAGCATTTGCGAAGGCGGAAGATCCGCCCGCTACGTACAGCGTTAGCGATCGCCGCGGGCTTCCTGCTCGCGACGGCGGCTCCGGCCGGCGCGGCGCCCACCACGTTCGCCACTGACGTCGCGCCGCTACTTTTCGAACACTGCGCCACCTGCCATCGCCCTGGCGGAGCGTCGTCGACGACGTTGCTGACCTACCAGGACGCGCGCTCCCACGCGCGACAGATCGTCGAGATGACCGCCTCGCACGTGATGCCGCCCTGGCAGCCCGACGGCGCCCGGGACCTTTTCGAGGGCGACCGCCGGCTTCAGCCCGAGCAGATCGATGTCTTCCGGCGGTGGCTGGACGAGGGACTCCTCGAAGGCGATCGCGCCCGCGTTCCTCCGCAGCCGTCGTACCCGACAGACTGGGAACTGGGTCCGCCGGACCTGGTGTTGACGATGCCGCCGTACGCGCTGCGGCCGGACGGTCCTGACATGTTCCGCAACTTCGTGCTCCCGGTTCCAGTCGAGCGCATGCGGTACGTGCGCGCCTGGGAGTTTCGTCCGGGCAACGCGCGGGTCGTGCACCACGCGACGATGCAGGTAGACGCGACCGGCACATCGAGCCGCTACGACGCGGCCGATCAGAGCGCAGGCTACGAGGGGCTCGTCGCGCCATCGGCAAGTGCGCCGGACGGCTTCTTCCTCGACTGGGCGCCCGGGCACCGGCCGGCGGTCGCGGTGCCGGGGACGGCGTGGCCGCTCCAGCCGTCGAGCGACCTCGTGATGATGCTGCACCTGAGGCCAAGCGGAAGGGTCGAACAGGTGCAGGCGTCGCTGGCGCTCTACTTCAGCAACACGCCGCCGGAACGGATGCCGGTCATGATTCGTCTCACGCGGCAGGACATCGACCTGGCCCCCGACGCCGAACACGTCGTCGTGACGGATCAGTATGTGGTTCCTGCGGATGTGGACCTGTACACGGTGCAGCCGCACGCCCACTACATCGCGCGGGAGATCTCCGGCACTGCAACGCTGCCCGGCGGACAGACCATGACGCTTGTCTCGATCCCTCGCTGGGATTTCAACTGGCAGGACGTCTATCACTATTCGACGCCAGTTCGGCTGCCGGCAGGATCGACGATCGCGATGCGGGTCAGCTACGACAACTCGCCGGCCAATCCGCGCAATCCGAACTCGCCGCCGATCCGCGTGGGTTACGGGCAGCGGACCTCCGATGAAATGGCCGAACTGTGGTTCCAGGCCATACCGGTTCGCGCCGTCGATCGGCCGTTGCTGATCGCGAGCGTGCAGCGCAAGGTGATGCCCGAGGAGATCAAGGGACGCCAGGCCATGCTGCGACGCGACCCCCGCAACGTCGCACTGCACGACGATGTCGCGGTGATGCTGGCCGAGACAGGCGACCTCAGCGGCGCCGAGCGCGAATTCCGTGCGTCGCTGGCCCTGCGGCCCGAATCCGCGGCAGCGAGATTCAACGTCGGTATGGCGATGCTCGGTCAAGGGGCAGTCGTGGAAGCCCGCCGGTGGTTCGGGTCGGCGCTGGAAGTCGACCCCCTTCATGGGCCGACGCATTTTCAACTGGGCCTTCTTCAGCAGCGGGATGGCGATCTTCGAGGTGCGTCAGAGCACTACGCGACTGCGCTCGGTGCGAAGCCGCGCGACGGTGATCTGCTCCTGGCGGCCGGCGTGGCCGACGCGATGCTCGGAAACGAGGCGCGCGCAATCGAACGGTTGCGCGGGGCACTGGACGTCCGGCCCGACTGGCCCAACGCGGAAGCGGCGCTGGCATCGGTGCTCTCGTCGGCGCCAGGAAGGACAGACGCCGAACGGGTCGAGGCCATGACGCTTGCCGAGCGCGCGAACAGCCGGACCGGCCGCACCAACGCGGCGTTCCTGGACATACTCGCTGGAGCGCTCGCGGCTTCCGGCAACCTTCAGCGCGCCATCGCCGTTGAACGCGAGGCGCTGGCGGCGGCGCCCGACGAGGCCGCACGGGCTCCCATGCGCGACCGGCTCGCCGCGTGGGAGAAGGCACTGCGATGAGCAGCGATCGAGAGATCAGCCGTCGCGACTTCCTGCGGCTGCGCCGGACGGAGCGCGGCAGGCTGGTCGAACTGTCATGCCGGGCGCTCTTCATGCGATCGACCGATGCCGCGATCGAGCCGCAGGAACCGGTCGACTGGGAGCCGGGGATGGGCGAACCGCCCGCGGTGATTCATCGGCGTTCTGCCGAGGACCTTGTGGAGTCTCTGGAGCGGGACCTGCTCGGCGCGCAGATCCTGCGGCTGCTCGAGCCCGAATGGCTCGACAACATGCCGGGCGCATCGCGGATTCAGGCGGCGATTGCCGCATTCCGCGCGCGAGGCGGCATCGTCGAGTAGCCCGCACAGTGCAGGGGACTGACGCTCCAGGGTGCTGGGACTTACGCTCCAGGGTGCCGGCATCCTACTGCGTCAGTGCCGAGCACCCTGCGTCGTGAGTGCCGAAGCACCCTGCATCGTCAGTTCCCGCAAAAACTTCAGGTGCGCATCGTCTCAGGCTCTCGCCAGCGCGAGCGCGATCGCCGTCGTCGCTTCCACGTAACTCATGACCGCATCGAGGTTGACGGACTGCGGCCAGAGATCCATCGGGTTGTGGAAATACGGTCCGTTTCCCAGGAGCGACACATAGCGGCCGCCGCCGACGTGAATGTTGCGCGCCTCACCGGCGGGCACAGTGCCTCGCGGAATCCGCGCATCGATCCGCGCCCCTGCATTCTGCATCGCCGTCATCGCCAGGCTTTCGATCTCGTCCGATGAACTCTGGAGACGTGCCCGGCCGCCTGCCGCGCCGATGTTGGCGCCGAGGTGCAGCCAGGCGGCAGCCGACTTGATGAGGGACGGATCCTCGTGCAGGAAGGCGTCGAGCCCGAGGTGCCCGAGTTCGTGGCCGCTCGACGCGATGAACCGGACGGTGCGGTCCGGACCGAGCGCCGCCACGGCTTGCATGATCTCCAGCCAGCACGCCAGCCCGCCGCCGCGCTCCGAGACGCACTGGTACCACCCGCTGCGCGGCGTCATCACGACGACCGGTGGAAGCTCGGGCCGCTTGCCTCTTACCATGGCGACGATATTGGTGGCCGGGGCTTTGGTCCGTGCAGCGTCTGCGACGACGCGAACGTCGGTGCCGGTCTGCACCAGCCCTGCGAGCCACTCGTTTGCCGTCGACGAGACCTGCACGACCGGAGGGCCGTACGGCCTGGTGAAGTCGACGGCGTTCGAAGGGCAGAGGCCCGGCTGCCCGCCTTCGGTCCGCGCGATGATCGCCTTCACCGCGGGGTCGCGGCGCAGCGCGGCGATCGACCGGCCTTCGCTGCTGATGGCCGCCTGGTCGAGCGTCACGATGACGATCGGGCTTCCTGTTCCCGGCGCTCCGGCACGGCCGCGGATTCCGTCAGGCGGCGTGAAGCCGCCGTCGAAGAAGGGCAGGGCTTCGCGCCGGGTGCCGCCGGCTTCCACGAATGAGGCGCGCAGATCGACCCGGTCGAGCTCGAACTGGCGCGGCATACCCTCCGCGCCGCGCTTCGACACTTCACCGGTCAGCCACTCCGCCGTGTCGTCGTCCGGCGGGGTCGCGGTACGGTGCGATCCCAACTGGTGGAACCTGCGGAAGACATCGGCCACCCGCTCGCGGCGATCGAGGTTCGTAGACGGCTGGGCATCCGCATTCGTCGACAGAAGGAGTCCGGGAATCGCGGCGGCGGTCAGCTGAAGGAACGACTTTCTGGTGAGAAGCGGCGACATGTGGCGGCGCCTATATTACCGGACAGAGCGTTGCGTGGCAGCGGGTCTCGTGCGTGGCGGCGGAGCTACATCCAGTCGAACCCTTCCTTTACGATCTCGATCGGGACGGGATGCTTCCCGTCGTACTCGCGATAGGTGACGTCGTAGCCGAGACCTTTGAGGCGCGGCACGAATTTCCGGCTTGTGTCGTCGATCGGCATCACGTTGTCGCTGATCCCGTGCGAGATGAAGAGGCGCGGCTTGCCCCGCGCGTCGACCGGGTTCATCACGCCAGGCGAGAAGGCGAGGATGCGGCCGAACACATCGCCTGCGCCGATGCCGAACGACAGCGCGTACGACGCGCCATCGGAGTGGCCGCCGACCGAGAGGCGCTGACGATCCACCGAGCAACGCCCCAGTGTCTGGCCCAGCGCAATCGCCAGGAAATCAGCGTCCGGGCCATAGTTCCCGAGCACCAGGTCCCACGTCCGCTGGTCGCGCGAGTCCGGCGCGAGGATAATGACGCCGTGCTCGTCCGCGAGAGGAAACGCGAAAGTGGTCGACTGTGCCGTGCCTCCGGCGCCGTGGAACATGACCAGCAGAGGAGCCGGGACTCCCGGCTTGTACCCCTTCGGGAGATACAGCAACCCGTCGCGCTCGTGGTCGATACCCAGCGGATACTGACCAGGCCCGAGGCTTTCCGCGAATGCCTTCGCCGGAATACCGGCGACAGCGAGCGCAGCCGACATCGCACGAAGGAACGAGCGTCGGGTTACTGGCACGACAGCCCGCACATTACCCCTGCCTCTGCTCCGGTGCAACGGTTCTGATGGCCGATTCCATTCTCGTGGTGCTGCTTTTCGTTGGCAGCGGGGCTGCCGCGCTCATCTACGAAGTCGTCTGGCAGCAGTTGCTGCAACTGGTGATCGGGTCGTCGACCGTGTCGCTCGGCGTGCTGCTGGGCACTTACATGGGAGGCATGTGCCTCGGAAGCCTGTTCGGCCCGAGGCTATTGTCGCGGCGTCAACACCCGCTGCGTCTCTACGCTCTGCTCGAGGCGTCAATAGGGGCGATGGGACTCGCCCTCTATTTCGCGATGCCCCTCGTGACGCGCCTGTACACGGCGATCGGCGGCGTTGGTCCCGCGGGCGTCGTGACTCGGGCGCTGGTTGCGGGAATATGCCTGCTGCCGCCGACCTTTGCGATGGGCGCGACGCTGCCCGTGGTGGCAGGGTGGGTGGAGCGCACGCCCCGCGGTCGCTCGTGGCTTGCCCTTTTCTACGCGGGCAACCTCGCCGGTGCGGTTTTCGGCTGCCTCCTTGCCGGCTTCTATCTGCTGCGCGTCTATGACATGGCCGTCACCACCTACGTCGCCGTCGCGCTGAACGCGACCGTGGCGGCGGGAGCGTGGCTGGCGCATGCGCGCGCGAGGATGCCCGCCACATGGGGCACCGACGACGCGCAGGTTGCACCTGGCTCGCGGCAAGTCGACTCGAAAGATCAGGAAGCCCTGGCGCTGCGGCGACGCGTCTACCTGGCCATTGCCATTTCAGGATTCTGCGCTCTTGCGGCGGAGGTCGTCTGGACGCGGATGCTGGCGCTGACCTTCGGCGCCACGGTCTACACGTTCTCCATCGTGCTGGCCATCTTCCTCGCCGGGCTCGGCATCGGCAGCACCGCAGGCGCGGCGCTGATCCGCCGCACGCCGGGCGCGGCAGCTGCGCTCGGATGGTGTCAGCTCGGGGCCGTCGCCAGCATGGCCTGGTCGGCCCACGCCCTGTCGGACGTGCTGCCTTTCCTGGCGTCGAGTGCCGCCGGCGCGACCAACATCTGGACCGTATTTCAGATCGACTTCTGGCGCGGGACCTTTGCCATCCTGCCCGCTCCACTCTTCTGGGGAGCCAGTTTTCCCCTGGCGCTCGCGGCGGCCTCGGAGGACGCGAGAGATACTGCAACGACCGTCGGTCGGGTCTATGCCGCGAACACCGTTGGCGCCATAGCAGGCGCGCTCAGCGTGAGTCTCGTCCTGATCCGCTGGTTCGGTTCGCAGCACGCGCAACAGGTGATGGAAATCCTCGCACTGGCAGGCGCGATGGTGATGCTGGTTCCTGCCCCGGCGACGTTGCGCCGGCGCGCGGCGACAGGGATCGCCGCCGCGGCCGCGCTTCTGCTGGTTGCGATGGTGCCCAGCCTTCCTGGAATTCTCGTGGCGTACGGACGCCACGCGGCTGCCTGGACCGGGCACGCTGGCGAGATCATCTACGTCGGCGAAGGGACGCACGCCTCCATTGCCATTTCGCGAACCGAAAGCGGCGTCCTCAACTACCACAATGCCGGCAAGGTACAAGCGTCGAGCGAGCCGGCAGACATGCGCCTGCAGCGTATGCTCGGCCACCTGACGACGCTGATTCCGGCGAGGCCGAGGTCGGTCCTCGTCATCGGGTGCGGTGCCGGCGTCACTGCAGGAGCCGTGAGCATCAGTCCGGCCGTGGAGCGCGTCACGATCGTGGACATCGAGCCTCTGGTGCCAATCGTTGCCGGCCGGTTCATGGGATCGGTGAACCACGATGTGATCCAAAGCCCCAAGGTGCGTGTCATCTCGGACGACGCGAGGCACTTCCTGCAAACGACGACCGAGAAGTTCGACGCGATCACCTCCGATCCGCTGGATCCATGGGTGAAGGGGGCCGCGACGCTTTACACGCGCGAGTTCTTCGATGTGGCGCGCGCGCACCTCAATCCTGGCGGCGTGATGACGCTGTACGTGCAGCTCTTCGAGAGCAGCCACGAGGCGGTGAAGAGCGAGGTCGCCACCTTCTTCGACGCATTCCCGCAGGGGATGATCTTCGGCAACGTGTTCGAAGGCCACGCGATCGACAGCGTGCTGGTGGGGCAGGCGGAGGCGCCGAGCATCTGGGTCGACGAGATCGAGGATCAGCTCCGCTCGCCCGGCTTTGCGCCGGTCGACTCATCGCTGATGCAGGCGGGCATCTACGGGGCCGTTGATCTGATGGGCAATTACGCAGGACGCGCGAGCGACCTTCGGGGCTGGCTTGCGGACGCGCAAATCAATCACGATCGCGATCTGCGGTTGCAGTACCTGGCGGGCCTGGGGCTCAACCTGCACGCGGGCGACGACATTTATCGCGAGATCCTGTCGTATCGAAGTTTCCCCGACGATCTGTTCGTTGCGTCGGAAGGCACCATAGAAAAGCTGAAGGCGGCGATGGACGGAGTACGGGAATGAGCTCACGGATGGTCGGGATCGCGGCGCAGTGCGGAGTCGTCGTCTCATTGTTGGCTTTCGTGGCTGGATGCAGTCGCCAGGCTGATACGCCCACGGACGCGGCGCCCTCTGCCGGGCACGATGCGCACATCGTCGCGCGCAGCGGCCTGGCGATGGGATCCGAACTGACGCTGATGGCGTGGACCGCCGACGAAGACCCGGCCAACCGCGCGTTCGACGCGGTGTTTGCCGAGTTCAACCGGCTCGATCAGCTGATGAGCGTCTGGAAGAAGGACAGCGACATCCTCCGGTTGAACGCGGCGGCGGGCGACCATTCCGTGCCGGTGAGCAAGGAGACGATTGACGCGCTGGTCACTGCGCGACAGGTGAGCGAATGGACCGAAGGGAAGTTCGACGTCACGTTCGGAGTGCTGTCAGACATCTGGAAGTTCGACCAGGACCAGGACGACAGCGTGCCGTCGCAGGCGGCCATCGCCGCCCGGCTGCCGCTCATCGACTATCGGAAGCTCGCGATTGACGCGCCGGCCGGAACGGCGTTCCTGCAGAAGAAGGGCATGCGGGCGAACCTGGGCGGCATCGGCAAGGGGTACGCCGTCGATCGGGCCGTGGCACTGTTGAAGGACGCTGGCCTGAACGATTTTTCAATCCAGGCTGGTGGCGATCTCTACGTGGCCGGTCATCGGGGCGATCGGCCCTGGCGACTCGGGATTGCCGATCCTCGCGCGCCGGATGGAGCGATCTTCGCGCGCGTGGATCTGACCGACAGCACGTTCAGCACCTCCGGCGACTACGAGCGGTCCTTCATCAAGAACGGCGTCCGCTACCACCACATTCTCGATCCGGCCACAGGCCAGCCTGCACGTCTCAGCCGGAGCGTGACGATCGTGTCGAAGCAGGCGGTGCTTGCCGACGGCCTGTCGACCGGCGTCTTCCTTCTCGGCCCTGACAAGGGCATGGCTCTGATCGAACGGTTGCCCGACGTAGAAGGGGTCATCGTCGGCGCCGACAACCAGGTGCACGTGTCGAGCGGACTGCAGGGGAAGGTCGAGATCGTTCATCCGCCCACGGACGCACCTTAGAGCGGCTTCGGACTTCGGGCTTCTGACTTCAGGCCGCGTCGGCCTCAGGCCGGAAGTCGACGCCGTCCAGAGCCGAAAGCCCAGAGCCTGGAGTCTGAGATGAGCGTTATCCGCTCACACGCGCGCCCACCGGAAGGTTGTGGGCCTTGCGGTAGACGACGATCCAGTGGACGCACTTTTTCTGGTCGTCGTAGAGCCGCTCGCAATCGTCGCACCGCACGCACTCCGACCGGATGATCTCCGGCCCGCGGATCGCGCCCCACTCGCATGTCTTCTCGCAGATGCGGCAGGTCTTGCATTCCGACCAGCGCTTGATCCTGAAGAGCGTGGTCACCTGCGA
>Ga0207683_10003699_pt1 | contig 13287 bp, 9 predicted proteins | sample KBSM73metaG_FD_184333 | JGI IMG/M metagenome (GOLD analysis project Ga0207683, IMG submission 184333) | Miscanthus rhizosphere microbial communities from Kellogg Biological Station, Michigan, USA - KBS M7-3 metaG (SPAdes) (version 2) | ecosystem: Host-associated > Plants > Roots > Rhizosphere >...
TCATTCCTGTCCCGAGCCATCTTAGTGACTATGCGTGATCCTAATTGGACTTTAGAGCAGGGTGACAGCGGAAGTCGACCTTCGTTGAGACACGCTGACGTCACGCCCAAGGTTCTGGTCGAACCGCTGCTCATTGTCCGGCGTGCTGCGCGTGCAGACGTCACCCTGCACCGCCGCTTGCTGGCCATCGTTCGGGACGATGATGTGTGCCGGCGCCTGATAACGGTCCCTGGTGTCGGCCCCGTGGCTCGCTGACCTATCGCGCCACGGTCGAGGGGCCCGCTCGCTTCCGCAAATCCAAGGCAGTCGGGGCGGTGTTTGACGTGCTCCAAGTATCAATCGGGTGAGGTCGGACAACCGGTCCAACACTGGTTAGTTTACTTGCAAAATTATTTGTCAATCGGCGCCCAACATTAACCCCTTATTGCATTATTGCTCGGACCTTTGTCGCGCCTGCAGAATACCGATTCATGTAACTTCCAGGTTTGCGTGGGCGCGCAATTCCAGATCCTTTTTCTGCGATCATGCGTTTGTCGCCGACTGTTGCAGTCTTGCAATTGCAAACGGCGAGTCGCTGGTTAATCTACCTAGGGCACACCTGGCGCAAATTAGAGCGGATCATGCGTCTGCTTTTTGGGCTTATTTTCGTAGCGGCTGGCCTGTTCGTGCTGGAGATGCCGGCCTTTGCGCAGTCGTTTCCGCTTCCCGTCGGCGGGAGCGTGGACTGTAGTAGCGGCAGCGTTTGCAGGGTCGTGGGCGGTCCGTTGAACGGCGCGACTGGAACCTACGATCCCAGTACAGGTGGCTTCACTGTCGTGTTCGGCGGGTGTACGGTAACGGGGAACTCCAGTAACCCCAGCGGTTTCACCCTCTCGCCGGGCTGCGCGGGTTCGTCCTTGAGCTCGGCATCGGGACAGACGCTGGTTCGAGCGGCCCAGAATACCTCCCAAGTCAGCGTCGGCGCCGTGCAAGGTATGATCACGAGCATCCGCGACAGCGTTCAACATACAAAAAGCTCGAGCTCCGTCGCGATGCGTTACACGTGGGACGCGAATGACGACGACGTGGTGATGAATTACTCAGGCTCAAGGCCAGTTTCGAAGAGCCCCGTGTTTAAGGCGATGCCGCAACCGCCGATGACGCGGACCGTGACCTATGCGCTCTGGGGGCAGGGATTCGGCGATATCGAATGGCGCCGCGGGACGTTCAATGGAATCGATCTTGGACGAACAACGGGGACCGTTGGAGCGCTTGGCGGGGCCGATGTCGCGATCACGAATATCCTGTCCTCCAGCGATGCCTTTGTAATCGGCGTTCTGGGAGGGTTTGCCTCGGCGCAGGTGAAGAACGCGGACGGTTCCAGCGCGAATGTCGACGGTCCCGGCATCGGCCTTTACTCGATCTACGTGAACGGCGGGTTCTCGACCGATGCAACGTTCAAGGTTGACTTTTTCGATCTTAACCGCTCCGCGCCGGGTACTCCGGATCTTGGTTTGAACCTCACGAACTACGTGTTTGCGTACAACGTGAACTACAAGTTCAGCACCACGCCGTGGTGGATCGAGCCGACGATCGGATTCTCTCACACGAGCACGGTCTGGGACGAGGCATCCCGCACGCTCGGCCTCCAGGACGGGCACGTGTTACGCATTCAAGGCGGTATTCGCGCGGGCACCAGTTACGATTGGAACGGCGTGACGGTCGAGCCGACGCTCGCCGCAATGCTCTACAGCGACGTTGCGATTCAGGGGGGGACGGTGGCCCTCGCAACCGGCGTGCCGAGCATACCGACCGACGAAGGCAAGATCTTCGGTCAAGGCATCGCCAAGCTGAACTTCCTTTGGAACAGGAACCTGTCGAGCTACGTGGAGGGCGAGGTGCGCGGACGGGAGGGCGTATTAGGCGCCGCCGGCCGACTCGGGTTGAGGTACTCCTTCTGAGAGCGCCGCGGCGCCCCTGGCAAACCTTTGAGGCAATTCGACCCGGTCGGTTGATTTCCCAACAGGGAAGATCGATCATAGTCAGCTCAAAACGGATTTGCGGCAGAAGGAGCCGCGTCATGGCTAGGGCTGGCTTCGCGACGCTTCGCCTCCTCCTGATTGCGCTGTTCTCTTGCCTTTATGCGCTCAACTCCCATGCGGCGAGTCGGGCGGCATTGGTGATTGGCAACGCCGAGTATCGCTACTCCCAGCCGCTCGCCAATCCACTGAACGATGCCACAGACGTCGCTGACATGCTCGAGCGACTCGGGTTCGACGTCATCCGCCTGTTCAACGGCGACTTCAGCAAGATCCGGGATGCGATACGGACCTTCAATGCGGCGGTGAGCGAGGCCGAAATCGGCATCGTCTATTACGCGGGCCACGGCATGGAGCTCGGCGGCGAAAACTGGCTGATCCCGGTCGATGCCGAGCTCAAGAACGACCGCGACCTGCCGTACGAGTCGGTCAGCCTGAAGACGGTGATGGAATCGGTCAGCCGGGCGAGCCAGCTTGGGCTGGTCATTCTCGACTCATGCCGAGACAATCCATTCCTCGCAAAGATGAACCGCAGCAGGATGACGCGCTCGGTGGAGCGCGGTTTGGCGCGGGTGGAACCAACACGCAATGTCCTCGTCGCCTACGCGGCCAAGGACGGCACCACGGCAACCGACGGCAGCAGCCGCAACAGCCCCTATACCTCTGCCTTGCTGAAGCACATGCCAACCAGCGGCCTGGAAGTCAGCTTCATATTCCGCAAGGTGCGCGATGACGTTCTCGCCGCGACCGGCCGCAGGCAACAACCTTTCGTCTATGGCTCACTCTCCAGCAAGGCAATTTACCTGCGCGAAGATGGCGCACCGCCGACACCTACCGCTTCAACCGCTGCGCCGCTTCAGGCCGTCGCACGGAGGCCGGACAACAACGTGTGGGCTACGATCAACAAATCGACGGACGAAAGTCTCTTCGACAATTTTATCAAGCAGTTTCCGCAAAGCTCACATCTGTATGATGCCAGGCAGCGTCTTGCGGGACTGCAGGCCGGAAGCGAGTGCGACCGTGTCGCCAAGGGCGACAACGTGGCTGAACGCGAGCGAAAGATCACGTTCGTCGCAATTACGCTCGGGGAGGGGGCCGCGCGAGCCCTGCGCGCGTGCGAGCAAGCGATAACGGCAGTCCCGGAGGTGACACGCTATCTGGTTCAGGGAGGATACGCCGCCGAGGTGAGCAAGGACTACGCCAAGGCGGCGCAGCTGTACGAGAACGCGGCGGATCGAGGCAGCAGCGTGGCGATGGTGCGGCTCGGAGCTCTGTATGAGTCCGATCGGGCAGGGGCGCCGAGCTACACCAAGGCGCGCTCACTCTACCAGAGGGCAGTTGACCTGGGTGCCGCCGAGGCTGCGACCAGGCTCGGCAAGTTGTACGAAATGGGCCTCGGACAAGAACGCAGCTACCGCGAGGCGGAACGCTGGTATCGAAAGGCCGCCGAACGTGGGGACCGCGACGCGATGGCGCGGCTTGCGACGCTCTACGAGCGCGGTCTCGGGATTCGCAAGGACCGCGCGCAAGCCCGCCTGTGGCGACAAAAGTCGCGGGCAGCCGCCAAGGCAGGTGAACCGGAGGCCATTGCACCGAGACAGACACAGTGACGGTGGGAGCCGACATGTCAGGTGTTCCATTGGAACAAACCACATTCTGTGACATCCTTTGTCCCACCGCCGGGACAAAGGAGGCAACCTTGAGCCGATGTCTCGCGATCGCTCTCCATTGCTTGCTGCTCTGTGCTTTCTGCCTGGCCCGGTCTGATCAAGCGAGCGCTGCCGAGCGCGTCGCATTGGTCATCGGCAACAGCTCCTATGAGCGGCTGCCGCGCCTCGGCAATCCCGCGAATGACGCGGGGGATCTGTCCCAATCGCTCCGACGTCTGGGTTTCAATGTCACGATTGTCACTGACGCCACCTTCGAGAAGCTTCGGGTCGCGCTGCGCGAGTTCAGTAGCGCCGCCGCTGGCGCGGACCTCGCCGTCCTCTATTACGCGGGTCACGGCATCGAGGTGGCCGGCGAGAATTGGCTGATTCCGGTCGACGGCCAGTTGCGAAACGATGGCGATGTGAACACGGAGGCGATCGACATGCGCGCCGCCATGCTCGCAGTGTCGGAGGCCAAGACGCTCGGACTGGTCATTCTGGATGCATGCAGAAACGACCCGTTCGCGCATATCAGGCGCGCGAGCGCGACAAGGTCGGCCAGTCGCGGTCTTGCGCCGATCGAGCCAAGCGAGAACGTGCTCGTCGCCTATGCGGCACGTGACGGTACGACGGCGAGAGACGGTACCGGACGAAACAGCCCGTTCACCGCGGCGCTGCTGCGCCACATCGAGACGCCGGGGTTGGAGCTTGAGTTCCTGTTCCGGAACGTTCGCGACGACGTCTGGCAAGCCACCAATGGCGCGCAGCAACCGTTCTTGTACGGCTCACTGTCGAAGGACGAGATTTACCTCGCCGGCTCGGCGGGCACCGCAACGGTCGCGACGGCACTGCCGTCCGAAACCGAAGCCGCCGAGGCGGCGGAGATCGCGTGGTCGTTTCTCCGGACCACGGCCGACGTCGAGACGCTGCGCCGGTTCACGGAACGATTTCCCGACAGCAATCAGGCGCCGCTGGCAAAGCAGCGGATTGCCGCGATCCAGGTAACATCGGTTTCCGACGCGCCTCCGATCGGGGTCATCTTGCTCGCCTCGGAGGAGCCGACACCGTTAGACGAGGCCGAGGTGAAAGTCTCGCGCCCGTTTCGCCGCACGACCCCGGCCGTCGAAACCGCCTGGAACGTGGTCAAGGACAGCAAAGATGCAAACGTCATACGGCGTTTCGCCGACCGCTTTCCAAACAACAGTCGCCGTGTCGCGGCTCTCGCGCCGGTTGTCCAATCGGACGTAACGCGGCCTCGCACGGCCGTGCAGGATTTCCGTGACCGGATCCTGGTTTCCCGCACGGCCATGCTTCAGGCAGCGGAAGACTACGATGTGCTACAATGCTTCCGCGTGAATGATATCCTGGCTCCGGAATGCCAGAATGCGCTACACCGATATCCGCTGATTTCCCGCTTCACCTATGATTACCGCTTCCGCTTTGCGCTTTGCCAGGCACTTGGCGATGCCTGCGGTGGTCGAAGGGACATGCTGGTGAGCGGGACGAATTTGCAAGGCTTGGCGTTGTTCAATCCGAAGAATGTCGATCCCGCGATCGCCGCAGTACCAACGATTCTTACCACCAACGGTCTGGCTTCCCCTTCGACAGGTCTGCCCGCGAGCGCTGGGCCGGCGGCAGCTCCGAACTTCGGATCGTCGCCGCTTGGAAATCCAGGTGCTCCGTCGGGAGCGGGTGCAGGCGCACCGGCACCAAGTTCGACCGCATCGCCAGCGCTCGGAGGCGCGCCCACGAATTCGGGCTCGGTTGGATATTCGCTGGCACCACCACCTCCTCCACCTCCACCTGGCGCGCACGGCAAACTCAAGAGCTTGAATTTTCGATCGGCGACCCATACGGCATCGCCTCGGACGCTCGCTGGCAAGTCGGTTCTCATCAATTCGAAGGTAGGCACTGTCCGGCTCCTGGGTGGCAGGCTCTTTAAGCTTCCGGCGAATTCCTTCGGTACCGTCCGGCATACGCCGGTAGCGACCCTTCCCGCGGGTCGCTCGCCCAGCATCAAGATCAAGCATATCGTTCCGAGGCTCGCGACGCCAAGGCTCGGCATCACGACGGGCAGGCTCACGGCCATTCAAACTTCGAACATCAGGATCAATGCGCCGACAGTCCGCGCATTGGCGGTAACCCCCGTCGTGACCCCGAAAATCGCTATCGCTCCGAATGTGCGCGTACCTGCGGTTCAAACCCCGACCATTAAAATAAACACGCCGACCATTAAAATAAACACGCCGACCGTGAGGGTGAACACAACGACCATCAGGGTGAATACGCCGAGCGTGAAAGTACCAACGATCACGACACCGACCATTCGTGTTCCGACGGTTCGGGTGCCGTGACCAAAGGCGGTGATCAAGCAAAGTTCCAACGATATCGCTGGCAGGTCAGGAACCGACCGCCTGCGATGAGACGGCGTCCGGTGTAGGCCGGGCTACACGGCAAGTCGACGCTGGCGCGCTAAGTCGCGTGCGGTGCATCCGCGTCGAGGAACCCGCGTTCGAGCATGACTGAAACCAGATGGGTGAAATCCGTCATTCCGAAATCGCGCGGCAGGGCTTTCCCGGCCTGTGCGGCGACAAAAACCTCGCCGACGCTCCGTGTTCCGTCCAATTGCATGAGCGAAGGCACGACCCAGGGATCCGGCTTGAGCCGTCCGAGGATTCCTTCGGCCATTTCGAACAGGAAATCCTCCAGCACGAGCCGGCCGTCGCGGACCACGTGCCGGGCGTTCATCTGGACATGTGGCGTCGGACGCGGCTTCGCCGCGGCGACTCGTGCGGAAAAGTCGACGCGCCGCCGCGCCGCGCGCCAGTCGACGGCGCGCTGTAGGACGGGACCGGCGGCCTCGTCGGACAATTGCAGGCGCAGCGGCGCCGTCGCGGCGGGTCGCTCCGCGCGGCGGAAAACAAGTGCGCCATAGATGCGGCGCTCCGCGCCCCAGGCGCGCAGGTTCTGCTCAAATGCCGCGACGTCGGCTTCGGTGACGTCCTTCTGCACCTTGCGGATGTCGCTGATGACCTTTTCGATCGGCGTGCGGGTGTATTCGGCCAGCACCACGTCGAAATGGTCGGCGGAGTCGCCGAGCCACTCCTGCGCCCGCAATTCAAGCGGCTCTGCGGCGTCCCAGCCGGCGAACACGAGGATGGCCGTGCCGCCGGTGCGCAGCCGCGTGGGCAAGCCTTCGACGATGCGGCGCGCGATCGACTCGCCGAACTCGTCCGCGTCGCGGAAGATCATGCGCTTCGCGCCGACCGCTGCGATGAACGGTGGATGCGCGCTGATGAGATCGAAGGTGCGGCCGCCGGCGGGGTCGTAGAGGTCGCCGCACAGGCTCTCGATCGCGGCCCCGTTCAGGCGGGCATTGAACTGCGTGAAGAACGCGGCACGCGGCGTCAGATCGGCGCTGGCGGCGGCGCGCGCGGTGCGCGCAAGATGCAGCGCGCCGATCCCGCAGCCGCCGCACAGGTCGAGAGCATCGCCCCCGCGCGCATCCGGCAGGATCCGCAGAAAGCGCATCGTCAGGTGATTGAACGCGGGAAATACTGCGTCATCGGGCTGCGCGAACGCATTGCCTTCAGCGTCTTCGAGCCGGTCCGATGCGATGAGGAAGCCATCCACCTGGTAGAGCCACACCGGGCTCGCGAGACGGCCAGGCACCGCGTTGTCTCCTCGCAGCAGTCCGAGGGAGCAGAGCGCGTAGTAGGTGTCCTCGCCGTAAGCCGCACGGAAATCCGCTTCGCTCACCGTATCGCCACGGACGAACACATCGATCGCAAGGGCGAGCTCGGGACGAACGGCGGCCTTAGTCTCGGCCCACTTGACGTTATCGAGTGTGCCGTCCTCCTTGATCGGCAACGTGTCGTAGATCGACGCGCGGTCGAGGGCGAGATCGCCAAGATGGCCGCGCACCAGCGCGAATTGCTCAGCCGCGCCCAGTCTGATCGGGTAGTCCGGTAGCGCGGACGGCGTCACCCCAACTTCCTTCGCGGTGATGAACTTCGAAAGCGCCAAGTTGCCCGGTGGGGCAGCTCCCGCATGCGCTGCGCGGGCTGCGACGCTTGTCTACGACACGACCAAGTGCGCCGCAATTCATTCGTCTCGCGCTGCCCACCAAGGTGGATGGCCGCGCATCCTATGCGACCACGATCTGCCGCGGCACCTCCGCGCCGGTGAAGCTGGGACCGCGCTCGAATGGTTCGCCCGACGCTAGAACCCGCGCCAGTCAGCCGGTGAAGCAGTGTCCGGGTTTGGCAAAATCGCCCAAGCGCGACCCAGCAGAACAGGCGTTGTACAGGCGCTGCCGTGAAGAATGCCTGCCATAGCGCAATCACGCTTTTTTGGCAGGCGGCTTTCCAGCGTCGCCTCAGCCCAGGGACTTTCGTTACGTCTCACATGAAAGCTGTCAAACGACCTGCGTTCTTGACTTGAGCTGCGTGGGCTGCACGACGCTGGTCGCGCGCTGTCTGTCGCGCCTCATCCCCATCTTGTGATAGTGTCGTGAGGCCGCAGCGGAAGAAAATGCTCGCGCGGACAAAACCGGTCCGGCGCGAGCGCAGACTAACCAGAGGGATGCCGCGTCAGCGCGGCCCGTCAGCCTTACGGTGCGCCGACGGAGGAGATGTTCCATGGGTGACAAAGTCGATTGGGGAATCGTAGGGCCGACGGGCCTTGGCTTCCACCTGACTATCAATCCGCAGAAGAAGCCGAAGGCGACGACGACGGTCAGCGGACAAGCGGACATTCCAGACAACGACATCGCCGTCCGCGACCTCTACATGCAGCACGGACTGACGCTCGGCGACAAGGAGTTGCGGGCGCTCAAACAATCCCGCCCGCAAGGCATCCAGGCGATCAATACCATGCTCGGCCACGTCCCCGGGTTTGCAGATTTGACCAAGGATCAGCGCCTGAATTTTGCGATGAAGGCAGCGGATGCGTTGCTGGAGAAAAGTCTCGAAGCCAAGTTATCGCGCGAATATCCGACCGCGCTCAATGAGGCGGACGAGGCCGAGCAGCGGCTGCAGATGATTTTCGAGCACATGCCGGGAAGCGGCGTCAAGAAAGGCCCGCCGCCGTCCCTGTTGCAGTCGGTGCCTGTGGGCGTGAGCCTCACGGTTCATTTCTCCGCCAAATGGCTGGATGGTGGCAAATGAGCCCCTACCCGGTCTTTTGCTCTTCAGCTTGAGCGATGTCCTACCGCCGGTTTTTCAAACTCGGTCGCGACGCCGTTTTAAGAGGTCAGCGCTTCGTCCTGAGCCCCAGCTCGACAAGCCCGCGGTCTGTTAAGCGCGTCCGGGGGACAGCGCGCGCTCGATTAATTGTCGCATGGCATCAGGCCGTGAAGGCTCCCCGTCCTGTTTTTTGGCCCATTCGTCGATTCGTGCCAACAGAGACGGAAGCACTCGGACGCCTATTAACTTTCCCTTGCCGGTCGTCCGCAGCGGCCCGCGTTTATTGCCCTTGGGTCGCGCCTTCTTTGCTTTGGACATTTGCCCTCTCGAAAACTAGGATAACACAATTTGATAACCGAGAAGAAACTAGGCTATCACTGTTTTAGCTTGGAAACAAGCGGCCGGCCAAGCCGTTGGAAACACCCAGAGACTGACCTCAGCCATTAGTTTCCGGCGGTTCCATCCTGACCAATCCGAGGACCCCCGGCCAGCATCCCGCCGGCCGGATTTTGTTCGTCCCGCGACGGCTCGGATTCCGCGCGGCCAATCCCTACAATTGATTGCGACGCGGTGCGGCGCGAGCGCGAGGGGAGTGGCGCAAGCCTTGGCGTTGAAGAGCGAGGCACGGCGCGGTTGCGCCGGGTTTTGCTCACGCGGTTTTGCCGACGCTGGCCGCCGTGGCTTACCCGTGCTGACGAGGAGGACTTTGGGCGTAACTATCAGCAGCAACCCGCGCTTCTTATCGCCGACGAACGTTACCAAGCAGGCCCGCACCGACACTAACAATGCTGACGTGGTGCCAGCGCTTCATGCGTCTAAACCTTAGTGGCAAGTCACGACAATTACCCGACTTTAGGCGATTTTGCCAAGCCTGGACACGGCCTTACCGGCTGACCGGCGCGGAATTACCGCGTCGGGCGAGCCATTCGAGCGCAGCGCCAGCTTCACCGGAGCGCAGGTTGCCGCGGCAGATCGTGGTCGCATAGGATGTCCGGCCATCGGACCGGGTCAGGTAGACTAGGTAGGTCTCGCCCTGGCGGAAGTCGAAGGCGCAGGTGGTCCGCGTCTCCACTCGGAGCGTCGCCGGAACGCCAGCCTTCCAGGCCCTGCTCGCGTTCAGCGTCGCTATCGCACCACCTTGCGCTTCGAAGTTTCCCTCCACGGCGAGCACCTCCGCGAGCACGACGACGTCGGCCATCCGGTAGGCACTCTGGGGCGTGTGCGGCCCGGCGCAGCGGCACGCCTGGGCCTGCGTCGCCGCAAGCAGGACTGTGAGCGCGAGGAGGATCGCCCGACAAGCGTGCATAATCCGCATCATGCGATACTCCGGAATGAGGAACGCTATCCCCACCGCGCCTGAGCGATTGGACCAAGATCTTGCGGTTCAACCACTGATCGTAGGGTCGTACGGAGTGAACGGATCATCAACGCCCGTGGTCCGCTCGGATCGTCGCCCAAGACCGCATTCCAGTACCGCGCGTTCCGCACCTTGCGGGTCCGTCGCGCCGCGTACCCCATTCACATGTGCGAGCTCGTGCACCAGGGTGGCAAGGACGGTCCAACGGCCGATCCGAAACGAAGGGACGCAGATCGCGATCTCCTTGCCGCCGGCGAAATTGGTGAGGCCCATGTCGGTCGAGGTCGGATGGAAATTGATCCAAATGTCACGGTCGGCGAGCAATTCGGTGAGCGACCGGCCACCCGGCAGGGTGCGGTAATAGACGTCGGCCCTCGGAATGTTGCGGGTGATCCATTTGGCCTTCGTGCGCGCCCATTGCAGCTGCTTGAGCCTATTTGCCGGAACCGCGATGAAGTTGGGTTCGGAACTCGTGTGGTCCCCGATGTTGATCTGTATCGACATGGTCGCCTCGCGCGCATTTCATTTTAGCGGTTAGTCTCGCGCGCGTGGCAAATGGTTCACGCCACGGCCTTGCCGAATTCGAGCGAGCTCATTCGTCATCGCACTCCTACAACGTCAGCCATAGCACGATCAGCCGGCGTCGGTCGCGCCTCGGAAAGGCGTCACCAATCTGATGACCCGACTCAAAGCTGATTTTCCGGGAAAGCAGACAGCCTCGTGCTTGTCTCATCCTGGCCCATCTGTATGGACCGGCCGCGCGTTGCAAGCCGAAAGTGATGATCTGGAGGTGACAGGTCTTGCGCTTCCGAGTGGACTCTGAGGCGTTGATGTTGTTACCTTACATTGTCAGACAACAACCGAGTCCGCTGGACTGGCGGGCAATTCACGACAGGGTCGATTTCAGGCAAGCGCGTTGCTCGCGAATTGACCATGATCGCCAGCGTGAGAAGTCACAGATGTCGTGTCCGACAACGGCACGAGGGAGGCCGCCTTTACCGCCAAGTATACTCGCGGCGCATCCTTTTCCCCTTCCTCCAATTCGGCGAGCCCCCGCCAGCGGTGAGCGAGGAAGCTCGCTCGCGCATTGCGGCGTCGCGTGCGTCGCGCACAGCTGACTGGACAGCGCCCCTCGTACCGGCGGTGGGCCCGTCTTCCGAACAAGCCCGGGAGCCCGACACCGCCGCAGCGGCGAGGGCGCCCAAGCAGCATAATGCTAACCTTGTCATGCGCAGCTCATTCACGGAGAGGCTTTAGCCGGCAACGATATCGGAGGGCGGTTGGTTCCCGTGTGCCCGCGATACGCCGGAACTTTGCCCGCGGACGAAGTCCAGAAGGGCCTGGAACGTAACAGAATGGCCGCCAGCACACAGAGGGCGACAAGTGTGGGTACGCTGCGGCTGGGCAGCACACGGTCGTAAACCTCCAGCATGAACAAGGCGCCGGTCAGCATCAGAATGTTGATCAGGCCACTGAACGTCCCGACGCCGACGAAGGCAGCCTTGGCTGAACCGAGCGCAGCACGCAGCTCGGACTTCCTGGGAGGCGTCACGCGCTTCTTCATAAGGTGCTCCCCGAGGCACGAAAGACAGCAGATCCATTGGGGCTGAGAGTGAGGCCGCCCGGGCTTACCCGGGCGGCCTTGTTGCTAGATCAGACGAACAACAAGTCGTGCTGCGGACTGGCGACCAGCTGGATCACGACGTTGTCGCCGAATGAGCCGTCCAGCACGTCGAGGCCCGGACCGCCGATCAGCACGTCGTCGCCATCGCCGCCGAACAGGACGTCGTTGCCGTCCCCGCCGATCAGAATGTCGTTGCCCGGACCGCCGTCGGCCTGGAGCTGGATGGCGCCAGCGCCGAGTCCCGACGCCTCGATCACGTCATCGCCGGCAAGGCCGTTGATGATGATGCGATCCTTGTCCGCCTCGAAGCCGGTGATGTTGATCTGCGTCGCAAGACCTAGCACCGAGACGCCGCCGCTATCGCCGACAACAAGCACCACATCGTCGCCGTTCGTCACATTGATGATGATGGTATCGGCTGCGCCGTCGCCGGTTCCGCCGGGTAGGCCGAGGTCAATATTTACCTCGGCGAGATCGGTGCCGGACATGTCGTTGACGGTGATCTTGTCGGCGCCGCCGAGGGCCTTGAAGTTGATCGCCTCCGTGCCGTTCAGGTCCATCACGACGTTCGCGACGTCGCGGGTAAACAGAACCCGCTCGCCGTTCGCCGAGATCGTGATCTGCTCCGCGATGACGGCGCCGTTGAACAGCATATTGTCGAACCCGTCCTCGCCCTCGAGGGTGTCGTTGTCATCTCCCGGGTTCCAGACGAAGGTATCGTTGCCGGCGCCCATCAGAGCGGTGTCGTTGCCGTCGCCGCCGTTGACGAGGTCGTCGCCCTCGCTCCCGAGGAGGTCGTGTAGCCCAGGTCCAGATAACTCGGGCGCAATGAATGTAGCATCTGCTACAGATTTGTGTGGACGCTACACATCGAATCTGCCACTTTGGCCGGCGTGAATCTTGAACGTGTTCTCGGAACAACGCTTTTCTCTCTCGCAGTTTGCGCGGAGGAAATCCCTCCAGACAAATCTGGATACTCTCTTTTTCGGCCGACACCACGCGCTCTCATGCGCGAGATGAGCACCGATCGCCCCGACAAAACGGAAAGCGCCTACACCGTCGATGCGGGCCACTTCCAAATCGAATCCGACATCGTCGTCTACGCACACGACCATGATACCGCCAACCGCGCAAATATCAGCGGCGATGCGTGGAGTTTCGTCACCTTGAATCTAAAAGCCGGTCTGTGCAATTTTTCCGACCTGCAGGTCGTTCTCCTTCCCTACAGCAAGGTGCGCATCGCGGATGACAACGATGCCGCGTTGCCCGAAGGCACCGTCGGCAACATCCTGATCTCCGGCGACAACGTCACCAAGGGCTACTTCGAGAATCCCGAAGCGAATACCAAGGGTTTCAGCGCCCCTGATCCCAATGGAGAGCGCTGGCTCAAGACCGGCGATCTCGGAATGCTCAAGGACGGCAAGCTCTACATCACCGGCCGCGCCAAGGAAAT
>Ga0207683_10003702_pt1 | contig 13276 bp, 15 predicted proteins | sample KBSM73metaG_FD_184333 | JGI IMG/M metagenome (GOLD analysis project Ga0207683, IMG submission 184333) | Miscanthus rhizosphere microbial communities from Kellogg Biological Station, Michigan, USA - KBS M7-3 metaG (SPAdes) (version 2) | ecosystem: Host-associated > Plants > Roots > Rhizosphere >...
AGTGAAGCTCAGTGACGATCGAGTGCAGCTCACGCTGCGCGACATCAACATCGGCGAAGGAGCATCGGGACATCTGTACCTGGCTCTCTCGACGGAGCACATCGCGTCGGCACGTTATCGCGCCGCGCAGTTCCCGGCGATGACCACGGCCGTGATCCTGCTGTTCGCGATCCTGCTGGCTCTTGCACACGCGTTCAGCGTCATGATGTCGGAAGTCGTGCGCATGTTCGAAGAGCGCCGCCAACTGGAGCGGACCGAAAAGCAACGCCTCGAAAAGCTCGTGTCCGAGCGCACGCACGAACTGGAACGCGGCCGCGAGCAATACCGCCTGGTGGTAGAAGGCACGCAGGCGATTCCTTTCGCGCTCGACGTCGAAGACGGTCACTTCGAATACATCGGGCCGCAGGGCCCGCAACGTCTCGGATTCAGCGAAGATCTCTGGAAGCAGATCGGCTTCCTCGACAAGCTGATGCCGCGCGATCGCCACGGCACGGCGCGCGACCGCATCGACGAGAGCAAGGCCGGCAGCTTCGAGCTCGAAGCGACCGTGCTCACCGAAGATGAGCAGCGAGTGGATCTGCGCTGGGTCGTGAGCTGCGAGCAGAGCGACAGCACCGGCCAGCACAAGGTGCTGCGCGGCATGATGCTCGACGTCACCGATCAGCGCCGTCTCGAGAGCGATCTGGCGCAGGCGCAGAAACTCGAGAGCGTCGGTCGGCTCGCCGCCGGCGTCGCGCATGAGATCAACACGCCGGTGCAGTTCGTGTCCGACAGCGTGCACTTCGTGCGCGAAGCCATGGATGACCTCACCGAGATCGTCGACAAGTACCGTGAGCTGCGCACCGCCACGCAGAATCCCAACCAGAACGGTCCGGAGATTGCCGCGGCGGCCAAGGCTGCCGAAGAAGCCGAGGACGACGCCGACCTCGACTACATCCTCGAGAATGCGCCCGTGGCGCTCGACCGCGCTCGCGATGGCCTGGGCCGCGTGGCCGCCATCGTGCGTTCCATGAAGGAGTTCGCGCATCCCGACCGCAAGGAGATGGCGCAGTCGGACATCAACCAGGCGATCTCGAGCACCCTGGTGATTGCCTCCAACGAATACAAGTACGTGGCCGACGTCGAAACGGCGTTCACGGATATCCCGCTGGTGAACTGCTATGCGGGCGAAATCAACCAGGTGGTGCTGAATCTCATCGTCAATGCCGCCCACGCGATCGGCGATGCAGTGAAGGGAACCGGCGGGAAAGGAAAGATCACGGTTGCGACACGCCTGCTCGACGATGTCGTCGAGATTGCGATCAGCGACACGGGCAATGGCATTCCGGTCGAAGTGCGGTCGCGCATTTTCGATCCGTTCTTCACCACCAAGGAAGTGGGCAAGGGCACCGGCCAGGGACTCGCCATCGCACGCAACGTGGTGGTCGACAAGCACGGCGGCACGCTGCACTTCGAAACGGAAACCGGCACGGGCACCACGTTCTACATCCGGCTGCCGGTCGACGGGCCGAAAGCTTCCTCGGCCGCGGCATGACTCACATCCTGAATCCGGACACTCATTGCCTATGAAACTCGCCAAGGTTTCCACGAGCCACATCCAGGCAGTCACCGGTACGACATTCGTCGCAACGCTGAGCTCGCTGCTGTTCGGCTACGCAACCGCCGTGATCGCAGGCGTCGTAGGGGCGATCGACGTCAACTTCATCGCGCCACGCGCGCTGTCCGACAGCATGGCCGACGCGCTGCTCGGCCTCACGGTCTGCAGCGCGCTCGTCGGCACGATCATCGGTGCGTTGCTGGCGCGACCGATGGCATCGCTGTCGGGTCGCAAACGGCCGATGATTCTCGCTTCCATCCTGTTCCTGATCTCGGCGGTGGGTTCGGCCTATCCGGAGATCGGTATTTCGCCGGTAGGCGAGATGGGCGCTGCGGCCATCTGGCCGTTCAACTTCTACCGCATGTTGGGTGGCGTTGCCGTGGGCATCGCGTCGATGATCGCGCCCATGTATGTCGGCGAGTTCGCGCCGAGTGCCGTGCGCGGCCAGCTGGGCGCGTACCAGCAGATCGCCATCATCGGCGGCATGACCATGGCGTATTTCGTGAACTGGGGAATTTCGCTGCAGGGCGATGACGTCTGGGTTCTCGAAACCGGGTGGCGCTGGATGATGCTCGCGCTCGTTGTGCCCGCCCTCGCATTTTTCTACCTGAGCTTCTCGGTGCCTGAATCTCCGAGCTGGCTGGTGAAGACGGGCCGCATCGAGCAGGCAAGGAAAGTGCTGGCCCGTTCCGCCGAACCGAGCGAAGTACAGGACGCGCTCGATGAGCTCGCCGCAGCGGGCAAGCGCGACGAGAAGCCGGCGCCGCTGCTGGCTTTTGGCGCGCGGGTGGTTTTGGTCGGTGTGGCGCTGTCAGTCTTCCAGCAGCTGATTGGCATCAACTCGGTGCTCTACTACGGCCCGCAGATTTTCGAGAGCATGGGCTATCACATGGACGCGGCGTACCTCGGCATCCTGGTCGCGTGCAGCGTAAATCTGCTGTGCACCATGGTGGTGGTGCTGATCGTCGACAAGGTGGGCCGCAAGCCGTTGCTGATCTTCGGCGGGCTGGTGATGGCATTGTCGATGCTGCTGCTCGGATCGATGTTCAGCTCACAGCACACCGGGCTCTTCGGACTGGCCGCGATCTGCCTGTACCTCGCGGGTTTCGCGTTTTCATTCGGTCCGATCGTGTGGATCATGCTCACCGAAATCTACCCAGCGCCCATCCGGGGGCAGGCCATATCGATTGCGGTGGCTTCGCAGTGGATCGCGAACCTGCTCGTGTCGGCGACCTTTCCGCTACTGCTCGGGAATGACGCGCTCAACGCGGCGTGGAGACACGGGTTTCCATTCTGGGTCTACGGCAGCTTCGGCCTGATCGCAGCGTTCGTCGTGATGCGCTACGTGCCGGAGACGCGCGGGGTAGATAGCGAGGCGTTGGCGTCGCTGTGGAGGCGGGAAGAGGGCGGCGGTGCCCCAGCGATCGCACCCGCAGAGGGTTGAGCTGGCTTTTCGCCGGGCCCTTCGCTGGATTGAAGTCGCTAGTTTGCTGGCCGCCGCCTCACGCGAAGACATCGTCGTGCGGCTGGCGGAGACGATTGCAAAGAGTCCGTATGAAACAGAGAGGCGGCTCCGTGCCTAGCGAGGTCACGTACCCGGCCCGCTCCCTCAACCCTCTGCGGGCACGCTCGCTGGGGCGCAGACGTCATCGCACCGCGTCCCGTTCTCCACTGCTTTGGATCAGAGAGGCGCTCGGGTATACGTCTTCACAAAGCCGAGCTGGCGCTCCCATTTCTCTACGAAAGTGACCGCGGTGGGTGGGGGAGATCGGGCAAGCGAGCTCGACACCGCACAGGGGACGATCGCTCGCCCAATTTCCGCCGCAACTACGGCCTCATTCTCAGGAAATGGGGAGCGTCACGTTATCCATCCGAAAGTGCGTCGAAACTCGAGCTCCGCCGCATCGCGTGCCGCCTGGTCAATCACGGGCGGTTGTGGTTGTGCGCGCGCCTGCGCGAGGGTCCTGGCGAGCGGCGGCAGTCCCGCCTGCATGCGCATGGAGTTCACGCGGCCTTCATTCTCGATGGGGTGTGGCTCGAGCCCATTGGCCCCGGTGCGCAGTTGTGTGCCGTAGCGCTGCGGATTGCCCTCATAGACCCGAATACGATCGTCGATGATGGCGTATTGCCAGCGCGGTGCGTCGCCGTCGTGCGAAGCGGTGTCGAGCAGATCCCGGCACTGGCGCATGAAGGAGGGTTCTGTGATCGAGTGCAGCGCGATGCGCCAGGCAGCCTTCGCGCCCCTTTCGCCCACCAGCGTGATACCGGGCCATCCGAAGACGGCGATGATCTGGCGAAGGCGGCTGGCATTGGCGCGATGGATTTCTTCGAGCCGCGGATGATAGGTGTGGTTGAGATCGCCGGCGGCAGTGAGCTCAGCGCGTACGGCTTGATCGTGCGCTTCCATGTCGAGAAGGGCCTTCTCGAGTGATTCATCCATACCTTGCGAGTCTCCCCTCTGCGCGCGGTGCACCTAATATACGCGAGCGGGAGAAATAGAGAACCCCGCGCGGGCAATGGGCGCCGCGCGGGGTTTTTGCTCATCGAACTACTGTTCTTCGGCCTTCGTGCGGCGGTCGAACTCGTCATTGTCGAGATAGCCGTCGCCATTCCTGTCCGTGGTCGAAAAAGTCTCCACCAGTTTCGGATCCACCGACGCCTCCGGCATGGAAATTCGCCCGTCCTTGTTGGCATCGAGCGTTTCGAACGAGCCGCTTTGACCGGCAGGAGTCGCCGGCTGCACCTTTCCGCTTTCGGCAGCCCAGCCGGCGAGCGGTATCAACGCGACCACGGCGGCAGCGAGCAGTTTGTTGTTCATCGGATGTCTCCTGTATGGGAAAGCGGCTTGTGCGCCGGGTATTCATGGCCAGAGCGCCACAGGGAACTGGTTGCACTCCACGTGCCAACCGAAGGCATCTGCTTTGTGATCAGCGACTTGGGCCGGCTGTGCCGGATTACGCAAGTGCCGTGCCGCCAGCGGATGCTGGTGCGCAGCGACAATCGTGAAGCCGGGCGACGCAGCTTCGCGACAGCCGCGGCCAAACTAACTACAAACAAATACTTGGCGGTCGCCAATCGCGGACGGCGCGCGGGCTACCTGATTGCACCGACGTCCGGGGGCGCCGGCGTCCTACGTCTCGCGCGGTACCGATAACTCATCGTGCGGGAATGGCCGCATTCTGGTACGTGCTCGTTGGCGGGCTGCTCATAGCGATCGCCTTGCTCGGGCGATTTCTCGACCGCATGCCAGTGAGTCCGGCCATGATCTACCTGGTGGTTGGCTTTCTGCTCGGGCCCGCCGCTTTCAACGTGCTCGAACTGCATCCCCTGCGCGAACTCACGCTGCTCGAATCCATCACCGAGATCGGGTTGTTGATCGCGCTGTTCACCGTGGGCATCAAGATGCGGGTGCCGATCGGGGACTGGCGCTGGAGCGTGCCGATGCGGCTGGCCACCATCTCGATGGTGGTGACCATCGCTGGTATCGCGGCCGCGGCCATGATCATCCTGGGGTTCGACTGGCCGCTGGCGCTGGTGATCGGCGCAGTACTCGCGCCCACCGACCCGGTGCTGGCTTCCGAAGTGCAACTGCGCAGCGCGCAGGATCGCGACAGCCTTCGCTTCGGCCTCACGGGCGAAGGGGGGCTCAACGATGGCACCGCTTTCCCGTTCGTGTTGTTAGGCCTCGGCGCCATGGGTTTGCACGATTTGGGATGGATGGGCTGGCACTGGATCACGGTCGATCTGCTGTGGGGCATTGCCGGCGGCCTGGGAATTGGATTCTTGGTTGGCGCGGCGCTTGCGCGTGGCGTGCGGCTCCTTCGCGCCTGGCGTCGCGACGTGGTCATCTTCGACGAGTTCCTGCTGCTAGGCGTGATCGCGCTGAGCTACGGCATGGCGCTGGCGGCGGGCGCACTCGGATTTCTCGCGGTGTTCGCCGCGGGGCTGGCGCTGCGGCGCGCCGACGATCTGCACGCGGACGCCAGGAAGGCGACTGACAAACCACCGTTGACGCCCAGCATGCTGAACGTCAACGAACAGCTCGAACGCATCGTCGAGGTCGCCATCGTGTTGCTGGTGGGAGCGATGATCTCGACCGGCTACTGGTCCGTGCAGGGACTCCTGTTAGCCGCCGTGTTGTTTGCGGCCATCCGACCCCTGGCGGTCTGGATAGGTATTCGCGAAGCCGGCGCGGGCGACGCGCCGCGCCGGTTACTGGCGTGGTTCGGCATCCGCGGCATCGGCTCGGTCTACTACGCGGTGTATTTCGCCGGCTTCGAGCTGCGGGATGCCGTGGCCACGGAGCTGCTGTCGGCAGTCTTCACCGTGGTCGCGGCATCCATCGTTCTGCACGGGATTTCGGCCGCGCCCCTCATGGAGTTGTATCGCGCACGTCGCGGCGCGGGGCGCAGGCCGGAGGTCCCCGTGTCGGACAAATGACCACAGCTGCTAGGCCTCGCTCCCACGCCACATCCGGTGCCTGCTGCTGTGCCGAATCATGCGTCAATTTCACAATGCGCCGCATGAACTGGGAAAGGATTTCTGGCAACTGGACGCAGTGGAAAGGTCGCGTCCAGGAACGCTGGGGGAAGCTCACGCAGGATCAGCTCGATGTCATCGCGGGACGCCGCGAGCAATTGTCGGGGCGCATTCAGGAAGCGTATGGGCTCAGCCAGGATGAGGCCGAGCGCCAGCTGCGCAATTGGGTGCGCAACCTCGCAGTCGAGTACGACGAAGCGGACCTGGTGGTTGACGACGACGAACCCACGCCTATCAACGGACAGAGGTAGCCAATGATCACCATGAATGCAATTCGCAACGGCATCTGGTTCGCGGTGGCGTTCGGTATCGTCGCGTGCGCATCGACGCCGATGCCGGTCGAGAAACTCGCGATCGCCAAGACTTCACTGGAACGCGCAGAGCAGGCGCAAGCCGCGCAGTTCGCGCAGGTGGAGCTCAACAGCGCGCGCAACAAGTACGCCGCCGCCCAGGCCGCAGTCGACAAGCATGACGCGGAAGTCGCGGCCCGACTCGCCGATCAGGCGGACGTCGACGCGCAGCTCGCGGAGTCGACGGCGCGCGCCAAGCAGCAGGAACAACTGGTGACGGAGATGGACAAGGGGCTCCGCGACCTGCGCAACGAGACGCTGCGCCATGACAGCACCGGCGCGGCTCCGCAGGTTCCGCAGCCGGCCACCACTCCACCGCAGCAACCGGCCACCACTCCGCCGCAGCCTTGAAGGGAGGATCGTCATGAAGCACAGACAAGTTTCCTGGACCGTCGTTGCAGTCTCCTCCGCTTTGTTAGGTCTGGCGGGTTGTGAGACAGCGCCGGAAACCAGCGGCGTGCTCAACGTGGCGCGCAACTCGGTGAGTGCCGCCGAAGCCGATCCGAATGTCGCCAAGTACGCGCCTACGGAACTCGATCGTGCGCGCAAGCTCCTCGCCAACGCCGAGGGCGCGGCGAAAGAGAAGGGCGGCAAGGACAAGACATCGGCGCACTACGCATACCTCGCGACACAAATGGCGCGAATCTCCCAGCAGCGCGCTCAGGAACAGGTCGCAATGGCGCGCATCAAGGCCGGCGAGACCGAGCGGCAGAAGATCCTGCTGGCGGCGCGCGAGAACGAAGCCAACAATGCGTTGGCCCAGGCTCAACAGGCCCGCACCGAAGCGCAAAGCGCCCAGGCTCAGGTCCAGCAGGCGCAGGCAGAGTCGCAAAGGCTCGCCGCGCAACTGGAGAACATGCAGGCTGCGCAGACCCCGCGCGGCATCGTCCTGACGCTCGACGATGTGTTGTTCGACACCGGCAAGGCGCAGCTCAAATCCGGAGCCGCGCGTTCGATCGAGCAGATTGCCGCATTCCTCAAGGAAAATCCTGACCGCCGCGTGCAGGTGGAAGGCTTCACCGACAGTCAGGGTGCCGATGAATACAACCTCGAGCTCTCGCAAAGCCGGGCGGATGCCGTCGCGATGGCAATCATTCAGCGCGGTATCGATGCGCAGCGCGTGCGCGCGCTGGGCTATGGCGAGGGTTTCCCCGTGGCGAGCAACGCCAACGCGGGCAGCCGGCAGCTCAACCGGCGCGTGGAAATCATCGTGTCCAATGGCGATTCCGAGATTCCCGGCCGTGCGGCTGGCGCGCCGTGAAGGGCGAATTCTACACGGCGGATTTTGGCGCGGGGTTGGCGGCTGAGGCCCAGCCGGCCACCGCCCCCCTCGATGATTGCGCACTGCGCCTCATTGGTCATTCACCCGGAATCCAGAAGGTGCGCGAGCTCATCTCGCGAGTCGCACCTACGGACTCCACGGTGTTGATCTGCGGAGAGAGCGGTTGCGGCAAGGAGCTCGTCGCCGAGTCAGTGCATGCGATGAGTCCGCGGGCTAACAAGCCTTTCGTCGCCATCAACTGTGCCGCCATTCCGGCCACCCTCATCGAGGCCGAGCTGTTCGGTCATGAACGCGGCAGCTTCACGGGTGCGATGCGCACGCGTGAAGGGGTATTCGAGCGTGCGAATGGCGGCACGCTGCTGCTCGACGAGATCACCGAAATGCCGCTCGATCTGCAGTCGCGGCTGTTGCGCGTGCTCGAGACCAAACGGTTGAACCGCGTCGGCGGCAATGCGGACCTGCCGGTGGATGTGCGGGTGATCGCATCGACGAATCGTTCGCCCGCCCTGGCTTATGAGCAAGGCAGGCTGCGCGAAGACATCTACTATCGCCTGGCGGTCGTGAACATCGAGTTGCCGCCGCTGCGCGATCGGGGCGACGACATCCTCGTGCTCGCGGACTTCTTCCTGGGTGAGCTCAACCTGCGCAACGGCACGCGCAAGCGCTTGTCGGAAGAGCTGCGGGCCCGGTTCCTGCGTCATCACTGGCCGGGCAACGTGCGCGAGCTGCGCAACGCGGTCGAGCGCGCTTACATCCTTTGCGATGGCGAGCTTAGCTTGAGCGAACAGGACATGCCGACGCTGCGTGACGCCGCCGGTGCCAACACCAGCGATGAAATCCATATTCCTATTGGCGCGACTCTCGACGAGATCGAGCGCACCTTCATTCTCGCAACGCTCAAGCATTTCCAGGGCGACAAGCGACGTGCAGCCGACGTGCTCGGCTGCAGCCTCAAGACTCTTTACAACAAATTGCACGCGTACCAACGCGAGCGTCACGCAGGCATGAACTGAAGGAGAAAATGATGGGTATTATTCTGTGGTTGGTAATCGGTGGTGTCGTTGGCTGGCTCGCGAGCATTGTCATGCGTCGCGACGGCAGTCAGGGCATCTTTCTGAACATCGTGGTCGGCATCGTGGGTGCCATGCTCGGCGGCTGGCTCATCGGGCCTATGGTCGGCGCACCCAGCATCAACTCGGGGGTGATCAGCGTTCCGTCGTTGCTGGTGTCATTCCTCGGCGCGGTGGTCCTGCTCGCGATCGTCAATCTGATCTCGCGTAACCGCGTGCGCTGATTGCCGGATACCGGGGCGTGGAGCTGTTTCAGATCCACGTCCCGGTGACGGAGCTCATGCTCCGCGGCACGCTGGTTTATTGGCTGCTGTTCCTGATCTTCCGATTCGTGCTGCGCAGGGACGTCGGCGCGGTCGGTATTGCAGACATACTCCTGCTGGTCATCGTTGCGGACGCCGCGCAGAACGCGATGTCCGGCGGGTACGACACCTTCTCCGAGGGTGCCATCCTCGTCCTCACCATCGTCGGGTGGAACTGGCTGCTCGACTTCCTGTCTTTCCGATTCGCGATCGTGCGGCGGTTTGCGTCCCCGAGTCGCCTGACACTAGTCCTTCGTGGCGTACCTCAGCGGCGCAATTTGCGCCGCGAATTCATCACCATGGAAGAGCTCAACGAGAAACTGCGGGAGCAGGGCATCGAGAAACTCGCCGACGTGAAAGCGGCCTATCTCGAGGGCGATGGTCAAATCAGCGTCATTCGCAATCCCGGTTCCACGGATCAGGACTCCACTCCAGCGAAGCCGGGATCGCGAAGTCTTCCGGGGGCGTGAGCGGCGCTTCGGCGGCCGTGACACCGGTGTGGCATGCCCGCTCCGCGGCCAGCCAGATTTCCTGGATGCTGTCTTCGCCGACGTGGCCTGCCTTCGCGGCTGACAGCGCGCCTAGCACGCCCAAGACCGCGGCGGATATTGTTTTGTTCCCTGAAATCACGCCTCGAGCTTAAGGATCGCGGCCTTGCCTGCCGTTCGGAGCGAAGGGCCGACCCCTGTAGGAAGGTGACGCATGCGCGGGCGGGCGCATTTACGCTACCGTGCCGATCCCTGAAGTACGGAGCAAGCGATGGGTCACGAGGACAAGGTCATTCAATGGTTCAACGCGGTCGACTGGATCCAGGCGGGCTCGCGCATCGCCGCCATCCTCGTGGTGACCTTCATCCTGGTCTACATCGCGCGCCGGCTGATTTCCGGCCTCGAGAAGTTCACCGCGACACACGCGCACGACATCGAAGCACAGCGCCGCGCCGCGACGGTCAGCAATGTGCTGCGCAAGCTCGCGACCATCCTCATAACCGCCATCGCGACGCTCGCGATCTTCAACACGCTGGGCATCTCCATCCTGCCGTTCCTGGCGACCGCCGGCGTCGCAGGTATCGCGATTGCCTTCGGTGCGCAGTCGCTGGTCAAGGATTTCTTCCGCGGCTTTTTCCTGCTCGCGGAGAACCAGATCCGCCAGGGTGACGTCGTCGAGGTCGCGGGCAAGAGTGGGCTGGTCGAGGACCTGACGCTGCGTTACGTGCAGTTGCGCGACTACGAAGGCAACGTGCACTACGTGCCGAATGGCGAGATCGGCGTCGTCACGAGTTCCAGCCGCACATTTGCGTACGCGGTGATCGATGTGACCATAGCGCTCGATCAGGACATCGCGCCGGTCATCGAAATCATGCGCGAGACGGGTGCGCAGTTACGCGCGAATTCGGTGTTCGGGCCGAAGATTCTCGAAGACCTGGATATCGCCGGCATCGAGACCTGGAACGACCGCGGCCTCACGCTGCGCGCACGCATCAAGGTGCGCGCGCTGGAACAGGCCAATGTGCGGCGCGAATACCTCATGCGTCTCAAGCACGCGTTCGACAAGGCCGACATCCGGCAGCCACGCTCGACCGTCACGATCATGGAACGCGCGCCCGCAGCCCGTGCACCGGTGCCGGAAGGCCCACCTCAATAAAAAGGGCGGACCCGCGTCAGCAGGTCCGCCCCTCGCTCGGGTATCGCGCGCCTAGTGCGCCGTCACAGCGCTCGGCGTGGCGGGGCCGGTGCGGCTGGCGCCGCCTTCACTTTCCCAACGTTCCTTCTCGAGGCGTTCGTTGAGCCGGCGCCGTTCTTCCTCGTCGCGGCGCTGCGCACGCGTCGCCATGAAGGAGGCAGCTAGGATCGCGATGCCGGCAATGCCCAGGAGTTTTATGATTTTCATGGTCAGCATTTTGCTCTCCGCGCTGGTCATTTCTGCAATCTCCGAAGTTCGGCCAGGTGGCGTTCGATGGTGGGAAGCGTTTCGCTCGCGTACTTCCGCAGATCCTTGTCTTCGCCGCCTTGCGCTTCGGCGTGATACAGCTCGACCGAGCGCTCATGCCCGGCGATCATCTCTGCGGTCCATTTCGCATCGAAATCACTGCTTGCAGTTCCCGACGGCGGCGCAGATTGCGTCTGCGGCGCAGGCAACGGCCATTGCTTGGCCTCGGCGATCTTCGACAGACGTTGATTCGCACCGCTGTGGTCGTTGACCAGCATTTCGGCGACGCGGATCAATTCCGGATTCTTCAGCTGCAGCAACGCGTCGCGCGCTGACTGGATTTCCTTGCGCGAGCTTTCTGTGGCCTGCCGGACGAACGCGATGTCGTCAACGGACTTGCCACCCCCACCCTCAGCGGGCGCGTCGACGGCGGCCGCGTGGTTGGCTTCCATCTCGATCGCCATCAGCGGTACCAGCGAGGCGCTGCCGGCGGTCATGTTTGCGGCGATGTACTGGCTCGACGCAGTGGCGGTCTCGCCGTTCTGCGGCTGCACGTTGGTGTTCTCGGGCACGCTGACCGCCCACACGGGCGCAGTCACGGCGATGCCGGCCAACACCAGGCTCTGTGCTATGCGAATCATGTGTCCTCCTCCTGTAAACAAGTTGACCGCCCGGCGGGAGTAGTTAGCTTCCGCCGGACGGTCGGCCACGCAATCACGAACGTTTGCAGGTCTCGCAGGTGGGCATCACCCTGTCGCGATTGCGCTTATTGCCGCGGTCAGTTGCCCGGAGCGGGAGCCGGCTCGGCCGAACCCGAACGCTTGGCGGCATCCATCGTCGCCTGCGCCTGGGCTTTCGCCGATTCGTAAGTCGCTTCAGCCTGGTCCTTGCACGCCTTCTGGGCGTCGCTTGCCAGCGTCTCGCACTTCTCCTTGGCGACCTTGCGTTCCCCGTCAGCTTGCGCAACGGCCACGTCATATTCAGCGGCGGCGCGATCTTCCTTACCTTCGGTCGCTACATCGGCGGCCTCACGCTTCTCTTCGGCCACGTTCTGCTGCGCGTCCTGGCGCTCTTCCGCCACGTCCTTCGCGGTTTCACTGGCCGATTCGCGTTGATTGCAGCCGGCGAGCGCGCACACGCCCACTGCTGCGGCCACTGCCAATGTCCAGCTGCTGTATGTCTTTGTCACGTTGTCATCTCCTGAAAAAGTTTCGAATGGCAATCATTCGTCGGGGCGCATGTTGCGCCGCTGAATCAAGGTGCGCCGGCGGACGACGAGCGGAAGCGGCGTCAGACGTGACCGACCGCGCTACGACAACTCCGGCATTCGACTCCAAATGCAGACAGCAGCGCTGTCGGCGGTGGCCCACGGTTCTCCGGGTCCTGGCCGACAGGTGCGGCCCTTCGATCGGCTTAAGGTAGTCGGGTACATCACCCTGATGCTTACGGAGGAGATCCAATGACCGCACAAGCGAAGAGTTTCGAAAACGGCAGCCGCAATTCCGAGTCCGTCGTGGGCGAGCTGAATCGCATCGTCGCGCAAGCTGAAGAATTGCTGCGGACGCTCGGCGAAGAAGGTGGCGCGGCCGCCGAAGCGGTGCGACAGCGCGTCGTCCGCACTGTGAACCAGGCCAAGGTGAAGCTGGCGGACACCAGCACGCGCGTTCGTGGTGCTACCACGGATGCCGCCAAGGCCACCGATCGATATGTTCACGACAATCCGTGGAAGTCGATTGCTTACGGCGCCGCTGCGGGTGCGGTCGTCGCTGTCCTCGCCGCCGCGCTGTTGCGCGACGACGAGTAGTGGAAACCGGCGGCGCGCGGGCACGAGCCTGCGTGCCGCGGTCCGCAAGGAACCGCGCATGATCGAGACGCTCGCTCTTCTATATGTGCTGAGCGATGTCAGCACACCCACCTTGCCGCGCCACGGCGATGTGGTTCCCGTCGACGAGCGCCCGAGCGGCCAGGAGCATCCCACGGATCCGTTGTTCGACCGGGAATACGTCGCCACCGACGATCCGGCGTTCGTGCTGCTGGCGGTCGAGAGCGCGCGGCAGGGAATCATGGATGCCCGCAGCGCGCAGGGCGTACTTCGCAATGCGTACCTCGTGGCCGCCGCGGAACGGATCCGCCGCCAGAACGAGAGCGCCTATCAACGACTCGAGGCGCTCGCCAAGGACAAGGGTTGGCGCTTGCCAGCCGATAAT
>Ga0207683_10003705_pt1 | contig 13267 bp, 16 predicted proteins | sample KBSM73metaG_FD_184333 | JGI IMG/M metagenome (GOLD analysis project Ga0207683, IMG submission 184333) | Miscanthus rhizosphere microbial communities from Kellogg Biological Station, Michigan, USA - KBS M7-3 metaG (SPAdes) (version 2) | ecosystem: Host-associated > Plants > Roots > Rhizosphere >...
GCCGCGCATACCCGAAATAGGGGATCACCGCCGTGATGCGCCGCGCCGAGGAGCGCTTCAGCGCGTCCATGATGATCAGCAGTTCCATCAGATGGTCGTTGGCCGGAAACGAGGTCGATTGCAGCACGAACACGTCCGCGCCGCGCACGTTCTCCTTGATCTCGACGAAGATCTCCATGTCGGCGAAACGCCGCACGTCGGCCTTGGCGAGCGGGGTCTGCAGATAGGCACCGACGGCTTCCGAAAGCGCGCGATTCGAGTTGCCGGCGACGAGCTTGATCGACCCGTTATTCGCCGCCATTTGTGCCGTTCTCCGATGCCGCGCGGCAGGGTGATAACAAGCCGGCCGCAGTGCGGCAATATGGCTCAAGGCGATTGTCCCGAAGCTTTTTCAGCCGGTTAACGTCGCGTTTGGAAGCGTTTTAGCGGGAGGCGGCGAGGGCGAGCCGTTCAGCGGCGCTGGGCGCCGCGGCAGAGCGGGGCCGGCGTTGCGGTTTTTGCGGCTCTGGCTCGGAGACGTCCGCGATCGCGGCATCCGGCCCGGCCGGGCCGTCCGGATTGCGCAGGAAGACCGCGAGCCGGTCCACGCTGGTGCGGGCGATCCGGCGCAACATGGCCTCGTCGGCGATGCTCCATGGGTCGCCGCCGGCGCGCCCGCCCGCTTCCTCGCCGCGGATGCGTAGCGCGCGCACCTTCACGTCGTCGTACACGTCCCACACCCAGGAGATATGTGTGCGTCCGCGGATCACCTGCGCCGCCAGATAGCCGCGCACGCGATAGTTCGCGGCGCCTTCGCGTGACGCGATCGCGACGTTGCGCGATTGCGCCTCGCTGGAGATGTTGTCGACCAGGCGGTTGAACACGCCGACCGGCGGGCCGTCGATCGACTCGAACGCGATGGTCGGGCCGGAACTGCCGGTCGTCAGCGCGACATTCGACGAGGTGGTTTCGGTGCAGGCAGCGGCGCATGCGGCAAGGAACGCGGCGATAACGCCACGGGCAACCAAGCACGCGCTCGCGCGAAGTCCCCAAATCACCCTGACACACCCCTGCGGTCCGGCGCGGGCGGTCATGCCGCCAAGGTTCAAGAACGTCGCCGTCTGCATTGTTTGGGTAGCGCCAAACGGCCGGCCGGTCCAGTTGCCTTATTTCATGAGTGCAATCGCATTGACGTGGCGTCCGTAATCCGGTTCGCCGCGATGGGTGGTACGCCGGTAGCTGAAGAAACGCGCCGGTTCCGCATAGGTGCAGAGGCCCAGGTCCTCGACGCCTTGAATCTCAGCGCGTTCGAGCCGCGCCTTGATGTAGCCGGGCAGGTCGAATATCGCGTGGTTCTCGCGTGAAGCCGGCTTGAAGAAGCGCGCGTTGGCGCCCTCTTGCGCGGTGAAGCGGTCGACGAATTCGGCGCCGACCTCGTAGTTCGGCTGGCGGATCAGCGGGCCGATCGCAGCAGCGATGCGCGCGCGCGCGGCACCGAGCTTTTCCATCGCCGCGATGGTCGCTTCGAGTACGCCGGTAAGCGCGCCCTTCCATCCCGCGTGCGCGGCGCCGACGACGCCGGCCTCAGCGTCCGCGAACAGGATCGGCCCGCAGTCCGCCGTGCCGACACCCACTGCGAGACCCGGCACGCGCGTCACGATCGCGTCGGCGCGCGGCGTGTTCTCCCGGGTCCAGGGTTGCGTGGCGACGATCACGTGCGGCGAATGGATCTGAAAGCAGGAGACCAGGTGCGTCGGCGCAACGCCGAGCGCCGCTGCCATGCGGGCGCGGTTCTCGCGGACGTTCTCCGGTGCGTCGTTCGATCCGATCCCGCCGTTGAGGCTTGCATAGATGCCGTCCGACACGCCGCCTTCGCGCGTGAAGAAGGCATGGCGGATGTTGGGAGAGGAGAGGGACGGGGCGTGGATCATGTGGCCGGAATGACGCGTGCGCGCCTAGCTGTCAAACCCCGGCAACGCGACGAGCTTTGCATCGGCGATCGCCAGTACCTTGAACAGCGCGCCCATCTGGTCGGCCGCGGTCAGCCGCGCCAACGCGGAGTCGATGTCGGCGGCCTGCTGCGGCGAGGCATTCTGCTTCAGCCGGGTGGCGCGCTGCGCGATGCCCAGGCGGCGCAGGAAATCGCCCTGTGTGATCGGGCCCTGCGCCTGCGCGCCCGCGCGCCGTGCGGTGCGGGCGAGCGCGGCGAAATCGACCTGCGTGGTGAGATCGGACTCGCCCGGGTCGGCGAGCGGATCGGCATATCGATGACCGAGCACGGCCTGCAGCGTGTCGCCGAACCCGGTCGCGGCGTGGCCGTAGTCGATGATGAGCGCCGCGCCGCCATGGCGTGCGATGCGTTGCGCGAGCAAGGCAATGGGCTGGTCATGGCGAGACTCGAAGATCGCGCCGACCGGCGCTTCGACCTCGATGTGTCCCGGCAACGCGTCCGGAGAAACGACGAACGCGAGCCGATCGTTCACGATCCCGACCATACGCATGTGCCAGCCGCGATCCTTCACCAGTTGATTTGCCGGCAGCGCGTCGACGAATTCGTTCGCGATGGCAATCGATGGCCCTTCCGGCACGTCCTCGATCTGGCCATGCCACGCGATCGGACGGGTCGCCGCTGCGAGCTTTACCTGCTGCACCCCACGCAATATCGGGCTCGTCTCGACGAGATGTACCGACAGCGCATCGACAAATTCCGGCACGGCCTTCGCGGCGCGCAACGCGTCCGCCATCAACGTGCCGCGCCCGGGCCCGAGCTCGATCAGCCGCACTTCGCGCGGCGCGCCCATCTGCTGCCACGCCGCCGCCGCCCACGCGCCGATCAACTCGCCGAACATCTGGCTGACTTCCGGCGCGGTGATGAAATCACCCTGCGCGCCGAGCGGATCGCGCGTGACGTAGTAGCCGTGTTGCGGATGGCCGAGGCAGAGCCGCATGTAGTCGGCGACCGAAATCGGCCCGTCGGTCTCGATGATGCGCCGGATCTCCGCTTCGAGCGGAGTCATCACGCCGCTTGCGCCGCGTTGAGCGGCGGGCGCCTCATCGCGGTCCAGATCATCACCACGCCGAACAACAGCAGTGGCACCGACAACACCATGCCCATCGTGAGCTCGCCCCACAGGAAACCGAGTTGCGGGTCCGGCTCGCGGAACAGTTCGCAGAACGAGCGCGCGACTGCATAACCGGCCGCGAATACACCCATGACCAGGCCCGGCCGCTTCAGCGCGCCGGCGCGGATGAGCAGCGCCAGTACGGCGCACAGCACGACGCCTTCCAGCGCCGCCTCGTAAAGCTGGCTCGGATGGCGCGGCAGCGGACCGCCGCTCGGAAACACCATCGCCCACGGTACGTCGGACGGGCGGCCCCACAGTTCGCCGTTGATGAAGTTCGCAAGCCGCCCAAGGAATACTCCGATGGTGCCGACCGCGCAGGTCACGTCGCCGAGCGACAGGATGGACAGGCCGCGCTTCAGCGCGAACAGCACCACGGCGGCGACGCAGCCGAGGAAGCCGCCGTGGAACGACATCCCGCCCTTCCACAGTTCGAGCGCCTCGAACGGGTGCGCGGCGAAGTAGACCGGATTGTAGAACAGCACGTAGCCGATGCGGCCGCCGAGAATGATGCCGAGCGTGATCCACACGATGAAGTCGTCGAAGTCGAGCGCGGTGATCGGCGGCGGCCCGCCCCACAGGCGCGGCGCCTTGATCAGCGTGCGCGCGTAGAGCCAGCCGGCCAGGATGCCGACGATATAGGCGAGCGCGTACCAGCGGATCGCGAACGGCCCGATCTGGATCAGCACCGGATCGAAGTTGGGGAATTGCAGTGCCAGCAGCATGGGATGTCCCGCGAGTATCGGGTCATGCCGCCGCGATGCGGGCGAAGTCAAGCGAATGTGCGTTGTTGGTACGCTACGCGCGTCTTACCTACGCCTCACGCAATAGACGGGTGACGTGATGGCGGACGGGACGCAACCGAAAACGGCCTTCGTGTTCGCCGGTGGCGGCAGCTTCGGCGCCATCCAGGTCGGCATGCTGCATTCGCTCGCCTCGCACGGCATCGCTGCCGACATGGTGTTCGGCTCGAGCGCCGGCGCGCTCAACGCCGCCTACTATGCGGGAAACCCGACCCTCGAAGGCGTGCGCGGGCTCGAGACGATCTGGCGCGGGCTGCGGCGGCAGGACGTGTTTCCGCTGACGTGGAAGACGCTCTACGGCTTCATCCGCCGGCGCGATTTTCTCGTCACGTCGCAGGGCCTGCGCAGCCTCATCGACGCGCATCTGCCGTACCGCAATCTCGAGGATGCGAAGATTCCGATCCATGTCGTCGCGACCGACATCCTGTCGGGCGAGACCGTCGTGCTCTCGAAAGGCCCGGCCTGCGACGCGATCCTTGCCAGCGCCGCGATCCCGGCGGCCTTCGCACCGGTGCACTTCGAGAGCCTCTATCTCGCCGACGGCGCCATCTCCAGCAACACGCCGGTCTGCGTGGCGGCCGCGCTCGGCGCCAAGCGCCTGATCATCCTGCCGACCGGATACGCCTGCGCGCTGCAGGCGCCACCGATCGGCGCGGTCGCGAATGCGCTGCACGCGCTGACCTTGCTGATCGCGCGGCAATTGATCAGCGAACTCGACAGCCTCGAACGGGACATCGATTACTACGTGCTGCCGCCGCTGTGTCCGCTGAAGGGATCGCCCTACGACTTCTCGCACACCGGCGAATTGATAGCGCGCGCGGTCGAGAGCACCGATGCGTGGCTCGCCCAAGGAGGCATGGAGCGGCCGAGGACGCACACGCAACTCGGCCTGCACAAGCACGCTCATTAGAGCATGATCCCGAAAAAATGGGCACCGGTTTTCGGAAAAGATCATGCTCTACCATCAAGACAAGACGGCCGCCCTTGCCGGGCGCGGCCGCAGCCCCCATTCTCATGGCGGTGAACGCGGAGCCGGCCGATGACCCAGACCAACAATCGCTTCTTCGACGAGGTCGCGAAGCTGATGAACGACGCCGCGGGCGTCGCCGGCGGGGTGCGGCGCGAGTTCGACACCATGATGCGCGCCCAGGCCGAGCGCATTTTGCGCGAGCTCGACGTGGTGCAGCGCGAGGAGTTCGAGGCGGTGAAGGAAATGGCGCGGCTCGCGCGCGAGGAGAACGAGGCGCTGAAGGCGCGCATCGCGGCGCTGGAGGCAAAGCTGGGCGGCCAAGGCAGTTGACCCCACCCGACCCTTCCCCTTTCAGGGGGAGAGAGCACGCCGGCGCTTTTGGCGCGATTTCCTTGTCTTTCCGGCCTCTTGCGGCTATACACCCGCTCGCCCGCAGCCCCGACACCCCTGGAGGCACGCTGCTGGGCAATTCACTCATGCAACCAAGGACTTAAAGCTATGGCGACCGTCAATGAACTGAGCGCGACGGCGCGTCCGAAGGCCGGCAAGGGGGCCGCCCGGGCGGTACGTCGCGAGGGCCGCGTGCCCGGCGTGATCTACGGCGACAGCAAGGAGCCGATCGGCATCTCGCTCGACTTCAAGGAACTGCGGCAGAGAATCTATGCCGGCCACTTCCTCACCACTGTGTTCAACGTCGACGTGGACGGCACGAAGCATCGCGTGATTCCGCGCGACTTCCAGCTCGATCCCGTCAAGGACAATCCGATCCATGTGGACTTCCTGCGCCTCGGCGAGGGCGCGATGGTGCGCGTGCGCGTACCGATCCACGTGATCAACGCCGATCAGGCGCCCGGCATCAAGCGAGGCGGAACCGTCAACATCGTAACCCACACGATCTCGGTGCTGTGCCCGGCCGACGCCATTCCGCAGGGCTTCGACGTCGACATCACCGGCCTCGAGATCAACTACTCGAAGCACCTGAGCGAGATCCAGATCCCCGGCAACGTCAAGGTGCTGGAGCACGGCGACATCACGCTGGTGACCATCGTGCCGCCGTCCGGCTACGCCGAAGAAATGAAGGCCGCGGCCGAAGCGGCTGCGCAGGCTGCGGCTGCCGCACAGGCTGCGGCGGATGCGCCTCCGGCTCCGACCGGCGCGCCTGGCGCGACGCCGGCTCCGACCGCAGCAGCGGCTGCGCCCGAGAAGAAGTAAGGCGTCCATCCCGGCCATGCAGCGCATGGCCGGGTTTTCTCCGGTGCCTCCATGCTGCTCTTCGTCGGGCTCGGCAATCCGGGCGCCAAGCACGCGGGCAACCGCCACAACATCGGATTCATGGTGGTGGACGCCATCGCGAAACGTCACGGCTTTATGCCGTGGCGGCGGCGCTTCCAGGGCCTCGCGACCGAGGGAAACATCGGACGCGAGAAGACGCTTCTGCTGCTGCCCGGCACCTACATGAACGAGTCGGGCCGCGCGGTCAGCGAAGCGATGCAGTTCTACAAGATGCCGCTTTCCGACATTGCGGTGTTTCACGACGAGATCGAGTTGCCGCCCGCAAAGGTGCGCGTGAAGGTCGGCGGCGGCGTCGCGGGGCATAACGGCTTGCGCTCGATCAGCGCGTATGCCGGCAACGACTACAAGCGCGTGCGGCTCGGCGTCGGTCATCCGGGCGTGAAGGAACTGGTGCATCCGTACGTGCTCGGCGATTTCGCCAAGAGCGAGCGCCCGTGGGTCGAGGCGCTGTGCGACATCATCGCCGACAACGCCGAGATGCTGGCGCAAGGCAAGGATTCGAGCTTCCAGAACAAGGTGCATCTCGCGATGACCGGCAAGGGCTTCGGCGAGGCGAAGGATTCAGAGGACACGTAGATGGGTTTCAAGTGCGGCATCGTCGGATTGCCGAATGTCGGCAAGTCGACGCTCTTCAATGCGCTGACCGAGACGGCGGCGGCGCAGGCTGCGAACTATCCGTTCTGCACCATCGAGCCGAATGTTGGCGAGGTCGCGGTGCCGGATCCGCGCCTCGATGTGCTGGCGAAACTCGGGAAGTCCGCCGAGATCATCCCGACGCGGCTCACCTTCGTGGACATCGCCGGACTGGTGAAGGGCGCGTCGCAAGGCGAGGGGCTCGGCAACCAGTTCCTCGGCAATATCCGCGAGGTCGACGCCATCGCACACGTGGTGCGCTGCTTCGAGGACGCCGACATCACCCATGTGTCGAACACGATCGATCCGGTCGCCGACATCGAGACGATCGAGACCGAGTTGATGCTGGCCGATCTCGACAGCCTCGAGCGTCGCGTCGATGCGCTGGAAAAGAAGATCCGCGGCCAGGACAAGGAAGCGAAGGAAACGCTCGACCTCGTGAACCGTTCGCTCGCGCTCCTGCGCGAGGGCAAGCCGGCCCGCTTCGTCGAGCGCAAGGCGGAGGAAGAGAAGCTGTTTCACTCGCTCGGCCTGCTGACCTCGCTGCCCGTGCTCTACGTCTGCAACGTGGAGGAAGCCGCCGCCGCGACCGGCAACGAGTATTCCCGCGCGGTCGAAAAGCGCGCCGCTGAAGAAGGCGCCGCCGCCGTCACCATCTCGGCCAAGATCGAGTCGGAAATCGCCGTGCTGCCGCGCGACGAGCGCGAGATGTTTCTCTCGGAAATCGGCCTCAAGGAGCCCGGCCTCGACCGGCTGATCCGCGCCGGCTACGGCCTGCTGCATCTCGTGACGTTCTTCACCGTCGGGCCGAAGGAGACGCGGGCGTGGACCGTTACCAAGGGGTCCCGGGCGCCGCAGGCGGCAGGTGTCATCCATTCGGATTTCGAGCACGGGTTCATCCGCGCCGAGACGATTGCGTTTGACGATTACATCAAGGGCGGCGGCGAGGCCGGCGCGCGCGATATCGGCAAGCTCAGGCTGGAAGGCAAGGAATACGTCGTCGCCGATGGCGACGTGTTGCATTTCCGGTTTGCGACCTGACCTCTCCGCTCATGCCCGCGCAAGCGGGCATCCAGTCTTTGCCTGGCCCTGGGTCCCCGCTTTCGCGGGACGAGCGGCAGGATGCAACTACATCCCGCCGCGATTGCGGATCGCCGCGAGGTGTTCGTTGATGCGGAACACCATCAGGATGAATTCGGCCGCGATGCGGGCGAACAGGATGCCGACCAGCATGCCGGCAAGGCTCGCGAGTGCCGTCAGTGCCGCGCCGATCGGATTGAACGCCAGCGTGCCGATCGCCGTCACCAGCCCGGAGAGGCCGCCGAGCATCACGATCACGACCACCAGCCAGTAGAACAGCTTGATGATCGACGGCGTGATGAACCGCTCCCACTGGAACAGGTCGCCGATGTAGAACATGACCTTCTCCCGATGAGTCGCGGCACCCGGCAGCGCGAGACTGCACGCGAAAATAGCGAAGTCAATGCAGTGTTGCGCCGCAACCTGTTGACGCCCGAGGGTGCCCCCGCTTAGGGAACAAAGGCTTCGATATTCAGGCTGCAAGGACCCCAGTGCCAAAATTCTATTTCGAGGATTTCTCCCCCGGCTGGACGGCGGAATATGGGCCGCGCCGTGTCACGCGCGAGGAAATGATCGGCTTCGCCGCGCAATACGATCCGCAGCCGATGCATCTCGACGAGGAAGCCGCGCGCAAGACCATGCTGGGCGGGCTCGGTGCCTCCGGCTGGCATACCTGCGCCATCCTGATGAAGATGATCGCCGACAATCTGCTGCTCGATGCGGCCTCGATGGGCGCGCCCGGCATCGACGAGGTGAAGTGGCTCAAGCCGGTGCGGCCGGGCGACGAGCTGACCGTGCGCGGCAGCGTGCTCTCGGCGCGCGCCTCGCAGAGCAAGCCGGACCGCGGCTTCGTCAGCTTCCTCTGGGAGATCCATAACGGCAGCGGCGAGAGGGTGATGACCCTGATCTGCCCGCAGATGCTTCTGCGGCGCCATGCGGGTGTCGCATGAGATACTTCGACGACATCAACGTGGGCGACCGCATGCCGCTCGGCACGCACACGTTCACGACCGACGACATCAAGATGTTCGCGGCGCAGTACGACCCGCAGACGTTCCACATGGACGAAGCGGCGGCCGCGAAGTCGCATTTCGGCGCGCTGTGCGCGTCGGGCTGGCACACGATCGCGGTGTGGATGCGGCTGCGCGTTCAGTACGGCCAGCGCGAGGACGCCGAACGCGCGGCGCGCGGCGAGGTGATCGCCAAGCTCGGACCGTCGCCCGGCTTCCGCGACCTCAAATGGCTCAAGCCGGTCTATGCCGGCGACACGATTGCGTACGCATCCGAGATCGCCGAGAAACGCGCCTCGAAAAGCCGTCCCGGCTGGGGTCTGGTCTTTGCGCGCAACACCGGCACCAACCAGAAGGGCGAACTGGTGATGTCGTTCACGGGATCGGGTTTCGTGGAGCGGCGGCCGGGAGCCACATGACCGCGGTCCTCGAGCGCGACGCGCAGACGCGGGGCGAGGAACGCCGCGCGATCGGCGTCGCTTCGGGCGCGCACGCGCTGCACGACGGCTACACCGATCTCATCTACGTGATGCTGCCGATCTGGCAGGCGGAGTTCGGTCTGAGTTACGCCGCGATCGGCCTGTTGCGCGGCGTGTTTGCCGGCACGATGGCGGGCTTCCAGATCCCCGCCGGCCTGCTGAGCGAACGGCTCGGCGCCCCGCTGGTGCTTGCCGCCGGCACCGCGCTCGCCGGGCTCGGCTATTGCCTCGCACCGTTCGTCGGCAGCTATCCGGCGTTGATCGCGATCCTGTTGATCGCCGGGCTCGGCGCGAGCACGCAGCATCCGCTCGCCTCGGCGCTGGTCGCGCGCGCCTTCGCCGGCCCGCGTTCGCTCTCCGCGCTCGGCACCTACAATTTCGCCGGCGATGTCGGGAAGATGGCGCTGCCGGCCGCGGCGTCGCTGCTGGTGGTGATGATGCCGTGGCGCCCCTCGCTTGCGATCCTCGGCGCGCTCGGGCTGGTGGCGGCGCTCGCGATCCTTGCGCTCACGCCGCGCTACGCGCCGGAAAGCGCGGCACCTGCCGAGAAGAAGACGGACATCGCGAGCGGCCAGCCGACCGGTGGATTTCCCGTGCTGCTCTCGATCGGCATGGTCGACTCGGCGACCCGCATGGGCTTCCTCACCTTCCTGCCGTTCCTGCTGACCGCGAAGGGCGCGTCCCTGCCGACGATCGGGCTCGCGCTGACCCTGGTGTTCGTGGGTGGCGCCGCCGGGAAACTCGTCTGTGCCTGGATCGGCGCGCGCATCGGCGTGGTGGCGACGGTGTGGGTGACCGAAGGCTTCACCGCGCTCGGCATTCTGGCGCTACTGCCGCTGCCGCTCGAATTCAGCCTGGTGTTGTTGCCGTGGATCGGCGTGGCGCTCAACGGCACCTCGTCGGTGCTGTACGGCTCGGTGCCGCTGATGGTCGCGCCGGAAAAGCGCACGCGGGCGTTCAGCGTCTTCTACACCGGAACGATCGGATCGGGCGCGATCGCGCCGATCCTCTACGGCCTGATCGGCGATGCGCTCAGCGTGCCGGCCGCGCTCGTGGTGGTGGCCGCGCTGGTGCTCGCGACGCTGCCGCTGGTGCTGATGATCCGGCGGCAGGTCGCCGCCGCATAGTTAGCGGTTCGTCAACAGGTGATCCCGGAATCCCGACACTCTGCGCAGAAATTCTCAATGCCCCGGTAATACATTCGCGGCCTCACCGGATGGAATGACGCAAATGTCGCAACTGTCATTGAACGAGGAACGGCGGCGTATGCCGCGGCTGCGCACGCTCAAGTCGGCGCGGATCGTGATCGATCAGCAGGGAGCCGTGCTCGACTGCATCGTGCGCAATCTCTCAGCCCACGGCGCGCTGCTGCTGGTGCCGTCGCTCGCGGTGCCGGGTCGGTTCGACCTGATACTTTCAACGAGCCGCACGCGCCAGACGTGCAAGGTCGCGTGGCGCGCGCATGATCGTGTCGGAGTGAAGTTCGAGTAGTTACCGCCGGTACTGCGGACGGCGCTGACCCGACCCGATCATCGGCGGGGCGGCGCTCTTGTGGCGGAAGCTGATGCGTCCGCGCTGCAGGTCGTAAGGCGACATCTCGACCACCACGCGATCGCCGACGCCGGTGCGGATGCGGAACTTGCGCATCTTGCCGGCCGTGTAGGCGAGGATCTCGTGATCGTTGTCGAGCTTCACGCGGAAGTTTCCGTCCGGCAGCACCTCGGTGACGGTGCCGTCGAATTCCAGCATTTCTTCCTTGGCCATGCGTTGCTCTCGACGTTACCGCGCGCCGCGATCGGCCTGGGGCCGGTGCGGACGCTGCATGAATGCGACTGTGCCGATATTATCAGGTGAGCTGGCCGCGGTAGAAGGGGCGTGACGATTTTCCCCATTCTGGCGCGGTTGGCCGTGCTGGGCGCCATCGTTGCGCCGCGGCTTGCCGTGGTGGCCGTTCTCGCTGCGCCGCTGCTGCTGGCCCTGATGGCCGTTGCCGCCGCCACCATGGCGCCGTTGCTGCTGGCCGCTGCGGCGGTTTCCGTTCCGCCCGTTGCGGCCCGCATTCTGCGGCCGGTGATGCGGCGCGGCTTCCGCACGCGGGTTGGTGCGTCGCTCGGTGACCGGCAGCTTGATCTGGATCAGCTTCTCGATGTCGCGCAGGAACGCGACCTCCTCGTTGTCGCAGAACGAGATGGCGATGCCGTCCGCGCCGGCGCGCGCGGTGCGGCCGATGCGGTGCACATAGCTCTCCGGAATGTTCGGCAGGTCGTAATTGATGACGTGGCTGATGCCGTCCACGTCGATGCCGCGCGCCGCGATGTCGGTTGCGACCAGCGTCTTGAGCTTTCCGGCACGGAAGGCGCCGAGCACGCGCTCGCGCTGGTTCTGCGACTTGTTGCCGTGGATTGCCTCGGCCGAAATGCCGGCATGGTGCAGGCTTTTCACCACCTTGTCGGCGCCGTGCTTGGTGCGCGTGAACACCAGCGATTGGCCGTTCACTTCGCCGCGCAGCACCTCGATCAGCAGCGCGGACTTGGCCGGCTTGTCGATCATGATGACGCGCTGCACGATGCGCTCGACCGTGGAGGCGACCGGGGTCACCGCGACGCGAGCCGGATCGCGCAGCATGTGCGCGGCGAGATCGGCGATCTCGCGCGGCATCGTGGCGGAGAACAGCAGCGTCTGGCGCTCCTTCGGGAGCTTCGAGATGATCGTGCGGATATCGTGGATGAAGCCCATGTCGAGCATGCGGTCGGCTTCGTCGAGGACCAGCACTTCGACCTGGTTGAGACGCACACCGTTCTGCTTCATCAGGTCGAGCAGGCGGCCGGGCGTCGCGACCAGCACGTCGAGGCCGCCCATCAGGTCACGAACCTGCCGTCCCATCGGGACGCCGCCGATCACCAGCGCGGATTGGATGCGCATGTGGCGGCCATAGGTGCGGAAGCTTTCGAGGATCTGGCCGGACAGTTCGCGCGTCGGGCTGAGCACCAGCACGCGCGGGCTCTTCTTTTCCAGCGGCTTACGGTTGTTGGCGAGCCGGTTGAGGATCGGAAGCGCGAACGCGGCGGTTTTTCCGGTGCCGGTCTGCGCGATGCCGACGAGGTCGCGTCCGGTCATGACGATCGGAATGGCGTCGGCCTGGATCGGGGTGGGGGTGGTGTACTGCTCTTGAGCAAGGGCACGCGTGATCGGCTCTGCGAGGCCGAAGTCGTTGAAGGAGTTCAAAATATAACAGTCCTATTGCGGCGAGGCGCGCGCCGGAATGGCGACGCGTGTCGCGGGGTCGTTGTGGACACCCCGCCTGGTCTGGGCTGTCAATGTGATTGGAGATGTCGAAGGGCGGGCCGAAACCTTGCGGTATGAAAGGTATCGTACAGGCGGCCCTGCCGGCGACCCGAATCCGGGCCGACGCGGCGTAGATGACAGTTTCCTGTGGTTATTTCAAGGCCCAAGCGGAAACAGGCCTAACAGCGTACCACCTTGATCTCGCGTTCGCCGTCTCTCGCGGGGACTGTGACTATCTCGGCACGGCAGGCGTCGCGATTATCGTCGCCGGCGTCGATCGCGCGGGCTGCGGCTGCAGGAACACGCCGCCGCGCCGGCGGGTCGGCGGGGTCGTCGTAGATCGGCGCCGGGCCGTAGACCGGGATCGTTTCGCCCGGATCGTACGGCACGCCGATGTACCCGATATCGTCGCCGATCGTGGTCGGGAAGTACCAGCCCTGGTGATAGATGCCGTGATGGCGCCGCGCGAGCCGCCCGAACGGGCGCTCCGGCGTGGTTGTGGCGTAGCCGTGTGGCGAAGGCGGGATCGCGTGCCGCACCGAGCCGACGCCATGCGGCCGGAAGGCGTGCCCGAGGCGGGGAGTGAAGGCGGGTCGCGCGATGGCGCGCGGCG
>Ga0207683_10003706_pt1 | contig 13267 bp, 10 predicted proteins | sample KBSM73metaG_FD_184333 | JGI IMG/M metagenome (GOLD analysis project Ga0207683, IMG submission 184333) | Miscanthus rhizosphere microbial communities from Kellogg Biological Station, Michigan, USA - KBS M7-3 metaG (SPAdes) (version 2) | ecosystem: Host-associated > Plants > Roots > Rhizosphere >...
AAATCAAAAATCTGAAACTAGAATTTCATTATCGGGTTTTTGACATCATGATAAAATAAAAATGTCCAATGTTCTTTTTGTCCACGTTCCCACCAAAATTTTCTTAGCTCCATAGCTTTTTTTCCATTGTGATCATATTTTGCAACAAAGCGATGTTTCATCTGCTGCAACTGCGGAGCATCATCACCACCAAAAAAAATCGTCTCTCCTTCATTGATCCAAAATACCTGGTGGTACGGAGAATGGGCACCCGTAACTTCATAAGAAATATGATCATCGATCATTCCCTTATCATCTTTCAGCAATACAATTTGCGAAGACTGTTTCAATATTTGTAATTCATCAAGAATAAAAGAGGGAAATCCTTTTTCTAATGCAAAATTTAATTCTCTCTCCTGGATGTAATAGTTTGCATTGGGAAAACTAAGTCTTCGTGAATGACCAGGAATTTCTTCGCTCACTCCACCCGAATGATCTTTATGCAAATGCGAAAGCAAAACTTTTGTCACTCGCGAAGGATCAATACCACAATTCACCAAATTTTGATGTAATTGTAGTATCCCATTGGTCTTAAATCCCAATCCTGTATCAAGTAACAAGACTTCATCTGAGGTAGTAATTACAAAGGGCTGTATCTCTACAAGCAAACTTCCGGTTGGCCTGTTCTGTAATTGATGCTCCTGTTCATTAAATGGAACAAATAATTTGGTTTTGTCCACTGTAAACGTTCCTTCGCTAAGCGGGATGATTTTCATAAATCCCAAAAATACAAATCGAGAATCTCATTGCGATCTAAGATTTTGTTTCTTGTGATCTACCTTAATACCATTTGCCTGTCGGCATCCAGCCGAATAAGAATAAAAAGTAAAATCGTGAAGGTGAGAAGAGAAGTTCCTCCATAACTGATAAATGGCAATGGAATGCCGATCACAGGGGCAAGCCCCACGGTCATCCCTATATTGATCACCAAATGAAAGAAAAATACTGCATCTACTCCATAAGCATAACATCGGCTAAAAACGCTTCTTTGTCGTTCTGCCATCGCTACTATTCTAAACAGCAAAAGCAGGTAGATCCCCAGCAATAAAATACTGCCGACAAAACCGAATCCTTCTCCAATGGTATCAAAAATAAAATCCGTTCTTTGCTCCGGTACAAAACCATACCGGGTTTGTGTACTCTTCAATAATCCTTTTCCGGTAAGACCTCCACTGCCGATGGCAATTTTTGACTGCTTTACATTATAGTCAGTATCTTTTTTCTTTGTCGTTTGTGTTGTTTCTTTCCGGTGCGCAGCTACATACTCAGCTGGTATCTCCTTACCTACAGTGCTATAGATACGTTCGACCTGGTACAACTTTAAGACATGTTTGAATGCAAAAGGAACGCCGAATCGTTGTACTCCTACACAAACCAACCAAAGCAGTACCACATTAAATAAAACATATCTCCTGCGCCTGATCTGTCTCCATGAGAAAAAGATAACCATTAATGCGATCCCGGTGAGTATGAGAGCCAGTGCATTTTTTTCGACCAGTAAAGTTGCTACCACCAATACTCCTAATGAAAATCCAATCACAAGAATTGTAGATGGCAGTCCTTCTCTGTACATAACAATAAAAAAAGAAAAATATACAAGTGCTAACCCCGTCTCGCTTTGCATTAGAGTCAATACAGCCGGAAACAAGACAATAGCAGCTGCAATTAATTGTGATCTTGATGTTCCAAATTCAGTATCCGTTCGTGACAGATATTTTGCCAGCGCCAGACATACGCAGATCTTGCAAAACTCTGCAGGTTGAAATTGAAATCCACCAAAACGAATAATCGATTCTGTTCCCTTTACGCTGGAATGAAAGGGAAACACAAGCAGTAATAAAAAAATTCCGAATGCATACCAAATATTAGCGGTCGCTGTAAAAAACTTACTGTCGGTTAATAAAATGAAAACCCCAATGATAGCCGATGCAATAAAAAAATAAAATTGCTTGCTATAATCAGTTTTAAACCCGAGAAAACTCTGGACAATTGGCTCTCCTTCTTTATAAGTAACCGCAAATATTGCAGTAATGCCAACCACGACTAATATTAAATAGATCCACGCTAAGCTCCAATCAACTCCTTTTGATATTGCCGGGTTTTTCTCGTTCATGAAGGGACAGAATGATTTTTCTTTCTTAAATTTTTATCGTCGATCATCACGATGTACTGAATACCCGATCTCTTTTTAGCAGGTAAAGGTGATTTTTTCCAGGGAATGAATGGCACTTCAGTTTTTTGATAAGTGTACTTATCAATGTAGCTGCTGTCTTTTGTCATCTTAAACCATTCATAAGCACGAACGGAGTCAGCTTTGTATTGTTCCCTTGTAAGATAAGAAGGCATCAGGTTAGCAGCAGCAATTCTGTCGACCTCCTTCCGACGATCTTCTCTCAATGAATCAGTCAAATATTTTTCAATCAACAGGTATGCCATTGGACCAGCCCAGGTAGAACCGAAACCGCCGTTTTCAATGATCACCGAGATGGCTATTTTCGGATCTTCTCTTGGTGCAAAACAAACAAACAAAGAATGGTCTTTTAATTCGACAACTTTTTTATCCAGTACTCTTTTATTTTGAGCCGTGCCCGTTTTAGCACAAACATTTATTCCCGGAATTTTTGTGATCGCTTTTGCTGTCCCTATTTCTGTAACGTCTTGCATTCCGCTGATGACTGTTTCGTAAGCGGTATCAGAAATATGGGTAAGCACATTATGTCTTTTTCTGAATTTATTTACCAGCGCTGTGTCATCATCATTTTCATTATCAATTGATCTTACAAAATGCGGAAGATAATAATACCCCTTGTTGGCAACAATACAGATACCATTCGCGATTTGCATGGGAGTGACCAGCATTTTATCCTGGCCAATGCCCAAGCCTCCGCCAGTCATGGTACACGAGTTCCATTGCCCTCTGTACTCTTTATCATAGGCTATAGTATCAGGAATGTTCCCGCCATTTTCATTAGGTATATCAACACCTAATTTGTGACCATAGCCAAATGCCGTACAATATTCCTTCCATTTTGTTAATCCAATTCTTGGATTATGATACTTTGGATTATCAATTGTCTTTCGAATAGTGCTGCTAAAGAAGGCATTGCAGGAGTGAGCGACCGCTAATCGAAGGTTGGCAGCATGCCCCGCCCAATTTTCAAGACATTTTACCGGGCGTGTACATTCCAGATAGGCACCATGACAGGGATAACCGCTGGAAGGTGTGATCACACCCTCATCCAATCCTATCAATGCTCCCAGTGGTTTATAAGTAGAACCGGCAGGATATTGTCCTTTAATAGCACGATTGTAAAGAGGCGTACTTACATCCAGCAACATCTTGCTGTAATTTTTTTGTTTGGATGAACCTGTAAGGTCATTCGGATTATAATCAGGGGCGGACGCCATCGCTAAAATGCCTCCTGTCTTTGGTTCAATTGCAACAATAGCTCCTACTTTATTGGTCAATAATTTTTCTGCTAATTGCTGGAGCTCGACATCAAGGTAGGTCCTGAGATTCCGTCCCGCCACTGCAGCCGTATCAAAAATCCCATTTTGATAATGACCCACCAGCCTGTTGAAATTATCTTTTATCCATAATTCTGTCCCTTTCTGTCCCCGCAATACTCTTTCATAATATTGCTCCAAACCTGTTCGGCCCGCATAGTCACCGGATTCATAAAATCCATTCGACCGGTTGATAATGGATGTATCTACTTCATTAATATAGCCGAGTATATGTGCCGCCGCATTAAAAGGATATAATCTCACGGGTCTTGGTTGCAGAAAAAATCCATTATTAAACCGCCACATATTTTCTTCCATTCTTGCATATTTCTGTGGAGTCAGCAATTCCTCAAATACAGAAGGGCGAAATGCCTTATTTTTTATAGTGGCAACCTTAATTCTTCTCCTGAATTCGGCGGTATCAATTTCCATGAGTTGACAAAAATAATTCGTGTCAATTGCTTTAACTTCTGAGGGTGTGACCATCAGGTCATACATCAGTATGTTATTCAGAATTGCTTTATTCTTCCTGTCAAAAATGATACCCCTGGATGGATAGATCCGTTTGGCAAAAATGGCATTGATATCAGCTTGTCTTTTATATTCCCGGGAGACAACCTGCAAATGAAATAGCTGTGCGATCAGCACTATAAAGGATGCTAAAAAAATTGCGCGGACAATACGGCTCCTCGATTGGTTAAACACAGGCATAGGTCAAAGAAGAGAAAAATACACAGTAAGAAATTTTTTTCAAAGCTACAATGCAAAAATTTTTTTACGCTATTTAAAAAAAATTTATGAAGACTTTTTACGCAGTATTTGTTCTGTATCGCATTTTTCTTGGGAATAAAAGCTCTGTCACAAAGATGAGCAAGAGGCTTACCCCTGTCATGGCCACAAGTTTGATCAAAAAAGTTAGCAGACTTCCAAAGGACAGCCATTCCAGGAAAAGCATATATCCGTGATGAAAAATGGTAAGTATCAGAACATATATCCCGTAAGGTGTCCACCCCAATGTACGGGGCGAGGGCTCTTTATAGTTAAATTCAGTGCTATCCTTTGGCAACAACAGATTGACGACAAAAGGGCGGATATAAGCGATCAGCAAACAGGCCGCCGCATGAAGTCCGGGGGTCTGGGTAAAATAATCCAATGAAAGGCCTGTTATAAAACCGATCACCAACAACCAGAACCTTGGAGTAGCAAACGGAAGCCAGAGAATGAAAAGGTAATATAAATAAGGAGTGATGAAACGATGCAGGTGAGGCACTTTAAATAAAACATATACTTGTATCAGTATAAAAACAGTAAAGCGAAGAATATTTTTAACGAGATCGCTCATTTAGTTTTTTTTACTTCATCAATTTTTTTACGGGTTTCTTTGTCCAGCTTTTCCTGCTCGTCTGCGTGCAGATTTTCTACTACAAAAACATGCTGAAGGTTTTGAAAATTGGCAGCCGTTTTTATTTGCAGTACATAAAAGCTGCTTGAATTATCCTTTATAATGGAAGCCACTCTTCCAATCATTCTCAACGGAGGAAAGCTTAGCGAATAAGTTCCGGTTAAAACGGTATCACCTTTGGCGATCGAGTCACTTTTTGGAATACCGGTCATTGTAAGATATAAAGGGCTTTTCCCGTCCCAGCTTATTGTTCCTGCATTTCCACTTTGCTTCATGACTGCATTTACATTATTCTTTACATGAAGAAGACTCATGACCTGGCTAAAATTGTCACTGGTATTTACAACAATACCCACAAGGCTAAGGTCAGAATTAAGTACTGCCATATTATCCCTGATACCTTGTTTTGAACCCCTGTTTATTTGTATATAGTTTCTTTCAGCATTTACCGAATTGCTTACTACTTCAGCATCACGCCATACATACCGCCGGCGATGACCCAGTGTATCATACGGTATTGTATCCTGAACAAACTGTGTTGCCGTATCCGGATTTAAAAAATTAGTCTTTAGTAAATTGATCAATGAATCATTTACATGATGGATGCGATCACTTTCCTGTTTAAGATGAAAATACTGATCAACATTCGCATACTTGGAGTTCATCCAGCCTGTTAATTCATTAGCAACTCCCAAACCTACAGCACGATGGTACTTATTATACCGGAATAAAAATGATAATGCTAAGACCTGGAATCCCAGAAAGGCAAAAAAAGTGAAGTAACGACCAATGAAAAGAAATATATTACGCATACCCCTGTCCCCTAAAGGGGAACTTAGATTTAAAGATTTTATTGTGATCCACCAGTTTAAATCGTTGTAAAATATTACAGTGAGAAACCTGTATTTGTCGTTTAGAATTACTGAACCCCGAAGTGAGTGACACAACAGAAGTTGAAGATAGTAACGCTGTTGACTTCATAATCAAAATCTACTCTGGGTAAGCAACGAAATTTTAATGTTTGATTGACCTAAGTTTCTCCGCTAAGTCGGAGAACAAGGGTTCTATCTCATAACAAACGGGTACCTGTCATAATTTTTCAGAGCGATGCCAGTACCCCTCACTACACTTTTTAGAGGATCATCCGCTACATGCACAGGCAATTTAATTTTTTGACTTAGCCTTTTATCAAGCCCTCTTAATAATGCACCGCCACCTGTGAGGTACAGGCCGCGCCTGTAAATATCGGCTGCCAATTCCGGCGGTGTTTGTTCCAGGGCTTTCAAAATAGCTTCTTCGATCTTGAAAATGCTTTTATCAAGAGCTTCGGCGATCTCCTGGAAACTTACCATGATCTGTTTTGGAATACCCGTTACAAGATCGCGGCCATTTACCGGAATATCGTCCGGTGGGCTGTCCAGGTCCTTCATAGCCGCACCTATCTGTATCTTTATTTGTTCGGCTGTACGCTCACCGATCAGCAAGCTATGGTACCGACGCAGGGCTTCCATAATATCGGCAGTAAATTCATCCCCGGCTATGCGAATTGACTGATCACAGACAATGCCTGCAAGCGCAATGACTGTAATACCCGTAGTACCCCCTCCTATATCAATGATCATATTACCTACCGGCTCCTCTACATCGATGCCGATACCAAGCGCCGCTGCCATAGGTTCATGGATCAGGTATACCTCCTTAGCACCTGCCTGTTCGGCACTGTCGCGAACGGCTCTTTTTTCTACTTCTGTGATCGAAGATGGAATACAGATCATCATTCGCCAGCTTGGCGGAAAAAGAGGTTTTTTAGGATAGATCATTTTGATCATTTCCCTGATCATCAGCTCTGCTGCATTAAAATCAGCAATTACACCATCTTTCAACGGTCTTACGGTACGGATGCTTTCGTGAGTTTTTTCATGCATCATCAATGCTCTCTTGCCAACTGCCAGCACATTTTTCGGATTGTTGCGGTCAAGAGCTACAATGCTAGGTTCATTTACCACCACCTCGTCGTTATGTATAATAAGAGTATTTGCTGTACCCAGATCGATCGCTATTTCTTGTGTAAACCAGTTAAAAAGTCCCATTTATGCTATTGGATTTAATGGGTGCAAAGTACGAGTAAATAATTTGAATTAACAAAGTGAAAACGCTTGCTGTTTACATTGATTTCAGTAGACAAGCCGGGCAAGAGTTAAACAATTTTGTTAGTCGGTTGAAACCTTTCAAACAAGCTCCTGTCGCATCGTTTACTCGTACTGCACGAATTCTTTTATCATTTATTTCATTGCTTTCTGACCATTATTTTTTCACACCTTTTGAGCTTAAACAAGCGATAAAAAAACATGAGATTTCCATTTTGGCACGGTAATGGAAAGCTGTAAAAGGTATCTATGAAAACACTGAGAAATTAGCGATCCGTACACCTTCATCATAAATCAACATATATATTTCTATCTATCAGCAAAGAGAAGCGGTTCCGAATAAATCGGGATCGCTTTTTCTTTATTCTTTATTTTCCCTGTTTTGATCCTTACTTTAAAAATTTTCGTATAGCTTTCAGTTAAACGTTTCAAACATGAGAAATATTTTAGCCCTTGTTGCAATTTTCCAGTTTCTGAGCCTTATTGCTGCTGGTCAGGACATAGATAAGATCAGGAAAGATTTCGAAGACAAATTAAGAGATACGACCGTTCAATATGGACATAATAAGTCAAAAGGCCAATTTTATAATATACGAGGCTTTAAAATGTATGCAGAGATCTATGGACAAGGTGCGCCATTACTGATCATTCATGGCAATGGAGGCTCCATCAACAATTTCATTTATCAAATCCCATATTTTGAAAAAAAATATCAGGTAATTGTAGCCGATAGTCGTGCACAGGGAAATTCAGCCGACAATGGAGATAGCCTGAGTTATGAAATGATGGCCGATGACTATGCAGCCTTGCTGGATGCTTTGAAGGTTGATTCAGCTTATGTGATCGGCTGGAGCGATGGCGGAATTAATGCTTTATTGCTGGCAATTCGCCATCCTGAAAAAGTAAAAAGGCTTGCATCCACCGGAGCTAACCTTGTTCCGGATACTACCGCTGTACCTCAACAAATTTGGGACATGGTAATGCCGGCTTACAAGGCATTAAAAGTGAAGGCTAACAAAACTGCGGAGGAAAAAAATGGTTACAAACTCTTACGCTTATTGGTGGAACAACCCCATATTCCATTAACTGATCTGCAAAAAATTTCTTGTCCTTCCCTGATCATTGGAGGCGATCATGACGTGATCAAAGAAGAACATACGATGCTTATTTATAAAAATATTCCCAAGGCTTATTTATGGATCCTGCCTGCCTCAGGTCATAGTACGCCCATTGTATACAAAGATGATTTTAATAAAGAAGTTGACAGATTCTTTTCTACTCCATACAGGGTAATAACGGGCGTGGGAAGATTTTTTTAAGAAGCCACAAACCCCAATCGTTTTTCTAATTCTGACGGCAAAAGCGGAAGTTTTCTCCTTTCAATTAAAAAGCTATTAAGCTGCGCAATTTCTTTAAAAATATAATGTCTGTCTGCGGCAGCTTTTAAATAGTCTTTTCCGCTGCTTCCACCTGTTCCTATTCTTGTACCGATCATTCTGTGCACCATGTTCATATGCCTGTAGCGCCATGAACTTAACTGCTCATCAATCTCCAGTAAACTGTTTAATAATTGAAATGGTAATTGCAAAAGAGGATACCCCCTGTACAGCATAATAAACAGGGCAGCGCGACAAGCTCCTGGTGACAAAGAACGTTGCGTGTTATTGACTCCCGGCTGGCGCATATCCTTTTCAAAAAATATTTCGTCAAACGATGCCAGGTTATCTTTCTCCACATCGGCTAAACTATTCTCATAGCGATCCCGGTAATCATTCCAAAAATTTCCTTTTGCTTCTTTATCATACGATGGTCCCAATGGCATTCTTTCCAGCCACGCATTCACTAATTCCAGCAATGATCTTTCTGATTCAGCCTTTTTAATTATTTCAATTTGTTCTGCACGCAACTTTGAAATATAATATTCCTGGCCGTAGCGAGCTTCAAATTTTAATCCCAGTTTTGCTTCCAGTTCTTTGAACTGCCAACTTTGAAAACCTGAGGCAGGGCGAAGCATATCACGAAAATCAAGAAAATCCATCGGTGTCATCGTTTCAAGGATATCGATCTGGTGAACCAATACTCTTAAAATAATTACTGTCCGGTTCAGGCGGTGAACAACGGTTTGCAGTTCCGGTGAATTATCGTTCATCGCCGGCTTTTTCATTATCAGTAAGATAGAATCTATTTCATGATGAAGTTGCTTGAACCATAATTCATAGGTTTGATGAATAACGATGAAAAGCATTTCGTCATGAGCTGGCAAATTTCGTTTAATGCTTTCCGGTGATTGCGCGTTCAGGATCTTATCTAACTGCAAGTAATCATTATAGTGCATTTCACCCACCATATAAACTATTTACACAAATGTAGAGTTGAAATTAGTATTATCTGCCGATAGATGTTTTTGATTTAAACTCGTATCCGATATCTGTGCGGTAATACATACCAGCAAAGCTGATATCTTCAAGGATGAGTATTGAATTTTCTGCAGCTTCACGAATATTTTTCCCATAAGAAGTAGCACACAACACCCTGCCACCGTTGGTTACAATTCTATTATCGGTTTCTTTTGTGCCCGAGTGAAAGATGAAAGAGTCTTTATCATTCTCCTTTTTCAGGCCTTTGATCTCAAATCCTTTTTCGTAAGAACCGGGGTAGCCCCCACTGACAGCCATTACCGTAACAGCACAACGCTCATCCACTCTTAATTTTACTGTATTCAATTCTTTTTGAGTGGCCGCGACAAACAAGCCCACAAGATCTGTCTCTAATCTTGGCATTACTACTTCTGTTTCAGGATCACCCATCCGGCAATTGTATTCTATTACATAAGGCTCACCATTTACACTAATTAAACCAAAAAATAAAAAACCTGTGTACTCAATTTCTTCCTTATCTAAACCGTTAATCGTCGGCTTAATGATCCTTTCTTCCACTTTGTACATAAAACCGGGAGTTGCAAAGGGAACAGGGCTAACCGCACCCATCCCTCCTGTATTTAGTCCCGTATCGCCTTCGCCTATCCTTTTGTAATCCTTTGCTTCAGGAAGCAGTAAATAATTTTTCCCATCAGTGATCACAAAAACGCTCAGCTCTATTCCATTCAGAAATTCTTCTACCACCACTTTTTTACTTGCTTCACCAAATTTTAAATGCTGGATCATCAATTCAAATTCGGAAACAGCTTCAACATGTGACTGACAAATGATAACACCTTTGCCGGCGGCCAATCCATCGGCCTTCAATACAACAGGTAAAGGATGTTCATTTACATAGTGAACGCCTTCTTCAAAATTCGAAGAATCAAATTCACGGTATTTTGCGGTTGGGATCTTGTGGCGCTCCATGAATGATTTTGCAAATGCCTTGCTGCCTTCTAACTGAGCACCTTTCTTTGAAGGACCAATAAAATAAATTTTTGCCAGCTCCTCATAGCCTTTGAAGTAATCATATAAACCATTTACCAATGGTTCCTCGGGACCCACCACTACCATTTCGATCTTTTCATCAATGCAAAACTTTTTAATGGCATCAAAATCCTGGATGTCGAGAGAAATATTTTTTCCGCACTGGGCGGTGCCAGGATTACCCGGAGCTATATAGAGTGGATTTGCCCAGACGCTTTGGTTTATTTTCCAGGCCAGAGCATGTTCTCTTCCTCCTGAACCTAACAACAGGATACGCATTTTACAGGGATTAAGTTCAAATGCGAATATCGTTTCTTTTGTCAAAGAAATTATCGTTTTCTTGCAACAAATCATTTTTCTGTATTTTGGATGAATAAACTGTACTGGTTAGTAAACAAAAACGATTGTATGAGCCAACCTGCTATTTCTTTGAATCAACCAATTATCGCCGGCAAACACCCAAGAGGATTGTATGTTCTCTTCTTTACAGAAATGTGGGAACGGTTTGGGTATTACCTGATGATAGGGATCTTTTATTTATACCTCACCGATACAATTGGTCATGGAGGCAGGGGTTTGGATGTTGCACCGGCAATAAGCATTGTGGGTAGTTATGTAGCTCTTATTTATTTAACTCCTTTCATCGGGGGACTGATCGCAGACAGGTATCTCGGCTATATAAGATCAATTTTTTTGGGCGGTAGTTTACTGGCAATTGGTTATTTCTTAATTGCACTCAACGGAAGCGATGTAATTATGTACCTGGGTTTATTTTGTGCTATTGTCGGTAATGGTTTCTTCAAACCAAACATCAGCACCTTGTTGGGGAATATTTATAACAGACCTGATCTAAAACCCAGGAAAGATATAGCCTATAATATTTTTTACATGGGCATCAATATTGGTGCTTTCGCTTGCAATTTCGTGGCGGCTTTTTTGCGGAATAATTATACATGGGGATGGGCGTTTTCAGCGGCCGGATTTGGAATGGTATTGGGTTTAATATGGTTTGCTACGGGACTAAAGCACATAAGACATGCCGATGTAATAAAACCTGCTCATGAAGGTGATATGCCGATCGGGAAAATTGTATCGAGTGTCTTTTTACCTGCATTAATTGCCGGGGTTATCGGTTGGTTTTTGCCCGGTCAAATTTATAAATACACAGGCTGGTGGTTCAAACAAAGTATCGATTTTCTAGGTTCGAATTCTAATGATGCATTCATTTTTGCCTGCATTCCCATTATTATTTTTTATTTCAGTTTATGGTATCGTGCAAAGGGGTTTGAAAGAAAACGTATCAGTACTCTATTGATCTTGTTTGGTGTTTCCATTATTTTCTGGAATATCTATAATCAAAACTCAACTGCATTAACGATCTGGGCGCAAACCTATACCGATCGTGAAGCACCCAAGGTTATTCAGCCTGCACTTAAACCATTTGGCTTTTTAGAAACGGTAAATACCAAGCCAATGGAAGTTCCTATTGTCGATAGCCAGTTTCGTGCCCGGGCTGATTCACATGGAAAAGTAATGACAAAACAAGGTACCGATCTTTATTTTCAAAATTTACCAAAAGATAAATATCCTCCCGAGGGGCAAGACCTGAAATTGATCTCAACAGAAATTTATCAGTCGGTAAATCCATTTTGGATCATTGTACTTACACCAGTTGTCGTTGCTTTTTTTGGATTTATGAAAGCAAGAAGAAGGGAACTTTCAACACCGAGCAAATTTGCGTGGGGCACCCTGATCGCAGGTTTGTCGTCCGTAGTAATGATTGCGGCATGTCTCTCAACCAATATTTACATGAATAAAGTTTCCAGCTGGTGGATCGTAAGCAGCTATGGCGTTTTTACCATAAGCGAATTACTTGTTAGCCCTGTCGGGTTATCCCTTACATCAAAAGTCGCCCCACGAAGGTTGACTGCGTTGATGATGGGAGGATGGTTCATCACGACCTCATTGGGAGGAAAAATATCGGGCATATTAGCAGGTTTTTGGGATAAGTTTGATAACAAAGCCGTGTTCTTTGCGATCAGTGCCGTTGCTGCTATTATAGCATGCTTCTTATTATTGCCGCTAACCAAACGTTTAAATAAAGTAGTAGAGGAAGCAGCGGCTTCGGACGAATAAATAATTCTACTGTTTGGGAGTTGAAAAATTCAACTCCTTTTTTATTTATCTTACCTGACAAATTAACTGCTATGCCAGATCAGCCATCACACTTCAAGCCGTTTGTTGCTCCTGAGATCAAAATGGCCGAGTTCACTGTCAAGTCGGTAGTAATGGGCGCTATTTTCGGGATCATATTCGGAGCAGCCACCGTTTATCTTGCATTAAAAGCAGGGTTAACCGTTTCCGCATCTATTCCAATAGCAGTTATTTCCATCCTGCTTGGAAAACTTTTTTTAAAGACAACTATCCTTGAAAACAATATTATTCAAACAACCGGCAGCGCTGGTGAGAGCATTGCAGCCGGTGTTGTATTTACTCTTCCCGGCTTTCTTTTTTTAAGTGTTGCCAGCAGTGCAAACTATTTTAACTATGTCACGATTCTTGTTCTGGCAGTTATCGGTGGAATGTTGGGTACATTAATGATGATACCACTCCGCCGTTCGTTAATTGTAAAGGAACACGGCGTTCTTCCTTACCCGGAGGGTACTGCCTGTGCCTCGGTGTTAAAAGCGGGAGAAAAAGGCGGGGAGTTGGCAATGACAGCGATCTGGGGTGTTATTGTTGCAGGTAGTTATGCAATACTTCAA
>Ga0207683_10003709_pt1 | contig 13257 bp, 12 predicted proteins | sample KBSM73metaG_FD_184333 | JGI IMG/M metagenome (GOLD analysis project Ga0207683, IMG submission 184333) | Miscanthus rhizosphere microbial communities from Kellogg Biological Station, Michigan, USA - KBS M7-3 metaG (SPAdes) (version 2) | ecosystem: Host-associated > Plants > Roots > Rhizosphere >...
GGCGAGTCCGGCACGGTCTTCCAGGGCCGCTTGGGGGTATTTGCCTCGTAGGCGTGGATCTGCGAATCGATGATTGCCATCGGTGAAGCTCCTCAAGAATAAGTTTGTTGCGAGAGAATGCGGGGCGCCGCTTTCTTTGCAGCGGTCAGCCTTTATGATACCGCAGCGCTTCGACCAGCAACGCGTAAGACGCTAACATTGCGTCATGGAGGCACTCGAACAGGTACTCGCTTTGTTTCTCGCGGCGGTCGTGCTCGCGGCTGCTGCGCGCAAGGTCGGTGCTCCTTATCCGGTATTTCTCGCCGTCGGTGGCGCATTCATTGCGCTGATTCCCGGCGCGCCCCGGCTTTCCGTCCCGCCGGATCTCGTGCTTGCGCTGTTCGTTGCACCGGTGCTTCTCGATGCGGCTTACGACACGTCGTTGCGCGACCTGAGGGACAACTGGGGACCCGTCACCGGCCTCGTGGTATTTGCGGTGGGGCTTACGACGGCTGCCGTGGCGATCCTCGTGCATGCGATGGTCCCCGACATGCCCTGGGCCGCAGCCATTGCGCTCGGCGCCATCGTCGCGCCGCCGGATGCCGTTGCGGCGACAGCGGTATTGCGCCCTTTACATCCGCCGCACCGGCTGCTCACGATACTCGAGGGCGAAAGCCTGCTCAATGACGCAAGCGCTTTGCTTATTTACCGCGTGGCCGTCGGCGCCGCCGTGGCGCACACTTTTACTCCTGCTGCGGTTGTGCCGACGTTTCTCCTCGCGGTCGTCGGCAGCCTTGTCGCCGGACCGGCGTTGGGCTGGCTGATCATACGCATCATGGAGCGCGTCGAGCACATACCGACGTCGATCATCCTGCAGTTCATCAGTACTATCGGCGTCTGGATACTCGCGGAAAAGATAGGTCTTTCAGGCGTGCTGACGACAGTATGCTGTGCCATGTTCTTTGCGCGTGTTGCGCCCGATCGGATGCCCGCGCGCAACCGAATTCCGAGCTATGCCGTGTGGGAGACGGTTGTTTTCGCGCTCAACGTTCTCGCGTTCATTTTCATCGGGCTGCAGTTGGGGCCGATCTTCACGGGCCTCGATCCGGACGACCGCACGCATTATCTGATGGTCGCCGCCGCAGTGCTTTTCACGGTCATCGCCGTTCGCCTCGTGTGGCATATGTCGTTCAACACGGTTATCCGGTGGCGCGACCAGCGCACCGGTTTTCATCCGCCGCGCCCGATGTTGCGGCCTAGCGTCGGCAGCGGCCTCGTCATTTCATGGGCGGGCATGCGCGGAATTGTCTCGCTCGCCGCCGCACTGGCCTTGCCCGAGGAGTTTCCTTATCGCGATCTGATTCTGCTCGCCGCGTTTTCGGTGGTGGTGGGCACGCTGGTGATTCAGGGGCTGACCCTGAAGCCGCTGCTGCGCGCACTGAAGCTGCATGATGACGATCCGGTTAGTCATGAAGTGGCCGCGGCGCGCGAACGGGCGCTGAGCGCTGCTCTGGCGAGCCTCGACGGCAACCCGTCGCCGCTGGCCGAATTTGCGCGCAAGGAACTCAAATTGCGATTGGCCGACGCGGACGGCGCGCACGCGCGCGCAAGTTCCGAGCAAAGCAAATTGCTCGGGACGGCGCTGGGGGCCGCCCGGAAAGCTGTTATCGCCATGCGAACGAACGATGAGATCGGCGACGACGCTTTCCACCAGATCGAAGAGCGGCTCGACTGGCTCGACATGGCGACGGAGAGGGCCGGCCGGCAGTAATTCTCTTATCGCCGCACGCTTGTCAGCCGCAACCTGATGTGCAGCACCGCGTGCAACCTTCGGCACTGACGGCAATCATACTGTCTGCGTCTGTCATATCGAATCCAATCAACGCAGCACGGTAAGGATTACAACCATGAGCGCCAAACAAGTTGCAGTGATCGTGGGAAGCCTGCGCAAGGAATCGTTCAACCGCAAAGTCGCCAATGCATTGATCGAGCTTGCACCGCAGGAAATGTCGGCGGAAATCCCCGCCATCGGGCAGTTGCCGCACTACAACCAGGATGACGACGATAACGGCCGTCCCGCCGCGGAATGGACTACGTTCCGCCAGCGCATGGCCGGCTTTGACGCTGTTCTGTTCGTCACGCCCGAGTACAACCGGTCGGTGCCGGGTGTGCTCAAAAATGCGATCGACGTCGGCTCGCGCCCTTACGGAAAAAGTATCTGGAGCGGCAAGCCCGCCGCCGTGATCAGCGTATCGCCGGGCGCGATCGGCGGCTTTGGCGCCAATCATCATCTGCGCCAGTCACTCGTGTTCCTCGACATGCCGTGTTTGCAGCAACCGGAGGCGTACATCGGCGGAGCTGCCAAGATGTTCAACGACCAGGGCAAGCTCACCAGTGACGACACGCGAGTTTTCCTGCGGAAATTCATGCACTCGTTTAACGAGTGGATTAACGCGAACACTCGTGCGCCGATCAAGTAGCGCCGCGCTCGACGCGCGCGCTTCGATTTCTCGATTGAAACCGTCAGTGGAAAATCGCGGCCGCTCGTTTCCGATCAGCGCAGGTATCAACGGCCCAAAGTCGTTGCCGATTTCAACTCATATTGATTAGTTCCTGACCGCGCTTCCGTCCAGAACACGCGGAAACCGTCCTTTACTGCAATTACTCGCGGCCCCATTGCGCGGTTGCCGGCGTCGGAAATAGTTCGTTGAGCCGACCACTTCGACGCGTCGCGCTGGATCGAAAGGTGAATCCGGTTGTCGCCGCTGTCGTCCCATGCCGCGGCGAGCGTCCCGTCGCCGGCTGCAGCAAGGTCGGAACGCCGGGCGTCTTCTCCGCCCATGCGCACGGGCGCGGTCCAGGTGCGGCCGTCATCCTGCGATGAAAGATAGTGCAAGCCTAAATGGTTTTCCTTGCCGGTCCATACGAGCGCATGCATTGCGCCTGAACGTGTCACGACCAGCGATCCGCCGGTCTCGGGACAGGCTTCGATTTTCCAGTCGAAAGCGCCGATAGTCGACGTGTGCTGCCACGATGTTCCGGTTGCGTTCTGCGACGACGACAGCATCATGTCGCGCGGCATGTTGCCGCGATACATCAAAAATGTTTTGTTGCCTTTGAGCGCGGCGGTGTTCCAGCAGCACTCGCAGCTCGCGGCTTCAACGGTGGTGTTCCGCGACCAGCTCGTGCCCGCACGGGCGAGCTCCGCGTAGCGCACGCCGGTCCTCGCATTGCGATTGTCGATCCACGCGAGACCGAAGCCGAACGCGTTAGCGAACAACTCGGGAAATGCGTGCGTCGTGGTCGAACTGTCGTCCGCCGGCGCCGCCGTCGGCTGCCATGACTTTCCGCCGTCGCGCGACACTCCGGCAGCAAGCGGGCCGCCGCCTCCCCATCCGCTACCTTTCGCAGTCCAGACGGCGACCAATGTCGAACCCGATGCCGCAATCTGCGCGTCGTTGCCGCGGCGGAACATGCCGACCGGCGAGTGGGCGTCTACCCGCACGGCCGGCGACCATGTTTTCCCTTCGTCGCCGGAGCGCTGATACAAGAGAAAGCGTGCGCCGTCCTGAATGACGCCGGTCAACAAGTGAAGCGTGCCGTCCTGCGCATAGATGTCGAGACTCATCACGCCGCCCGTCATCCCGCGCGCAGGATTGCCGTGCTGGTGCTGCGTTTCCGCGGCGGTTGCTTGTCCCGGCAGCAATTTCCAGCCGGCTGAAGCAAACGCCAGAGCGGCGCAAGCCGCGCATGCGGTTAAAAATCGGGGAGATCGCTTGTTCATTGACGTCTGTTGGCTTTGTTGAGCGCGTTGATCTATGAGATCAACCGCAAACTTCACGCATGACGCGCAGGAAATTTCCGCCGACGATTTTGACGACCGTCGATTCTGTGATACCGCGGCGCAGGAGCGCCGACGTGAGGTTGGGCCACTTGTCCCAGGTTTCCATGTCGACGACCTGCATATTGGGATCGAAGCGGTCCTGCGGCCGCCAGCCGACCCAGTCGAAGCCCGCGGTCGGTTCATTTACCATTTCAGCGGTCCAGCTGAGCGCGTTGTAATAGGGCTTGCCCCAATCGGTGCCGATGCCGACGTGGTCTGCGCCGGCGACGTCGAGCATGTGCTGCACGTGATCTACCACCGTGTCGAGCGTCGCCCAGCCTGCAGGTTTGCCGAGCTTTTGCGCGCGGCCGTCGCCGGCTGGCGGCAGCACGAACGGCGGCGGAATCGCGATGCCGATATAGCCTCCCTTGCCGGCGATCGTTTTCAGCACGTCGTCGGGAAAACCGCGTGCGTGTCCGCTCAACGCCCGCGCGACCGTGTGGCTTGCGATGATCGGCGCGGCGGATGCGGCCGCGGCATCGCGCGCCGTTTGCGCGCTCGCGTGCGCGACGTCTACCATCATTCGGCGCGCGTTCATCTTCGCGACGAGCGCTTCGCCGAGCCGGCTGATGCCGCCGTCGTTCTTTTCCAGGCAGCCGTCGCCGAAGCGCGTGCGCAGGTTATACGTGAGCTGCATCGCGCGCAGACCGCGGCCGTAGAGGTCGTCGACGCGGTCGAGCCTATCGCCCACCGGCTCCGGGCTTTGGATATTGAACAGCACAGCCGGTGTGCCGCGCTTGTATGCATTTTCGATGTCGCTGGCGCTCGTTGCCTGCACGACTGCGCCGCCGAGGGCATCGAGCATGCGCTGCGCGCGCGCGAATTCCGCGAGCAGCGATTCGTATGCGCTGTCGGGTGGGCCCGCCGCGTAAAGTGTCACGTTGCCGGCAGTCACACCCGAGCGCTTCCAATAGGCAAGGTAGGCATCGCGCGTCGCGTCATCGCGCTCACAGTGTTCGATCAGGTGGTTGGCGAGCGCGGCCTGGATCGCCGAGCGTTTTTTACCTTGCGCCTGCATCTGCCTGCCGAGTTCGACCATCGCGGGGGTTACCACCCACTCGGCGATGAAGTGCGGCGTCATCGTGTCGATGACGATGTGGTCGCGATGGATCTCCTGCGCGCGTGCTAGCGCGTCGTTTTCGTTCATTGCGTCTGGACTCCTGCCGACTTGATGATGCGGGCGAATTTCGCGGCATCGTTCTTGATAAGCGTATTGATTTGCTGAGGGGTCATGAGCGACGGATGAGCACCCATTTCGGCGAAGCGCGCGCCTATTTCGGGAGTGTTCAGGATTTCGCTGATCTCGCGGTTGAGCTTCGCCACGACTTCGCGCGGTGTGCGGGCCGGCGCAAGAATGCCGACGATGGCCGCGTACTCGAAGCCCGGCAGGCCGGATTCCGCTATCGTCGGCACGTCGGGTAGTTGCGGCATGCGCCTCAAGTCGCCGACGCCGAGCGCGCGCAACGCGCCCTTGTTGATATGGGGAAGCAGCGCGGAGACGGCGTCGACGGTCGATTGCACCTGGCCCGAAATCAGTTCGCGTAGCGCGTCCGCCGTACCCTTGTACGGCACGTGCACGATCTGAATGCCCGCCATGCTCTTGAAGAGTTCGCCGCCCAAGTGGCTCGAAGAACCGACGCCGCCGGAGGCAAAATTGATCGCGCCGGGTTTGGTTTTGGCGAGTGCGATGAACTCAGTCACCGACTTCGCGGGCAGCGACGGATGAACTGCAAGCACATTGGTGATGCCGCAAATCATCGCCACCCCGTCGAAGTCTGCAATCGGGTCGAACGGCAACGATTTGTAGAGCGACGCATTGATCATGTGCGAACTCGAAATTACCGCGAGGGTATAGCCGTCGGGCTGCGCCTTCGCGACGATTGCGGTGCCGAGGCTGCCGCCCGCGCCGGTTCGGTTATCGACCACGATCTGCTGACCCCAGCGCTCGGTGAGCCGCTGCGCGACGATGCGCGCGAAAAGATCGGTGGCGCCGCCTGCCGCGAACCCGACTACCATGCGGACGGGCCGTGTTGGATATTGATTCTGCGGTTCAGCGGCCAGGGCGCACGGTGCCGCACAAACGGCAAGCGCGAGCAAACCCGATTGCGCAGCGCGGTAATACGTCATAGAAAAGCCTTTCACCCGGCGAATATTTATCTTAGAGGATCTGATCGAGGAACGCCTTCGTTCGCGCATGCTGCGGATTCGCGAATAGCGCTGCCGGCTTTCCGTGCTCGACGATCACGCCCTCGTCGGTAAAGTACACGTGCTCCGCGACTTCGCGCGCGAAGCCCATCTCATGCGTGACGAGCACGCAGGTCAGGCCGTCGTTTACGAGTTCGCGTATCGTCACCAGCACTTCCTTGACCGTTTCCGGGTCGAGCGCTGAGGTTACTTCGTCGAACAGCATGACGGACGGACGCATCGCGAGCGAACGCGCGATCGCGACGCGCTGCTGCTGGCCGCCCGATAGCTCGCCCGGAAAATGCGATTCCTTGCCGGCGAGCCGCACTTTCTTGAGCAGCGCATGCGCGCGCGCTTCGACTTCCGCCTTGTCCTGCTTTAACACGTGCACCGGCGCCATCATGATGTTTTCGAGCGCGGTTTTGTGCGGGAACAGGTTGTATTGCTGGAACACCATCGACACGTCTTTGCGGAGCGCGATTCTTTCCTGGTCGGTTTTGATCTCGTGGACGTTGTGAGGGCCGATGCGGATGCTGCCGCGGTCGATCGTTGCAAGCCCGTTCAGGCAGCGCAGCAGCGTCGACTTGCCGGAGCCTGACGGGCCGATGATGCACACGGCCTCGCCCTTCGCGATGTCGAACGAAATGCCTTTCAGCACTTCGGCGTTGCCGAAGGATTTATGGATGTCTTTGACGCTGATGTAGGGTTCGCTCAAATTTTCACCGCGTATTTCTTTTCCATGGCAACGGTCCAGCGCGCAATCGGGTAGCAGTAGGCGAAAAACAGCAGCAGCACGAAACTGTAGAACGGCATCAGCAGCTCGGGCCGGTTTTCGGAGGAGAGCGCGTCGCCGGTCAGCGTCATGACCTCCTGCACGCCGACGACCGAAGCCAGGACGGTGCCCACCGCGAGTATGCAGTAAACGTTCATCCACGGCGGCAGCATGCGCTTGACTCCCTGCGGCAGGATGATCATCCAAAGGGTCTGCCGGCGAGTGAAAGCGAGCGAAGACGCGGACTCCCACTGGCCGGTCGGAATTGACTGGATCGCGCCGCGCACGATCTCGGAAACATTGGCCATGACTGGCAGCGAAAGACCCAGCGTCGCCTTCATCCAGTCCGGAAACGGCACCGTGGTGCCGAACAGCGTGAATTTAAAAGGCAGCAGGAACATGCAGTAGAACAGCAGCACGAGCCAGGGCGCATTGCGGAAGAAGTGGGTCGCGAACCACGCGCCTTTGCGCACCGGCCGCAAGAGCGAGATCTGGGCGAGCCCCAGGAACATGCCAAAGAAAGTGCCGATCGCCATCGCGAGAAAGCTGATTGCAATATTGAATACGAAGCCTTTCAGGATCAGCGGCGCCCACTTCAACAAGGTCGTGAGCACCGACGGATGACCGCTTGCCGCTTGCGCCTGGGCGATACCGATGCTGGCGGCAAAGCAAGTGACGAGCAGCAGGGCGTGCACGAGCGACGGTTCGAACCGCGCGGCGCCAGCAGGCGTGCCTGGACGGTTGAGCGCCGCCAGGTTTAGCACGGGCAGGTCACTACTCATTTCATAGAGTTTACGCATGGCCCATGCCCGGCACGCGCATCGCGTTTTCCCACTTGTGCATGAGCCACACGAGGATGCCAACGAGGCTCACGTAGCAGATCAGCAGCACGTTCATCATCTCGGGCACGTTGACCGAGTCCGACCAGATCTGGTTGGACACGTACAGCATTTCCGGCACCGCGATCGCATACGAGATGCTGGTGGTCTTTACCAGGTTGACGAGGTTGTTGTTGAGCGCCGGCAGGCTGATGCGGAAGGCGAGGGGCAGTACGATCAGCGCATAGGCGCGCAGGCGCGAGAAACCTAGCGATTCGGCGGCCTCGATGGTGGCGGTCGGCACGGCTTCGATGCCGGAGCGGAAAATCTCGACGTTGAACGCGCCCGCATAGAGGGAAAGGGCGAAGATGGCCCACTGGATGTTGGTGACGAGCGGCACGCCGCCCGGGCCGGTGATCAGGTGGCCGACGCCGAAGTAGAAGAAATAAAGCTGCACGAGCGGCGGAGTGTTCCGGAAAAACTGGATATACCAATAGACGATCTTGCGCGTGAAATTCAGGCGGGAGCCCTGCAGCCATGCGCCTATGACGCCGATCACCACCGACAGCACGACGCACGAGAAGGCGAGTTTGAGCGTCGTAAAGAAGCCGTTGACGAAGCGGCTGCGGTCGAAGCCGTCGTAGAAAATCGTGAGGTTGATGCCGGTCGAATCGTAGAGCCAGCGGAACCAGTCGAAGAATTCCTGCATGCGCTTATGAAGCGGTCTTGATAATTCTCCCTCGCCCCGCGTCAGTGGGGAGAGGGCAGGGGTGAGGGGAAACCATTTCGCTTGTGCTCATCGCAGAAGACAAGAAATTAAACCGCCCCTTACCCGAACCCTCTCCCACGAGGGGAGAAGGGATATTGAAACGAATGCCGTTTTGAACAAAAAGGGCGCGGTGTGCGCCGCGCCCTGTGCCGGATTGCGCCGGGTTATTTCTTCGCCTTGTATTCCGCGTTCATTTTTTGCGCAAATGCGGTGTTCGCCAGGCCGTATTTCTTCTCGAGCTGGAGGATCAGCCCGCTGCGGTGCCAGTCAGCTACGGTGCTCGCCATGAATTTGTAGAACGACTCTTCGCCAAGCTTGACGGCGAGGCCCCACGGGTCGTCGAGAATGGTCTTGAACGGCATTTCATAATCCTTCCACTCGGGCTCGAGCAGGTTGGACATGACGAGCGTGTCGTCGTAGACGAAACCGACGCAGTTGTTGCCCTTGAGCGCGCTGTAGACTTCGGCGGTGCCTTTGAAGGCGACGATTTCGGCGCCGTAGTCCTGCTGGATCTGCTTGTTGTACCACGCGCCCTGGATCATGCACGCTTTCTTGTCCTTCAGGTCTTTCCAGTCTTTGAGCTTGGCCGACTTCGGCACGAGTGCGTTGACGCCCGACGAGTAATACGACGGCTCGACGATGTAAACGACTTTGCGGCGGTCGGGCTTGTCGTTCATGGTCGCGATCATGAGATCGATCTTGCCCTGCTCGAGGAACTGCATGCGGTTGGACGACACGACCGGCACAAGCTCCAACTTGACGCCCAGGCGCTTGGCGACGTCGGCCGCGAGATCGGGCTCGATGCCGACGATCGCGCCCGAGGGATCGCGGAAGCCGTAGGGCTTGTAATCGGCTTTGACACCGACGATCAGCGTGCCGCGCTTCTTGATATCGTCGAGCGCATCGGCTCGCGCGAGACCCGTGATGAGTACTGCTGCGAATGCGATCGGGATGAGTTGCACTAAGCGATTCATGGCGCCTCCTCTGAGTGGGACTTTTTTATGGTAAGCGAAAGCCGTGCCACTGTAGCACACGCGTAAACCACGCAACAAACGCCTGCAATAGGCTAGACAGCTGCCTTAATAGCGGTGCGCGCGGCACTCTTGTAGTGCAGCGATGCGAGGGCGGCGATTTCGCGCGCATCGTCCGCTTTCTCGAGCCCGTCAATGGCGTTGTAGAGCTGCTCGACGCGGTCGGCGGGCAGGACGCGAACCGCGCAATTGACGAATTTATCCTTCAATTGCTCGCGCGTGAGAGGGTTCTTCGACGTGCGGCCGTACGGCTGGTTTACCTTGTGCGAAAGCACTTTGCCGTTTTTCAGCGTGACTTTCACTTCTGCGCCGAAATGATTGTCGGCAGGGAACTGCGCGGTCGTATAGGCGGCGGCCTGCACTCGCGCGGTCATCTCGCGGGTGGGCGCGTCCTTGTAGGCGTCGCCCTCGAACTGGTCGATGGCGACTTTGCGGTCGATCACCGCGCGCGCGAGGCAGTACTGGACGCTGAACTTCGCGTCGAGCTCGCTCTGCGGGTTCGGGCGGTTCGTGTGCTCGAGGCGGCGTGTGTGCGTCCACGAATGGATGTTCTCCACGTCGGCCGGCTTGAGGTCGTGCTCGCGCACGAGAGTCAGCATCGCGTCGATCGCGGGATGCGTGCTGCCGCAGCACGGGTACTGCTTGATCGCGATGCCCGGCTCGATGATGTCCCACGGCTTGGCCCACGCCGAGATGATTTTCGCGGCGTCGTAGGTGCCCGGCCCGTTGAAAACGTCGAGGAAACCCTGCTTGTGCTCGAACACGGTCTTGGCGTTGGCGGTATAGCCCTCGCGCGCGAGCAGTGCGGCGTACAGGCCGTTGCGCGCACAATGCCCGACGTGCAGCGGCTTCATCATGGTGCCGAAATTCGCTTTGATGCCGGAAGCGAATGACGCAGCGGCGGCGAGCGCAACCGCCGTCTGCGCGGCGTCGAGTTTGAGCAGGCGCGAGCACGCGGCGGCGGAACCGAACACGCCGAGTGTCGCGGTCGGATGCCAGCCCTTCATGTAATGATGAAAGTTCACGCCGAGCGCAATCTTGGTCTCTGCCTCGAAGCCTGCGACGTATGCCGCGATGAATTCGCGCCCGCTCGCGCCGATTTCATCGGCAAGCGCGAACAGCGCGGACAGCACGGGAGCCGACGGGTGGCCGCCGAACGTGTTGTTGCAGTCGTCGAAATCAAGCGCGTGGGACGCGGCGCCGTTAATCACGGCGGCGTCGAGCGCGCTCACGCGGCGGTCGGTGCCGAAAACGTGGCTCGGGCCTGTGCCTGCGCCCAGCGCGCGCGCGGCAAGCTGCGCCGTGTCTTCGCGGCAGCCGGCAAGCGTCACGCCGACGGTATCGAGCACGCCGACTTTGGCCCAGTGCACGGCGTCCTGCGGCAGGTCTTCGAATTTGACGGCGGCGACGCGTTGCGCGAGTTCGATGGCGATGGACATTAAGGGCTCCTTGGGGCTTCCCGAATGATGAATTCTACTCCGCCTTGACGCCGGTTTCTTTCACGACTTTCGCCCACTTGGCGATCTCGGATTTGATGTAGGCGGCGAAGTTTTCCGGCGTGCGCCCGACCGGCTCCGAGCCGTCGACTGCAAAGCGCTCGCCGACGTCGGGCGCTTTCAGCGCCTTGATGATTTCGCTGCTGAGCAGCGCCACGATCGGCGGCGGCGTGCGGGCGGGGGCGAGCACGCCATACCAGCCGCCGACATCGAAACCCGGCACGCCCGCTTCGGCTATCGTGGGCAGATCGGGTGCCGCGCGCGAGCGTTGAGCGGTGCTGATGGCGAGCCAGCGCATGCGTCCCGCCTTGACGTGCTGGATGGTGCCGATGATGGTCGTGAACTGGGCGTTGATCTGGCCACCGAGCAAATCGTTGATTGCGGCGGCTCCGCCCTTGTACGGGACATGGATCCATTCCATTTTCGCCATTTGCGCGAACATCGCGCCCGCAAGATGGCTCAGGCCGCCCGTGCCTGATGACCCGTATGTCAGGGTGGCCGGCTTCGCCTTCGCGAGTTCGATCAACTCACGGATGGACTTCGCTGGCACTGACGAGTGCACGGTGAGGCAGTAAGGCTGCGCGGTCATTTGCGATACCGCGGCGAAATCGCGGACCAGGTCGTAGGGCGGTTTCTTGTAGAGCGCGGGGTTAACGGTGTGTGACGCCGAAACGAGCACGATGGTATAGCCGTCGGGCGCGGATTTCGCCGTGACCTCCATGCCGATGTTGCCCGCGGCGCCCGGACGGTTGTCGACCACCACCTGGTGGCCGAGATTGTCGCCGAGCTTTTGGGCGACTGCGCGCGCCGTCATGTCGGTGCCGGCGCCGGCGACGAACGGGACGATGAAGCGAATGGGCCGGTCGGGATAATTTCCGGCCGCCGCACTAAACGCGAGGAGCGGAACCAGCGCGAGCGCGGCGCCGGCGCTTGCGCAATGGCGACGGATCATGCACTGCTTAGCATTGCGCATCGGGACTCGATCAGTCGACGCGGATGTTTGCTTCTTTAACCACCTTGGCCCACTTGGCGACTTCGGATTTGATGTGCGCGCCGAATTGCTCGGGCGTGCTGCCGACCGCCTCCGAGCCGTCGGCGGCGAGCCGGCCTTGCACGTCGGGGCTGTGCAGGATGCGCACGATTTCCACGTTGAGCTTGTCGATGATGGGGCGCGGCGTTTTTGCCGGCGCCAGCACGCCGTACCAGCCCGCGACTTCGTAGCCGGGAACGCCGGCTTCCTGCATCGTCGGGAGGTCCGGTGCGCCCGGAGAGCGTTTCTTTGTCGTGACCGCGAGCGCACGCACGCGGCCCGCCTTGCGCTGTGTATCGCTCTGCAGCAGCGTCGAGAACAGCATCTGGATCTGGCCGCCGACCACGTCGTTCAACGCGGGAGCGCCGCCTTTGTAGGGCACGTGGATCAGCCTGATGCCGGTGAGCGAGCACAGCAGCGCGCCCGACAGGTGACTCAAGCCGCCCAGACCTGACGAGCCGTAGGTCATCGAGTCGGGCTTCGCCTTGGCAAGCGCGATCAGTTCCTTGACGGATTTGGCCGCCACCGACGGATGCACGACCAGTGCGTAGGGCTGCGTGGTGGCCTGCGTGATAGGCGCGAGATCCCGCGTGAGGTCGTACGGCAGTTTGTAAAGCGACGAATTTACTGAGTGGCTCGACGAAATCATGGTCAGCGTGTAGCCGTCGGGCGGCGACTTGGTGGCGATGTCCACCCCGATCGTGCCGTTGGCGCCGGCGCGATTGTCGGGAACCACCGTTTGGCCCCACGCTTCGGTCAGCTTCATCGCGATCGCGCGCGCGGTGAGGTCGGTGCCGCCGCCTGCTGCGAACGGAATGATGAGTCGGATCGGCTTGTCGGGGTAAGCGGCCTTTTGTGCATGCACGAACTGCGGTGCCGCGACGAGCGCGAATGCCGCAATTGTGCCGAGTTTGATGCTGGCTGATTTCGTGGCTTGAATTTTCCGGATTTTATTTTTTTGCACCGAGCAGATCCTTCCATTTCTTCGGCAGTTCGATTTTGCGACTGGTCGGCGGGCCCTGCACGTGATTGCTCATGTACGCGCGGGACTGGTTGCGGCCGGGATCGCCGGCTACGAGGATTTCCACCATCTCGGGATCGATGACGATGTTGACGAGCCGTTCCGGATCTTTAGACGCCGTGTAGTCCGGCGGCAGGATGCCGTCGCGCACGAGGTTCTCGAAACTGAACGTCGGCGTGCTGGTCATGCGCGCATAGTGCGTCGCGCGCTCGGCGGTTACTTTCATGTGCTCATACAGATACTGGCGCACCTGAGCTTTCGTCCATTCCTTCGC
>Ga0207683_10003711_pt1 | contig 13257 bp, 11 predicted proteins | sample KBSM73metaG_FD_184333 | JGI IMG/M metagenome (GOLD analysis project Ga0207683, IMG submission 184333) | Miscanthus rhizosphere microbial communities from Kellogg Biological Station, Michigan, USA - KBS M7-3 metaG (SPAdes) (version 2) | ecosystem: Host-associated > Plants > Roots > Rhizosphere >...
GCAAGGGGATCATCCTCGCCGGCGGCTCGGGCACGCGCCTGTACCCGGTGACGCAGGTCGTCAGCAAGCAGCTGCTGCCGGTCTACGACAAGCCGATGATCTACTACCCGCTGTCGACGCTGATGCTCGCGGGCATCCGCGACATCCTGCTCATCAGCACGCCCGAGGACACGCCGCGGTTCGCGCAGCTCCTCGGCAACGGGGCGCGCTGGGGGCTGTCGCTTTCGTACGCGGTGCAGCCGTCGCCCGACGGCCTCGCGCAGGCGTTCGTCATCGGCCGCGACTTCGTCGGCCGCGACCACGCGACGCTGGTGCTCGGCGACAACATCTTCTACGGCCACGACCTGCAGGTGCAGCTCGAGCGCGCGACCGCGCAGCAGCACGGCGCGACCGTGTTCGCGTATCCGGTCGCCGACCCCGAGCGCTACGGCGTCGCGGAGTTCGACGCGGCCGGGCGCGTCGTGAGCCTCGAGGAAAAGCCGAAGGTGCCGAAGTCGCGCTACGCGGTCACCGGGCTCTACTTCTACGACAACCGCGTGCTCGACGTCGCGCGCGACCTCGAGCCCTCCGCGCGCGGCGAGCTCGAGATCACCGACGTCAACCGCGCGTACCTCGCGTGGAGCGACCTCGCGTGCGAGGTGATGGGGCGCGGCATGGCGTGGCTCGACACCGGCACGCACGAGTCGCTGCTCGAGGCCTCGCAGTACATCGAGACGATCGAGCGCCGGCAGGGATTGAAGATCGCGTGCCCCGAGGAGATCGCGTGGCGCAAGAAGTGGATCGACGACGCGGCGCTCGAGGCGCTCGGCACGGCGCTCGCGAAGAACGGCTACGGGCGCTACCTGCTGGGCCTCCTGCGCGAGCCGTCGCTTCGCTGACAGGCGCCCGATGAAGGTCACGCCGACCGACATCCCCGACGTCCTGGTCGTCGAGCCGCGCGTCTTCGGCGACGCGCGCGGCTTTTTCTTCGAGAGCTGGAACCGGCGCACGTTCGCCGCGGCCGGGCTCGACGTCGACTTCGTGCAGGACAACCACTCGCGCTCGTCGCGCGGCGTGCTGCGCGGGCTGCACTACCAGATCCATCACGCGCAGGGGAAGCTCGTGCGCGTGATCGCCGGCGAGGTCTACGACGTCGCGGTGGACCTGCGTCGCGCCTCGCCGACGTTCGGCCGCCACGTCGCGGTGACGCTGTCCGCCGACAACGCCAGGATGCTGTGGGTGCCGGCGGGCTTCGCGCACGGCTTCTGCGTGACCTCGGACAGCGCGGACTTCCTCTACAAGACGACCGACTACTGGCACGCCGAGCACGAGCGCACGCTCCTGTGGAACGACCCGGCGCTCGGCATCGACTGGCCGGTGGGCGAACCGGTCATCGCCGCGAAAGACGCCGCCGGCACGCCGCTCGCGCGCGCCGAAACCTACGCGTGACCCAGAGCTGTCGTTGACGGCGCCGACGATCCTCGTCACGGGTGCGAACGGCCTGCTCGGCGCCGAGCTCGTGAACGCGCTTGCGCCGCATGGCCGCGTCGTCGCGACCGGCCACGCCGAGCTCGACCTGGCGGACGCCGATGCGATCGTCGCGAAGATGCGCGAGATCGAGCCCGCGCTGGTCGTCAACGCCGCCGCCTACACGGGGGTCGACCAGGCCGAGAAGGAGGAAGCGCTCGCCCGGTCCGTGAACGGCGTCGCGCCGGGCATCCTCGCCGACCTGGCCAGGCGCGCCGGCGCCGTGCTGATCCACTACTCGACCGACTACGTCTTCGACGGGCGTGCAACGACGCCCTACGACGAGGACGCGGCGGTGAGCCCGGTGTCGGCGTACGGCCGGACGAAGCTCGAAGGCGAGCGCGCCGTTGCGGCGAGCGGCGCCGACGCGCTGGTGTTGCGCACGAGCTGGGTGTACGGGCGGCGCGGTCGCAACTTCCTGACGACGATGCAAAGGCTCGCCAGAGAGCGCGACGAGATCCGCGTCGTCGACGACCAGGCCGGCGTGCCGAACTGGTCGCGCGAGCTCGCGCGCGCGACGGCACGCATCGTCGCGCGCGGCCTCCCGTGGGTCGCCGAGCGGCGCGGGCTCCATCATCTGACAGCGCGCGGCTCGACGACGTGGTACGGTTTCGCCCGTGCGATCCTCGCCGACGTCCCGCGCGTGAGGGTCGTGCCGATCACGACCGCCGAGTATCCGACGCCCGCCCGGCGTCCCCACTGGAGCGTGCTCGACACCGCGCGATTCGAACGGACGTTCGGGTTCGCGCTGCCAGACTGGCGTGCGTCGCTCGCCGAATGCCTTGCGTCGGCTCCGTGATTCCGCGGGGCCGATGTCGGCGGAAGATGGACCCCGCGCGTTAGCGCACAAGCGCGTACGCGGCCGCACCGGGCGGCCGCACGCGAGAGGAGACAACCCGATGATCCGATTCGTCCTCGCCGCGCTCGCCGCGGTCCTCGCGATGCCGGCGGCCGCCCAGGCGCCGGTGCTGCAGGCGCCCAGCGCGTCCTACAGCGCGGCCAAGACCCCCAAGGTCATGGCGGCGGCGCCGATGCGCCTCGAAGGCGCCGCGCAGGCGCACCGCATCGAATTGGCGCGTCCCGGCGCGACGGAGCGCGCGAAGCTCGCGTCGCTCAACGGCAACCGCGGCACCGCGCTTTCCGCGCCGGGGATGCCGCAATTCATCGGCTTCGGCCGCGACGTCGACGCCCAGAAGCGCCGTGTCGACCTCTCGGCCCTGACCTGGACGACGACCGCGGACGGCGCGCGCGTCGCCCGCATCGAGGTCGCGTCGCTCGGCGCCGCCGGCATCCGCGTCGCCGTGCGCATGCCGACGACGCACCCGGACGTGCAGGTCCGCTTCGCCGGCGGCACCTCGACGCAGGCGATCGCGTCGGTCCCGGCGAACACGATCGCGCAGGCAACCGCGCGCTTCGGCGAGTACTGGTCGCCGGTGATCGACGGCGAACGTGCCGCGATCGAGATCGAGGCGGAGAAGGGCGCGACGCTCGCGGGCGTGACGCTCGAGATCGCGCGCGTGTCGCACCTGGTCGTGGGCCCGATGGCGACGCGCGCCGACGAGGCGAAGATCCTCGCGGACATCGGCGACTCGGGCTCGTGCAACATCAACGTCAAGTGCGTCGATCCGCAGGACTCGGTGACGCTCGGCGCCGCCGCCGGCACCGGCAAGCTCGTGTTCACCGTGCCGTCCGGCGGGACCGCGCGCTGCACGGGCACGCTGCTCAACGACACGACGACGACGTTCACGCCGTACATCTTCGGCGCGAACCACTGCTTCCAGAGCGCGTACGAGGCGTTCACGCTCAACGTGTGGTGGTTCTTCGACTCGACGGCCTGCGGCAACAACACGCCGGGCAACTACGTCGTGCAGGCGGGCGGCGCGATGCTGCTCGGCCGCAGCCAGGACTGGGACTGGGCGCTGCTGCGCATGAACTCGGCGCCGCCGACCGGCGTGTCGTTCCGCGGCTGGAACGCGACGACGCTCCCGTCGGGCAGCTACGTCGAGATCTTCCATCATCCGTCGGGCGACCTCAAGAAATGGAGCCGCGGCACGAGCGGCAACCAGACGACCGTCAACTTCGGCACCGCCGCGGGCGGCGGCGGACTGTTCACGCCGGTCGTGTGGGACGCGGGCACCACCGAAGGCGGCTCGAGCGGCGGCGCGCTGGTGAGCTTCGAGTCCGGCGATGCGGTCGTCCGCGGCGGCCTGCTCGGCGGCGACGCGCTGTGCAGCAACCTCGACGGCACCGATTATTTCTCGCAGTTCGGCGCGATGCTGCCGCTGGTGCGCCAGTACATCTCGCCGAATTTCGTGGTCGCGGGCCTCGTCGTGTCGGTCGAGTTCTACAACGGCAACCTCAACCACTTCTTCATGACGATCAACCCGGCCGAGATCGCGGGCCTCGACAACGGCACGATCGTCGGCTGGGAGCGCACCGGTTTCCGCTTCCTCGCCTACGACGCGCCCGGCCCGGGTCGCAACCCGGTGTGCCGCTTCTACCGCAAGCCGCAGTTCGGCGACTCGCACTTCTTCACCGCCGATCCGGCCGAGTGCCAGGCCGTCGCGGTCAATTTCGCGACCGACTGGATCTTCGAGAACCCGGCGATCTACTACGTGCAGTTGCCGAACACTGCAACCGGTGCGTGCCCCGCGGGCACGAAGCCGGTCTACCGCTTCCTGAACACGGCGGAGATCAACCACCGGTTCACGACCGAGCAGACCGTCGCGATCGAGCTGTCGAACACGCCCGGATGGACGCCGGAAGGCTACGGACCGGGACCGCTCTACCCGGTCATGTGCTCTCCGATCGGAAGCTGACCTAGAACCGGAATTCGCAGGACGCGCTCGCGCCACGCGCGAGCGCGCGTCCCGCGCCCGCGACCACGATCGTATTCATCCCGAACGTGACGCCGGCGAGCCGGTCGTCGCGCCGGTACGTCGACAGCGTGAGGAGCGGCTCGGCGCCGCGACGCGCGGTCGCCTGGTCGGTCGTCGTCACCTCGCAGCGCGCGCACGGCTTCACCGGCTTCAGCACGATGCCGTCGATGTCGATCGACGCCAGGTGGTCCTCGTCGTGCGGCGCGAGGCCGTCGAGCACGAGGTTCGGGCGGAAACGATTCATCGGCATCGCAGGCTCGCCCTTCGCGGCGAGGCGCTCGTTCAGGTGGTCGAGCGACGAGCGCCCGATCACGAGGAGCGGGTAGCCGTCGGCGAAGCGCACGTGCGCGCCGCTGTCGCCGACGTAGGCGGGATTGCAGTTGCGCGGATGCGATGCGTCGAACCGCACGACGCGCACGTTCGCGCCGATCGCGTCCGAGAGCCACGCGGCGGCTGCGTCGCCGGCATCGTGGCCGCGCACGTGAGCGCTCCACACGGTGACGGGACGCGAGGCCGCACGCGCGTCGAGCGCGATCGGATCGCGGCGGTCGGTGGCGAGGACCAGGCGCCCGCCGTCGATCGACGTGCGCACGAGCGCGAGGCGCGGGGATTCTCGCTGGGTGACGAAGACGCCGTCCGCGTCGACGGCCATCCATTCGCGATCGGCGACGCCTCCCGAGGCGAGGCCGGTCGTGCGCACCTCCGCCTCGTCGAGCGCGATGCCGGCGGCCCCCTTGAGCGGGTAGAGCGCCAGCGCGCCGACGATCGCCTGCATCGGGCGCGCGGCGGGCCGCGGCGCGGCTAGCGCAGCCCTTGCGCGTATTCGGCGACGGCCTTCATCTGCGCGTCGGTCATCCCGCGCGCGACGCCGGCCATGATCTTGCCGTTCAGGTCCTTGCCGGCCGGGTCGCTGCCGCGCTCGCCGCTGCGGAATGCCTTGAGCTGCGCGACGGTGTAGTCGGCCCACTGGCCGCCGAGTCGCGGAAAGTTCTTCGGGAGGCCGGCGCCGGCGGGGCCGTGGCACGCGCTGCACGCCGGGATGCCGTTCGCTGCGTCGCCGGCGCGCCAGAGCTTCTGGCCCTGTCTCGCGAGCGCGGCATCCTTCGCGCCGGCGATCTTCGGCTTCTGCGACGCGAAGTACGCGCCGAGCGAGACCATGTCGCCCTCGGAGAGCGGCGCGGCCATGCCCTGCATCACGGCGTTGACGCGGATGCCCGCCTTGAAATGCGAAAGTTGCGTGGTGATATAGTCGGCCGGCATGCCCGCGAGCGACGGATTCGCGGACGTGGGGCTCGCTCCGTCCGTGCCGTGGCAGGCCGCGCAAACTTGCGTGACGATCTGCTGGGCCTTCGCGAGATCGGGCTTCGCGGGTGCCTGGGCGAAGGCGAGGGCCGGCAGGCCGGCCGCGATGGCCCAGAGCAGCGTGCGTTTCATGGACGGACTCTCCCTCGTTTCGATGCCGGCAACGTAACGCCGTGGAAAAACGCGACATTGTAGCCGAGAAGGCCGGGCCGACCGGGGAGACCCCCCGCGCGCTGCTGGGCGCGCAGTTCGTCATCGCGGCCGCGGCGCTCGAGCAACTGCCGCCCCCGGGCGCGCCCGAGGTCGCCTTCGCCGGACGCTCGAACGCGGGCAAGTCGAGCGCGATCAACGTGCTCGCGAGTCGCACTCGCCTCGCGTTCGCGAGCCGCACGCCCGGACGGACCCAGCAGATCGTGCTGTTCGCGCTGCCCTCGGGGTCGCTGATCGCGGACCTGCCGGGCTACGGCTACGCGGCCGTGCCGAAGGCGGTGAAGCGACAGTGGCAGGAAGTGCTCGCGTCCTATGTCGCGACGCGGCCCACGCTCGTCGGGCTCGTCCTCGTCGTCGACATCCGCCATGGCTTGAAGCCGCTCGACGTCACGCTGCTCGACGGCTTCCTGCCGTCGGGACGCGAGGTGCTCGTGCTGGCGACCAAGTCGGACAAGCTCGCCAGGAGCGAGGCGATGCGCGCGGCCGAGTCGATCCGGGGCGCGCTCGCCGAGCGCTACCCCGGTCAGAAGGCCAACATCGCCGTGGTGCCGTTCTCGGCGACGGCGCGCGTCGGCCTGGCGGCCGCGGATGCGATCCTCGCGCGCTGGCTGGGCGTGCAAGGCAAGAGCGAAAAGAAAAGGCCCCGCGATCAAGGGGAGTGACGCGGGGCCTTGGAACGCCCGCTGCGGCTTGCCGGTCGCAGCGGGCACCCGCTCAGGGAGGGAAGCGGGAGACGTCACCGTCTGCAGAATCTGACCGTGCGTGTTACCGCGAGTTCCGCGGCGCGCACATTTCGGCGGCGACGAGCGATAGACCGCGCACGCATCAGGGTCGTCGTGCGTTCGCGTACCATTGCGGGATCGTGACGTTCTCCTACAAAGGGACGTTCCCCGGCGTGCGCCCGCGGCGCATGCGCCGCGATGCGTTCTCGCGCCGCATGATGCGCGAGACCACGCTGACCGCGGACGACTTCATCTACCCGGTGTTCGTGCTGGACGGCAACGGGCGCGAGGAGCCGGTCGAGTCGCTTCCGGGCGTGTCGCGCAAGAGCTTCGACAAGCTCGCGCACGACGCCGAGGCGTGCGTCGCGCTCGGCGTGCCGGCGATCGCGCTGTTCCCGGTGATCCCGTCGAACCTCAAGAGCGCCGACGCGTCGCAGGCCTGGCGCGCCGACGACCTCGTCCCGCGCACGGTGCGCGCGCTCAAGGCCCGCTTCCCGTCCCTCGGCGTCGTCACCGACGTCGCGCTCGACCCGTACACGAGCCACGGGCAGGACGGCCTCATCGACGCGTCGGGCTACGTGATGAACGACGAGACGGTCGAGGCGCTCGGCAAGCAGGCGCTCTGCCACGCCGAGGCGGGCGCCGACATGGTCGCGCCGTCGGACATGATGGACGGCCGCGTGGGCGCGCTGCGCCAGGCGCTCGACGGCCGCGGCCTCGCGCGCACGCGCATCCTCGCGTACTCGGCGAAGTACGCCTCGGCGTTCTACGGTCCGTTCCGCGACGCGGTCGGCTCCGCGGCGAACCTCAAGGGCGGCGACAAGTTCACCTACCAGATGGACCCGGCGAACAGCGACGAAGCGCTGCGCGAAGTGGCGCTGGACATCGCCGAGGGCGCCGACATGGTGATGGTGAAGCCCGGTCTGCCCTACCTCGACATCGTGCGCCGCGTGAAGGATGCGTTCGGGATGCCGACCGCCGTGTACCAGGTGTCGGGCGAGTACGCGATGCTCAAGGCCGCGGCGCAGATGGGGTGGCTCGACGAGCGCGCATGCGTGCTCGAGGCGCTGACCGCCATGAAGCGCGCGGGCGCCGACGCGATCCTGACCTACTTCGCGCTCGACGCGGCGCGCTGGCTGAAGGGCGCCTGAGCGCTACTCGTCGAGCAAGCGTTCGACGGCTCCCGCGTCGAGCCTCAGCGCCTCGCGCCCGTGGCGATCGCGCCGCGGCCGCGAGCGCACGGCGTCTGGCGTTCTCACGCGGAGGCACACGCCTCCCCGCGGCGTATCGACGTAGAGGTCGTACGCGTCGTCGTGCGCGCGAGCCGGCATCGGCCGAAACGCGACGCCTGCATTGAGGAGCGCGATCTCGACGGTCTTGCTGTCGTCGGCGCAGACCTCGATCCGGATGTCGCTGTGCTCGGTCGCCCAGCCCGCGGCGACGCCGCCGACGAGCCGCGCGTCGAACTCCGCCAGGTTGCGCAACCACTTGAGCGCCTCGGCGCGACGCGTGCGGATCATCGCGCGGTGCTCGTCGCCGCCGTAGAGCGCGTGGTACTCGGCGAGGGCGTCCTCGACCTCGTCGTCGCCCGGCAGGATCCCGCGCTCGGGCAGGCCGAGCTCGCGCGCGGCCTTCTTCTTCGCGTACGACCAGTCCGCGATGCCGTGCTCGGCGATCAGCCGCGCGGCGGCCTGCGCCAGGCTCGCGCGCTCCTCGCCGTCGGGGCCGAGCCCTTGCCGGCGCTCCGCGCGTCGCGCTTCGTACATCGCCGTCGAGCGCTTTGCCATCAGCGCGCCCGCCGGGCCGCCCCAAGGGCGCGCCGCCCCCTGGGGGGAGGCGCGTGAAGCGCGCTTCGGGGGGATGTCATCTTCAGAAGATCTGGTTGCGGACGTCCTGCGCCGTGCGGCCCGGCTGTCCGGGCTGGGGGACCGGAACGAACGCCGTGTCGCCCATGCGCGGAACCGCCTCGGCGTAGAACCAGTCGCTCGTCGCGCTCGCATCGTCGCGCAGCCCGGTCGCCTCGTTGATGCGCACCTGCACGACGCCGTCGGGCTTGTCGATCGGCTTCTCGGGCACGCCCTTGAGCGCGCGCTGCATGAACGCGATCCAGATCGGCAGCGCGGCGACCGCGCCGGTCTCGTTGGTGCCCAGCGTGCGCGGCTGGTCGAAGCCGATCCACGCGATGCCGACGATGCCCGAGTTGTACCCGCAGAACCACGCGTCGACGTTCTCGTTGGTGGTGCCGGTCTTGCCGGCGAGGTCCTTGCGGCCGAGCGACAGCGCGCGCGTGGCCGTGCCGTAGTTCACGACGTCGCGCAGGAGCGTGGTCATCACGAACGCGTTGCGCGGGTCGATCGCGCGTTCGGCCGTCTCGCCGGCCTTCGGCGCCTCGGCCTGCGACAGCACGTTGCCGCGCGCGTCGGTGATCTTCGCGATCAGGTAGGGCGAGACCCGGTAGCCGCCGTTCGCGAAGACCGAATACGCGCCGCCCATCTGCACCGGCGTCGCCGCGCCGGCGCCGAGGCCCATCGTCAGGTAGGCCGGATGCAGCTTCGGGTCGAAGCCGAACTTCGCGATGTAGTCCTGCGCGTACTGCGGCCCGATCGCCTGGAGCACGCGCACGGTGACGAGGTTCTTCGACTTCGCGAGCGCGGTGCGCAGCCGCATCGGGCCGTCGAACTTGCCGTCGTAGTTCTTGGGCTCCCAGTCCTCGCCGCCGGCGCTGGCCGCCGGCACGAAGAACGGGGCGTCGTTGATGACCGTCGCCGGCGTGAACCCCTTCTCGAGCGCCGCCGAGTAGATGAACGGCTTGAACGCCGAGCCCGGCTGCCGGTACGCCTGCGTCACGTGGTTGAACTTGTTGCGGTCGAAGTCGAAGCCGCCGACCAGCGCGAGGATCGCGCCGTCGTTCGGGCGCAGCGCGAGGAACGATGCCTCGGCCTGCGGCAGCTGCGCGATCTGCCAGCGGCCCTTGTCGTCCTTCGACAGCCGGATGACGGCGCCGCGACGGATGCGCTGGTTGGTCGGCGCCTTGTCGGACAGCGATCGCGCCGCGAACTTGACGCCCTCCGCATCGATGCGGACCACGTCGCCGGCCGACAGCACGGCGCGGACCTCGCCGCCCGAGGTCGCGGTGACGACGGCCGCGACGAGGTTGTCGCTGTCGGTCGCTTCCTGGAACGCGCGCTCGAGCGCCTGCTCGGCCTCGGCCGGGTCCTCGGGCAGGTTCACGTAGGCCTCGGGGCCCCGGTAGCCGTGGCGACGGTCGTATTCGGTCACGCCCCGACGCACTGCGGCGTAGGCGGCTTCCTGGTCCGCGGTGCGAATCGTCGTCCAGACCGTGATGCCGCGCGTGTAGGCCTCGTCGCCGTACGCCTCGAACACGACTTGCCGCGCCATTTCGGCGACGTGCTCGGCGCGGATCGGGATCGTTTCGCGCACGCCCTGCCTCACGATCAATGGCGCATTTCGTGCTTCCTCGTAGTCCCCATCCGAAAGGTAGTGGAGGTCGTGCATCCGCCTCAGGACATACTGCTGGCGCAGCTTCGCCCGCTTCGGGTTGGTGACCGGGTTGAAGGCGGAAGGCGCCTTCGGCAGGCCGGCGAGCATCGCGGCCTCGGCCGGCGTCAGGTCCTTCAGCGGCTTGCCGAAGTAGATCTGCGACGCGGCCGCGAAGCCGTAGGAACGCTGGCCGAGGAAGATCTGGTTGACGTAGAGCTCGAGGATCTCGTCCTTGGAGAGGTTGGCTTCGATCTTCCAGGCGAGCAGCACCTCGCGAAGCTTGCGCGTGAGCGTTTTCTCGCGGGTGAGGAAGAAATTGCGGGCGACCTGCATCGTGATCGTGCCGGCGCCCTGCTGGGTGCCCGAGGTCACGTTGGTGAAGGCCGCGCGGAGCACGGAAATGTAGTCGACCCCGCCGTGCTGGTAGAACCGCTCGTCCTCGGCGGCCAGGATCGCGGTGCGCATCAGGTCGGGCACTTCCATGATGCGAACCACGGCCCGGCGCTCCTCGCCGAATTCGCCCAGGAGGTCGCCATCGGCCGAGACGATCCGAAGCGGCACTTTGGGCTGGTAATCGGTCAATGTCTCCAGCGAAGGCAACGTCGGATAAAGCAATGCCAGCACGAAGGCGCCCAGGAGGGCGCCGACGACCGCCAGCCCGAGGGCCACGGAGCCGGTATAGAGGAGCCAGCGCTTTAGCACAGGTGAATAAAACTGCTGTAGGGCCAGGGCTTTAGGCCCAAAGTGCGGCAAGCATGCAACACCGCATGCCGCTCGGGGGGAAAAGGTTTGACATGGTTATGGGTTGCTGCCAGAGTCTAATGTAAGTTGTCAGCATTGTTGGCGACCAGGATATGCTTGCCGAAAAATTCTCAGGGGCTCTAGACGTCTTCAAGACCAAGGCGCCGACGCTGATCGGCGTCGACGTCGCGTCGACCTCCATCAAGCTCGTCGAGCTCTCCGAAGCCGGCAAGGGCGCGTACCGCCTCGAGCGATACACGATCGAGCCGCTCGGGCGCGATACGGTCCAGGACGGCAACATCGCTAATCTGGACCAAGTCAGCGATGCGCTCAAGCGCGCGTGGAAGCGCCTGGGCAGCCGCAACCGCAACATCGCCATGGCGCTGCCCGCGGCCATGGTCATCACCAAGAAGATCATCGTGCCCTCCGGCCAGAAGGAGGAGGAGCTCGAGCTGACCGTCGAGGCCGAGGCGAACCAGTACATTCCTTTCGCCCTCGACGAGGTCAACCTCGATTTCCAGATCCTTGGCCCCGCGCCGAACAATCCGGACGAGGTCGAGGTCCTGATCGCGGCGTCGCGCAAGGAGAAGGTCGAGGACCGCGTCGCGATCGCCGAGGCGGCGGGACTCAAGCCCCGGGTCATGGACGTCGAATCGTACGCGACCCAGGAAGCGTTCCGGCTGATCACGCCGTCGCTGCCCGCGAACGGGCGCGACCAGAACATCGCGTTCGTCGACGTCGGCGCGCACATCACCCATTTCTACGTCCTGCGCAACGGCCAGTTCCTGTTCTCGCGCGACCAGGCATTCGGCGGCAACCAGTTGACCCAGGATATCCAGCGGGCGTTCAATCTTTCGCCCGAGGAAGCCGAGTCGGCCAAGAAGAACCAGGGCCTGCCCGAGAACTACGACGGGGACGTCCTGACGCCGTTCATGGAGACGCTCGCGCTCGAGATCACGCGCGCGCTGCAGTTCTTCTTCACGTCGACGTCGTACAACCAGGTCGACCAGCTCGTGCTCGCCGGCGGCTGCGCGCAGCTTCCCGGTCTCGACGAGCTCGTCGCCAAGCGGGCGGGCGTGGCGACCGTGGTCGCCAACCCGTTCGCGTCGATGCAGGTGTCCGACCGCATTCGCCCGCGCCAGCTCGCCCAGGACGCGCCGATGCTGACCATCGCCGCCGGACTGGCGATGCGGAGCTTCGAGTAATGGCGAACGCCGTCCGGATCAACCTTCTCCCGCACCGCGAGGAGAAGCGGCAGGCGCGCCAGCGCCAGTTCGTGTCGTTCGCCGTGCTGCTGGCGATCCTCGCGCTCGCGGTCGTCGGCCTCGTGCACATGGTCTTCGCGACCCGGATCGAGGACCAGGACGCGCGCAACAAGCTCCTGAAGACCGAGATCGCGAACCTCGACAACCAGATCAAGGAGATCGACAAGCTGCGCGACCAGATCCAGCAGGTGCTGGCGCGCAAGCAGGTCGTCGAGACGCTGCAGGCGAACCGAAGCGAAGCCGTGCACCTGCTCGACCAGATCGTGCGCCAGCTGCCCGACGGCATCTACCTCAAGTCGATCAAGCAGTCGGGCACCCGGATCCAGGTGGTCGGCTACGCGCAGTCGAATGCGCGCGTCTCGACGCTGATGCGCAACGTCGACGCATCGCCGTGGGTCACGTCCCCCGAGCTCGTCGAGATCAAGCTCGTGCAGCTCCCCCCGGCGCGCGGCGCGACGCCGCAGCAGGTGAACGAGTTCACGCTCAACATGCAGACCAAGCGCGCGCCGCCGTTGACCGCGCCCGCCGCGGGACGTCCGGCGACGCCGACCAACCCGGCGGCCGCCGGCGCGGGAGCGAAGGCATGAACGTCGACGACCTCCGCCGCCTGTCGTTCAAGGACGTCGGCAACTGGCCGATCCTGCCCAAGGTGCTCGTGCTGGGCGCGCTGTTCGTGGCGATCATCGTCGCCGGCGGCCTGCTCGACTGGAAGGACCAGTACGAGACGCTCGAGAAGAGCAAGGGCGAGGAGGAGACGCTTCGCGGGCAATACACGGAGAAGAAGGCCAAGGCGATCAACTTCGACGCCTACCGGCAGCAGCTCGCGGAAGTCGAGCAGTCGTTCGGCGCGCTGGTCAAGCAGCTGCCCAACCGCTCCGAGATCGACGCGCTCCTGACCGACATCAACCAGGCCGGCCTCGGCCGCGGCCTCGTGTTCGAGCTCTTCAAGCCGGCCGCGCAGGAGCGGATGGCCGACTTCTACGCGGAGCTGCCGATCGCGATCAAGATCACCGGCAGCTACCACGACATGGGCGCGTTCGCGAGCGACGTCGCGCAGCTGCCGCGCATCGTGACGCTGAACGACGTCGCGATCATCAACGACAAGGGCACGCTGCGCATGGACGCGGTGGC
>Ga0207683_10003713_pt1 | contig 13254 bp, 11 predicted proteins | sample KBSM73metaG_FD_184333 | JGI IMG/M metagenome (GOLD analysis project Ga0207683, IMG submission 184333) | Miscanthus rhizosphere microbial communities from Kellogg Biological Station, Michigan, USA - KBS M7-3 metaG (SPAdes) (version 2) | ecosystem: Host-associated > Plants > Roots > Rhizosphere >...
CACGATCGTCGAGCCCAACGACACGCCGCTCGACTCGCGGCATCTCGACATGGTGCTGGCGCTGCAGACGCTCTCGGACAAGGCCTACATGGGCTCGGTCACCTCCGGACCGAACGCGGCGGACACGATTCGCATGACCGAGATCCTGTTCGGCGGCCGCGAGGCGATCGAGAAGACGCCCGGCGTCGTCTCGCTGATCAACGTCAACTCGCCGCTGCGCTTCGACGACCGCATGCTGGCGGCGATGTTCGAGTACAACCGCGCCCGCCAGCCGGTGATCGTCACTCCGTTCCTGCTGATGGGCGCGATGTCGCCGGTCTCGATCCCGGCGACGCTCGCCCAGCAGCTGGCCGAGGCCCTGACCGGCATCGCCCTGACCCAGCTCGTGAATCCCGGCTGCCCCGTGATCCTGGGCTCCTTCCTCTCGAACACCGACATGCAGTCGGGCTCGCCGGCCCTGGGCACGCCGGAGTCGGCCATCGGCCTGCTCTGCACGGGGCAGATGGCGCGCCGCTACGGCCTGCCCTGGCGCTCGGGCGGCGGCCTGACCTCGAGCCAGACCTGCGATGCGCAGGCGGCCTACGAGGCCATGATGGTGATGACGCCCACGTTCCTCGCGGGCACGAACTACGTGATGCACTCGGCCGGCTGGCTCGAGGCCGGGCTCGTCTCCTGCTACGAGAAGTTCATCGTCGACATCGAGATCCTGCGCATGCTCCAGGTGCAGTTCACACCGCTCGAGATCGATGAGGAGAGCCTGGCCTTCGGCGCCCACCAGGAGGTCGGAGCAGGCGGCCACTTCCTCGGCGCGGTGCACACGCTCGAGCGCTTCCGCGAGTGCTTCTACCGCCCGCTCCTGTCCTCGACCGAGAACTTCCAGCGCTGGGAGCGCCTGGGCGGTCGCGACGCCACGGAGCGAGCCGGCGAGATCTACAAGAAGACGCTGGAGGAATACGAAGAGCCGGCGATGGACGCCGCGATCCGCAGCGAGCTCGACGAGTACGTCAACCGCCGCCGCACGGAGCTCGGCGACTGAGATTCACTGCGGCGTGCTGTCGCCGCAGGGTGGGATTTCACGCCCGGAAGCGCGTCCCGAGGTCTGCCCCCGTGACCTCCGAACGCACGCGGTGGCCTCTTCGCCGTCGCGCAGGTTCGATCGTCATGGGCGGGGATCGAACAGCACCTTCACGCGGTTCCCGGATCGCCGGGTTCTACGAGGAGTGGGCTACTTCGAGCTCGCTCCAGCGCGAGACGTGGGCCCACATTGCGGCCGCCGCGCCTTCGTCGTTGCCGGCGTGGATCGCGTCCACGATCGTGCGGAGCTCGGGGGCCAGCTCGTCGCGCAGCGGCGAGCCGGGCGGGACGGGAACGGCGATGAAGGCGCGCTGGAGCGCGTCGAGGATCGCGCTCATGATCGCTGCGCGCACCGAGTTGCCGGTCGCGCGTGCGACGGCGTCATGGAAGCGCACCTCGAGCACGGCCACGTCCGCCCACGGAACCGCGTCGTCCTGGGCGAGGGCCGTGACGTCGCCGACGATGTGCTCGAGCTCGCCCAGCGCGGACGGGTCGGCGCGGCGGGCGGCCCAGGCCGCGTTCTCGGCCTCGAACGGCACGCGGAACTCGGCCAGCTCGCGGGCCGTGGCCGAGCGGAAGCGCAGGAGGTTGCCGAGCGCGCCGGCCACCAGCTCGGAGCTCGGCTCGGCGACGAAGGCGCCGCCGCGCGAGCCGGTGCGAATCTCGAGCACGCCCTGGGCCTCCAGCGCACGCAATGCCTCGCGCAGCGTGGTGCGCGAGACGCCGAAGGTCGCGCCCAGATCCCGTTCGCTCGGCAACCGCTCACCCGGTGCAATGCCGCCCGAGGCGATCGCGTCGCGGATCTGCCCGACGATGTGATCGAACGAGCGCACGCGCTGGGCGGGGACGAAGGACGGGGATGGTGGGGTGATCTCGGTCACGGCTTGACGGCTCCAGAGCGACAGCGTACCGTGCCTGCGGAAAGGTTCAACCATTCACGGAGTTTTCTGATGCAGCTCGCCGACAGCCTCAACCGCCTGGGGACCGAAACCGCCTTCGAGGTACTTGCGCGAGCAAAGGCTCTCGAGGCGTCGGGGCGCCGGATCATCCACCTGCAGATCGGCGAGCCCGATTTCACGACGCCGCGCCACATCATCGACGCAGGCCGCAAGGCCTGGGCCGACGGCGAGACGCATTACTGCCCCGCGCCCGGGCTGCCGGTCCTGCGGGAGGCCTGCGCCGCCCATCTCTCGCGCCACCGCGGGCTGGAGATCGATCCCGGCAACGTCGTCGTCGCGCCGGGCGCCAAGCCGTTCCTGTTCTTCGGCGTGCTCGCGACCTGCAACCCGGGCGACGAGGTCATCTACCCGAACCCCGGGTTCCCGATCTACGAGTCCGTGATCCGGTGGGCCGGCGCGACGCCCGTGCCGCTGCCGATCACCGAGGACCGGGACTTCGCGTTCAGCGTGGACGACCTGGCCGAGCGCCTGACGCCCAGGACCAAGCTCGTGATCCTCAACTCGCCCGCGAACCCGACGGGCGGCATCGTCCCGCGCGAGCTCAACGTGCAGATGGCGAAGCTGCTCGCCGACCACGACTGCTGGATCCTCTCGGACGAGGTCTACTCCGAGATGCTCTACGCCGGCGCGCACGACACGATCGCCTCCCACGAGGGGCTGCTCGAGCGCACGATCCTGCTGGACGGCTTCTCGAAGACCTTCGCGATGACCGGCTGGCGCCTCGGCTACGCGGCGCTGCCGAAGCCGCTCGTGGAGCCGATCACGCGCCTGATCATCAACTCGGTCTCGTGCACGGCCCCTGCCGTGCAGCTGGCCGGCGTTGCGGCGCTCGAGGGGCCGCGCGACGAGGTCGACGCGATGATGGCCGAGTTCACGAAGCGGCGCGAGTTCGTCGTGGACGGCCTCAACAAGCTGCCCGGAGTGAGCTGCATCGTCCCCAACGGCGCGTTCTACGCCTTCCCGAACGTCAAGGGCACCGGTCTCGACACGCGCGAGCTCGCCAACCGGCTGCTGGACGAGGCCGGCGTCGCGCTGCTCTCGGGCACGGCCTTCGGCGAGTACGGCGAGGGCTACTTGCGCGTCTCCTACGCGAACTCGCTCGAGAACATCGAAGAGGCGCTGCAGAAGATGGGTGACCTGCTCGCGCAGACGGCCGCCGCCTGATGGCAGGTCGCATCGTGGTCACGGGCCGCGTGCCCGAACCGGCCCTCGAGCTGCTGCGCGAGGCCGGCGATCTGGACGCGCACATGCAGGAGACGACCCTGCCGGTCGACGAGCTGCACGCGGCAATCGCCGGTGCAGATGCCGTCGTCACGCTGCTCAACGACCGAGTCGACGACGCCTTCCTCGACGCTGCCGGCCCGCAGCTGCGGATCGTCGCGAACGTGGCCGTGGGCTACAACAACATCGACGTGGCCGCCTGTGCCGCCCGCGGCGTGCTCGTCACGAACACGCCGGGCGTGCTCACCGACGCGACCGCCGACATCGCGATGGCGCTGATCCTCATGGTCACCCGCCGCCTCGGCGAGGGCGAGCGCGTGATCCGCAGCGGCACCGGGTGGCGCTGGCACATGCACTACATGCTCGGTACGAGCCTGCAGGGCAAGAAGCTCGGCATCGTCGGCCTGGGTCAGATCGGCACAGCCACGGCACGGCGGGCGCGCGCCTTCGGCATGGAGGTCATCTACAGCGGACGGCGCCGCGCCGAGGAGGAGCTCGAGGCCGAGCTTGGCGCCACGTTCTTCGGCTTCGACGATCTGCTCGGAACGAGCGACGTCGTCTCGCTGCACTGCCCGCTGACGCCGGAGACCCATCACCTGATCACGCCCGCGCGGCTCGCGCAGATGCGCAATGACGCCTATCTCATCAACACGACCCGCGGACCCGTCGTCGACGAGGGCGCGCTCGCCGAGGCGCTGCGCGACGGCGTCATCAAGGGCGCCGGGCTCGACGTCTTCGAGCACGAGCCCGACGTGCACCCGGCGCTCCTCGAGCTCGAGAACGTCGTTCTGATCCCCCACCTCGGCTCGGCCACGATCGAGACGCGCACGGCGATGGCCGTGCTCGCGGCGCGCAACGCCGCGGCCGTGCTGAGCGGCAGCGAGCCGCTCACGCCCGTCGTGCTCTAGTCGGTCTTGTCCTTGGGGGCGGGAGCCTTGCGCGGATCGGCGTCGCTCATCGTCTCCTTGATGGGCGAGACCGGGTCGATCTCGCGCATGCCGCTCTCGAACTCGTCCTTGAACGTACCGACGGAGTCCTTCGTCTTGCGGAGGTGCTTGCCGGTGCCGCGCGCGATGCTCGGAAGGCGCGTCGAGCCGAACAGCAACACGATGATGACCACGATGATCAGAATTTCGGTGGCTCCGAAATTACCCACGGAGGCTCCCTTCGAGGGGTTCGGCACATGCTACCGCTCATTTGTTGCGGGTCTGCATAGGGTTCGCACGTGAGTGAACTCCCTCAGCGGCGGCTCGGCGCAGACGGGCCCTCGGTCTCGGCCGTGGGCCTGGGTTGCATGAGCGCATCGTGGTGCTACTTCCTCGATCCGCAGGAGGACTCGGTCTCCGAGCGCACGCTGCAGCGAGCGGTCGAGCTGGGCGTCACGCACTTCGACACGGCGATGCTGTACGGCCGCGGTCACAACGAGAAGCTCGTCGGCCGGGCCCTGCGAAATCGCCCGCCGGAGGTGCTGATCGCCTCCAAGTGCGGCCTGCAGAACCGCGGCTTTCCGCGCCGCAAGACCAGCCGGGACGGGCGGCCCGAATCGGTTCGCCGGCACTGCGACGGCTCGCTCGCACGGCTCGGGATCGAGTATCTCGACCTCTACTACCTGCACCGTGTGGATCCGGAAGTTCCCGTCGAGGAGACGTTCGGCGAGCTCGGGCAGCTCGTGGCCGAGGGCAAGGTGCGCCGGCTGGGCATCTCCGAGTGCACGGTCGAGGAGATCGCGCGCGCACACGCCACGCATCCGGTGAGCGCACTGCAGAGCGAGTTCTCCCTCTGGACGCGCGAGCCGCTGAACGACGTGATCCCGTGGTGCGCCGTCAACGGCGTGTCCTTCGTCGCCTTCGGCGTGCTCGGACGGGGCTTCCTGACGGGCGCACTGCCTGCCGGCCAGAAGTTCCCGGACAAGGACTTCCGCGCCCGGAACCCCCGCTTCCAGCCCGACGCGATGCGCGCGAACCTGGCGATCGTCGACGGCCTGCGGCGCGTGGCCGAGCGCCTGGGCGCAACGCCGGCCCAGGTGTGCGTGGCCTGGGTGCTCGCGCAGGGCGAGCATCTGCTGCCCATCCCGGGCACGAAGCGGACGGCCTGTCTCGAGGAGAACCTGGGCGGCGCGACGCTCGCCCTGGACGCCGAGGCACTGGCCGAGCTCGACGCGCTGCCGCCCGCAGTCGGCGCACGCTACCCCTGAGTCCCGGGGACGACCTACGGCTGACGGCCGCCGGAGGTTCGGATTACCCCACCTCACCCGGGACAACCGGTCGGGACACGGAGACGACTTCTGCCTCATGCGGCGCGGACATGCCCCCGCGCAGCATCAGTGGTGCAGCAACCAGCTGCGACACCCACTGAAAGGAGCGGATCGTGATCAACCCCGGAGACACCCTCGTCAACAGCGTGACCGGTGAGGAGCTGACGTTCCTCCAGACCGCCGCGTCGACCAACGGCGAGTACGTCGAGATCGTCGCGGTCGTGCAGCCCGGTGGCTTCGTCGCCGCCGCCCACGTGCATCCCAACCAGTCCGAGACCTTCACCGCCATCGAGGGCACCCTCGACCTGCGGGTCGGTCGCAAGCGCGTCCGGCTCGAGCGCGGCGAGAGCGCCGTCGTCGAGGCCGGCACCGCCCACAAGTTCTGGAACGCCGGCGACGAGCCCGTCATGTTCCACTGCGTCGTCAGCCCCGCGCTGCAGTTCGAGTCGCTGATCGAGTCGATGTTCGCCCTCGCCCGCGACGGCAAGACGAACCGCAAGGGCATGCCGAACCCCGTGCGCATGGCAGCGATCGCCCGCGCGCACCGCGACGTGATCCGCCTGCCCGGCATCCCGGCCTGGCTGCAGGACCTCGCGACGCTCTCCGCCATGCCCCTCGCCTACATCGCCGGCTACGGCGCCGGCTACCAGCCGGCCAAGCCGGTCCTCGCCTGAGTCCCCCGATCGAATCAAGGAGCACAGCAATGTCCGCCATCGCAAGCATCCCCACCGCAACCAGCCCCACTTCCTGGGCGGACGACAGCGTCGCGATCGCTGCTGCCCGTGACGTCACCCGGCGTCACGGCGGCGGCGACGCCGCCGTCGACGCCCTGCGGGGCGTCTCCCTCGCCCTCCACGAGGGTGACTTCGTCGCCGTCATGGGCCCTTCGGGCTCGGGCAAGTCGACGCTCATGCACATCATGGCCGGGCTCGACAGGCCGACCTCCGGCAGCGCCTCCATCGACGGCATCGCGCTCGAGGGCCTGCGCGAGCGCGAGCTCACGAAGCTGCGCCGCGACCGCGTCGGCTTCGTCTTCCAGGCCTACAACCTGCTGCCGACGCTGTCGGCCGCCGAGAACATCGCCCTCCCGCTTCGACTTGCAGGGCGCGACGTCGACGGCGACTGGATTGCCGAGTTGCTCGACACGGTCGGCCTCGCCGATCGCGCCAAGCACCGGCCGTCCGAGCTCTCGGGCGGCCAGCAGCAGCGGGTCGCAGTCGCTCGCGCCCTGGCCACCCGGCCGGCGATCGTGTTCGCCGACGAGCCCACCGGCAACCTCGACTCGCGCGCCTCCACCGACGTCCTCGCCCTGCTTCGCAGCGCGGCGGACGACCGCGGGCAGGCGATCGCGATGGTCACCCACGACGCCGTGGCGGCCGCAACGGCCGACCGCGTGGTCTTCCTCGCCGACGGGGCCGTCGTCGCCGACGAGCCGCACCTCAGCGCCGGCGAGATCCTCGACCGCATGAAGGAGCTGACGTGAACCGCCTCGCGCTGCGCGGCATCGCCTCGCGCAAGCTCCGCACCGTCCTGACCGCTCTCGCGATCGTGTTCGGCACCGCCATGGTCTGCGCGACGCTCGTGCTGACCTCGACGGCGCAGCGCGGCTTCGAGAGCTGGTTCACCCAGGCCGATCGCGGCTCCGACGTGATCGTGAGCGGCAAGCTCGCAGTGCGCTCGGCCGACCGCGACACCTCCACTCCGGCCGTGCCGGCCGGCCTGGTCGGTCAGATCCGGGCCATTCCAGGCGTTGCCGCGGTCGGTGGCGAGGTCGAGGGCACCGCCACGCTGATCGACAGCAAGGGCAAGGCGATCGGCGTCGACGGCCCGCCCAAGCTCGGCCTCTCGGTGCCGACCCCGGGCCTCACCGGCCTGCGGCTCGTCTCCGGCCGCTGGCCGCACGCGGGCGAGGTCGCCATCGACCGCTTCACCGCCTCCGACCAGAAGGTCGTCGTCGGCGACAGCATCGGCGTCTCGACGAACCATCCGACGAAGCGCTACCGCATCGTCGGGCTCGTCAAACTGGCGGGCGTCGGTGCATCCGGCGCGACGATCTCGGTGTTCGACCTGCGCACCGCGCAGGCCGTGCTCGACCGTCCCGACGAGGTCGACACCATCCGTGTTCAGGCCGAGCGCGGCGTCTCGCCGGCCGAGCTCGCTCGCCGGATCGACGCGGCTCGGCTCCAGGCGCCCGTGACGCTTCGCGTCGAGACCGCAAAGGCGCACAGCGAGCGCACGATGCACGAGCAGCTGGGCTTCATCGACATCTTCCGCTACATCCTGCTCGCGTTCGGCGGAGTCGCCCTGCTGGTCGGCGCGTTCATCATCTACAACACGTTCGCCATCACGGTCGCGCAGCGCGTGCGAGAGCTCGCCCTCCTGCGCTGCCTCGGCGCCACCCGTCGCCAGGCGCTCGTCTCGGTGCTCGCCGAAGGCCTCGCCATCGGGGCCGTGGCCTCCTTGATCGGCACGGGCGCGGGCATCGCGCTCGGCGCCGGGCTGATCGCGCTCTTCAACGCGATGGGCCTGACGATTCCTGCGGTGCCGATGGCGCTCACGGCGGCAACGCTGGTCCCGGGCCTGGTCGTCGGCATCGGCGTCACCCTGCTGGCGGCACTCGTCCCGGCCGCTCGTGCGGGCCGCGTCGCACCGGCGGTCAGCCTGCGCGAGTCCGTGGCAGGACGAAGCCGGCCGCGTCGCCGGTCGCTGGTCGCCGGGCTCGGCGCACTCGCGCTGGCCCTGACGGCGCTCTCGTTCGGCACGCTCGGCGATCCCGGCAGCATCGGTGCCCGCCTGCTCCTGATCGCGCTCGGCACGGTCGGGCTGTTCGGCTCGATCGCGGCACTCGCCAGCCGGCTCGTTCCGGTGCTGGTGACCGTGCTCGCGTGGCCGATCCGGCGCGTCTCGGGGGTCTCGGGCTCGCTGGGCGCCGACAACGCATCCCGCCTCCCGGCGCGCACGGCGGCGACGGCTGCCGCGCTCATGATCGGCGTCGCCCTGGCGTCGTTCATGGCGATCTTCGCGAACGTCATGGCCGGAACGCAGTCGCAGCAACTCGACAAGAGCGTTCGCGCCGACTACGTCGTCACCAGCACTACCGACTACCAGCCCTTCGACGGCTCGATCGCGCGTCGCATCGCAGCCGTCCCCGGTGTCGCCGTGGTGGCGAGGGACGCGGACGAGATCAGCCGGGCGGGCAACGGCGCCCACGTGGCGTTCGGTGTCGATCCCGCAACGTTCGCGCGTGCCTACAACCTGGACTGGCGGCAGGGCTCCGACGCCACGCTCGCCGGCCTCGGGCCGAAGGACGCCGTGATGGAGGAGACGATCGCCCGCAGCGAGGGCCTGAAGGTCGGCGACCGCTTCCCCGTCGAGACGCCCGCAGGCAGGCATGCGACGCTGACCCTGCGCGGCACCTACCGCGACGAGGCATTCGCGGCCGGGTATCTCATGCGGCTGCCGGAGTGGCGCTCGCTCTTCGGCAAGTCCACGGACACGACGCTGCTCGTCGTGCGCAAGCCCGGCGCGTCGCTCGACGGCGTCGAGGCCGCGATCCGCTCGTCCGTCTCGGGCTGGGCGGGCCTGAAGGTGCAGTCCCACGCCGAGCTTCGCGCCTACTACGAGAGCGACGCGCAGGACGTGACCTCGATGTTCGACGCGATGCTCGCCCTCAGCGTGATCATCTCGATCTTCGGCGTCGTCAACACGCTCGCGCTCTCGGTGCTCGAGCGGACACGGGAGATCGGCCTGCTGAGGGCAGTCGGGGCCTCGCGGCGCCAGGTGCGCCGCATGGTGCGCACCGAGGGCATCCTCACCACCCTGATCGGCGCCACCCTGGGCCTCGCCCTGGGCGTCTTCCTGGCGGGTCTCACGACCGCGGCCATCGAGGGTGCGCAGTTCAGCGTCCCGTACGGGCAGCTCCTGGTGATGGCCCTCGTCGCCTACGTGCTCGGCGTGATCGCCGCCGTCGCCCCGGCGCGGCGCGCGACGAAGCTGAACGTCGTGGACGCACTCGCGTTCGAGTGACCGTGTTGACGAGGGGGCGGGCAGCGGTCCGCCCCCTCGCCCGCGCCGGCGTGCTTCACCAGAATTGCTTGTACCGTAGGTCCGGTACCGATCGGTACCGGGATGCCGGTACCGATCAAGCCTCCGGAGACTCCGCCGGCACCGGACGGTCGGCGAGCGGGGACGAGCGACGCAGCCACTCATTGAAGAGCGGATCGACGATGTACCAGCTGCCGTCCCGCTCGTCGACGAGTCCACGTCCCTGCAGGCGGACCAGCGCGGGGCGTACCCGCGAATGACTCGAGAAGCCGTAGAGCGTTGCGAGCGGCCGGCTCGTGACCGTGTCGCCGCCGCGATCGGCCAGCAACTGCAAGGCCCTGACCTCGTTGATCTCACCCTCGTCGCCGCTGGCCAGGACGTTCAGCACCGAGGCGAACTCGGATCGCTCGATCGTCTGGACGAGCCTGTCGTGGGCGCCGATCACGGCCTCGAGCGTGACCGGCTGACCGTCCGGCGTGTTGGCCCAGGTCTCCCATGCGAGCTGCTGGGTGCTGCGCGGGTGGGCGCGCGTGAGATTGAGCAGATGGGTGAGCGCCTGCTCCTCCGCAGGCTTCCCGGTCGCCTCGAACTGGAAGTCCAGGTACTCGAGAAAGTCGGCTCGCTCGATGCTCGGCAACTGCATCCGGGTCGCCTCTCCGAAGATCGGCTGATGGGAGTCCTCGAGCATCATCTTGAGCGCATTGCGGATCGACCCGGTGAAGAGCAACGAGACGTGGTTGGCGCCCGAGCTCATGAGCGCCGAGCGAATGATCGACAGCGGGTCGCCCGGGCAATGCCGGAGTCGCTGGAACTCGTCGAAGACCACCACCAGGTGCTGCGACACCGAGCGCAGTGCGGCCAGCTGGGCGTGCAGGGTCTCGGCGTCCTGGTCGGGCTTGACGCGGGCGCGACGCACCGATCCCTTGATCACCTTGATGTCGAAGCCGATCTCCTTCTCGAGGAGACCGATCTGACGCTGAGCGGCGCGGCGCAGGTGCTTGACCGGATGGCCCACCATCGCGTCGTGGACGCACCCGATGAACCCCGGGATGCTGACGACCCGCTGGAGGTTGATCTTGACGACGTCGAACGGCGGTGCGTCAACGCCGTGCGACTTGGACAGCTCCAGCGCGAGCTGGTTCACGAACGTCGTCTTGCCGGTGTCGCGCGGCCCGAACAGTGCGACGTTGGTCTGCCCCTTGAGCGTCATCGCGACCTGATGGGCGAACGCCTCCATCCCGATGATCTTCGACGGGTCGTCGAGGGGCCTGTCCCAGATGAACGGATTCAGCGCCATCGCCTGCAGTGTACCGCCCAGAGCGTACAGATCTGTACCGGGTAGGCGGTACAAGAATTCAACTGGGCCCCGGGCCGCGCTCAGGCGCGGGTGATTCGCATCTCCTCGTCCTGCCTCCACGTTGCGCCGGCGTCATGGGAGATCTCCCCGCGCCAGGTGAACGAGTCGGGCCGGATGTCGGTGAAGCGCCAGCGCAGCTGCGGGTCGTCCTCGTCGCTCACGAGCACGATCTCGCCGTCGACGGGCCGGCCGGCGAAGCGGCGGACGCGGCCGTTGACCGGGTCGATCCAGGTCGAGCGCCACGCTCCGATCGAAGCGTCATAGAAGCGGATCGTCGAGCCATGGAAGGCGAGCGGCGGCACGCCCGCGCCCGGCTCACCGCGACCCGGGACGATCCAGACGTCCTGCACGGCGCGGCCGCCGAGCACCCAGCCGAAGTGCAGCTCGCCGCGGGCAGTGTGGGTCTGCCGTTCGGCGTCGAGCCCCGACCAGGCGATGTCCCACGACCCGATGAACTGGCCGAACAGCTGCAACTGCTCCGCATCGGGGCCGGCCGGGCCCGTGACATGCAGTGCTTCGACAAGGCCGTCGTCTCGCATCGCCGTCCTCCTGGCTGAACGTGCGGCGCCGCGCGGCGCGCGCGCTAAGCCTAGATTGCGCGTGGGGCGGCACCGGCCTGGTGGCCGATCCGGTCTTCAAAACCGGCAGGGCGCCGTAGCCCGGCGCTTGGTAGGTTCGATTCCTGCGCCGCCTCGCCAACGCCACGCAGTGCCGCTCAGGCGTGCCCTGTCAGCGGAGCGACCTGAACGCCGCGGCGATCTCGGTCGCGAAGAGCTCGGGCTCCTCCCAGGCTGCGAAGTGGCCGCCCTTCTCGACCTCGTGGAAGTAGATGACGTTCGGGTAGCTCGCGTCCACCCAGCTGCGCGGAGTCCGCCAGATCTCGCCCGGAAACGTCGTGAAGCCGAAGGGGATCGTCGGCGGCGGCAGGGGCTTGGCGCCTGCGGCCGGGGCGTCCGGCCCGTAGGCCTCCCAGTAGGAGCGGGCCGCGGAGGCACCGGTGCCCGTCAGCCAGTACAGCGTGATGTTGTCGAGGATGTGGTCGCGCGTGAGGTTCCCCGAGGGCTGCCCGTCGACGAACGCGCGCGCGATCTTGTAGTAGGCGTCCGTGTCGTGGTCGACCATCCAGGCGGCCAGGGCGATAGGCGAGTCGAGCAGCGCGTAGCCGATCGTCTGCGGGCGGGTGGCCATCTCGACGAAGTAGCCGTTTCCGGACTGCGAGAACGTGGCGATCTGCGCGGCCGCGGCGCGTTCATCGTCTGTCTGCGTCGGCATGGTGCCGCCCAGCGCCGGCACGAGCAGGTTGGTGTGGATTCCGATCAGGCCTTCGGGTGCCTGGCGGCCCATCGCGTCCGTGACGCCGGCGCCGACGTCGCCGCCCTGGGCCACGTAGCGGGCGTAGCCGAGACGGCGCATGAGCTCGGCCCAGGCCCGGGCGGTGCGGCCGAGGTCCCAGCCGATCTCGACCGGCTCGCTCGAGAGCCCGTACCCGGGCAGGGAAGGCAGAACGAGATGGAACGCATCGTCGGCGCTGCCGCCGTGCGCGGTCGGGTCCGTCAGCGGCCCGACGGAGTCGATCATCTCGATCACGGAGCCGGGCCAGCCGTGGGTCATGATCAGCGGCAAGGCGTTCTCATGCGAAGACTTGACGTGGATGAAGTGGACGTCCACGCCATCGATCTCGCTCACGAACTGCGGCAGCGCATTCAGGCGCGCCTCGACCCGCCCGAAGTCGTACTCGTCCAGCCAGTAACGCGCGAGCGCCTGGAGCGCCGCCAGCTGGACACCCTGTGACCGGTCGCCGACCAGCTCCTTGCTCGGCCAACGTGTCGTGCCGATGCGTCGACGCAGATCGTCGAGCTTGTCTCCAGGAACGTCGATCTGGAAGGGCCGGATGTCGGCGGATGCCTGCGTGGCGGTGCTCATGGTGTCTCCGTTCGTCGGTAGCCGCTGCACGAGCGGTAACGATGTCGTCGGCCTTCACCGGCAGAGTGACGCGTGACCCGCCGCGTCGCGCCCGTGGAAGACCCTGGTGTGATCGCGGGTGGTGGAGGGCAGCTCACGGTTCTCTCCCCGGCGACCGAGCAGCCCGACGAGGCTGAGCCGGAGCCGTGGACGGAACATGGTCGAGCGGCGCGCCCGCTGCGATCAGCGGCTCGGACGCGACGCTCGCGTGGAATGCGCCGAGGATGCGGTTGAAGTGCGTCGCGGTCCACGAGTGCAGGTAGGGCAGGTTGATCGGCTCGCGCTCGTGAGGATCGGAGATGAGGTTGATGATCCGAGGTGAGGCGAGATGCTCGGCCGCGTCGGTCGAGTAGCGCTGGGCAACCAGCACCAGCTTGAAATCG
>Ga0207683_10003715_pt1 | contig 13252 bp, 9 predicted proteins | sample KBSM73metaG_FD_184333 | JGI IMG/M metagenome (GOLD analysis project Ga0207683, IMG submission 184333) | Miscanthus rhizosphere microbial communities from Kellogg Biological Station, Michigan, USA - KBS M7-3 metaG (SPAdes) (version 2) | ecosystem: Host-associated > Plants > Roots > Rhizosphere >...
TGAAGCTCTGTCGCCGAGTCGCGCCATCGACGTGCGCGGCTTCCTCCAGATCCTTGGGAATCTGCCGGATGGAGCCGGTGAGTACCCAGACAGTCAGCGGCATCGCGAACGTCATGTAGGGCATGATCAGTCCCGGATACGTGTCGATCAGATGCAGCGAGCGAAGGAGCAGGTACAGCGGGCTCACGATCGAGATCTGCGGGAACATCGTCACGGCCAGGATGAACGCCATGATCGGCGCCTTGCCACGGAATTCGATGCGGGCCAGCGCGTAGGCCGCCAGAGTGCCGACCACCAGACAGAAGAGCGTGGTCGTGCCGGCGACGATCAGCGAGTTGCGAATCGGCGTGATGAAATCGCGATCGGTAAAGAGCGCGCGATAGTGGTCGAAGATGATGTGCTGAGGGATGAGCGACGGATCTCTGAACAGCGCGGCGTCCGACGTGAACGACGCGACGATCGCCCAATAGAACGGGAAGAGGGTGAAGAGCATCAGCAGCACGAGGGCCGCCGCGAACACCCAGCGTCCCCAGCCGCCCTGCCCAGCGGTCGCCGGCTTCGCTGCTGGGGTCATGCTTCGTCGCCTCCCAGGCGCACTCCAAGCCCGCGCACGTAGAACAGCGCGAGGCCGAAAGTAATGGCGAAGATCACCACTGACAGCGCGGACCCGTAACCGAATCGAAGATTCTGCAGCAGCGCGTTGAAGGTGTAGAGCGCCACCGGCTCGGTCGAGGTACCGGGACCACCCCCCGTCAGAACGTAGATCAGATCGAAGACCCGGAATCCATCGAGCGTTCTGAAGATCAGCGTCACCAGAATCGCCGGCTTGAGCAGCGGCAGCGTGATGTGCCGCAGCTGCCACCAGGCGTTGGCGCCGTCGACCGCGGCCGCCTCATACAGACTCAGATCGATGTTCTGCAGCCCGGCCAGGAGCAGGAGGGCGACGAACGGCGTCGTCTTCCAGACGTCGGCAAGAATCACCGGCACCCACGCCTTCGATGCTTCGATGAACCACACTATCGGCTGATCGATGAAGCCGGCATCGACCAACAGCGCATTCAGTATTCCGCCCTGCGACTCGAAGATGAAACGCCACAATAGCGCCGCTACCACGGTCGGGATCGCCCACGGAACCAGCACCGCCGCGCGCACGAATCCCCGTCCCCGGAAAACGCGATTCATCGCCAGCGCCAGAAAAAGTCCGATCAACAGCTCCAGCGAGATCGACACTACAGTGAAGAACGCCGTGTGCCCAAGCGCCGCCCAGAACCGCGGGTCCTTGGCGATCTCCACATAGTTGGCGATGCCGACGAATGGTTTGCCGAGCCACGGCATTCTGAGCTCGTGCAGGTGCAATGACTCCCAGAACGTCCAACCCAGCGGGAAGATCGCGATCAGCGCAATCACACCCAGCGCCGGGGCGACCAGAGCCCAGCCGAGTCTTGCTTCGTGTCCGAGCCGCGAGATTTTCCTCACGCTCTACGCTCCCGCCATCAGCTTGCGCATTCCGGTCCGCTCGATCAGCGCATTGATCTTGGCCGCCGCGGCATCCAACGCCTCCCTCGGCTCCGCCTGACGCACCAGCGCCCGGTGCAGCTCGATCTGCAGAATCTCCGAAAGCTCCGTGTAAATCGGCGTCACCGGTCGCGGTGTCGCACTCTCGATGGCGCGACGGGCGTTCTCGGGCGGAACACCGAGGGCGGTTTTGAGCCTGATATCGTCGTACAATGCGGAACGAGTAGGATATTGGCCGACCGCCTGCGCGCGCTCGAGCATCTGCTCGGGAGCGGTCAGGTACGCAATCAACTTGTATGCGGCATCAGGAAATTCGGTGTAGGCATTGATTGCCAGCTGCGCGCCGCCCAGCGAAGCAGTGGAGTGGCCCGCCGGCGCAGTTCCGGAGGCCGGCATCGGAGAAACGGCGAATTTGCCGGCGACCTTGGACTGCGCAGTGTCGCTCATCGCCGCCACCGGGTACGGCCAATTGCGCATGAAGACAGCGTTTCCGTTCTGGAAGGCGAAGCGGGCCTCCTCCTCGTGCCAGGTCAGCGCGTCGAGCGGCGCCACCTTCGATCCGTAAAGCTCGTCGCGCATGAATTCCAGAGCGCGCACCGCCTCCGGACGATTTACGACGACCTCGCCGCGGTCATCGATGATGCGTCCGCCGAATGCACCCAGATACTCGACGAAGCCGGTGATCAACCCCTCGTATCGCGCGCCCTGAAAGACGATGCCGTACCGCGGGCCGCCGCGCGCCGCCATCGCTGTCCTGGCGTCGCTGACCACTTCCTCGAGCGTCGCCGGCTCGCGCTTCACCAGATCTGTGCGCCGGTAGAGCAGCCCGACATCGGCAAACCATGGCAGAGCGTAAAGCTTGCCCGCCCACGTGTTGGCGGTGATCGTGGCGGGAAAAAAGTCGGACTTTCCTGGTGAGTAGCTGTCGAGCGGCAGGACCCAGCCCGCCGCAGCGAACTCGGGAGTCCACACTACATCGAGCTGGAGAATCGATGGATTGCCGACACGCGCGTTGAGCCACTGCACGTACAGCTGATGTCGCTGCGATGCATCGTCCGGAGTCCGCTGCAGCTCGACGCGAATTCCTGGATTGAGCTGCATGAAGCGTTGCAGCTGCTTCGCGACCAGCGTTCCCTCGGCGCCGAGCGCGGAGCCGGAGAAGGTGAGAACAGTCTCGTGTTTGGCCGAGCTCTTGGTGCACCCGGCGAGGAAAAGGCCGCCGGCAAGGATGCACACCCGGCCACATGCGACGAGCTTCGCGCGAATGAAAAACCGGGTGGGGGACACGCGCTACGGCAGCGTCATCCGCGAAAGAACGAACTGAACCGCAAGATCAGTCACGTTCCAGAGCTGGACATCTGTGCTCGCTCCGTAACGAATGGGCCTGAACGCCCCGCGCTCGATCTCGTAGCTCCAGAGCTCATTGTGCTTGAGACCCGACTGCTCGACCGCGCCATACACTTTCGTCAGGGCGCCTGTGAGGTCAGACAGATATTGCGTGAGGCCAAGGCTTGCTCCACTCCTGGCCGCGACTGCCGACGCGCCGTTGATCTGGCTAGCGAGGCCGAGCAGGATCAGGTTGACCTCTCTTCCCCAGACCACGCGTGGGGAATGGTATGTGTCCGCCTTGAACGCCTCCCAAACGCTCGGGGTCGCATAGGCATCGTTGGCCACGAATGGGCCCAGTCCTGTCGCAAAGAGACCAACCGGGAACGGCCTCACGATCGCACCAACGTCACGTTTGACGGCGGCCATCGCCTCCGTGGTGACATCGCTCGCGTCCCGCAGCAAAAGCCAGGTCGCCGGATCGGTGTTCACCACCGGAATCGGCTTCCCGGCGGAATCGAGCGATATGGAGAGAAAGGTAAGAGCGGTCGTATCGGCCGCCGTCTTCGCCAGAACATTTCCCCAGTACGTCCGCTGCTCCGCGGGCAGCCAGGCCAGTTTCTGCTGCACCTTCGAGCGGATCTCGGCGGGAGTGAACGTCACCACGAAATGAGAGACGGCTCCCCTCCAGTTCTTGATGGCACGGTCCAGCGACGTAGGATCGCGCAGGTAGTCCGTCAACATCGTCCCGCCGAATCCCGACGGCATTCGAGTCATCAACTGCGCGTCGGTGAAACCGATTGTCTTGAGCGCGGCGAATATCTCGGCGATGGCTTGCAGTGCGCGAGGCGCCCAGATGGCGTTGATGTCCATCTCGAAACGGCCGTTGGCGTAACCGGCGTTGCTGTCGCGCCAGCTGATGGATCGCCAGTGGGTGGGGTCGAGGCGTGGCGAGGCTATCAGATTCTCGACGACAGGCTCGCGCCCGTACGGCGTGGCGAGCGTCGCTACGAGGGCCAGCTCTTTGAAGAGCAGTCCGATGCGTGGTCCTCTGCCATCGCTGGCATCCATGAGGAACGCCCGCTTCCGCGCGTTCGAAACGCCGGGATTCCCGAGATAGCGCGAGACGATGACGGGGAGCTGAAACTCGTCGTCGCGCATGTGATAGTTCTCCCGCACTTTCTGCAGGTCCGCCAGCACACTGCGGGCATGACTCAATGCCGTGTCCGCCGCGCTTCTGCTCCGGCCCCGCAGAGTGAAGTAGTTCGCCATGTGGGAGTTGTACTCGGACGCGTTTTCGCGAATCGCCTGGCCGCCCAATGCCTCTTCGTGGCTGACGTCTCCTTCGGGGCCAAGCTTGCGCAACGCGCTGGCGATCACGAACTCCGGCATCGCGTCGGTCCACACGGGCTGCATCATCAGCGACGTCATCATCATGTCGCGGCCGAAGTACGTGGCGTAGTTGGGCAGCCCCGCCATCAGCTTCTCTTTGGAAGACAGCAGCTCGGTGCCGCGGACATCGCGTTCCAGCAGACGATACCGCATCACCTTCGCAGCATCGGCCGGGTTCCGGGCCGCGGTAGCACGGGCGCGATCGGCGGCGACGCGAGAATCATTGAGGAAGCGCAGGAAGGCGGTGTTGAAGATCTGTTCGCGGGAAAGCTGATTGAGCGACGGCCCGTCGGTGGTGACGCGGATGGTCAGGCGAATCGGTTTGTTGAGGGTGTCACGAATCGAGACGACAGGCAGCTCCACGGCGACAGCCGTGCTGCGTGGATCCGGAATGATCTCCAGCTGGAGGTTCGTCTTCGCGTCGAGACTTGTCTGAATGGCGGTGACGCTTCGAGCGCCACGCGGATCGCCCGTCGTCAGCAGATCGGGCTCGAGCCGCGCCCGCAAGTCGGACGTGAAACCAGTCCCGAGCATGCCGATCTGCCGCTGCCGCTCCGCCGGGTCGAGCTTGTCGAGATTGGTAATCAGCTCTTCCTGCTCTCGCAGCCTGAACACAGGCCAGTCGAACGGCTCAAGTCCGCGACCAGAGTAACCGAGGTCGCGCTCGACGCGCATGGAGCCAAGGAGGATCCAGCCAATGTAGATCTGCCTCGTGTTGGCAACGAGCTGGTACTCGATTGTGCGCCGGTCGCCATTCTGGGAGATGACGGCGTCCGGCGAGCCCCACTCCAGCCGGATTGGCCTGCCGGCGGCGTCCCGCACCGTGAAACCGACGCTCTCATCGATGGCATCGGCCAGCAGGTTGACGACTCGGCCTCGCTCCGTGTCGAGGTATATCTGGACGACGTTTCCCTTGGTGTCGCGGAAGAACCGCGTCTGGTAGCCCTGGTAGGCGGCGGGATCGTCGACACCCTGTTCCGGGAATCCAAGCACGGGCTGGACGCGCGTCTGGGCGGGGACAGAGGTGGCGCCCAGGAGAGATGCTGATACGAGGGCGAGTCCGAGCGAGGGCAAACGCGTGTTCGGCATCGCCAATAATGTGGCACGCGGAGGGCCGCGCGTCAGTAGGCTTTGGCTTGCTTTATCGACGTTGGCGGGTTTACGGTTCGCCGATGCTTAGCCACCCTTCGCCACACTTGCCTCCGCCCGGACGGCGGTGGGAGTGAGTTCTCTCGATCTGGCCCTCGTCGGCAATGGCAGCATCGCCGCCTTGATCGACGTCCTGGGATCCGTCTCGTGGTGCTGCTTCCCGCGGTTCGACGGCGATCCCGCGTTTTGCGCGCTGCTGGCTGGATCCGAACCCGCCAACGCGAAAGGGACGTTCGAGATCGAGCTGAACGGAGCGGTGCGCAGCGAGCAGGAGTATCTGCCGAACACGCCCATTCTGGTGACGCGGTTTTTCGACGCGACCGGCAACGCGGTCGAGATCACCGACTTCTGCCCGCGATATGAGACGGGTGATGGACTGTTCTGCCCGGCGGTGCTGGTGCGACGAATGAGACCCATGCAGGGCCGCCCGTACGTTCGGGTCGGAGTCAGGCCGGCGTCCGACTATGGCTGCGATCCGCGTCACGGAGTTTCCGGCGCCAATCACGTCAGCTACCCCGGCAACCCGCCACTCCGCCTCACCATGAACGCGTCGATCGAACCCATCCTCGATGCGGTGCCGTTCGCAGTCAAGGAAACGATCACGCTCGTTTTCGGCACTGAAACGGCGATCGAGACGCTGGACGATGTTGACGGGCTTCTGGAAAAAACGGAGAAACACTGGCTGGATTGGCACCGCCAGCTCCAGCTCCCGCGCGAATGGACGGATGCCGTGGTCCGTGCCGCGATCACTCTGGAGCTGAGCGCATATGAACCGAGTGGTGCGATCGTTCCCGCGATGACGACCTCGATACCAGAGGCGCCCAACTCGGGGCGCACCTGGGATTACCGGTATTGTTGGCCACGGGACGCGTACTTCACAGTGGCCGCGTTGTCCCGACTCGGACCGCTACGGTCGACCGAGCGTTATCTCAATTTTCTCTTCAAGGTTGCGGGACGGAGCGCCGATTCGAGCCTTGTTCCCATCTACGATCTGGACGGCGGCGCAATTCCGGCGGAGCGGGTGGCTCCATGCCTTCCCGGTTATCGCGGAATGGGTCCGGTCCGCATTGGCAACAAGGCGAGCGAGCAGGCCCAACACGATCTGTACGGCGAAGGAGTCCTCAGCGCCGAGAAGTTGTTCTCCGATTCAGGACGAAGGGCGCGAGGGCGGGAAATCGACGAAGCCTTTATGCGACTCGAGCGCTTCGGCGAACAGGCGGTTCGGCTCTACGACAAGCCGGATGCCGGATTATGGGAGCTTCGCGGAGTAGAACGAGTCCACACCTACTCCAGTCTGATGTGCTGGGTAGCGTGCGACCGGCTCGCCGAATATGCCGGGAGCATCGGGCGAGTGGATCGCGCCGATTTCTGGCGCCAGCGCGCGACGGAGATCCACACCGTGATCTCGAGCCGGTCGTGGAATGCGAGCCTCAACGCTTTCACGGCGACGATGGAAGGCGAGACGCTCGACGCCAGTCTCCTCCTGATGCCGCGACTTGGCTTTCTCGACGCGACGGATCCGCGCTTCGTCGGTACCGTCGCCGCCATTGAGAAGCAGCTCAAACACGGCGACTTCGTCTACCGCTATATCGAGCGCGACGACTTCGGATTTCCGGAGAACGCATTTCTCGTCTGTACCTTCTGGTACATCGAGGCGCTGGCGGCGATGGGCGGCGCCCGCCGCGAGCAGGCGCGAGCGCTATTCGAGAAAGTTCTATCGGCCCGCAATCGTCACGGGCTACTCGCCGAGGATCTGGACCCTCGAACCCTCGAGCAGTGGGGGAATTTTCCGCAGACCTACTGCCTGGCGGGGATTATCGATTGTGCGTTCGCGCTAACAGAAAAAACAAACTGAAGACGACCAGCTAAGAGCTATCGGCGGGGCGGCCGAGAGCTTCGAGCCCGCTCGGAGCCGTCAGCTGCTCCGCTGACAGCTCCTAGCTGGTAGTCTTCAGTTGCAGTTGCCTACCTAAATACAATCCAAAGTGCCCCGATAATAGCTGCCAGCAATATCGACAGCCCGATCTCCAGCTGCCGCTCCTTCGGAGCAACTACCACTCGGTCCGACGGCGCGACGGTTTGCATCGTCAGATCGTTGACATGCTCTGGTGTCGGCGGTGGTGTCATAATGCTCACGACGACGAGGACGAGACTGCACAGCAGGAATAGGAGTGCCGCGAAGTGCAGGAAGTTGATGTCAGCATACCAATGCGCGGCGCCACCGGGGGTGAGGTTCGCTTTGTCGAGCTCGAGCACCAGTCGCGCGAAGCCGAGCACGAAGCCCGTCCACAGGGCCGCCAGGGCACCCTTTCCGTTCAGACGCGGATGCAGAACGCCGAGCAGGAAGCACGCTGCAATCGGCGGCGCGATATACGCCTGCACGCTCTGCAGGTAGATATAGATCTGCGGCGACACGTATTTCATGAACGGGATCCAGGCCAGGCCGGCGAATACGAGAATCACCGTCGTCACCCGTCCAACGAAGACCAGGCGCGCCTCCGTCGCGTTCGGGCGCCACTTGCGATAGACATCCCACGTCAGAAGTGTCGAGCACGAGTTGAATGCCGAGGCCAGCGAGCTCATTAGCGCCGCCAGCATTCCTGCGAGCACCAGGCCCTTGAATCCGATTGGCAGCAGGCGCGTGACGAGGATCGGATACGCCGAATCAGCCTGCCCCGAGCGCACGTCCTGGTAAAGTGCCGCCGCGACGATGCCGGGGAGCACGAAGATGAACACCGGGAGAATCTTGAGATAGCCGGCGAAGATCGTCCCGCGCCGCGCTTCCTGGATGTTCCGCGCCGCCAGCACGCGCTGCACGATGTGCTGGTCGGTACACCAATACCAGATTCCGAGAATCGGTGCGCCGAACACGACGCCCGTCCACGGAAAATCCTTGTGGTGCATCGGCTTCCACATCGAGAAAAAGTCGGGGGGCACCGCCGCCTTGAGCCCCGACCATCCACCAACCGCGTGGAGGCCAATGAACATCAGCGTCACCGAGCCGAGGATCAGCACCACCGCCTGCAGGACTTCGGTGTAAATGACCGCGCGGAGCCCACCGAAGATGGTGTAGAGACCGGTGATGACGATCAGAATCGCGGCGCTGGTCCAGAAATCGAAACCCGTAACGGCGCGCATCACGATGCCGCCTGCGAACAGCGTGACGCTGATCTTCGTCAGCACGTAGCCGATGATCGACACCCATGTGAAATAGGCGCGCGATCCGGAGTTGTACCGACGCTCGAGGAACTCCGGCATCGTATAGACGCCGCTGCGCAGATAAAACGGCACGAACAGCCAGCCGAGGAGGAGCAGGATGAAGCTGGCCAGCCATTCGAAGTGGCCGACAGCTAATCCGCTCGCCGCGCCTGTCCCGGCGAGACCGACCAGATGCTCGCTGCCGATGTTCGAAGCGAACAGGCTCGCTCCAACCGCAAGCCAACCCACATCTCGGCTCGCCAGGAAGAAATCCGAGCTGACGTTCTTCTCCCGCTTGGCGGCCCACCAGGCGATCATCGCCAGCAGGATGAAGTACGCCGCGATGACGAGAATGTCGATGAAACTGAGGTTGCTCATGGCATTCGGTCCGTGAATGAGAGTGGAATCCGAGCTCTAAGGCACACCCTTCGTCTCAGGATTCGAGACCGCGAAAAATCTGGGGTGTTTGGCCGCTCTCCGCTATGACGAGCAGCGAAATTTCCCTCAGGCGGGTTTGCTTGACAGCCCCGGAACTGGTCCGCACATTGGCGCACCCAAGGCGGAGGCGCGCATGGATCGCCGAAAGTTTCTCACCGCTGGAGCTGCCGCCGGAGCGGCGGCGCTGGTCGGCACCAGTCGGGCTCGGGCCGACAGCAGACCACAGCTCGTGCATGGCATAGAACCCGCCGGACGCGCCGCGGGAAGACTCAAGCTGTCTGTCTCCCGCTGGCCCTACAACAAATTCACGCTCGACCAGCTGTGCCAGATGTCGCGCGAGCTCGGGCTCGACGCGATAGATCTACTGGAGCCCGACGAGTGGGCGGTTCCCAGGCGCTACGGACTCGTCTGCGCGATGGGCTACGCCACCGTTCCCAATCCGGAGACTCGGTTGACGCAGGGCTTCAATCGCGTCGAAAACCACTCGTGGCTGGTTCCGGCGTATGAGAAGGCAATTCCGCTCGCGGCAGCGGCCGGCGTGCCCAACGTCATCTGCTTCTCAGGGAATCGCAACGCCGGCCAGAGCGATGACGAAGGCCGTGCGGTCTGCGCGCGCGGACTGGCGCCGCTCGTTCCGGTGGCGGAGCGCCACGGCGTGACGCTGGTGATGGAGCTGCTCAACTCCAAAGTCGATCACCCGAATTATCAATGCGACCACACCGTCTGGGGAGTTACTCTCGCAAAGCAGATCAACTCGCCCCGGTTCAAGCTGCTCTATGACATTTACCACATGCAGATCATGGAAGGCGACGTCGTCCGCACGGTGCGCGACAATATCAATTACATCGCGCACTTCCACACCGGTGGTGTTCCGGGGCGGCACGAAATCGACGACACCCAGGAGCTGAATTATCGGGTGGTGATGCGCGCCATCGCCGACGCAGGATTCAAGGGCTACGTCGCCCAGGAATTCGTTCCGACGCGTGACCCAAGAGAATCACTGGCGCAAGCGGTAGGAATCTGCACCGTGTAATCAGATGAGGTCAGCGCGGCGCAATGACAATCGTCTCGTCATCTGCCGCTTCTTTGACGTCGTTCACCGCACTGGCGCCGCCGTGCAAACAACTCGCTCTACCTGCGGTCCTCCGATTGCGGCCGATTCACGCGATTCGTCAAACGGAGGACGTATGACCAGATCCCGCTTTGCGTGCGCCGGACTGTTGGTGGTGGTATCGGTAGTTGGATGCGGAAGGGATGAACCGAATCGTCAGCTGGTCGCACCGGAGGGGGCAGCCGCTAATGGCTCGGTGTCATCGGCGAGTTTTTCGGACAACGACAACTCGAGCTTTCCCGGGAAGCGCCTCGTTGCGATCCGCGATGACTGCGATCCGCGCGATCCCGCCTGGGCGCCAAGCGGCGGATGTGCGCTGCGTCGCGGCGACGTGAACTTCGCCGAATTCAACGCGGAGAATAACTCCACGCTCGCGTCAGCCGTTGTTGGCCACATGGCTTGGCGCATGGACCCGACTTACCTGAAGCTGAGGGACGGCAAAACCCTGCGCGTAACCAACGAGGGTGGCAGAACTCACACCTTCACAAAAGTGGCGCAGTTCGGTGGTGGCAAGATTCCCAATCCCGCTCTCAACAAGGGGCTGGCAACCGCGCCGGAGTGCCCCGGTTCGATTGATATCGGACCTGGCGGCAGGGCCGAGATCTCGAACCTGACAGTCGGCAACAACCGCTATCAGTGCTGCATCCATCCATGGATGCGGATCATCGTCAAGGTCGGCACCCACGAGGATCATGGCGACTGACGCGGCTACTATAGTGTTGCGGGTGGTGGGGAAATCTTTACGCGCTCGATACACGTAAGTTGTGACGCTGCAAGGGTTAACAATCGTCAATTGGTTGACGTGACCGCTGTGTGTACATAGGTTGCAACACAGGGTTTATCACAGCCTGCGACAAAAACTGAATTCGAAATGATCCTCAACGCCCACCTGCTCTCCAACGTCATTTTCGGCCCCGCAGAGAATTGCGGGGACGGGACGCGTGGCGCGCGACGGCGAAGAGGTTAACTCCACCTACATGCTGTCTGAATTCGCCCCCGCGTTCCGATTGGATGCGGGGGCGATTCTTTTTGGTCACCTGGACTGGCGCGCCGGCGGCCGAACACACTAGAGCGCTAATGGAGGATTGATGAGGAAGTATTACCTGCTAGTAAGCGACTTCGACCAGACCCTCAGCTTCAACGATTCGGGACTGGTCCTCGCCGAGATGCTCGGCATTCCGGATTTTCAGGAGCGAGTCGCCAGCCTGTCGCGCCTCAACCTGGTGCAGTCAGGCGCCGAACTGACGTACCTGCTGCGGCACGATCCAGATTTTCGCACGGTGCGCGAAGAGCACCTGCTCGAGGTCGGTCGTCGCATTCGATTGAAGAGGAACATCGCACTGCTCGCGGAATTCCTGAAAGACGGCATCGACGGATTCAGCTTCGACTTCTACGTCGTCTCCGCGGCGCCGTGGCTCGTCGTGCACTCTGCCCTACAGGGAGTCGTTCCACCGGATCACATCATCGGCGCGCACTTCGGCTTCAACTCCGACACGGGCGAAATCGAGAGCGTGATTCAGGTCCCGGCGGGTTACGGAAAGGTTGCAGCCGTTGATTCGCTGCGCTGGCGCCTGGGCGTGCCCACCGACCGCATCGTGTACGTCGGCGATGGCAGCTCGGATATCCACGTCATGCTGCACGTCAATCGCGGCGACGGGCTGACCATCGCGGCGTCCGAAACGCGCCACATCGCGCAAATCGCGCGTCGCACCGTGATCAGCGATGATGCGCTCAGCGTTTTGATTCCGGTACTCGAAGAGATCGGCGGCTACGATGCCAGCCAGATCCGGTCGGTGTTCGAGGATCAGGGACTGCTGATTCAGGAGTGGGATCGCGTGAGAACGGATTGGCTCACCATCAGGGAGGGGAGCGCAATTGCGGGGGCGGCGTAATCTTAACTGCGGATCCTTTCTCGCATCGTCCCATTCTTCTCCACATCGCCCATGCTAAAGTACCTCGGCTACTTCGCCGGTTTCCTCACCGTCGCGTCCTTCCTCCCCCAGGTGCTGCGCACCTGGCAGACGCGCCGGACGAAAGACCTGCACCTCGGCATGTTTGGGCTGCTCATCACAGCCAGCACCCTGTGGACGATCTATGGCGTCCTCATCCATGACTGGCCGGTGATCCTGACCAATATCGGAATGGTGACCCTCAACGGCGCGATTGCGGTCGCAAAGGTTCGATTCGGCTAGGAGCAAGATGTAGATTAGAGGTGTGAGAATCGTCAGCTTTCTGCCCGCCGCGACCGAGATCGCCTGCGCCCTTGGCGCCGGGGATGAGCTGGTGGGCCGGTCCCATGAGTGCGATTACCCGGCGGAAGTGAAGGCCCTTCCCGTCGTCAGCAAACCCGCCTTGCCGCTCGATGGGCTGTCGATTGAGGTGCTGGCGTCGCAAGGTTTAACCCCAGAATGCATCCCGGCCGCAAGTCAGCGTGTCCTCATTCGCCGCAATGCGAATCTGAGTTCTGGCGGCACGGCAACGGACGTCACCGACTTTGTTTGCCCTGATATCGTCGCCCGCGCTGTCGATGCGGCGAAGGCCGTGGGCCTGGATATCTGCGGCATCGACATGATCGTGAAGGATGTTTCCAAGCCGCTGGAAGTGCAAGGCGGCGTGGTAGTTGAAGTCAATGCGGGCCCGGGGCTGCGGATGCATTTGGCGCCCTCCTCGGGCACGCCCCGGCCAGTCGGTGAAGCGATCGTCGATATGATGTTTGGCGAAGGCCGTACCGGACGCATTCCGATCGTCGCGGTCACCGGCGTCAACGGCAAAACAACGACGACGCGACTCTGCGCTCATATTTTTCGCTCCCTCGGCCGCCGTGTCGGCATGACGAATACCGAAGGGATCTATTTTGATGGCCGGCGAATCGAAAGCGGCGACTGCAGCGGCCCACAAAGCGCGCAAAAAGTGCTGGCGAATCCGCTCGTCGATGTGGCCGTGCTGGAAACGGCCCGTGGCGGGATGGTCCTGCGCGGGGTCGGGTACGAGTCGAACGATGCGAGTGTCCTGACGAACGTCTCGTCCGACCATCTCGATCTCCAGGGCATCCACACCCTCCCCGAGCTGGCCGAGGTGAAATCGGTCATCTGCCGGATCACGAAGGCCGACGGATGGGTCGTG
>Ga0207683_10003717_pt1 | contig 13244 bp, 12 predicted proteins | sample KBSM73metaG_FD_184333 | JGI IMG/M metagenome (GOLD analysis project Ga0207683, IMG submission 184333) | Miscanthus rhizosphere microbial communities from Kellogg Biological Station, Michigan, USA - KBS M7-3 metaG (SPAdes) (version 2) | ecosystem: Host-associated > Plants > Roots > Rhizosphere >...
ACGATCGACATCCAGAAATCGCAGGACGCGAACATCGTCGACACGGGCCGCGGCATCATGGCCGCGCTCGACGCGCTGAAGAAGCGCCTGCCGGCCGATGTCGAGATCCGCGTCGCCAACTCGACGGCCGAATCGGCCGAGCGCGCCGTCAACCGAGTGAAATCGACGATCGTCGAAGGCGGGCTCCTGACGGTGCTCATCGTCTTTCTCTTCCTGCACAGCTGGCGCAGCACGATCATCACCGGGCTCACGCTGCCGATCGCCGTGATCGCGACGTTCATCGCCCTGTACGCCTTCGGGTTCACGTTGAACTTCCTGACGCTGATGGCGCTGTCGCTGTGCATCGGCCTCCTGATCGACGACGCGATCGTCGTGCGCGAGAACATCGTCCGCCACCTGGGGCTAGGGAAGAACCACCACACGGCGGCCCGCGAGGGAACCGACGAGATCGGGCTCGCCGTGATGGCGACGACGTTCGCGATCGTCGCCGTGTTCGTGCCGATCGCCTTCATGAGCGGCCTCATCGGGCGCTTCTTCTTCCAGTTCGGCGTCACCGTGGCCGTCGCCGTGATGGTGTCGCTCTTCGTCTCGTTCACGCTCGACCCGATGCTGTCGGCGGTGTGGCACGATCCTCCGGGATCGCGCTTCGCGCGCGTGCCGTGGCTTGGCCGCTTCATGGAGAAGGTCGAGGCCGGCATCGAGTGGCTGCACGTCCTGTATGGCGAGATCCTCGAGTGGGCGCTCGGCCACCGCAAGAGCGTGATCGCCATCGCCGTGGTGACGTTCCTCGCGAGCTTCGCGATCGTGCCGCTCGTCGGCACCGAGTTCGTCCCGCAGGCGGACGAGGGCTTCATTTCGCTGCGCCTCAACACGCCGGTCGGCTCGAGCCTCGAATATACGGACAGCAAGGTGCAGCAGGTCGAGGCCGCGCTCAAGTCGTTCGACGACGTCGCGCTGACGATGACCACGGTCGGGTCGGAGGAGGGGCGCAATTACGCGCGCGTCAACCTGAAGCTCACCGACAAGGCACACCGCAAGCGGACGCAGAAGGAGATCGAGGGGGCGATTCGCAAGCAGCTGAAGCCGATTCCCGGAATCGAGCTCGCCTTCGGCTTCGACCGGCCGGTGTGGGTCAACCTGCTCGGACCGGATCCCGAGCAGCTCACGATCCTGATCAATCAATTCGCCGAGCAGGTCGCCAAGATTCAGGGCATCGCCGATCTCGAGACGTCCGAGAAGGCTGCCGCCCCGGCGCTGTCGATCCGGCTCAACAACGATGCCGCGGCCGACGTTGGCATCACCGTGCAGCAGGTCGGCGCGACGATCCGGCCGCTCCTCGCCGGCGACACCGTGAGCTATTGGCTCGGACCCGACGGCCAGAATTACGAAGTCAACGTGCAGCTGCCGAAGGACAACCGGCGCCTTGCCGCGGACTTGAGCAACCTCTATCTGACGACGACGAAGAAGGGGCCCGACGGCGAGATGCGGATGGTGCCGCTGCGGCAGGTCGCGGAGATCGTCGAGACGACGTCGCCGCAGATCATCAAGCGGCAGGAATTGCAGCGGCGCGTCGCGCTCTACGCGAACGTCGAAGGCCGGCCGTCCGGCGACGCCAACAAAGAGGTGCAGAAGATCATCAAGGAGACGACGCTGCCGCCCGGCTACCGGTTCGACGTCGGCGGGCAGGCGAAGGACATGGAGGAATCGTTCCAGGCGGCGCTTGCTGCCCTGGGCCTCGCCGTGATCTTCATCTACCTGATCCTCGCGTCGCAGTTCGCGAGCTTCACACAGCCGTTCGCGATCATGGCTTCGCTGCCGTTCTCGCTGATCGGCGTGTTTCTCGCGCTGCTCCTCACCGGCACGACGCTCAATCTCTTCTCGATGATCGGGTTCATCATGCTGATGGGCCTGGTGACGAAGAACGCCATCCTGCTCGTCGACTTCGCAAATCGCGCGCGCCGCGCTGGCGCGAGCCTGCACGACTCGCTGCTCCAGGCAGGGCAGGTGCGCCTGCGGCCCATCATGATGACCACGGCGGCGATGATCGGCGGGATGATGCCGCTCGCGATCGGCTACGGCGAGGGCGGCGAGGTCCAGGCGCCGATGGGACGCGCGATCATCGGCGGCGTCATCACGTCGACGCTGCTGACACTCGTGGTCGTCCCGGTTCTCTACACGTATCTCGACGCGTTGCACGAGCGCCGGCGGAAGCGGCGCGAGGCGAAGATGGGCGCCATGGCGGCTCACGCGTCGCCGGTGCAAGGCGACTAGGAGCCGCACCGTCCTTGAGTCGCAAGACCCCTTCGAGAGCCCGCCGTCCGCGGATGTCGCACCATGGCGGCGTGCGATAATGCCGCCCGCGAATAAGACCAAATCGGTCGGAAGACATCGGTTGTCATGAATATCGAGCAAGCCCGGTTCAACATGGTCGAGCAGCAGATCCGCACGTGGGACGTGCTCGATCAGAACATCCTCGACCTCCTGTTCGTCGTGCGCCGCGAAGACTTCGTCCCGGCGGCGCATCGCCTGCTCGCGTTCGCAGATCTCGAGCTTCCGCTGGGGCCGGGGGTGTCGATGTGGTCGCCGAAGATGGAGGCGCGGGTGCTGCAGGAGTTGAAGCTCGTCCCGGGCGAGAGCGTGCTCGAGATCGGCACCGGCAGCGGGTATTTCGCTGCGCTGCTCGCCGGCATGGGAGCTCGTGTGACGAGCGTGGAGATCGACGTGGCGCTCGCCGCCGATGCCGGCATCAGGCTCGAGCGCGCCGGGTTCGGCGGCGTCGAGTTGCAGGTCGGTGACGGCGCGCGCGGATGGGGCAGCGCGACCTACGATGCAATCGTGCTCACCGGCTCCACGCCCGTGTTGCCCGACACGTTCGCCCGCCAGCTGAACCCGGGCGGCCGCGTGTTCGCGGTCGTCGGCGAACCGCCCGCCATGCAGGCGCGACTCGTGCACTCCGTCGCTCCGGGAGCGTTGGACCAGCGAACCCTGTTCGAGACCGTCGTCGCCCCGCTGATCAACGCCGCAGTTCCTGCGCATTTCGAGTTTTGATTCCGCAACTGTCCGCCGTCGAACTCGCTCGCTGGCGCGCCGACGCTGGGCGCGGCGCTCCGCTCGTCGTCGACGTTCGCGAGCCTTGGGAATGGGAGCTTTGTCGGATCGACGGGTCGGTGTCCGTTCCGCTCGGTGAGATCGGGCAACGTCTCGGCGAGCTGCCGCGCGACCGGCCTCTCGTGCTGGTCTGCCATCACGGCGGCCGGAGCCAGCATGCGGCCACGCTTCTCGCCGGAGCCGGATTCACGGAGGTGCACAACCTCCGGGGCGGCGTGGAGGCGTGGGCGCTCGACGTCGATTCGACGATGAAACGGTATTGAGCCGCCACGCCAGCAACGAACGCGCGGCTGCCGCGCATTGAAATGGAATGCCGAAGATGAAACCACGTTTCCTTGCCATCGCTTGCCCGTTGGCGCTCGGCCTCGCGAGTCTCGCGCCGCCCGCGATCGGCGAGGACCTGGTCGACATCTACCGCGAGGCGCTCCGCGCCGATCCGGCCATTGCCGCCGCGCAGGCGAACTGGGTGGCCACGCAGGAGAAAGCGCCGCAAGCGCGCGCCGGGCTGCTGCCGAACGTTTCGGCTTCGGGCAACGGCAGTCTCTTCAACTACGACGCGACGATCAAGGGCGATCCGCGGCAGGACATCAACCGCAATTTCCATCAGTACACCGCGATCGTGTCGGCGTCGCAGCCGTTGTTCCGTTACCAGAACCTCGTCCTGTACGACCAGTCGAAGCAGCAGGTCACGCAGGCCGACTTCATCCTGAGCTCGGCGCAGCAGGACCTGATCGTCCGCGTCGCGGTCGCGTATTTCGACATTCTGCTTGCCCAATTCAACATCGAGCTCGCCGAGAGCCAGAAGAAGGCGGTGGTCGAGCAACTCGCCCAGGCAAAGCGCAATTTCGAAGTCGGCGTTGCGACGATCACGGACACCAACGAAGCCCAGGCGAAGTACGATGCGATCGTGGCGCAGGAGATCAGCGTGCGCAACGAGTACGACAACCGCGTGACCGCGCTTCGCGCAATCATCGGGCGCTACCCGAAGGAGCTGAAGAAATTGGGCGCGGGCCTCGTGCCGGTGCTGCCCGAGCCCAATGTCGCGGATTACTGGGTCGATCGCGCGTTGAAGGAAAACCTCAGCGTCCGCATCGCCGAGAGCAACTTCGAGATCGCCAGGCTCGAGGTCGATCGCGCCCGCGGCGGCCACTATCCGACGATCGACCTCGTGGGCAGCTACACGGCGCAGGGCTCGAACGCGGCGGTCTCCTCCAGCGTCGCCAGCGATCAGCGGACCGGGACCATCGGCTTGCAGCTCAATGTGCCGATCTACCAGGGCGGGTTTGTCGATTCGCGCGTGCGCGAGGCGATCGCGCTGCAGGAAAAGAACCGCCAGGACCTCGAAGCCGCCCGGCGTGCGGCGCTGTTCGCGGCCCAGACCGGATATGCCGGCGTCGTCAGCGCCACCGCCTCGGTAAAGGCGTTCGAGCAAGCGGTTGTGTCGGCGGAGAGCGCGCTCGCCTCGAACATCGTCGGCCAGGAAGTCGGCATACGGACCTTCCTCGACGTGCTCCAGGTGCAGCAAAACGTCTATTCGACGCGCCGCGATCTCGCGGACGCCTACTTCAAGTACCTGGTTGGGCTGCTGCGTCTCAAGGCTTCGGTCGGCGCGCTCACCGACGAGGACATCGAATATCTCAACCGCCAGCTGAAGGGCTGACCGCCTCGCGCGCGGCGCGGGTCCCTCCCATCGCCGCGTCGATTCGCGGTTCGAGCCAGGCGAGAAGCCGGTCCGTCGCGCCGCGATGCGCCGCATGGAACGCAAGCGCAGCATCGCGCATTGCCCGGCGCCGAGGCGCATCCTCGAACAGCGCTGCGACGGTCGCGATGAGCGTCGCGGCGTTTGCGACTTCGACTGCGGCCCCCGCCGCGAGCGCCTTCTCGGTGGCGTCGGCGAAATTGAACATGTGCGGCCCGACGAGAGTCGGAAGTCCCAGGCAGAGCGGCTCGATCAGGTTCTGCCCGCCGAGTGGGAGCAGGCTGCCGCCGACGAATGCGACGTCGGCAGCAGTGAAGTACCCCGCCATTTCGCCGATCGAGTCGCCGAGAACCACTTCGATGTCCGCGGTCACCGGCGCGTTGCTGCTGCGGCGCACGAAGGGAATCGCGCGCGCTTGGAGCAGGTCGGCGACCACTCCGAATCGTTGCGGATGGCGCGGAACGATGACGGTGAGTGCGCCGGTCGGCAGGCGGCGGGTGGAGAGCGCATCGAGGATCATTGCCTCCTCGCCATCGCGCGTGGACGCGGCGACCCACGTTGGACGGGTTTCGCCGAAGCGCCCCTTGAGTTCCCGGCCCAGTGCTTCTCCGTTGTCCGCGACGGCGGCGTCGAACTTCAGGTTGCCGGTGACGACGGGAGCGGGCGCACCCAGCGCCGCGATTCGCGCCGCGTCGGCGCCCGTCTGTGCCGCGACACCTGACAGTGCCGCGAACATGGGTCGCGTGAGCGCCGGGAAGCGCGCGTACCCTCGCGCGGACTTTTCCGACATCCGCGCATTCACGAGATAGATCGGAACGTCCGCATCGTGCGCGAGCGCGACGAGATTGGGCCACAGCTCCGTTTCCATCAGGAGCCCGACGCAGGGCTTGAAGTGCGCGAGGAATCTGCGCACGGCGAATGGGGCGTCGTAGGGCAGCCACGCTTGCCGCACGCCGTCGCCGAAGAGCTCGCGGCCAGCCGCGCGGCCTGTCGCCGTCATGTGCGTCAGAAGCACGGTCGCTTCGGGATGCGCGCGGCGAAGCCGCTCGACGAGCGGCGCGGCGGCGCGCGTTTCGCCAAGGGACACGGCATGCACCCAGAGGATTCGCGGCGGTGCCGCGTCCCGATATCGGCCAAAGCGTTCTCCGACATGGTCGCGATAACCGGGCTCGCGGCGGCCCCGCCACGCGAGCCTGAGGGGCGCGAGCGGCAGCGCAGCGCTCCACAGAAGCGAATAGAGCCGGCGCGTCGGATCCATCAGCAGCGAGGCGCGCGTCGCATCAATTCACCCGCTGCATGCTCGACGGCTTCGGGTGCCGGCATGAAGCCGATGCCACCGAGATCGCGTGCCGACGGACCCGCGAGCCCGACACCGCAGCGCATCGGGTCGGTCGCGACGAAGAGCGACACGGTGGGCGTGCCGAGCGCGGCGGCGAGGTGCACGAGTCCCGTATCGACGCCGACGACAAGCTCGGCGCGCGCGAGAAGACCCGCGAGGCTCGGCAGCGACATGCGCGGCGGCGGCGGCACGTGCGCGTTGGTTACGCCGGCGGCATATTGCTCGCTCCGGGCGCGCTCGTCGTCGCTTCCCCACGGCAGCACGACCGGATAGCCGGCCGTCGCGAATGCCTCGACCAGGCGCCGCCAATGAGTGTCCGGCCACAGCTTGTCCACGCGCGACGTGCCGTGAAAGAACACGACGAACGGGCGATCGGGAACGGCACCCTCCTGCGGCACCGGAGCGACGAGGCCGAACCGCGGCGGGCCGTCGACGCGATAGCCGAGCGAAGCGGCGGCAAGCTCGCGACAACGCACGATGAAATGCCGATCGGGATCGATCGGGTGGTGCACGTCGTGCAGGAACGAGGCGAATGGCTCGCGGATGCTCGCGAGGTCCGGTCCGTGCCGCACGCCGCGCGCCAGGCGCGCGATCAGCGCGCCCTTGATCTGTTCCTGCAGGTCGAGAACAACCGCGTATTGGTCGCGTTGCAGCGAATCTCGGAAGGCGCCGATTTCGCGCCACGTCGACAGGACGAAGGGGTGTTGCCGCCAATGACGCATGGCGACCGGCACGACACGCCGCACGCCGGGGTGCAAGCCCAAAAGCGCGACGAAACCCCTCTCCGCGACCCAATCAATCGCGAGCTCCGGCCGATGGGCGCGGATGTCGGCGACAATCGTGAGCGCGTGGACGATGTCGCCCAGCGACGAGGGGCGCACAACGAGAACCGCATGAGCCGATGCCTCGCTCGCGGGGCTGATCGACGCGACGCGGGGCTCGCGGAAGGGTCGCTCCGACGGTTGAGCCGCGCTCACGCAGCGTTCGCCCTCGATCGATGCAGGCAGGATTCCGGCGAAACCTCGTAGAATGCGTGCATGTGCGACCTCTGCCGCGATGATACCGTGGAACGCGACGAGAGGGCGCCGCGACGGGAGGCGTGCGATTGAGTCACCTTCCGATCTCCGACCGCGACGCGCCCGTGCTCGTAACAGGTTGCGCGGGATTCATCGGCATGCATGCGGTGCTCGCGCTGCTTCGTGCCGGACGGCGCGTGACCGGCGTCGACAACCTCGATCCCTATTACGACGTCGGCCTGAAGGAAGCACGGCTCGCCAAGCTCGCCCCCCACGACGGATTTCGGCTTGTGCGAATGGACTTGACCGATGCCGGGGCGACGGCCGGTCTTTTCGCGAATGGCGGGTTCGGGCAGGTCGTCCATCTTGCGGCGCAGCCCGGTGTACGCCATTCGCTCGTCAACCCCGGCGCGTACTTCGCCAACAACCTGACCGCGTTCGGCCACGTCCTCGAAGGCTGCCGTCACGCGAAGGTCGCCCACCTCGTCTATGCGTCGAGCTCGAGCGTGTACGGCGCCAATCACCAATTACCGTTTTCGGAAGAGCAGAACGTCGATCATCCCGTCAGTCTTTACGCGGCCACGAAAAAAGCCAACGAGCTGATCGCGCACAGCTACAGTCATCTCTATCGGTTGCCGACAACGGGCCTGCGCTTCTTCACGATCTACGGGCCCTGGGGCCGCCCCGATATGGCGCCAATGCTGTTCACCAAGGCCATCCTCGCCGGCTGCCCCATCCGCGTGTTCGACGAAGAAAGGATGCGCCGCGATTTCACCTACGTCGACGACATCGTCGAAGCGCTGGTGCGGGTCATGGACAAGCCGCCCGCCGCCGACGGCGACGGTGCGCCTTACGCCATCTACAACATCGGCAATCACGAATCGGTGCCGCTCTCCACGTTCATCGCGACGCTCGAACGGCTTCTCGGCCGCTCCGCCATCCGCGAACACGCGCCGATGCAGCCCGGCGATGTTCCCGCGACGTGCGCCGCGATCGACCGGCTCGCGGCGCTCATCGGATTCGCGCCGCATACGCCGCTGGCCGACGGCCTGGAGCGATTCGTCCTCTGGTACCGGGAGTATTACCGATGATTCTCGTCACCGGCGGCGCGGGGTTCATCGGCGCCAATTTCGTCCTCGACTGGCTGGAGAAGACGGGCGAGCCGCTCGTCAACCTCGACAAGCTCACCTATGCCGGCAACCTTGGCAGCCTCGCATCGCTTCTTGGTGACCGGCGGCATGTCTTCGTCCGTGGCGACATCGGCGAGCGCGCGCAGGTCGCCGCGCTTCTCGCGGAACACCGGCCGCGCGCCATCGTCAACTTCGCGGCCGAGACGCACGTCGACCGATCGATCCATGGGCCAGCGGCATTCATCGACACGAACGTCGTCGGCACGTTCAACCTCCTTGAAGCAACGCGAGCCCACTGGTCGGGGCTGCCGGAGGAAGAGCGCGGCGCATTTCGCTTTCTCCACGTTTCGACCGACGAGGTCTACGGCTCGCTTGGTCCCGACGACCATCCGTTCACCGAAACGACCGCCTACGCGCCGAACAGCCCGTACTCGGCATCGAAAGCCGCCGCCGATCATCTGGTGCGCGCCTATCGTCACACGTACGGGTTGCCGACGCTCGCGACCAACTGCTCGAACAACTACGGCCCGCTCCAGTTCCCGGAGAAGCTCATTCCGTTGATGATCGTCAACGCCATCGCCGGCAAGCCGCTGCCGGTCTACGGCGACGGCCGCAACGTTCGCGACTGGCTCTATGTCGGCGATCATTGCGCGGCGATCCGGGTCGTGCTCGCGTCGGGACTTCCGGGGCACACGTACAATGTCGGCGGCGGTGCCGAGATGGCCAATCTCGAGGTGGTGGGCACGATCTGCCGAATCCTGAGCGAGCTTGCCCCGGGTCGCGATTACGCGAGCCTTGTGACCTTCGTCAAGGACCGGCCGGGGCACGATCGCCGCTACGCGATCGACGCCACGAAGATCCGCAGCGAGCTGGGGTGGTCCCCCGTCGAATCGTTCGACAGCGGAATGCGCAAGACTGCGCGCTGGTATCTCGACAACCGCGCGTGGCTCGCCGCCGTGACCAGCGGCGAATATCACAACTGGATCTCGCTCAATTACGCCGCGGGGACGGCATGAGGGAAGAATGAGCGCCATGCGCAAAGGGATCATCCTGGCCGGCGGTTCGGGCACGCGCCTCTACCCGGTGACGCACGCCGTCTCGAAGCAGCTCCTGCCGGTGTACGACAAGCCGATGATCTACTATCCGCTGACGACGCTGATGCTGGCCGGCATCCGCGACATCCTGCTGATCTCCACGCCGGAGGACACGCCACGTTTCGCGCAACTTCTGGGCGATGGCCGGCAGTGGGGACTCTCGCTGTCATATGCAGTGCAGCCGGAACCCGGCGGTCTTGCGCAGGCGTTCATCATCGGCAGGACGTTCGTCGGCGGCGCCGCGTCCGCGCTGGTGCTGGGCGACAACATCTTCTACGGTCACGACTTCTCGGCGCAGTTGGCGCGCGCCAGCGCCCGCACCGAAGGGGCGACGGTGTTCGCGTACCCGGTCGCCGACCCTGAGCGCTACGGCGTCGCCGAGCTCGATGCGGCGGGGCGAGTGGTGAGCCTCGAGGAAAAGCCGGCGCAACCGAAATCGCGGTACGCGGTCACCGGTCTCTACTTTTACGACAATTCGGTTCTCGACATCGCGGCGAAGCTCGAGCCTTCCGCGCGGGGCGAGCTCGAGATCACCGACGTCAACCGCGCGTATCTCGCCCGTGGCGCGCTTGACTGCGAAGTGATGGGACGCGGGATGGCATGGCTCGACACCGGCACTCACGAATCGCTGCTCGAGGCGGGCCAGTACATCGCGACGATCGAGCGGCGGCAAGGCCTGAAGATCGCGTGTCCCGAGGAGATCGCGTTTCGCTTGGGCTACATCGACGCCGCGTGCGTCGAGCGCCTCGGCCAGGCGATGGCGAAGAACGGCTACGGCCAGTACCTGCTCGCGCTCCTGCGCGAGCCCAGCATCCGATGAAGGTCGAGTCGACGGAGCTCGATGGCGTCAAGCTGATCGAGCCGCGGGTCTTCGGCGACGACCGCGGATTCTTCCTCGAAAGCTTCAACGCCCGCGCCTTCGACGCCGCGGGCCTCGCCGCGACGTTCGTGCAGGACAACCATTCGGGCTCGCGGCGCGGCGTGTTGCGCGGCCTTCATTACCAGGTCGAGCACGCGCAGGGCAAGCTCGTGCGCGTCGCGGTCGGCGAAGTGTTCGATGTCGTCGTCGATCTCCGGCGCAGCTCTCCGACGTTCGGCCGTTCGCTGGGAATGACGCTGTCGGCGCAGAACCGGCTGATGCTGTGGGTGCCGGCGGGGTTCGCGCACGGCTTCCTGACGATGTCCGATCACGCGGAGTTTCTCTACAAGACGACCGACTACTGGTACCCGGAGCACGAGCGCACGCTCCTGTGGAACGACCCTGCGCTCGGCATCGCGTGGCCGCTCTCCGCGGCTCCGGTGCTCACGCGGAAGGACGCGGCAGGCACCCCGCTGGCGCAAGCCGACGTCTACGCATAGCAACGAGATGCAGCTGCCCGTGATCGTCGTGACCGGTGCGCAGGGTCAGCTGGGCTACGAGCTTGTGCCGCTGCTCTCCCCCTTCGGCAGGGTCGTCGCCGCCGATCGCGCAATGCTCGACCTCTCCGATCCGGACGCGATCGTCGCGGTGCTTCGTCGCGAGAGGCCCGCGCTCATCGTGAATGCCGGCGCCTATACGGCGGTCGATCGCGCGGAGGCGGAGCCTGACCTCGCGCGAGCCATCAATGGTCGGGCGCCGGGAATCCTTGCGGAAGAAGCGGCGCGCACTGGCGCCGTGCTGATCCACTATTCGACGGATTACGTGTTCGACGGAAAGCGTACGACGCCTTACCCCGAGGACGCGCCCGCCGCGCCGCAAAACGTATACGGATCGAGCAAGCTCGACGGCGAGCGGGCGATCGCGGCCTCCGGGGCGCGTGCGCTCGTGCTGCGCACGAGCTGGGTGTATGGCATGCGCGGAAAGAACTTCCTGCTGACGATCCGCAAGCTTGCCGCCGAGCGCGACGAGCTCACGATCGTGGCCGACCAGATCGGCGTTCCCAACTGGAGCCGCGCGCTTGCCGCGGCGACGGCGCGCATCGTCGGCGCCGGGCTGCCTGCGCTCGCCGAGCGGTCGGGGTTGTACCACCTCTCGTCCAGCGGACAGACGAGCTGGTATGACTTCGCGCGCGCAATCGTCGGCAATGCCGCGAGACCGCGGATCGTGCCGATCACCAGCGCCCAATATCCGACCCCGGCGCGGCGCCCGGCGTACGGCGTCCTTGCGACGTCGCGCTTCGAGTCGACGTTCGGGTTTGCGCTGCCGGATTGGCGGTCGACCTTGGCGGATTGCGTCGCGAGCCCGATGGAGCCTTCGCCCGCGCGAAGTCAGGTCGGGAATGAAAGGCGCTAACGGAGGCCGGATGCGTACTCGGCGACAGCTTTCATCTGCGCCTCGGTCATCCTCGACGACACCGTCGCCATGATCGCCCCGTTCGCGTCCTTGCCGTCCTTGTCCGCGCCGCGCTCGCCCCCTTTGAATGCCTTCAACTGGGCATACGTGTAATCCGCATGCTGCCCTGCGAGGCGCGGATAGTTCTTTGCGAGGCCCGCACCGTTCGGCGAGTGGCAAGCGGAGCATGCCGGAAGACCGGTGACGGTATCGCCGCCGCGAAAGAGCTTCTGTCCCGCCGCGACCAGCGCGGCGTCCTTCGCCGCCTGTCCCTTCGGCTTCTGCTGGGAGTAATAGATGCCGATCGCCTTCATGTCCTCGGGCGTCAATGTCGACGCCATCCCCTGCATGATGGGATTCACGCGCACGCCCGCTTTGAAGTGCTCGAGTTGCAGGGTGATATACTCGGCCGGCTGTCCAGCGAGGCTCGGATTCGCGGGCACGACGCTGTTGCCGTTCGGGCCGTGACACGCGAGGCAGATCTCAGAGGCGGTCTTCTGGGCTCGCTCGAGATCGGGCTTACCGGCCGGTGCCTGCGCAAGTGCCGGCATGGCAAGCGCGGCAAGCGCCGCCAACGTGCCGGCAGCGGCTGCCAGCAGCAAATTGCGTCTCATCGGGTGACTCCTCGAAGGCAATCGCGGCGAACCGGCGGGACTCCGGTCCTTTTCCCTCCGCGCAATGCCGATTCAATGGTGCAAAAACCACGCATTGTAGCGGAATCGCCGAGCCCGGCAAAAGCCGGCGCGCGCCGCAGCCATTCGACGGACCGCGCTCAATGAAGCATCCGGTGCAGCAGGCGGAATTCGTCTTGAGCGTCGCCAACGACGAACAACTCCCGCCGCCGGGGCCGCCGGAGATCGCCTTCGCGGGCCGGTCCAATGCGGGCAAGTCGAGCGCGATCAACGCTCTCGCCAATCGCACGCGCCTCGCTTTCACGAGCAAGATCCCGGGCCGCACGCAGCAGATCAATCTGTTCCGCTTGCGCGGCGGTGCGTTGCTCGCCGATCTGCCGGGTTATGGCTATGCCGCGGTGCCGCGTCAATTGAAGGAGCACTGGCAGAGGTTTCTCGCGCGCTACCTAGCGACACGGCAGTCGCTCGTCGGGCTCGTGCTGGTCGTCGATGCGAGACACGGGCTCGGCGACCTCGATCGCGCGCTGCTTTCGGGCTACCTGACGAGCAGCCGGCCGGTGCTTCTCCTTGCAACCAAGATGGACAAGTTCGCCGCGTCGGCGCAGCGGAAAGCCGCGCGCGACATCGAGCGCGACGTCGCGGCCGAGTTTCCGGTATCCGTCGCGCAGGTAGCAGTCGTCCCGTTTTCGGCCACGCGCCGCATCGGCATCGAGCGCGCGGAAGCCGTACTCTCGGAATGGCTCGGCGAGTCGGCGTCCGACGCGTAAGATCCGCGTTCCGGACGCAAATGGCACGCACAAAAGAAGAGGCCCCGCGTCCAAGGGGAATGGCGCGGGGCCCGAAATACCCTCGATAGGATTGGTCACAACCGAGGGCGCCCGCTCAGGGAGGGAAGCGGGAGACGTTGCCGTCTGG
>Ga0207683_10003718_pt1 | contig 13239 bp, 11 predicted proteins | sample KBSM73metaG_FD_184333 | JGI IMG/M metagenome (GOLD analysis project Ga0207683, IMG submission 184333) | Miscanthus rhizosphere microbial communities from Kellogg Biological Station, Michigan, USA - KBS M7-3 metaG (SPAdes) (version 2) | ecosystem: Host-associated > Plants > Roots > Rhizosphere >...
GATGGTCTGGCCCGGCATCGGCTCGGGCGTGAAGCCGACGAGGTAGGCGGGGTGGCCGGCCTTCATCGCCACGCCCAGCTCGCTGTCGGCCTTGAAGCCGCCGATGCCCGGCCCGTGCCCGGCACGCGGATCGACGACCACGAACGGACGCTTGAGCGGATCGACCGCCATCCCTGCCGGCGGGCTGATGCGGGCGAGGAGGTAGTTGACGGGCTTGTCGAAGGTGCGGGCGTCCAGCACGAGCTCGGCGTCGAACTGCAGCACGTGCGGCACCCCCTTGGCCTTTTCCGTGTAGTACTGATCGCTGCGCTGGCGCATCACGTCCCAGTACAGCACCGTGCGCTGCATGGCGTCGGTCATGTATTCGGCGAACGCACCGAAGGCGGGCGGATCGGCTCTCTTGCCAGGTTGGGCGACGGTGGTCTTGGACATGTTCACTCTCACTCTCGGGTCGGTAGGGGTCGCATGGACGCCGCGCGGCCGGCGGCCGCTCGCATGCTGACGTGGGTGGGCGACTGCTCGTCAGGTCATCCTGATCTCGTTGGAAAGCGGCGCCTTGCGAGCGAACTCCGACACGCTGCGCAACGTGGTCTCGCTGATGGTGCCGATGGCCTCGCGCGTGAAGAAAGCCTGGTGGCCGGTCACGATCACGTTCGGGAACGACACCAGGCGCTGCAAGACGTCGTCGGCGACGATGGTGCTGGACAGGTCGCGGAAGAACAGCCCGCTTTCCTGCTCGTAGACGTCCAGCGCCAAGCCGCCCAGCTGGCCGCTCTTGAGCGCCTGGATGGCGGCGTCCGTGTCGAGGAGACCGCCGCGACTGGTGTTGACCAGCAAGGCACCTCGCTTCATGCGCGCCAGTGTGCGCGCGTTGACGATGTGTCGGTTGTCCTGCGTCAAGGGACAGTGCAGGGACACGATGTCGGCGTCGGCGCCGATCTCACCGGGCGCCGCATAACGAGCGCCTAGCGCCTCGAACTCCGCCGACGGAAACGGGTCGTGGCCGATCACCTCGCAGCCGAAGCCGAGCATGATGCGGGCGAAGACGCGGCCGATCTTGCCGGTGCCGACCACCGCGGCCGTCTTGCCGTGGAAGTCGAAGCCCATCAGCCCGTCGAGGGAGAAATTCGAGTCGCGTGTCCGGTTGTAGGCCCGATGCGTCTTGCGGTTGACCGCGAGAAGCAGCGCGACGGCATGCTCCGCGACCGAATAGGGCGAGTACTCCACCACGCGCACGACCTTGATGCCGAGGCGCGCGGCGGCCGCCAGGTCGACGTTGTTGAAGCCGGTGCAGCGCAGCGCTACCAGCCGGGTCCCGCCTGCGTGCAGCGTTGCGAGCACGCCGGCGTCGGCGACGTCGTTGACGAAGATGCAGACCGCCTCGTAGCCCGCGGCCAGGGCGACCGATTCGGGCCCGAGCGCCACCTCGAAATAGTGGAGCTGGTGCCCCTCCGCGGCGTTCGCCGCGTCGAGGAACTGCCGGTCGTAGGGCTGCGCGCTGAACACGGCGACCTTCATGCGGCTCTCGCGGCTGGATCCGAGTGGCGCCGACAGTGCATCCGTCATCGCGCAAGCAAGGTCGCCGCGATCTGGATGAACAGGATCTTGCCGATCGTCATGGACGGAAAGATCATCGCGTAGCCGACGTCGGGCTTGTCGGTCGGTGCCGTGCGGCTGGCGAACGCCAGGATCGCCGGGTTGCCGGTCGCACCCGAGACCACCCCGATCGATTCATCGAACGGCATGCGGAAGATCCACATGCAGAACACCGTTGTGATCAGCACCAGCGTCAGCGTGATGACGATCGCGTAGACCAGGTAGGTGAGGCCGGTCGCGCCGACGGTGGCGAAGAATTTCGGCCCCGAAGCGATCCCGACCTGCGCGAGGAAGATCGTCAGTCCGAAATTCCTCAGGACCAGGTTCGCGGAAAACGGCATGGTCCAGACGAAGGGCCCGGTGCGGCGCAGCTTGCCCAGGCACAACGCGACCAGGAGCAGCGCCGCGAGGCCGAGGGTCATCTTGCCGCCGCCCGGAATTGGCAGCGGAATCATGCCGACCAGCAGGCCGAGCGCGGCGCCGATGCCGATCGAAATGAAGCTGAGGTCGGCCGTGCCGCGGATCGAGTCGCCGAAGAACTTCCGGACCGCCTTGGCCTGGGCCCGGTTGGCCAGCAGTCCGACCCGGTCGCCGACTTCGAGGACGAGGTCCGGCTGAGGCAGCAGGTCGGCGTCCGCGCGTCGCACATGAACGATCGAGCAGACCATTCCCTCCGGAAAGCGGAGGTCGCCCAAGGCCTGACCGACCACGCCCTTGCTCGAGGCGAACACGCGCAGATAGCCGAGATCGGGGCTCTGCCCCGTCATCCTGCCGGGCTGAAGCTCGCCGAACAACGCCACCGCGCTCGCGAGCGCCTCGGGGGCCGTGGAGGTTGCCAGCAACACATCGTCGGCCTGGAGGACGAGCGAGTCCTCGGGGAACTGGTTCTGATGGTCCCGTCGAACGGCGGCGACGGCGACACCCGCCGGCAAGCGCGAGCGCAGTTCCGAAAACCGCATGCCGATGAACTCGGAATTGCGCAAGGCAATCTCGGCGGACTCGATCGTCTTCGCGGCTGAATCGAACTTCGGCTTGAGCCAGGTGTTGAGGAGGTGGATGCAGAGGATCGGAATGGCGACGCCGAACGGATAGGCGACGCCATAGCCGACCGCCGCGCCGTCGCTCTTGAGGGTGGCCATGATCGCCTGCAGCGTCGCCGTGCTCGTTCCCGCACCGGCGAAGAGCCCGAGCGCTTCGTCCAGCTTCACGCCGAACAGCGGCAGCAGCGCCAGCGACACGAAGCCGGCACCGATGACGCCGAGCGCGGCCGCGGCGTTCGCCTTCAGTCCGTCGATGCTCGTCAGCCCCTTGAAGAACTGCGCGCCGTACTGGATCCCGACGCCGTACAGGAACAGCAGCAGGCCGAGCGTTCCGACGAGCCCCGGCGGCGCCGACTTCGGCGCGAATCCTCCCACCGCAAGGCCGACGAAGAGCACGGCGCCGGAGCCGAGCGAGAACCCCCTGATGTTGATCTCGCCGACCAGGTACCCCAACGCAACCGTCAGAAACAAGGTGAAGAGCAGTTGCGATTCGAGCAACGTCCGGATGGCGTCCATGAAGTGACTTTTCCTGTCGAGTGATCGGTGGCTAGGCTTGCAGCGCGCGCGACGTGTGCCGGGCGATCATCAGCTCTTCGTTGGTCGGCACGACCCATGCGCTGACGGCACTCGTCGCCAGGCTGATGCGCGGCCCGCCGCTGCGGTTGGCCTGCTCGTCGAGCGCCACGCCGAGCCAGCCCGCCTGCCGGCAGACGCGCGCGCGGATCTCGTCGCTGTTCTCGCCGATCCCGCCGGTGAAGACGATCGCGTCCAGGCCGCCCAGCGCCGCAGCCAGCGAGCCGAGCTCGCGGCCGATGCGATAGACGTAGAGATCGATCGCCAGCCGGGCGCGCGCCGCGTCGCTCGCGAGCAGCTCGCGCATGTCGCTCGACAGCCCGGAAACGCCCAGCAGCCCGGACTCGCTGTAGATCAGCTTTTCGATCGCCCGCGCGTCCATGCCGCGCTGGTCCATCAGGTAGAGGATCACGCCCGGGTCGAGCGAACCGCAGCGGGTGCCCATCGGCAAGCCGTCGACGGCGGTGAAGCCCATCGTGCTCGCGACGCTGCGGCCGGCGGACAGCGCGCACATGCTGGCGCCGTTGCCCAGGTGCAGGACCACGCAGCGCCCGCTCGCCGCGGCCGGGTCGAGCTGCGGCAGCACGGAGGCGATGTACTCGTACGACAGGCCGTGGAAGCCGTAGCGCTGCACGCCTGCCTCGTGCAACTCCATGGGCAGGGCGAACATCTGCGCGAGCTCGGGCTGGGCGCGATGGAAGGCCGTGTCGAAGCAGGCCACCTGCGGCAGCTCCGGACGGCGCTCGAGGAGGAGCCGGATCGGCGTCAGGTTGTGCGGCTGGTGCAGCGGTGCGAGCGGGACGAACTGCGCCAGGTCCTTCAGCACCCCTCCGTCCACGCGCACCGGCTTGGCGTAGTGCTGCCCGCCGTGGACGACTCGATGGCCGATTCCTGCGAGCGGGGTCGAGCCGAGCTTCGCGCGGACGAACTCGACGATGTGCTGGAGCGCGCCGTCGTGGCCGAGCTTGCTGCCTTCGTCCCAGCTGCGCGTCGAGATGGTGGCGCCGGCCGGATCCTTGGCGACGAAGCGGGGCGCCGTGTTGATCGATTCGGCCTGGCCGCGCAGCATCAACGCCAGGTCGGCGCCGCCGAACAGCGAGAACTTGATGCTCGACGAGCCGGCGTTGAGAACCGCGATGGCCGCGCTCATCACGCCGCCACCGTCTTTTGCAGGTCCTCGCGCCGCGCCTTGGCGACGAGGGCGGCGACGGCGCACGAGGCCAGGCGCGTCGAGACCGAGTCGGCCCGGCTGGTGAGGATGACCGGCACGCGTGCTCCGAGCACGATCCCCGCCGCGTCGGCGTCGGCCATGAAGCTGAGGCTCTTGGCCAGCATGTTGCCGGCTTCCAGGTCGGGAACGATGAGGATGTCGGCGCGTCCGGCCACCGGCGACGTGATCTTCTTGATCTTGGCGGCGCCGAGGTCGATCGCGTTGTCGAGGGCGAGCGGCCCGTCGAGGAGGCCGCCCGTGATCTGGCCGCGCTCGGCCATCTTGCACAGCGCCGCGGCCTCGATGGTCGACGGCACCTTCGGGTTGATCGTCTCCATCGCCGAGAGGATCGCCACCTTGGGCTCCGCCATCCCGAGCGCGTGCGCGAGGTCGATCGCGTTCTGGACGATGTGGACCTTGTCCTCGAGCGTCGGAAAGATGTTCACCGCGGCGTCGCTGATGATGACGACGCGATCGATCGCCGGCACGTCCATGACGAAGCAGTGGCTGACGCGCCGGCTCGTGCGCAGGCCGGTCTCGCGCTTGACCACCGCGGCCATGATCTCGTCGGAATGGAGGCTCCCCTTCATCAGCATTTCCGCCTTGCCCTCGCGTGCGAGGCGAACGGCGGTCTCGGCGGAGGCGACGCTGTGCGGCGCATCGACGACCTCGAAGGCGGAGATGTCGATCCGGAATTGGGCGGCGACCGCCGCGATGCGCGCTTTCGGCCCGACCAGGATCGGACGGATCAGCCCCAGCTCCGCGGCTTCGACGGCACCGCGCAGCGAGCTCTCGTCGCAGGGATGCGCGACCGCGCACGCCGTCGCGGGCAGCGCCTTGCAGCGGGCGATCAGGGCATCGTACTTGTGGTGCTGTCGTTCTGACATGGCTGCTCTACCTCTGGGTTGTTCCGGCCGCGCGCCGGCTGGTGGAAACGTCTTGTGAGAGCCATTCCAGACGTGCCGGCCGTGCTCGACGGTGGATCGAAAGATCGCCGGCGCCTACCCGTGGCATGTCTGTCTCGCTCTCTCGCTTTGGGGTCCCCGCTCGTCCCGATGCGTTCACGCCTCGTCGTGCCCGCGCACCGGACGCGCTAGATCGCCATCTCGGGCACCTTGCTCGGCACGACCAGCTCGGCCTCGGTGAGGTCGAGCACCTGCCGCACCGACACGCCGGGCGCGGTTTCCATCAACGTCGCACGCCCGTTGGGAAAGGCGATCACCGCCAGCTCGCCCACCAGCAGGTCGACCGGCCGCGCCGAAGTCAGCGGCAGCGAGCACACCTCGACGACGTTCGACAATCAGTGCCACCGCATCGGCGAGGGAGATCGTTCGCATTAGCACCTCCGCACGTAGCGTGCGATCAGGTGCATTGAAGCGCCCGCACCTTGGCCGCGCTATAGCCCCAAGGTGTCATTCCGGCGCTCGACAATTCGGGGCCCACTGCGGACGCGATGGACGTGGTCGGGATCCTGCTCGAGGCACAGCCTCTGATGGCGCTGTTCCTCACGTTCGGCGAGGTCATTCGTGCGCTGCCTGCCGACGGCAACACCCTGGGCGGTTCGCACGAGACACCACCACCATCTCGCGCTCACGCGTGCGGCTCCGCGGTCCTTGCCATTCGAACGATTGATGCCGACCGACCGGCCCCACCCTTCGCTGTTGCGGTGAGCGCCGGACTTCACCGCGTGGGCGCCGTCGGCGCGCCACGACCCGGGTTGCGCAGGTAGACGAACCAGTAGACGGCCGCGACCAGCAGCGCTCCGCCGATGATGTTGCCGATCGCGACGGGGACGAGGTTGCCGACGAAGCCGGACCAGCTCAGGGCCGGGAAGTCCTCGGCCGTCTTGCCGATCGAAAGCCAGAACGAATCGGGGGCGGTCGCCTTGATGAGGAGGCCCATCGGGATGAAATAGGCGTTGGCGATGCTGTGCTCGAAGCCCGCGGCGGCGAAGGCAGCGACGGGAAGGATGATGAGCGCGACCCGGTCGACGGCCGTGCGGGCGCTGTAGCACATCCAGGCGGCAAGGCAGACCAGCGCGTTGCACATGATGCCGAGCGCCAGCGCCGGCACGAAGGCAAGCGCGGCCTTGCTGTTGGCCGTCGTCAACGCCGCCAGACCCACCGCACCGGAGCCGAAGGTGTACTGGGTCGTGCAGAGCATCAGACCGGCCGTCGCCATCGCTCCAGCGCAGTTGCCGACGAAGGTGAGAAGCCAGTTCAGCAACAGGCTGCTCGTCGTCACCTTGCCGCTCGCCCAGGCCATGACGATCAGGTTGTTTCCGGTGAACAGCTCGGCGCCGGCGACGACGACCATGACGAGCCCCACCGAGAAGACAGTCCCCGACAGCAGCTTCGCGACGCCGAAGGGCAACCCGCCGGCTCCGGCGCTCACCGTCGTCGAGAAGATGGCGCCGAACGCAACGAAGGCGCCGCCCACCAGGCTCAGCACGAGGATGGTGAGGGGATCCATCGATGCTCGCTGCACCCCGCTCAGCTCGGCGCGCCGGGCCATCTCGCCCGGCATGATCGTGTCGATCGAGACCGCCTGCGGTGCCTTCCTTGCGGCGGTGTCGTTCATCGCTTCGTCGATCAGTAGACGGTCAGTCCCCGGCTGCGAAACTGCTCGCGCACGCGCTCGCTCAGCTCGGCGCTCGGCGCCTCGCAGTTCGCAAGCGGATATTCGAGGCCGAGCTTGGTCCACTTGTCGCTGCCCAGCTGGTGGAAGCGCAGGATCTCGACCCGTTCGATCGTCTTCAGGCCGGCGCAGAAGTCGGCCACCTTCTCGACGTTGTCGAAGCCGTCGGTGAGCCCCGGAACGAGCACGTAGCGGATCCACATCGGCCGTCCCAGCGCGGAAAGGCGCTTCGCGTAATCGAGCGTCGGCTGGAGCGGCTGGTGCGTGACCTTCTTGTAGATCTCCGGGTCGCCGGACTTGATGTCGAGCAGGTGCAGGTCGATGTCCATCATGTCCTGATCGGTCATCCGGTCGCCCATGCGGCCGGACGTGTCGAGGCAGGTGTGCAGGCCGAGCTCCTTGCAGCGGCGGAAGATCCGCGTCATGAAGGGCCGCTGCACCATCGGCTCGCCGCCCGACAGCGTGATGCCGCCCTTGGTGATGTTGAGCACCTTCGCGTACTTGCCAATCTGCCGCATCGCGGCGGAGACCGTGACCGGATGGCCGTTGCGCTTGTGCCAGGTGTCGGGGTTGTGGCAGTACTGGCAGCGCAAGAGGCAACCGGAGAGGAAGGCGACGAAGCGCAGGCCGGGGCCGTCGACCGTGGTGCCGACCTCGTACGAGTGGACGTAGCCGACGAGGTCGTCCTCTTCCGCGACGTCCTCGAGGTCCGCCGAATGGATCGCGAAGTAGTCCTGCTCGACCCTGCTCTGCTGCGCGCCGGCGCGGTCGATCTGCAGCTCGTAGCGACTGCCGACGCGCGGCGCGCTCATGGCCGCGCCCGGATCACGCGGCGGTCTCCAGCGAGCCGTGGAACGTGCGGTTGATGACGTCCATCTGCTGCTCCTTGGTCAGCCGGACGAAGTTCACCGCATATCCGGAGACCCGGATCGTGAGCTGCGGATACTTCTCCGGATGCTTCATCGCGTCCTGCAGCGTGTCGCGGTTCAGGACGTTGACGTTGACGTGGAAGCCGCCGCTCGCGAAATAGGCATCCAGCGCAGCGGTGCCGCGATCGAGCCGATCCGCCTCGCTGCCGAGCGCCGCGGGCACGACCGAGAGGGTGAGGGAGATGCCGTCCTCGGCGTCGTCGTACGGAATCTTGGCCACCGAGAGCAGCGCCGCGAGCGCGCCGTGCGTGTCGCGGCCGTTCGACGGGTTTGCCCCGGGGGCGAACGCCTGGCCTTTCTTGCGACCGTCCGGCGTGCTGCCCGTCTTCTTTCCATACACCACGTTGGAGGTGATCGTCAGCACCGACTGGGTATGCACCGAGTCGCGATACGACGGGTACATCCGGATCTTGTTCATCATCGTCGACACCAGCAGCTTGGCGATGTCGTCGACGCGGTCGTCGTTGTTGCCGAAGCAGGGAAACTCGCCCTCGGTCTCGAAGTCGGTGATCAGGCCGCGCTCGTCGCGCAGCGGCTTCACCTTCGCGTACTTGATCGCCGACAGGCTGTCGGCCGTGTGCGAGAGGCCGGCGATGCCGCAGGCGAGCGTGCGCAGGACGTCGCGGTCATGCAGCGCCATCTCGACCGCCTCGTAGGCGTATTTGTCGTGCATGAAGTGGATGACGTTGAGCGCGTTGACGTAGGTCTTGGCCAGCCAGTCGAGCATCGGATCGAGGCGGGCCATCACCTCGTCGTAGTCCAGCACGTCGGCCGTGATCGGCTCGAGCTTCGGCCCGATCTGCTTGCCCGTGTCCTCGTCGCGGCCGCCGTTCAATGCATACAGCAGCGTCTTGGGCAGGTTCACCCGCGCGCCGAAGAACTGCATCTGCTTGCCGACCCGCATCGCCGAGACGCAGCAGGCGATGGCGCAGTCGTCGCCCCACTTCGGCCGCATCAGGTCGTCGGATTCGTACTGGATGGCGCTGGTGTCGATCGACGTCTGCATCGCGAAGCGCTTGAAGCCGTCGGGCAGGCTGGTCGACCAGAAGACCGTCAGGTTCGGCTCCGGCGCCGGCCCGAGGTTGTTCAAGGTGTGCAGCATGCGGAACGCGCTCTTCGTGACCAGCGTCCGGCCGTCCTCGCCCATGCCGCCCACGACCTCGGTCACCCAGACCGGGTCGCCGGAGAAGAGCTCGTTGTATTCCGGCGCGCGCAGGAAGCGGACGATCCGCCACTTGATGATGAGATCGTCGATGATCTCCTGCGCCTGCGTTTCGGTCAGCTTGCCCTCGCGCAGGTCGCGCTCGAAGTAGATGTCCCAGAACGTCGAGAGACGACCCGCCGACATCGCCGCGCCGTTCTGCTGCTTGATCGCCGCCAGATAGCCGAAGTAGGTCCACTGCACCGCTTCGCGCGCGCTGCCGGCCGGCCCGGAGATGTCGAAGCCGTAGCTCGAGGCCATCTCCTTGAGCTCCTTCAGCGAGCGGATTTGCTCGGCGAGCTCCTCGCGAAGGCGAATCACCTCTTCGGTCGAATGGCGATCGTCGAGCTCGTCCTTCTCGCGCGCCTTGTCGGCGAGGAGGAAGTCGACGCCGTACAGGGCCACTCGGCGATAGTCGCCGATGATGCGGCCGCGACCGTACGCGTCGGGCAGGCCGGTCACGATCCCGGATGAACGCGCGGCCCGGATGTCGGCGGTGTAGGCGTCGAAGACGCCGTCGTTGTGAGTCTTGCGGTACTTGGTGAAGACTTCGCCGACCCGCTCGTCCGGCTTGTAGCCGTAGGACTCGAGGCTCGCGGCGACGACCCGCCAGCCGCCGTACGGCATGATCGCGCGCTTGAGCGGCGCGTCGGTCTGCAGGCCGACGATGATCTCGTTGGCCTTGTCGATGTAGCCTGGCGCATGGGCGAGGATGCTCGATGGCACCTGCGAGACGTCGAGGATGCCTTTGTCGCGTTCCGCGTCGAGCAGGGGGCGCAGCGTCCGCCACATGCCGGTCGTGCGCTCGGTCGGACCCTTCAGGAACGTACCGTCGCCTTCGTACGGGGTGTAGTTTTTCTGGATGAACTCGCGGACGTCGACGTGCTCCTGCCACCGTCCGGGTGCAAAGCCGCGCCAGGCCGCTTCAGCCTGCTGGCCCTTGGAACTCTGTTTGATCGCCATTTCCTGCTCTCGCTCGTCGATTGGATCCAACCACGCCTCGCGCCATCTCGCGCCGCATGATCCTTGCGAATTTGAGGGGCCAGCCCGCAACTGTCCATTGCACCTAAGGGAAGTCAACGAAGTAGCGCCGCTGTCACGCTTGCTGCGTGCCCGGTTGCACTGGCATCATGGGCGAGGACTCGTGGAGACTCTGTGGACGTTTGCTCCGGGTGCGGCGAGTTTCGATGTCGCGGACTTCTGGCGTGCTCGACCTCGGCCGGGCCGAGGGTGCGGGGCGCGTCGCTGACCGAGGCCCAGCGCGATTCCTTGACGCCCGATCAGGTGGTGCAGGCCTTCCTGGACGGCAACGCGCGATTCATTTCCGGCACGCAGCGGGACCGCGACTTCCTCGGCGAGATGAGATCGAGCGCCGAGGGCCAGTATCCTGCCCTCATCGTTCTCTCGTGCATCGACTCGCGGACGCCCGTCGAGGTGATCTCCGATCTCGGCATCGGCGATACGTTCAATGCCAAGGTGGCGGGCAACGCCGTCAACGACGACATCCTCGGCTCGATGGAGTACGCGTGCGCGGTCGCCGGAGCGAAGGCGATCGTCGTGCTCGGGCATACCTCGTGCGGCGCCATCAAGGGAGCGATCGACAACGTCGTTCTCGGCAACCTGACCTTGCTGCTCGCCCGTTTCAAGGCGGCGATCGACGCCACGGCGTACGAAGGCGCGCGGACGTCCAAGAACGCGGACTTCGTCGATGCGGTCGCGCGAACGCAGGTCCTGAAGTCGGCCGAACAGGTGCGCGAGCGGAGCGCGGTGCTCGCCGGCCTCGAGGAGGAGGGGAAGATCAGGATCGTCGCCTCGATGTACGACGTCGCGTCGGGGGTGGTGACTCTCATCTGACGCCGATCGGCCGGCGCGCCCGAGGGCGATCGGAACTCCGTCCAGCGCGAAATACTGCGCACCGATGCACGGATCACCGACGACCGACTTCGACTTTTCCTGACACGCGCTAGCGCGCCGCCCCGACAGATCTCGATCGAGACGCTGGCCATACTGGGCTCAGTGCGAGTGTCGCCGAGCCCACAGGAGCCAGCCCCATGAACGGTTGTTCCCACGAGATCACGTACCAGGCGTTATTCAGGGGTCCGTCGCTGTGCTTTCCATGCGACGAGCGCGGCGAGGTGCCGCTCGATTCGCTGAGCGAAGGCGCGCGGGAGAACTACCTCTATGCCCGCGCGGTCGTCGGCATCGAGTACGCCTATCCCTTGATCAGCCAGACTCGATTCGCGGCGTGAGGCGACCGCCGGCGACCCCGCCGGCGCGTCAGGCGAGAAGCTCGGGCGGCGCGAGCAGTCGGCCACGGCCGCCGAGGCGGCGGTAGTCGCCGAGCACCTCGGCCGCGACGTCGGCGATCCGGTCGGCGGCGCAGATGGCGACACAGGCGCCGCCGAGGCCGGCGCCGGTCCACTTGGCGCCGTGCACGGCGGGATGCTCCTGAAGCAGCGAGACGAGGCGGTCGACCTCGACGAGCGACACCTCGTAGTCGTCGCGAAGGCTGGCATGCGATTCGTTCATGAGCCGGCCGAGCCGGGCTCCGTCGGCGCCGGCGACCGCGCGCACGACGCGATCGTTCTCGCTGACGACGTGGCGCGCGCGGCGCCGCCAGGGATCGGGCAGCGATTCGACCGTGGCGAGGCGTCGCACGTCGCGCAGGCTGGCCACGCCGAGCCGCGCGCACGCTTCCTCGCATTCGCTGCGCCGTTCGCCGACCTTGCTCGGCACCCGCGAGCGGGGGACGCCGGAGTCGATGACGAGCACCGCCGTTCCCGCCGGCAGCGACCAGAGCCGAGCCTCGAGGGTGCGGGCGTCGACGAAGAGCGCGTGTGCCGGGTCGGCCAGGCTCGACGCCATCCGGTCCAGGATCCCGGAGCGAACGCCGGCGTGGTCGATCTCGGCGCGTTGCGCCATTCGCGCGATCTCGACGTCGTCGATGGCGACGTCGAGGAAGCGGCGCAGCGCGCGCAGCGTCGCGACCTCGAGCGCAGCGCTCGACGACAGGCCGACGCCCATCGGCAGCTCGGACCCGACGTGGATGTCGAGCGGCGGGATGGCGTGGCCGCGCCGCGCAACTTCCTGGATGCAGCCGAAGACGTAGCGTCCGAAGGGCTCGTCGGGCCGGCGGTCGAGCCTGAAACGAAGCGGCCGCGCGAAGCCTTCCGAGCGCAGGGTGAACTCTTCGCCGACGGCGTGGCCGAGCGAGACCGTCGTCTGCTGCGCGAGCGCGATCGGCAGGACGAAGCCGTCGTTGTAGTCGGTATGCTCGCCGAGCAGGTTGACGCGGCCGGGCGCGCTGGCCACCGCCTCGGGCGCATAGCCGAACGCGGCGAGGAAGCCGTTTCTCAAGACGGCGTCACCTCGCTCGCGGACGTGCCGCTCCTCTCCGGCCTGCTCGAGGTCCGGCGGTCGAGCCGAAGCTGATGAGGGTCGGGATGGCCTGGCTCGGAATCGTTCACCGTACGCTCCTCTCGGGATCGGATCGATTCTGGGTCGTCCGCCGAGATGGCGCTGACGGGCTGGAGAGCGGACCGGCCTGGCCCTCGATCGCCGTCAATCGGTCACGTTTTGCGGCCGCGCGTGCATCAATTTCACACAGTCGGCAGCGGCGGGATGCGAAAGACTCGGGGTCGTACCGAAAAGCATGAATGCACGGGGTCCGGGAAACGTTCAGTCTTCGCTCGTTGAAGGTTCGCATCGCGCTGGCCGGCGCGATGCTGATCCTCGCCAGCGTCACCCTGACCCTGATCTTCGTCCTGCGCGAGGTCGGGCGCAGCAGCGAGCAGATCGTCCTCGACTCGCAGGAAGACGACGCGCGCCGGATCGCGGCGACGGTGTCGCAGCGGCTGGTCGGGCTGCAACGCGCCTTGCGCAGCGTCGCCACGCAGCTGACGCCGAGCAGGCTCGCCGAGGCGCCGAAGCTCACTGAGTTCATCCAGAGCCAGGGCGTCCTGTCGACGCTTTTCGCGAGCGTCTTCGTGATTTCGCTCGACGGCAAGATCGTCCTCGTCAGCGACGAGAACGGCGTGCGCGACCCGCAACGCA
>Ga0207683_10003719_pt1 | contig 13239 bp, 12 predicted proteins | sample KBSM73metaG_FD_184333 | JGI IMG/M metagenome (GOLD analysis project Ga0207683, IMG submission 184333) | Miscanthus rhizosphere microbial communities from Kellogg Biological Station, Michigan, USA - KBS M7-3 metaG (SPAdes) (version 2) | ecosystem: Host-associated > Plants > Roots > Rhizosphere >...
TGCGATGTGTAAAACGATACAAGGGGACAAATCGCCCTCCCGGCCGCAGCCTTATTTCCCGGAGTCAACAGCAGGAGCCGATCATGGCGACCCGGAAAAGCAAGTCCGCTAAGCGCAATACGCCCCTAAAGGCCGCTCGCGCGCCGATCGTCGTTGCTCGCCGCATCCCCGCCAAAAACGTCTTCGGCACGGTAACGCTGACTCATCCGGAGCGCTCCGTCTTTCCGGATGGAATCACCAAGCTCGACGTCGCCGGATACTACAAGCAGGTCATGCCGCAGCTGCTCGCCGGCATCGAGGGCCGGCCGTTGTCCGTGATCCGCTGCCCGACCGGACTCTCGGGCGAATGCTTCTTCCAGAAGCACCTGACGCCCGGCCTCAAGCACGTCAGCACCGTTCCGATCAAGGAAGAGAGCGGCAGCACCGGCGACTACGTGTATGTCGAGGATGCCGAAGGCGTGTTCGAATTGGTGCAGTTCAACGCGCTGGAGTTCCACCCCTGGGGTGCGACCGCGGCCGATCCGGAGCATGCCCAGTACCTCGTGTTCGACCTGGACCCGGCGCCCGAACTTCCCTGGGCGCGCGTGGCTGCGGCAGCGATCGACGTGCGCGACCTTCTCGCCAAGGCCGGATTGAAGTCGTTCGTGCGTACGACTGGCGGCAAGGGCCTGCACGTTGTCGTGCCGCTGCGTCCGGCGGTGAAATGGAGCAAGGCCAAGCAGTTCGCGCACGCACTCGCGGAGAGTTTCGCCGCGGTCCGGCCCTTGGAATTCCTCGCCGTGGCCAGCAAGCAGCGGCGCGACGGCAGAATCTTCATCGACTATCTGCGCAACACGCGCGGTGCGACGAGCGTCGCTTCGTATTCGCTGCGCGCGCGGCCCGGAGCGCCGGTTGCCGTTCCCTTGCGCTGGGCCGAACTCAAGACGCTCAAGAGCAGCGACGCGTTCAACATCCGCAACGTTCCGGCGCGCCTCAAGCGCATGCGCGCCGATCCATGGGCCGGATACGAATCGCTGCGCCAGGACCTCGACGGTATCGCGGAGTTGCCCGGCAAGTAGCCTTTCCGGGGGGATCCCGTGAAAAATCCGTTGCAAAAAAGTCCCGCCCGGCTATCGCGATATACTCGCTGCCCTTACGAGAACGACAACTCGGTTCCGGAGTCGCCTGATGAATCGTACTGCTGCGCCGTCGCGCTCGCACGGGACGGATTTCGACGTCGGGGCATTCGTGCGCGCGGCTGCTCACGAGATCGCCGGCCAGATCAACGCGATCTCGATGAACGCCGAATTGCTCAAGTTGCTGCTCGAGCGCTCCGATGTTGCCCGTGCCGACGAGACCGTCAAGCGCATGCTCAGCGACTGCGGTCGTTACGGCCGGATGGTGCGCGCCCTGGAACGATTCGGCGTCTGCATGACGGTGCGCGAACGCGAGCCAGTCGCGGTTGCCGACATGATCGAAGCTGCAAGGGTCGCTTTCGTGCAGGAGCGCTCGGGCGAGAAACCGGCGCTGCAGGTCGATGCAGGCGACGCTTCCCTGGTCGTCGACCGGATCGGGATGCAGCGGGTCCTATCGGGCCTGTTCCACAACGCCGCCGAGGCAGGCGCCAGATCCATCGCCATCACGGCAAGTCGTGAAGCGGATGTCCTGAACGTTGCAATTGCCGACGATGGCGACGGCATCCCGGCCAGGATTCATGCGCGTGCCACCGAGCCGTTCTTCACGACTCGCCGCGAGTCGGGGCACAACGGTCTCGGCCTCACGCTCGCGGCGGAAATCGTGGCCGCGCATGGAGGCAGCCTGTCGATCGAGGAAAACGACGGTCGCGGCACGCGCGTCACGCTGCGATTGCCGCTTGCCTAGACCGACAAGCGGACGCGCGCGGCGCGGCAGCAGTGTCTAATTGCCAGAGCAGGTCGCGCGTACGCGCACGGGTAGAAAAAAGCCGTCATTCCCGCGGAAGCGGGAATCCATTTTTTCAGTTCTTCCAAAACTGCCGAACCCGCGCAGATCAAGATGGATTCCCGCTTCCGCGGGAATGACGTCAGTTATTTTTTGGCGGCATGCTTGTGCATCTGCCGCCACTGCTGCCTTCAGAGCAGTCTCCGACTGAGCGCCATACGCAAATCAGCGCTGCTCGATCGTCGCCTTGAGCAGGTCGGCATGCACGGGTTTTACCAGATGTGTGTCGAACCCCGCATCGCGTCCGCGCTCGCGATCGCTCTCCTGGCCATAGCCGGTCATTGCGATCAGGCGGGCACTGACCAGCGTACTTTCCAAGCGGATCTGCCGCGCCAGTTCGAAGCCGTCGATTTCCGGTAGTCCGATATCGAGCAGGATGACGTCGGGGCGGAAAGCCAGCGCGGCCGCAAGCACGTCGTTGCCGCTGTGCACGGTGTGCGACCGATGTCCCCACAGGTCCAGCAACGCCGACGTGCTGGCGACCAGGTCGCGATTGTCGTCAGCGACGAGCACACGCAGGGATTCCGAAGCTCCCTCGGCTGGCGCCGGTGCCGGCGGGTGGATGGTATCGACGTCCGCCGGCGCTTCGGCCAGCCGCAGGCGAACCACGAATTCGCTGCCCTTTCCGAGCCCGGCACTGACCGCCCGGACGTCGCCGCCGTGCAGTTCGGTAACCCTGCGCACCAGCGCAAGTCCGACGCCGAGTCCGCCGGCGGAACGTGCCAGCGTCTGGTCGGCCTGGGTGAATGGTTCGAACACGCGCGGCAGCAGGTCCGCCGCGATGCCCTGGCCGCTGTCGTGCACGCTTATCCTCACCGCCGATTTTTCCGGAGCGGCGGAGACGCTGATATAACCGCCGTCCGGTGTGTATTTTGCTGCATTGTGTAATATGTTCGCGAACGCCTGGATCAGGCGGGCGCTGTCGCCGTCGACGTACATCGGACGTGGATCGATCTTGAGATCGAGGCGGTGGTTGCGCGCGCTGATAAGCGGCTGCACCGTTTCGATCGCGGCGCGCAGGATCGGCTTGAGGTCGACGACCGCTTTCTCCACCAGGATCTTGTTCTGCGAGATGCGGGCCGCATCGAGCAGGTCGTCGACCATGCGCACGAGCTGGTCGATCTGCCGGCGCATCGTCGGCAGCACCGCATCGACGGTCGACCGCTGTCCCTGCTTGTCGGCCTCGATCAGATACAGCGCGTTGCGCAGCGGCGCCAGGGGATTGCGCAGTTCGTGCGCCAGCATGGCCAGGAATTCGTCCTTGCGCCGGTCCGCGAGGAGCAACTGGTCGGCCTGCTGGCGCAACTGCTGCTCGAGCAGCTTGCGCTCGGTGACGTCCAGCGCGAAGCCGACATATTCGTCGGCGCTGGCGAACACGCGCGCATAGCCGACCACGACCGAGACCCGTTCACCGTTGCGACGGACGAATTCCTTTTCGTAAGGCGCGCAGAAACCGGCCGTCGTTACCTGGGCAATCGCCGCCTGGTCGACCGGGCGATATTCCGCCGGTGTCTGGGCAACCAGATTGATCCTGCCTTCGGCCAGGTCTTCGTCGCTGAAATCCAGCATTTTCAGCAACGCGCCATTGGCCTGCGCGACGTTGCCGTCGCGATCGAAACTGAGCATCAGTCCGATCACGCCGGCCTCGACGAGAACGCGCAGGCGCGATTGCGTGACCTGTAACGCACGGTCGAGGCGCTGCTGCTCTGTCGTGTCGACCCAGCTGTGGACTGCGCCGATGATCTCGCCTTCGGTGTTGCGGACCGGAGCGACATTGACGACGACCGTGAGCGGCGGGCGCCCGGGACGCGCGACGACCCAAGCCTCGTCGCGCACAATGGCGCCTTCGTTCATCGCCCGGAACAGCGGCAGCATCGATGGTGCGGGAACCGTGCCATCCGGCAACAGCTTGCGGTAGAGCGTACGCGAGGGCTGGTTTTCACCCGGGCCGAGCCACTCACGCATCTGGCTGCTCATGGCGATCATCGAATAGTCAGGGCCCGGGCCGGTCATCGAGATGCCGATCGGTGCGTTTTCGAGAATCGTCTTCAGCGTTTGTTCGCTGGCGAGCGCGGTGTGCGCGCGCTGGGAAATCTCCTCTGCCGCCTCGGCCAGTGCACGTTCCGCCTCGCGCCGCTTGGAGAAGTCCCGGAACACGATCACGGTTCCCTGGACGGTACCGCCGGCCTCAAGGATCGGTGCCGCGCTGTCTTCGATCGCGAACTCGCGGCCATCGCGCGCGCGCAGCAGCGTGTGATTGGCGAAACCGCTGATCTTGCCTTCGGCAATCGCGCGACCAACCGGGTCCTCGGCCGGACGGCGCGTGGTCTCGTCGATCGCATCGAACACCTCGAGCAGTGGCCTGCCCAATGCATCCTGTTGCACCCATCCGGTGAGCATCTCCGCAACCGGATTGAGCATGACGATGCGCGTCTGCGGATCGGTGACGATGACGCCGTCGCCGATGCTTCGCAACGTCGTGCTGAGCCATTCGCGCTGCAGCTGGAGTTCGCGCGCGGCGCGACTGCGCGCGAGCAGATCGCGGCGCAGCAGCACAGCGGCCAGGGCAATCAGCCCCAGGCCGAGGGCCATGCCGAAGAAGCGCGAGTAGACGGTTGTGGAATACATTTCGATCTCGAGTGCGTCGCGCTCCGCCTGGCGTTTGCGCTCGCCCTCACGCATGCTGTCGACGAGCTCCCGGATCGCACGCATGGTCAACATGCCCGAGTCGGTCGCTACCAGCGACATGGACGCGGCCGAGTCGCCGGCGTCGACGAGGGCTATCGACTGGCGTAGCTCATCGAGCTTGTCAGCGACGAGTTGCTTCAACTTGGCGAGCCTCTGCAACTGCTCCGGCTCGTCCGCCAGCAGGGGCTTGAGCGCCAGGATCTTGGTGTCGATCGACGCTGCGGCCGCCTTGTAGGGCTCCAGATAGGCCGGCTTGTGCGTCAGCAGATAGCCCCGCTGTCCGGTTTCCGCCTCGGTGAGCTCGGACAACACGTCGTCGATCGCGTAGATCGTGTCGCGCGAACGCGCGCTGGCCGCGCCGCCTTCAACCAGCTCGCGGGTGTTGTAGTTCGAAAGCAGCGCGTTGCCGATAAGCACCAAAGCCGTCAACGCAAGCGCAATGACCCACAGCCCCCGTTTCGAATTGCTCACCGAGCACGTACTCCAGAACAAACGACAGCAGCGTCAAACAGGCTGAATCTTACCGTGCCCCGCGAACCCGTGGGCGCAGAGGCGGCGAAGCGTCCCATCGGCCGCCGAAGACATATGTGTTGCTGACCCAAAGGTCGGCCACGATCACGACACGCGTCTCCCGTCACGGGGAGAGGCCGATCGGACGCAACGGTTCTGGTTGAGCCGGGTAGTGATGCAAGGCTGCCCCATGTGAGGTTGCAGGATCGATGAAGTTGCAGGATCGATAGCGTCACGGGCCGGGAAGAGGCTTCCGCCCGGGGAGTCGTTCCCCGGAATCCATGTTGCACGGAAAGCCGTCGTTCCGGCCGTGTTTCGAAAATCTGCGACGATACGCCGGTCACAGCTCGTGTCCTCGCGTGGAAAACACCGCAAGGTATATGCCAATGAACGGTAACGGGCCGTCCGACAATTTGCGCGGTCCGCGCGCCCGGTTGCATGCAACCTGGAAAGAAATCCCTATCCAGCATTGCAAAATGCAGGAAGTGGCCGGCCGATGAGGTGCCTTCACTGTGCGTAACGGGCACACACCTGCGGTCGTGCGCTGCGCAGCTTGCGCGAGCAGGATGGTTCCGGCGAAATGCGCTGACGCCAGTCCCGGCTGGCCGTCTCGGCACAAAATGCGATTGGCGCGTGGCGCGCGGACTCAATCTGCCGGGTCGGTCGCGAGATCGCCGATTTCGGCGTCACCGATGAGTCCGAGTTCGCGATAGCGGACCAGCCGGTTGTAGATCGTCTTGGTCGTAATGCCGAGCGCGCGCGCCGTGCGGCGCTTGTTGTTGCGATGAAAGGCGAGCGTCTTGAGCAGCATCTCGCGCTCGACATCGTCGAAGGTCATGCCGACGCGGAAACTGATCGACGTGTCATTTTCCGCGACCGGGCCAGGCGTCGCTTCGGATTTCGCCTCGATCGTGTCACCGCTGGCAAGAATGTACATACGCTGCACGGCATAGTGCAGTTCGCGCACGTTTCCCGGCCACTGTCGCGACGCCAGGTGCCGCAGTGCCTCGGGCGACAAGATCCGCCGCGTTTCGTAGCGCTCGTTCAGCCGGTCGAGGAAGTGCTGGGCCAGTTGCGGAATATCGCCACGCCGGTCGGCCAGGGCGGGCACCGCCAGCGGAAACTCGAGCAGGCGATAGTACAAGTCCGCGCGCAGCGCGCCGGAAGTCACGCACAGCTGCGGATCCTGATTCGTCGCCGCCACGACGCGCACATCGAGTGGAATGTCGCGCGTCCCGCCGATGCGGCTGAATGAATGGCCTTCCAGCACGCGCAGCAGGTACACCTGCAGCGCCAGAGGCATCTCGCTGATTTCGTCCAGGAACAAGGTGCCGCCTTCGGCCTGCTCGAAGTAGCCGGCATGCGAGTCCACGGCGCCGTTGAACGCACCTCGCTCGTGTCCGAACAACTGGCTGCCGAGCAGTTCCGGGGCGATCGCGCCGCAGTTCACCGCAACGAATCGTCCCTTGCGTCCGCTCAGATCGTGCACGGCGCGCGCGACCAGTTCCTTGCCGCTGCCGCTCTCGCCGTGCACGAGGACACTCACATCGAGCGGTGCGACGCGGCGAACGCGCGCGAACAGCTCCTGCATCGGCTCAGACTGTCCGATCATGTCGCCGAGGTTTTCTGTATTGGCCGGCTGGCGCAGCTGCGCGCGCAGGTGGGCACGCGCGAAAAGGCCGCGCAGCACGCCTGGCGCGAGCGGTTTCACCAGGTATTCCACGACCGGCGCGCTGACGGCACGCACCGCAGATTCGACGCTCGGATGACCCGTGACGACGACAATCTGGCCATGCGCAGCCAAGTCGATGTCGTCGAGCAGGTCCAGCCCGTCGCCGTCAGGAAGCTTCAGGTCGATCAGGATCAGGTCGAAATGTCCGTCGCGCGTCAATCCGCGCGCTTGCTGCAAGGTTGTCGCCGGTACCGCCACGCAATTGGACAACCGCGCCAGTTCGGCCGCAGCGAGTTGAAACTCCGGGTTGTCGTCCACGACAAGGACGTTTCCGCAGAACTCCTTCTTGTCCATGCTTCGCGCTAAACGCTCTGACATTGAAGTATCGGAGTATTGCGAGGGGACACCGAACTCAATGTGAATTATTGGAGCCAGGTTGGTTGCCGGTGCGTGAAAAAATTTCCCACTGTGCCTGTCGCTGCCGCGAACGGAACTGGCGATGTCCGGGTGGCACGCTGATTGCTCTTTTGCTTGCGCTGTGCAAATTCCATGTTTGCTCGCCGGTCGCCACACGGCACTTCGAGTCGTGCCGATGTGACGTGCCGTCCCGAGCTCCCACCAGTGAGAGGTGTACTTCATGACCATTCAACCAATCACCCTGTCGCGCGCGACAGGCGCCCGCGGCTTCGCCGCTATGGACCAGAAGAAACAACGAGAGATCGCCCGTCGCGGTGGCCTCGCGGCGCAGGCCCTTGGCACAGCGCATCGGTTCTCGCCAGAAGAAGCGCGGCAAGCAGGGCGCAAGGGCGGCGAAGCCGTGAGCGGCAACCGACAGCACATGGCCAGCATCGGCCGCCGCGGCGGCGTAGCCCGGCATGCGTTACGCAAGGAGCAAAGCCTGAGGAGCACAGAGAATCAGCCGGTTCCATCCGCCCAGCCTGTTGATGCGGCCCAGGCGGTGGCGTCGAACGACGACCCCGCGCAGCCCTGAATCAATCCCGCTGCAGCTCGGGCAGGACGCGGCCATCGGTCATCGATGGCCGCAGATTCCAGTGCCCCCGGCGCAGGCGAGCACTGCAATTTGCGTGGTCCGTGAAGGCCCGGATTGCAAAATGAGCGGTTGAGCTCGGAAGCGCCGACGACTCTGAGCAGTGTACTTTTTTCGCCATCCCGCTCCCGCGGGGTTCGGCAGTCAGCATGAGTACGGCACCGCCGACCAGAGCCGGCGGTATTCACTTGCCGATCTAAGGGACCTCTCAGCCTCGGCCAAGCGCGTTTTGCGAGCGCCGGATCAAGGACAGCTTTTGCGCGTAGAACCCGAATCCACCCGGGCCACGCCGCTTCGACTGGTACATGGCCGCGTCGGCGCGGTCGATCAGCGTCTGCGCGTCCTCGGCGTCCTCGGGATAGATCGTGATGCCGACGCTGGCCGAGAGGTGCAGGCGATGCACCCCGGCGCGCGCCGGCGCGGCAAGCGCATCCAGCAGTTTTTGCGCTATTGAGGCCGCGTCGGCAGCCTGCGATATGTCGGGAAGCAGCACGAGGAATTCCTCGCCGCCATGGCGGCTGACGGTGTCCGAATCGCGCACGGCGGATTGCAGGCGCCGGGAGGCGAGTTTCAAGGCTTCGTCGCCGGCCGCGTGGCCGAACGTGTCGTTGATGTGCTTGAAATTGTCGAGGTCGATGAACAGCACGGCGATTCGCGTTTCCCGCCGCCGTGCCGTCGCGATCGCACTCTCGAGCCGATCGAGCATCAGCACGCGGTTCGGCAGGTTGGTCAGCGGGTCACGCTGGCCCGAGCGGGCGAGTTCGCCGAGTTCGCTGACAGCGGTTTCGGCAACGCTCTCCGCGTGCAGGGCGGCGAGCGCGAGTTGTTCGTTGGCCTCGGCCAGGGCGGACTGCGCCTTCGCGTCGTTCATGGTCTCGCGGATCTCCACGAGGTTCTGACGAAGGCGTACCAGCCGCGTCAGCAGCCCGTCGGTTTCCTCGCTGAGTTGCGCCAGCTTGCGCGCGCTGCTGCCGCTGCGCTCGCCTGCGATTTGCGCGGAGATCGTTCGCGCGTCGGCCGCCTGCGGAAGAGTTGGCGGTCCAATGCGCTTCAGTGGCCCATGATCCTTCATACGCTGATCTTTTATGCGTGTTTGCCGTTCGCCGTTCCGCGGTCGAGGCGGGCTTGTTCCAGTGCGCTGCATTCGGTCGAGTCCACGGTCATTCGTGCTATATCAGGCGCAAGTAATGTGCCAGCACGAATACCCCAGCAGTGCAGCCGCAGAAGCTGACAGCCGTGCCCGAACGCACGATGCGGCTGTATCGCGGTTGCATCTTGCAACAAGAGTCTAGCGCTCGATCGATGACAGTGCGGTCGTCGATTTCGGCCGGGATGTTCACGCCGCATTAACACCTGCCGCCTCGCCAAAACCACGCCGTCGCTGCCGGAAATAAAGCGCAACAGCGAACTAGTCAGCAAGGGCCGGCGTCCGTGATTTCGCCATCACGCGGATACCTCCGGCGATGCTGTCGCGCGCCGTCTCTTGCGGCGCATGGTGCGCTGCGCATCGCGCACCCAGGCAATCGTGAACCCGCGAACGTGGGCGACGAGTTCATGCGGAAGGTGTCGGCAGCCGCGCCGCAGGAACTCGGCGATGATTGCGTTGGCGATTTCCACATCGTCGTCCGGGGCGGCAAGGATTTGCCCGATCCTGTCGGCCGGAATCATGCTGCGCGCCCTGCGCTCGTGCGCCAGACGCAGCCACGAGTCGCCGGTCGCATCGAGCCGGCATTGCCAGGCCAGTCCATGGTGGATGAAGCCGAAGCGGGATACGCCGCAATCGGCGTGTTGGTAGGTCGCCGCTTTTTGAACGGCCACGACAGTCTTGCGTGCTGAAAGCATCTCGGATCTCACTGCGGCTCTTGTTACGTACTCTTGCGATGGCGCGGTCAGCGGGCGACTCAGTCCCCGGTGCGCCGGCCGGGAGACTCTGGCAGCTCCGAGCGAGGGAACTCTGGCATCTCCGGAGGCGGGTTCGGCGGCGATTGCGGCGGCACCGAGTCGGGATGCTCTTCCGGCGAATCGAACGGCGATTCGTCCGGTGTCTCCTGCGGCGTCTCGACCGGCTGGTTGCCGGGCAACTCCGGGCCGGGACCTTTCGGCACGTGCGCGACGAAACGGCGCCGGCGCAACGCTGGATGTCCGCCGCGGCGTGGACGTGGCGGCGCGAATTCCGCGCCGACCACCGGCATGCTTGAACGAATTGGCTTCATGGTCTCTCGGGCGGCGGTGGATTGTTGATCGTGCATGCTCTCAATTCGGGCCACGTCAGCTTGCCGTCATGGTCGGCATCGCAATTGGCATAGTTCTTCGAGATGAATGGGTCCGCTGAAACATCGTCATTGCTCAGGTAGCCTTTCTGTCCGCGATCCAGACTGTCGAAATACTGCTTTTGACCATGGCGCACATTGTGGCCGCCGTCGTCCGTGCGTTCCTGCGTGTTTGCGTTGTCGAGCACTTGCGTCTGTGTGGGCGCTTGCGCTGGAACGGCCGCAGACGCACTCAACGCGAACACCAATAACGCAAATCGAACAGGTCGTTCCTGCATGAGACTTCCTCCTTGCGATCAAAGTTCGGCGCAAAGGCTACGCAGGCAGCGTGCCAATTGGCGCGGCGCTGATTTCCGGGCCGAGGAGCGGTAGTCGCCCCTAGTGATCATGCGCGCATCGCCGCCGTGGTCGGCGGCGGCGATGCACGAAACAAGGTCAAGCCCGTTTGCGGCCGGACGCTTTTCTTGCCGAACCTCGCTTCGTGGCGGCGCGCTTCGAGGAGGCGCGTTTCGTGGCGGCGCGCTTGCGGCCGGAACCGGATTTCTTGCCGCCTCCGGTTTGCTTGTTGACCGTCGCCCATGCCCGGCGTTCGGCTTCCTTCTTCGACGTGCCTTTGCGCTCGTAACCCTCCTCGATGTGTTCGGCCTGTCGCTTCTGCCTGGTGCTGTATGCACCCTTGTCTCCGCGCGGCATTGGAAGTCTCCTTTGCTTCTGATGCGATCAGGAGTGCTTCATCTGCTGCTTGAGCGCACTCATCTGGCTGTGGTCGCGCATGACTTCGGGCATGTACTTCGTCGCCAGTTCGCGCACGGCGGAATCATCCGACTCGGCAGCGGCATCGCGGAACGCATCGACGATGCGGTCTTCGAAGTCTTCGAGCTGCGCGATATATTCGCGGTCCGGCGTACTGCTCAGCTTGGCGCGAAACTCGCCAAAGGCCTTCTTCAGCGTGCCGCCGGCGGTGCCGCCTTCGGGCGCATTTTTTCCGCTCGCCGTAATCTGCGTCTTCAGGTCCGAGGCGATCGCGCCCTTGGTACGCGCCATGCGCGTGAACAGCTGCTGCAGTTCCGGCTGGTCGACCTTGGTCGAGGCCTCTTCGTAGAATTTCCTGCTGTCGTTGAGGACTTCCACGAGTTCCTTCAAAGTATTTGTATCGTGTTTCATGCTTGCCTCCATTTTGAACGATGGTGTCAGTGCCCCGCGCGCAGCGGGGCCGCCCCGACGCTGTGGTTTGCCCCTCAGGGGTGCGAACCTTAGACGTTTCAAAGAACGAACCCATGCGGCGGGAAGTTTCTTGCGCGTCCGCGCATTCCCAGGATTGCAGCCGCGATAGCCGGCAGGTTGGAGCGCATTGCCGACACGGTGAGCGCTGCACGGCGCACGCGTCGCGTGCGCAACCGGATCGGCTCGTTGCGCCGCCTCAAGTGCGCGCGCACTGCTGCCGGATCCGAACCCACGCTCTCGACGGCACGGCACATTTCCAATGGCGTGGCGCCGAGCAGCCGGCACCAGTAGCGCAAGCTGGCTTGCTCCTTGAGGTCGATCGTGCTCATCAGCGGTATCGCCATCACAACTCTCGCCACGCCGAACTGACCGTCACCCGGCAGATCGCGATTGCGGCTCATGGGAGTTCCTCGAAGTCAATGTCGCATGAGTGTCGCAACGACCGTGCCATGGCGTTCCGGCGGGAATTGGGCTGTTTTTGCTCGTCTGCCGGGCGTTCGCGCAGTGCAAGTTGCGAGCGGCGATCTCCGCACGTTGCAAATTGCGCCGGCACCAACGGCGAAAGATGCGGCGCTCCTCACCCGTTCGAAAATTTAGCCCACGGCGGCAAATCGGCACTGCTTGTCTGGCGGACACAGCCATGATCGCGAACCTTGCCGCCGGCTGAACGGCGATTCGACCCAGCGTGGCGATTCCTTGCGGACAGCCCGGGAATCCATTAATAGAAAGATGTTTAGCCACCTTCGGTGGCACGGGGGTTGGACAGGAACTGCGCACGCTGCATTTCCCTCCTGGCCGGCGAGCCGGGAGCAACCGTTACCGCAATGAAGAAGGGCGCGCGATCAGGCGCTCCGAAAACCGCAAGTCGCGAGGGATTACGATGTCTCAAACTGCTCCCCGACGTCGCCGCGCCGCTGTCAGCGCGCCGCCCTCACCACCCGCGCCTGCGCCAACACTCAGTCCGATGGAACAATTGCTCGCCGCGATGGCAGCTGTCGGCGACGGCGACTTTTCCGTGCAGTTGCCGCGCCATTGGGAGGGCGTCGACGGCAAACTCGCGGAAAGCTTCAATTTGATCGTCAATCAGAATCGCCGCCTGGCCCGCGACCTCGCGCTTGCAGGTGAAAAAGTCGGACGGCAGGGACTCACGCGCCATCGCCTGGTCCCGGCAAACCGGCAAGGTGCGTGGGCCGAGATGGAGCAGTCGATCAATGGTCTGATCGATGATCTCGTGCGCCCGGTCGAAACGATGACCGAAGCAATGGCCGGCGTCGCCAAGGGCGATCTGACGCGCACCGTGCCGCTCGAAGCCGATGGCCGGCCGCTGCTCGGCGAGTTCCAGCGCTCGGCGAACATCGTCAATCGCATGATCGAGCAGATGAAGGAGTTCAGCTCGGAAGTCACGCGCGTCGCGATCGAGGTCGGCACCGCGGGACTGCTCGGCGGACAGGCAAAAGCCAAGGGCGTGTCCGGCGTATGGAAGGACCTCACCGATTCGGTCAACCAGATGGCGAACAACCTGACCGCGCAGGTGCGCAACATCGCCGAGGTGACGATCGCGGTCGCGAACGGCGATTTGTCGCGCAAGATCACGGTCGACGTGCGCGGCGAAATCCTGCAATTGAAAGAGGCCATCAACACGATGGTCGACCAGTTGCGCGGCTTCGCCTCGGAAGTCACGCGCGTGGCGCGCGAAGTCGGCACCGAAGGCAAACTCGGCGGCCAGGCGATCGTGCCCGGCGTCGCCGGAACGTGGAAGGATCTGACCGACTCGGTCAACTCGCTCGCGTCGAACCTGACTTCGCAGGTGCGCAACATCGCCGAGGTGACGACCGCGGTCGCGAAGGGCGACCTGTCGCGCAAGATCA
>Ga0207683_10003720_pt1 | contig 13232 bp, 15 predicted proteins | sample KBSM73metaG_FD_184333 | JGI IMG/M metagenome (GOLD analysis project Ga0207683, IMG submission 184333) | Miscanthus rhizosphere microbial communities from Kellogg Biological Station, Michigan, USA - KBS M7-3 metaG (SPAdes) (version 2) | ecosystem: Host-associated > Plants > Roots > Rhizosphere >...
GCGAAGGTGGCGATCGCCTGGTCGACGGAGCGCTGGACGCGCTTATCCAGCCTCACGTATTCCGTCAGGAAGTCTTTCGAGATCGCCAGCCGTGCCACCAGGGCATGGTACGGGTCGGCACGGACCTTAGGTTGCGGTTCGCGGGGGGCGTATTGCTCTTATGCGTCGCGGGTCATCATCCGCCACGCGCCGATGACGGACCAGCCGACGATCCAGCCGACGATGACCGAGATCATCGCCCAGGTCGGCATCGGTGGTATGCCGAGGGCTCCCCGGCCGCCGAACAGCACCCGGCCAGGGCCGCCAGGGCCGCCGCCGGTGCCCGGTGCTAGTGCGGCCGGGCGGAGCTGGTCCATCGCCAGGCCGACGACGAGTCGCTGACCGTCCAGGAAGTACGGGATCACGTGGTTGGCCAGGATCGGGGTGACGATGATCTCGAGCCCGATCAGCGTGATGGTCGTCAGCGTTCGCTGCCCGGTCAGCGAGCCGAGACCGAGCCCGACCATGAACCCGATCCCGACCTCGAGCGCGAGCCAGAGTCCGATCTTGGCCATTTCATTGGCCGCCGGATTCGAGCCGCCGACCTCATTGGATACGTAGTCGCCGTAGAGGGTGGCGATGTTCTGGTCGATCGCCGAGCGGATCTGCGCCGCGCCGGGCGCCGGGCCTGGGCCCAGGGGAACGACGTTGACGGCCTGCCGCGGATGCTGCAGGAGCCAGCTCTGCAGCTCGGCCTGGTCGAAATGCTCAGGGACCGAGACGCCGCCTACGCTCACCGACGTGGGTTGCGGGACGCCTGCATAGCTGGTGACCAGGCAGAGGGCGGTGAAGGCCACCGCCACGAGCGGGAGGATGATCGCCAGGCCGGCCGGGATGCGGGCCAGATAGAGGGCCAGACGCGACCGGCCGGTGATCACGAGGTGGCGGAACATGCCCTCGCTCAGATCTGTCGTCCCGGCGGACGCGCCGAGCGCGGCGGCGCTGAGGAACCCGAACTCGGCCATCAGGTTGGCCAGGGCCTGGAAGATGCCGGGGCTGCCGGCCGGCCCGTAGCTGGCGGGATCGACCGCGTGGAAGATCAAGCGGAGGCCAAGGATGAGGACCGTCGGCCCGACGGTCAGCAGCGCGACGACGATGATGAGGCCGCGGCGCTTGCGGAGTTCCAGGTTCTTCGTGGCGATGAGCGGCCAGCTGGGCGCCCAGGTAACGGTCATGACGGCTCTCCCAGCCGGCTCGTCACGGACAAGAACCAGTCCTCCAGCGACGTCCGGATCTCCTGAAGGCCGTAGACCGCGATCCCCGCCCCGACGAGCCGCCGGTTGATGTCGGCGACGAGCTCCCGCGACGCTCCGGCGGGCAAGGTGATGGTCAGCCCGGATTCGGTGAGGGTCGCGCCCGCTGCGACCCCGGCTTCGTCGATGAGCTTCGCCGCCTGGGCCGGCTCGGCGCAGTCCACCTGGACCACGGTGCCCGCACCACGGGTCAGCTCGTCAATCGGGCCCTGACGGATCACCCGCCCGTGGTCGACGATCGCCACCGCATCGCAGGTGCGTTCCACCTCGTCCAGCAGGTGCGACGACAGCATGACCGTTCGCCCCTCCTCGACCAGGCTCTGGATCATCTCCCGCATCTCGTGCATCCCGGCCGGGTCGAGCCCGTTCATCGGCTCGTCCAGGATCAGGAGCTCCGGGTCACCGAGCAGGCACGCGGCCACCCCCAGGCGCTGGCGCATGCCCATCGAGTAACTCGCCACTTTGTCACCGGCTCGGCCGGCCAGGCCGACCCGGGCCAGCGACGGCACGATCCGGCTGTCCGCGTCGCCGCCCCTGGCCGCGGCCAGCAGGCGGAGGTTCTCCTGCCCGGTCAGGTGCGGGTGGAAGCGAGGCTCGTCGACGATCGCGCCGACCCGGGCGAGGGCCCGCCTGCGCTGCGCCGGGACCGGGCGGCCGAGCAGGGACATCGTGCCGCTGGCGGCCCGGGTGAGGCCGAGCAAGGTGCGGATCAGCGTGGTCTTGCCCGCACCGTTCGGCCCCAGGTAGCCGAAGGCGGAGCCGCGCGGGACGAGCAGCTCGACCTCGTCGACGGCGACGTTGGTCCCGAACCGTTTCGTGAGGCCGTGGGTCTCGACCGCCGGGGTGGTCTGCAGCTGGATGGCGTTCACGGTGGGAATCGTGCTCCCATCGGCGACTCGCTGTCATCGTGCGCGAGGATCATCTATTGCGTCATCCCCGAGGCTGACGCGGGGTCGTTCAGGCCGTGGTGACGAGCCCGGATTCGTAGGCGAGGACGACGAGCTTAGTGCGGTCGCGGGCACCGAGCTTGGTCAGGATCCTGCTCACGTGCGTCTTGACCGTCGGGAGGCTCACGTGCAGCGTCTCAGCGAGCTCGGCGTTGGAAAGCCCCCGGGCGACCAGCGACAGCACCTCGCGCTCGCGCTCGGTGAGGTCGTCCAGACCCCGGGGCGTTCGCCTCGGTACCCTGGCCCCTTCGGCGAAGTGGGCGATGAGCCGGCGGGTCACGCTCGGGGCCAGGAGGGCCTCGCCGGCGGCGACGGTGCGGATCGCGCTCAGCAGCTCCTCGAGCGGGCGGCTCTTCAGCGCGAATCCGCTCGCCCCCGCCCGCAGCGCCTCAAAGACGTACTCGTCCAGGTCGAACGTCGTCAGGATCAGCACCCGGGGCGCGGTCGCGGCCCGGTCGGCGGTGATCTGCCGGGTGGCCTCGATTCCGTCCATCACCGGCATCCGGACGTCCATGACCACGACGTCCGGGGCGAGGCTCGCCGCGAGCTCGACCGCCTGCCGGCCTTCGGCCGCCTCGCCGACGACTTCCAGGTCGTCCTCGGCGTCGATCAGCGACGAGAACGCGGTACGCAGCAGCGCCTGATCGTCGACAACGAGGACCCTGATCGTCACATCGCGCCCTCGATCGGGACCTCGGCGATCACCCGGAAACCGCGATCGGCGGTCGGCTCGGCGACGAGCCAGCCGCCGAACGCGCCGATCCGCTCGCGCATCCCGACGATCCCGTGGCCGGTCCCGTAGCCCGGCCCGTGAGCCGGGCTGTCGTTGCTTGCCGGGCGCCCGGCTGGCGCGCCGTCATCGGTGACGCCGAGGCGGACCTGATGGGCCGAGACGGCGAGGTCGACCGTTGCGCGGGCTCCCGGCGCGTGCTTGACGACGTTGGTGAGGGCCTCCTGGACGACGCGATAGACCGACAGCTCGAGCGCCGGGGAGAGCCGGCGATCGGTCCCGGACATGTGCAGGTCCACTGGTGTCCCGGCGGCCCGCACGGTCTCGACGAGCTCCTTGACGTCGACGAGCCCCGGGGCCGGGGCCAGGGCGGCCGTTCGGGTTTCTTCGTCGCGCAGCAGACCGAGGACGACCCGGAGCTCCTCCTGGGCCGTTCGGCCTATTGTCTCGATCGATTCGAGCGCGGTGCTCGCCTCCTCCGGCCGCCTGCCCATGAGACGCCGGCCGACGCCGGCCTGGACGGTGATCACCGCGAGGGTGTGGGCCACGACGTCGTGTAGCTCGCGAGCGATACGGACCCGCTCTTCGCGGACCTGCTGGCGGGCGAGCTCGGCCTCGGCGGCACGCTCGCGCTCCGCCTGCTCGGCGAGTCCGGCCTGATAGCGCCGCCGGGCCGCGACACTGTCGCCGATGAACCAGGCCGCCGCCAGCGGCAGGAGGGCTTCGATGGCCGCGGCGGCGGGAGATGCGATCGGGACGGTGAGCGTCGCGTATACGACCGCTCCGCCGAGGGCGGCCGCACTGACCGCGACGGCGGTGATCGACACCCGTCTGGGCAGCCGTGAGGCGGCAAAGTACGAGGCGAACCCCAGCACGATGCCGAACGGCAACGTGGCGATGCCTCTGGCCATGATCAGTGCGTTCGCGACGGTGGCGACCGCCAGCACCGTCAACGGCCAGCGCCGCAGCAGCGCGATCGGGCTGCAGGCCACGCCCACGAGGAGGAACTGCGGTCCGTGCTGGTGCGGGTTTGGCCCGGCCGTGACGGCCAGCGCTACCAGCGCTGTGCACACGGCGAACACGACACTGGCCAGCCACTGGCGCCGGCTGATCGCAGCGGGAAGAGTTGGGCGCAACGGGCCCCCGGCCGGATGATCCCTAGCCACGGTACTGACGCTAACCAGCGCATGGGCTAAGCACATCGGTCGCAAGGATGACGGTTCCCGCGTGCCGCTTGTCCAGCTTCGCGTATTCGTCAGACACACTTCGGCGATCGCCCGGCGGGCCACTGGTCTTGTCCTCTCCCCCGTGCCGACAATCCCCCAGCCGGCGTGTCCAGGAGGATGATGTTAGGGCGTTCGGCGATGGGGGCGACGATGAGCGGAGGATTGCGGTTAGAAGGGGCGGCCCGCCTGGCCGTCGTAGGTGACGTGGAGCACGCCCCTGCTAGCGCTCCTAGTCCCGCCCGGCAGCCACGCGGACTAGGATATAAGTCGAATCGACCCATTGGAAGAGGACAATTGTGTCTTCGGGCGCGACAGGTTCCGGCGCGACAGGTTCCGGCACGGCGGGGCGTCCGCTGACCGACTTCGAGCAGGTGCTGCTCGCCGTCATCGCCGGCGAGCCGCGTTCGGGGTACGGGCTGAAGAAGATGTTCACCTCCTCACCCGCGAGCGTGTACCAGCCCAGCCCGGGTGCGTTGTACCCGGCCCTCCGGCGGCTGGAGGAGCGTGGCCTGCTGCGCGCGGAGCAGCAGGTGTCCAGCGGGCGCCGCGCGCTGCGTCTGTATCAGGTGACCGACGCCGGCCTGGCGGTGTACCTGGAGTGGCTCCGGCGGCCGGTGGTCCCGGAGACGGTGACGGCGGACCTCGGGCAGCACCTGATGCGCTTCTCGCTGATGGAGAACTACCTGGAGCGCGCCGAGGTGATGGCATTCCTGGCGGACCTGGGCGATGCTCTGGACGGGTTCGTCGCGGGGGTGGAACAGTTCGCCGCCTCGCGGCAGGGGGCGCTGGGCCAGCACGCGCTGCTGGCGTTGGAGCACGGGATCGCTACTCATCGGGCCAGCCTGGAGTGGGTCCGGTCGGCGATGGCAGCGCTCGGCGAGACGTCTGACGCTGCGTTAGCGGCGCAGTCCGCGGGTCAGGTCGGCCGGGTCAATACTCACGGCGAAGGGACGGCCAACAGCGAAGGGCGCTGACGTTTTGGCCACCAGAGCGTAACCGTCATCCCGCAACTCGAAGACGGTCAGTTCCGGCTGGGGCGGGTCCGGGTTCAGGATCCAGTACGACGGGACGCTGAACCTCTCGTACGCAGCCTTCTTCCTGTTCAGGTCGATGAGAGCGGTGCTGGGCGACCGGATCTCAACGACAAGCAGAGGTGGCTCGGTGAACTTCGCGCCGCCGATTTGGTCCATGCGGACCACCACGAGATCGGGATCGAACTCGGTCTGCGGGCTGAGCATGACGGCGGGCTCGGGCACGACACAGAGGTCTTCGGGGCAGGCGTCGGCCAGTGTGCGGAGCAGGCGCATCGCCACGAACTGGTGAATCGTCGTCGGCCTCGGACTCACGACGAGCGCTCCGTCGAGCAGTTCATACCGACGGCCGTCATCGGGCATCCGGTCCAGCTCGGCGACGGTGAACGGGCGGCCGGCGGCGGGCCAGGCCTCGGCGATCGTCACGACACTCATGGTGCTCCCTTCTGTGCATGACGTCCACTTTGGCAGCGTGCTATGACATTCCCGGATCCGTCCATCCTGAGGGTGTCCGGGCAGCTTTACCGGATGGCAACCACCTGATCCAGGGTCCGGCGGCGTTATCGTCAGGAGGTGATCGCATCCGCCCTGGCCGTTGGCGGATAACAGGGATCACCGCGACGGTGGCAGGCGATGCGAGGGGCAGCAATGACGAAGACGGGCGCGGGCTCGCCGCAGTGGGTGGTGGTGGACGAGGGCTGGGGGCGTAAGGCGGCGGACTTCGCCACGCTCAGCGAGCCGAGTAATTGCCGGGAGTATGTCGCCGTGCACCATCGGCTGGGCGTCGATGCCGGGGACCGGCTGCTGGACGTGGCGTGCGGGTCCGGGCTGGCGATCGAGCTGGCCCGCCTCCGTGGCGCTTCCTGCTCGGGTATTGATGCCTCGGCCAGGCTGGTCGCGGTGGCCCGGGACCGGAACCCGGACTGCGACATCAGGATCGGCGATATGCACGCGCTGCCGTGGGATCCGGCGTCGTTCGACGTCGTCACCAGCTTCCGCGGGATCTGGGGCACCACACCCGAGGCAGTCGCCGAGATCTACCGGGTCCTGCGGCCCGGCGGGCGGGCCGGGTTGACGGTGTGGGGTCACCTGAAGGTGTCCGCCGGATTCTGGGCGCTGGCACCGTTCGGCCTAGCCGCGGCGGAGAAGGTGGGCAACCAGGCGGTGATGGTCTCGCTCGGCCGGCCTGGTGCGGGCGAGCAACTCCTTCAGTCCTGCGGATTCGCCGATATCGAGCGCATGGACGTCCCGTTCGCCTGGGAGTTCGCGGACCCGGAGCTGTACGCGCGCGCCCTGGCCAGTACCGGCCCGGCTTACGAGGCCATTCAGAACGTCGGCGAGGCCGAGTTCCATCGCGCCGCCGTCGAGCAGGCACGGGGGCAGCTGCGCGATGGCCTGCCTCTGCGTGCCGACATCAACGTCGTGGGCTACCTGGCACGCAAACCCGAAGGAGCCGAACGCGCATGACGGGCAGCTTTCTCCACGAACCCCCGGTGTCCCCCCGCGTGCAGGCGCTCTACGACGACGACCTCGCCGGCGACGGCTACATATGGTCCCTGTCCCGGCTGTGGGCGCACCAGCCAGAGACCCTCAAGCGGCTGTTTGAGCTGATGTCACAGGCCTTCACGCCGAGCGGCCTGACCTTCCGCCAGCGCGGGATCCTGGTGACCGCGGCCGCCTCGGCCCTCGGTGACTCGTACTGCTCGCTAGCGTGGGGCGGCAAGCTGGGCACAGCGTCGGACGCTGCCACCGCAGCGGGGGTCCTGAACGGCAGCGACGCCGGGCTGACCGATCAGGAGAAGGCCATGGCGGCGTGGGCCCGGAAGGTCGCCACGGCCCCGAACGCGACGACGCCAGCCGATATCCAGGCGCTCCGCGATGCCGGGCTCGATGACGGGCAGATCTTCGCCATCACCAGCTTCGTGGCTTTCCGCCTGGCGTTCTCTACGATCAATGACTCCCTCGGTGCCCAGCCTGACGCGCAACTCGCCCGGTCCGTACCCCAGGAGGTGCGCGAGGCCGTGACCTACGGCCGGCCGGTAGCTACCTGACGGGTCATCGGCCGAGTATCGCCAGGAACCGGGTCTGGGGGGTGGCGTCGGGCGGGGCAGGCAGTTCCGCGGCGAACGCACCGGCGGCCCGGAAGAGTTCTAGTTGCGGTTCGATGATCTGACGGCATGCTTCCATGAGGCCGGGGTCGAGCGCCGTGTCCTGCCCGGTAGCGGTGGCCAGGTCCCAGCCGTGGATGAACACGTCGATGAACCGGTGCCCGGCGTAGACCGATCCTGGGACTGGCCCGTAGGAGACGGCGCACGGTGCCTCGAGGGCGCCCGGGCGCAGGAAAGCGGCTGCGGCGGCCTTCGCCGAGGTGGCGTACGACCTAGCGGGGTCGGAGCCGAGGACGTCCCCGTCGAGGCGGCTGCCGACGCTCTCGATGGTTGTCCCGGCGGCGAGTTCGGCCGCCCACAGGTTCCCTGCGACGACATGGTTGAGCAGGGCGCGCGCGTCCCAGCCCGGGCAGGGCGTGGCGGCGTGCCAGCGACCGGCCGGGATGCCGGTCACGATGCGGCCGGTGACGTCCAGAGCCTGAGCGTGCAGTTCGGCGATACCGGTCATGATGTGACGCCAGTGTCGTGTGTCACCAGCAGTGACGCGATCCGTTCGGCGATCATGACGGTGGGTAGGTGGGTGTTGGCCGATGGGATATCCGGCATGACGGATGCGTCCGCGACCGTCAGGCCGCCAGTGCCGTGGACGCGGCCGGCTGCGTCCACGACGGCCCCGGCGGCGGGGTCGGAACCCATGGCACAGGTGCCGACCGGGTGGTGGTAGGTCCATGTGTTACGGCGGATCCACTCGCGGAGCCGGTCGCGGTCTCCGGCGGCGATGCCTGGTCCTGGGGCCAGTTCCTTCCCGCCGGACAGTTCTGCGATGGGGCCGGTCCCGGCCGGTTCCCGGATCTGGATCAGGCCGTTGGCGAGCCGGTCGAGGTCGCGGGGCTCGCGGAAGTATCCCAGGTCGATGCGCGGGGCGGCGGACGGGTCGGCCGACCGTAGTTGCACCGACCCGCGGGAGGCGGGCTTGAGCAGCGCCACGCCGATGAAGAACGTCCCGCGGTCACCGTCGCCGAACGGGCCGCCCACGATGTATTGCAGGTCCGGCGGGCCATCCCCGGCGGCGTCTGTGCTGTACGTAGTCGCGATCACCTGGAACAGCGGTGCCGGGCGAACGGGGCGGGGATATCCGAAGTCGAGGGACACGGCGGGGTGATCGGCCAGGCTGGCGCCGACGCCGGGCAGGTCCGCCACGACGGGAATGCCGAGTTCACGAAGGTGCCCGGCGGGGCCGATGCCCGACCGCAGCAGCAACGCCGGGGTGCCGTACGCGCCGGCGCACAAGACGACCCGGGGAGCCCGGATCTCGCCGCCCATGGCCAGCCGCACGCCGGCCACCTGGTCCCGCTCGACCAGCAGGCCGCTGACTTCGGTGCCGCAGCGCACCGTGAGGGCCGGCCGTGACCGGCCGGATGGCAGGTAGGCCAGCGCGGTGCTGATGCGCTCACCATGAAGCGTGTTGGTCGGGAGCGCGGCGACGCCGACGGCGCCGGGAGCGTTCGCGTCCGGCACCCACGTGCAGCCAGCTTGCTCAAGCGCCTTCAGGCCGGCCTGGGCCACGTCGGTGAACTCGTCATCGCGGTACCGCCGGATCGGGAGCGGGCCGGCATCGCCGTGCCATGCCGCCTCGCCGAAATCCGCGTCATTCTCCAGCCTGGTGAAGAACGGCAGCACTTCATCGAACGACCACCCGTCGTTACCGGCTTGCGCCCAGGCGTCGTAGTCCGCCGGATGGCCGCGCAAGGCGAACGTCGCATTGGTTGAGGAGCATCCGCCCAGCAGCTTGCCCCGTGGTAGCGGCCGGGCGACGCCCGCGGCGTCCGGCTCGGCGACGTACCCCCAGTCGTGGCCCGTGGTAGGCCGCCAGCCGTCCCGCACGTCGCCGGGCATCATCGCCCGGTGGTCGGGCCCGGCTTCGAGCAGCAGCACCCGGCGGTTTCCGTCCTCGCTCAGCCGGGCGGCGACCACGCAGCCCGCGGCCCCGCCGCCGACCACGACGACGTCATAGCCGGCTTCCAGCTTGTCCTGGCCGGCGCTCATGATGGCCTCCTTGCCTTCGGCGGCGACGCCGAACTGTCAGCCACCAGCCTCCGCGGGCCCCGTCTCCGGCTCCGTCAACGCAGCGTCAACGGTGCCGAACCAGGCCTGGGCCAGGGAGTCCAGGGTGGGTTCGGGCGGGGCGGGGAACTCGGTGAGGCATTCGGGCAGGTTGGCGTGCCGGTGCAGGAGGGTGTACGCGAGCAGTTCGCGCTGGTCGAAGCTGCGGCCGTAGGCGGCCAGGAGGCGGCCGAGCAGGCGCGGGTCGCCGCGCGGGAGGGACAGGCCGGCCGCGGCGAACTCGTAGGCCCGGTCCCCGGTCATCGCGGTCTCGAAGTCCAGCAGCCCGTTCAGCGTCCACGTGGCGGGGTCGACCAGCAGATGCTCGCGTGTCACCTCGGTGTGCAGCAGCACCGATTCCCGCCCGGGTACGGCCGGCACCGACGCCAGGAAACCCTCGATCTGACTGAGCCACGCCTCCGGGAGCTTGACCGCGCGCTGCCGCTGCGTTGCGGTCGCGCGCTTGCCGGCGAGGAAGCCGGCCCAGTCGGCCGGGCCCAGGATCCCGTGCAGCGGTCCCGAGTCCAGGGTGTGCAGCGCGGCGAGCAGTTCGCCGGCCTGGCTAGCCACCCGGTCCTGGTGCGGTCGCGAGATGGCGGGCCAGGCCGCGGCCAGCTCGGTGCCCGGGAGCTCCGACATGAGCACGTAACGCCAGCCGTTCTCGTACTCACCGCAGGCCAGGAGCCCGGGCGTGGCGACGGGCAGCCTGCCGTGGAGGTACTCCAGGACCCTGGCCTCGGTGACACCATCCGGCGCGGACACCGTGGGATAGAGCTTGAGCACGCGGCGGCCGCCGACCGCGTACACCGGACGGGAGCCGCCGGGGTAACGGCGCAGCCCGGCGCCCGCCAGGCCAAGGCGCGCCGCGAGATCTTCCGCTGCGGGCCGGACGATCTCCTCGTTCCAGACGACGGCCTGCCACTCCTCGTCCGTGCAAACCGCGGGCAGCATGCGCGGAAACTACCCCGCGCCGCATGCTGGCCGCACCCGAATTTCCCGCGCTCCGGTCGTACCCGCGCCGCCGTGCCGGTCAGGTCCGCCGGCGGCCGAGCCGCCAGAAGCAGAAGAACCCGGCGAGGGACACGGCGAGGGCCAGGAAGATCCCGGTCTCGATTCCTTGCAGGGGCCAGTAGCGACTGCCGGGCTGGTAGGTGACGGCCGCCTTAACGTGCCGCCGCTGCAGGCACTGCCACAGCGCTGGCGCGGACGGGCCCTCCTTGATCCCGGACGGGGCCTGCGAAAAGCAGGAGGCGGAGACGGCGCCGAGGTTGACGGGCTGCCCCGCCGCGTCGACGGCTCCGCTGGAGAGGATCCAGGCACCGGGGTGACCGGGGACGACGGTGGCGGCGAGCGTGCCGATGTCGACCGCCTGCACGGACGCGAACGTGGCGGTCGTGTGGCGGGGCGGGATGAGGTACGGGCGGATCCACAGCGGCGTGGCGATCTGAACGGCGGCGAAGATGGCCAGGGTGACGGCCATGGCGGGCAGCGCGCGCCGGATGAGGGCGCCGGCGGCGGCGCCGAGCGCGAAGGCGAACGCCGCGTAGCCGAGCGGGGTGATGCCGCGGGTGGCGAAGATCAGCGGGCTGAACCGGCCCCCGGTGAACACCGAGGTGCTGGCGCCAAGACTGATGGCCCGGCCGATGGGTTCGGCCCACCAGGCGTACATGAGGCTGAGCGCCTCGGTGACGGCCATGGCCGCCAGGCCGGTCAGCGCGAGCTTGACCGTCAGCCACCGGGTCCGGGTGATGCCCTGGGTCCAGACCAGCGCGAACGTCCGGGTCTCGAGCTCGCGGGCGATCAGCGGGGCGCCCCAGAAGATGCCGATGATCGCGGGCGCGACGATAATGACCACGAGGCCCAGTGCGTACACGGCCGGGTACAAGGTGGTGGCGGCCAGCCGGTTGAGGAAGGCGATGGCCGCGGAGTTGCAGCCGCCGCCGGCGAAGCCGCCGTGACAGCCGGTGATCCTGCTGCCGGCGAACCGGCTGGCCAGGCCCGGCCCGGTCGTCGCCAGCAGGATCGCGAACGCGCCCAGTGCCACGGCCGCGGTCACGGCCTGGGCGCGGAACTGGCGCCAGGTCAGCCAGGTCATTTCTGCACCTCCAGGTGACGGCGGCGGTGACCGGGTGCGGCGGCCTGGCTCATGTAGGCCAGCACCAGGTCCTCCAGGCCGACCTCGGAGATGGTCCAGGCCGGGTCAAGCACCGGGCCGCTGGCGCGCACCAGCAGCGTGGTCTGCACGTCGGTGTGGCTGGCCGAGATGACCGTCAGCTCGTCCGGCAGCGTGGCCGGGTCACGGCGGGGGCCGGCCAGCAGGTAGTGGGCCGCCAGCAGCTCGTCGACCGGCCCGGCGACGCGCACCCGCGAGCCGACCAGCACGATCAGGTAGTCGCAGACCCGTTCCAGGTCCGCGACCAGGTGCGAGGACAGCACCACCGACAGTTCCTGCTCGGCGGTGGCTTCCATCAGGTCGGCCAGGAACTCACGCCGGGCCAGCGGGTCCAGGCTGGCCACCGGCTCGTCCAGGATCAGCAGCTCGGGACGCTTGGCGACGGCGAGGGTCAGCGCGAGCTGGGCGCGCTGCCCGCCGGACAGCGTGCCGGCCTTCTGGTGCGGGTCCAGGTCCAGCCGCTCGACCCGGTCGCGGGCCAGTTCCGCATCCCAGCCCGGGTTGAGGCGGGCGCCGAGCCGCAGATGATCGGCCACGACAGCCCGGCGTAAACCGGCGCGTCCTGGGCCAGGTACCCGACCCTGGCCAGTTCGGCCGGGCCGGCCGCGGGCGGGCTCCCGAGCACCTCGATCGTGCCCGCGGTCGGCGCCAGCAGGCCGACGGCCAGGTTCAGCAGAGTCGACTTGCCGGCCCCGTTCGGGCCCACCAGGCCCACCACGTGCCCGCCCGGGATGCTCAGCGTGCAGTCGGCCAGCGCCCACAATCGCCGGTACCGCTTGCCAAGCCTGCTGGTTTCTAGGACGGCGCTCACGCTATGTCCTCCTCAGCTGCGGACCGAAACGTGCTGACGAACAGCGCCTCGATCGACTCGTCGTCCAGCCCGGCGCGGCGGGCCCGGCCCAGCCACCGCTGCAGCTCGTGGCGAAGCGGCCCGTGGGCCGCCAGCGGCCCGCCGTCCAGCGTCCCGGTCACGAACGTGCCGATCCCCGGGCGGGCCGCCGCCAGGCCCTCGTATTCCAGCTCCCGGTAGGCCTTCAGCACCGTATTCGGGTTGATCGCCAGCCCGGCGACCACGTCCTTGACCTTCGGCAGCTGGTCACCCTCGTGCAGCAGGCCCAGCCGCAGCGCCTGCCGCACCTGGTGGATCAGCTGCCGGTACGGCGCGACCCCGGAGCGGGCGTCCAGGTGGAACTCGATCACCACGGCCTCACTTTAACTAGGTACCTAGCACTATAGCTTTCCAGTTAGCTGGCATGTCAAGGAGATAAAGGCCAGCGACCAGCGCCAGCCGGACCGAAGCGCTGACCGCCGGGGCGCCCGGCCCGCACCGTCCTGACCACAGAAATTGTGTTACAGTGAAACTGTGAAGAACATTACGGTATCCGTCCCCGATGACGTCTACCGCAACGCCAGGGTCGCCGCCGCGCAGCGTGACACCTCGGTCAGCGCACTGGTCGTCGCCTTCCTCGAGCAGCTGTCCGGCCGGATGGACGAGTTCGCCAGGCTCGAGGCACTGCAGCGTGACGTCCAGGCCGGGATCGGCCAGTTCCGCGCCGCCGACCGGCTGAGCCGTGACGAGGCGCACGACCGTGCGGTTCGCTGACACCAACGTCCTGCTCTAC
>Ga0207683_10003723_pt1 | contig 13229 bp, 14 predicted proteins | sample KBSM73metaG_FD_184333 | JGI IMG/M metagenome (GOLD analysis project Ga0207683, IMG submission 184333) | Miscanthus rhizosphere microbial communities from Kellogg Biological Station, Michigan, USA - KBS M7-3 metaG (SPAdes) (version 2) | ecosystem: Host-associated > Plants > Roots > Rhizosphere >...
GCCCGCCGTCCGACGCCAGATCCGCCGGAAGCACCTTGATCGCCACCTCGCGACCGAGCTACCCGTCGCGCGCGCGGTAGACCTCGCCCATCCCGCCCGCGCCCAGGGGCGCGAGAATCTCGTAGACGCCGAGCCGCGTGCCGCGCGAGAGGCTCACGGTGCGGGGGTCTTACTGACGGTCGAGTGCGTCGACCCGAGCGCGCGCACCACTCGAAGCCGAAGCGTCACGGGGCCGATCTTGATCGTGTCCCCTTCGGTCAGGCGTGTCAGACCGGCGATGCGGCGGTCGCCGACGGACGTCCCGTTCTTACTCCCGAGATCCTCGATCGTCGCCCCGCCATCTCCGATCGTGATCCGGGCATGCCGTCTCGAGACGGACCAGTCGTCGATCCACACGACGCAGTCGGGATCCCGGCCGATCAAATTGTCGCCCGGCTCCAGCGAGATCTCGCGGCGGCCCCACAGGAGTCGGTAGCCCAACGCCGAGGAGGACCTGCCGGAGTCTCGAGCTCCGGGCGCCGTCTCCACGGCTGCGTGGAAGGCGTAGCCGAATCGAGGGACCGTTCGGATGACTCGAGACTTGCGCGTGTCGTCGCCGAGCGCGGCGCGCAGCTCGAGGACGAGGTTGGGAAGGCTCGCCTCGGACACGTGCGTGTCGGGCCAGAGGGCCTTCTGAATATCCGCTTTGGAGATGGCATTCGGGCGTGACGCGATGAGTAGTTCGAGGAGGGCGAAGGCCTTCGGGGAGACCGTGACCGCAACACCTCCCCGAAGCACCTCGCGGGTGTCCGAGTCGAAGACGCAATCTCCGAATCGCAGCCTCATCCGTCACCTGCCGGTGCCGACGCCGCGGGAAGGTTGATGCCGCGATCTTACTGCAGCGCTCTTGCCCTTCGGTTGCGGCCAGCTCCATCCTGCTTCCAGAGAGTGTCGAACTTCAGAGCGTCGAACTTCGCGTCGACCGGGGCGCTCGTCCTCGCCGCTCCTCGAGGCCGCGCGACCGACGCGCGCCTCGCGCGCGACGGTTGTCGATTCCTGAGCGAATGCTGATCGAAAAGGGATTTGACCGCTCGCGGGACGGGGCGTACACCGGATGGTGAGATGGCCGAGGCGAAGATCACGATGCGCGCGACCGATATCGGCGACGAGCGCGACCCGGTCCGGGTAAGACCGGATCACGAACCCGGCGCTCCCGGTGAAGGCCCGATCCTACGCGACGAGCCCGCGGCCTTCGACCGCCGGCCCGGTTCCCGGTTCGATGGCATCCCTCTGACCTTGACTCGCTAGAGCGAGTCTGTTTCGCCGCCGCGCCGCGTTCGGTGCGGCGGAGTCGGAAACGCGACGGGCTCACCCGCAGGCAGGGAGTCCGCCCGAGAGAGGAGGTAGTCGGGAGAAGTCCGCCCCGGCCTGGCGAAAGGTCACTCAATAAAAGGAGGGTCGACCATGACGAGCCTCAAGAGAGCCCTGGCATCGATCGCGATCGCGTTCGTTCTCGCAGCGGCATCCGCGCTGGCGTCGGACGCCGTCGTCTATTGGAACGGAATCACCTCGCAGGCGGTGCTCGCCGCACCTCCCCCGACCCGGCCGGGCCCCTCGTCCGTCGTCGACTGGGCGATGGTCAGCGCCGCCATGCACGACGCGGTGCAGGCCATCGAGGGAAAGTACGAGCCGTACGCCACCTCGATCCCGGGCGCGTCCGGCTCCTCGTCCGCGGCCGCCGCCAAGGCGGCGCACGACGTGCTGGTCCATCAGTTCCCCGACCAGCTCGCGTTTCTCGACTCGACGTATCACGCCTACCTCGCCGCCAACGTCATTTCGGAGAATGACCCCGGCGTGGCCGTCGGCACGGCAGCCGCGGCCGGGCTCATCGCGGCCCGTACAGGCGACGGAAGCTTCCCGAATCCGCCGCTGCCTCCGTTCATCGGCGGCACGGATCCCGGGGAGTGGCGTCCGGTGACTGAATATCTTCCGCCGCCGCCGCCGAGCGGTGCGCCGATGGCCGCCGAGTGGCTCGCCTTCATGAAGCCGTTCGTGCTCAAGAGTCCCGATCAATTTCGGCCCAACCAGGGACCTCCGGCATTGAAGAGCGGGAAGTACACGAATGACTACAAGGAGGTCAAACGCCTGGGCGGCGACGTCAACAGCGACCGCACTCAGGCACAGACGGACCTCGCGACCTTCTTCAACATGAATTTCCTCACGCAGTTCAACCTGATGCTCCGCGACATCGCGGACGCCCACATCACCGACATAGCGGACAGCGCCCGGTTCTTCGCCCTCGCCGACCTGGCGATGGCGGATGCGGGCATCACTGCGTGGGACAGCAAGAGGCACTTCGTGTTCTGGAGGCCCGTCACCGCCATCCAGCTGGGAGACACCGACGGAAACTCGAAGACCGACCCGGACGTCAACTGGCACCCGTACATCAACACGCCGCCCTATCCCGACTACACCTCGGGCGCGAACAACGCGTCGGGTTCCACCACGAAGATCCTCGAGCTCTTCTTCCACACGAACGACTTCACCTTCGAGCTGAAGAGCAACAACCCGCAGGCCGTTCCACCGAGCCGGACCTACACGCACTTCACCGACCTCGCCGATGATGTCCTCGAGGTCCGCATCCTCCAGGGCATCCACTTCCGCACCGCCGACGTCCTCGGCCGCAAGCAGGGCCGGCACGTCGCCAAGTACGTCTTCCACCATGCCTTGCAGCCCGTCGGCGGGGGCGATTGCGATGGCGACGACGATGACAGCGGGGACGACGACTGAGGAAGAGCAGGACGTCCGGCAGCAGTCCCGCTGCCGGACGCCGCCTCGCTGCCAGCCGGTCCGCTCGAGCGGGGATCCGAGATGTGTCCCCGCCGCATAGCCGCGGCGAAGAGAAGAGAGCTCCGCGAACGTTCCGGCCGGCGCCCTACAAGACGTCCGCGGCTTCGATCGCGTGTGCGAACGCCGTGCGCCAGAGGTGGGCGAGCTCGGCGACGGGCTCGTCGACGAGCATCTCGCCGTGCACGGAGATGCGGAGGCGGTCGCCGCCGACGCGGCCGACGACCGCGAGCGGGATCGAACGCGCCTTCGCGGCCTCCCGCAGCTCGGGCTCGAGCTCGGGGGCGAAGGACACGACGGCCCGGCCCGTCGACTCGCCGAACAGAAGCGCCGAGCGGCGGAGGCCGTCCGACAGCGCGATCTCCGCGCCGCGCCCCTCGCGCATCGCGCACTCGGCGAGGGCGACCGCGAGGCCGCCGTCGGAGACGTCGTGCGCCGACGAGAGGACGCCCTTCTCCGCGAGGGTCACGAGCAGGTCGACGAGCCGCTTCTCGTGGTCCAGGTCCACGTCCGGGCATGGCCCCTCGTCGCGCCCGCGGACGGCGCGCAGGAACTCCGAGGCGCCGAGCTCGTCGCGCGTGACCCCGAGGACCGCCACGACGTCGCCCTCCCGGCGGAACGGCATGCGCACGTGGCTCGCGACGTCCTCCATCAGCCCGACCATCCCGACAGTCGGCGTCGGCGGGATCGCGCGGCCGTCGGTCTCGTTGTAGAACGAGACGTTGCCGGAGACGACCGGCGTTCCGAGCGCGCGGCACGCGTCCGTGATGCCGCGGACCGCCGCCTCGAACTGCGCCATGACCTCGGGCTTCTCGGGGTTGCCGAAGTTCAGGCAGTCCGTGATCGCGAGCGGCCGCGCGCCCGTGCACGCGACCGACCGCGCCGCCTCCGCGACGGCGATGGCGCCCCCCCGGTAGGGGTCGAACATGCAGAAGAACGGGTTGACGTCGCTCTTCATCGCGATCGCCTTCTTCGTCCCCTTCACCCGGATCACCGCGGCGTCGCCGCCCGGGCGCTCGACGGTGTTCGTCTGGACCATGTGGTCGTACTGCGTCCAGATCCAGGACTTCTCGGCGACGTTCGGCGAGGCGAGCACGGTCCGCAGCGCCGCGGCGTAGCTCTCCGGCTCGGGCTCGTCGGGCCAGCGGTAGCGCGGCGCCGCCTGGGCCGCCGCACGGGGGCGGTCGTAGACGGGGGCCTCGTCGGCGAGGGGCGCCGCGGGCAGGTCGGCGACGATGCGCCCCTCGAAGAAGAGCACGACGCGCCCGGAGTCCGTCACGCGGCCGATCTCGACGGCGTCGAGCTCCCACTTCCGGAAGATCGCGAGGACCTCCTCGAGGCGGTCGCGCCGCGAGACGAGGAGCATCCGCTCCTGCGACTCGGACAGCATGATCTCGTAGGGAGTCATCCCCGTCTCGCGGACCGGGACCTTCGAGAGGTCGATCTCGACGCCGCTGCCCGCGCGGCCGGCCATCTCGAAGGACGACGAGGTCAGGCCCGCGGCTCCCATGTCCTGGATGCCGACGACGGCGTCGGTCTGGAAGAGCTCGAGGCACGCCTCCATGAGGAGCTTCTCCGTGAACGGATCGCCGACCTGCACGGTCGGGCGCTTCTGGTTCGCCTCGTCGGCGGCGAACTCCTCCGACGCCATCGTCGCCCCGTGGATGCCATCGCGACCCGTCTTCGAGCCGACGTAGACGACGGGGTTGCCGGCGCCCTCCGCGCGGCCGAGGAAGATCCGGTCCGCCGGCACGATCCCGAGGTTCATGACGTTGACGAGGATGTTGCCGTCGTAGCCGGAGTGGAAGGTCGTCTCGCCGCCGAGCGTCGGGATGCCGATGCAGTTGCCGTAGCCGGCGATGCCGCGGACGACCCCGTCCACGAGGTGCTTCATCCGCGGCGCGTCGAGCCGGCCGAAGCGCAGCGAGTTGAGCGACGCCATCGGCCGCGCGCCCATCGTGAAGATGTCGCGCAGGATGCCGCCGACCCCGGTCGCCGCGCCCTGGTACGGCTCGATGAAGGACGGATGGTTGTGCGACTCCATCTTGAACGCGACCGCGAGCCCGTCGCCGATGTCCACGATGCCGGCGTTCTCGCCCGGTCCCTGGATCACGCGCGGGCCGGTCGTCGGAAACTTGCGCAGGTGCACGCGCGAGGACTTGTAGGAGCAGTGCTCGCTCCACATCGCCGAGAAGATGCCGAGCTCGACGAGGTTCGGCTCGCGGCCGAGGATGCCGAGGATGCGCTTGTACTCCTCCTCGGAGAGGTTGTGCTCGCGGATCAGCTCTTCGGTGATCATCGCTTCGGGTGACGGGTAACTGGTGACGGGTGACAGATGACCGTCATCGGGTCGCCAGCGCCGACACGACCGACTCGAACATCCGGATCCCCATGTCGTTGCCCAGCAGCCTCTCCGAGCAGCGGTCCGGATGCGGCATCAGGCCGACGACGTTGCCCTCCCGGTTGCGGATGCCGGCGATGTTCGCCGTCGCGCCGTTGGGGTTGGACTCGTCGGTGACGCGGCCCTGCGCGTCGCAGTAGCGGAACACGACCCGGCCGTCGCGCTCCAGCTGCGCGAGCACCTCCGGCGTCGCCGTGTAGTTGCCCTCCATGTGGCCGACGGGCATCTTCACGATCTCGTCCTCCTCGTAGAGCGACGTGAAGGCCGTCTCGGGATTCTCGACGCGCATCCAGACGTCGCGGCACACGTAGCGCAGGCCGCGGTTGATCTGCATCGCACCCGGCAGCAGGCCCGCCTCGAGCAGGACCTGGAAGCCGTTGCAGATGCCGAGCACCGGTCCGCCCGCCTTCGCGAAGGCGGCGACGCTCTCCATCACGGGCGAGAAGCGCGCGAGAGCGCCCGCGCGGAGGTAGTCGCCGTATGCGAAGCCGCCCGGAAGGAGGATCGCGTCCGCGCCCTTCAGGTCGCGCTCGTGGTGCCAGATGTAGTCGGCCTGGCAGCCGAGCAGGTCCGTCGCGACGTGGTGGCAGTCCGCGTCGCAGTTGGAGCCGGGGAAGACGACGATTCCGAATTTCACGGCGCGCTCCGCTTCAGGCGACGACCCCTTTCGCCTCGCCTCAAGCGAGGACTCGCACGTCGTAGCCCTCGATCACGGTGTTGGCGAGGAGCTCCTCCGCCATCTTCCGGGCCTCGGACTCGGCGGCGCGGGCATCCGAGCCCGCGACTTCGATGAAGAACACCTTCCCGGCGCGCACGTCCTGCACGCCGCGGTGCCCGAGCCGGCCGAGCGCGGCCGCGATCGCCTTGCCCTGGGGGTCCAGGACGCCATCGCGCGGGTAGACCCTGACCTCGACCTTCATGCGTCGAACGCCTCCAATCCCCGGATCTGGTCCGCGATCTCGAACGGCACGTTCCAGCCGCAGCGCTCGAGCGTGCGCGCCAGGACGGCGCGGACGAGCTCGGGCGTGTTGTTCGTGCGGGAGAGGTGCGTCGCGACGATCCGGCGCAGGTTCGGCCCCGCCGCCCGCGCCATCGCGCCCGCGGACTGGTGGTTCGAGAGGTGGCCGAGGCCCCCCGAGATCCGGCGCTTCAACGGCCACGTGTACGGCCCGTCGCGGAGCATGTCCTCGTCGTGGTTCATCTCGACCATCAGCGTCGTGGCCTCGCGCAGGAAGTCGACGAATCCATCTTCCGCCCGCCCGAGGTCCGACGCGATGACCATCCGGGCGTCGCCGGCGCCGAACGAGTAGGCGACGGACTCCGCGGCGTCGTGCGGGGTCGCGAAGGCGCGGAACTCGAGGTCCCCGATCCTCGCCTCCCGGCCCGGCTGAATGCGCACGAACGGGGTGAAGAGGTCGCCTTCCAGGCCGATCGCGGCCGCCGTGCCGCACGTCGCGTAGACGGGACAGTCCCAGCGGGACGCGAAGACGAGCGCGCCGCTCGAGTGGTCGTTGTGCTCGTGGGTGAGGAAGAGTCCGGCGATGGACTCGGCCGCCATGCCGCGCGCCTCCATGCGCCGCTCGATCTCACGGGCGGAGAGCCCGGCATCGACGAGCACACGGGTCTGCCCCGCCTCGACCACGCACGCGTTGCCTCCGGAGCCCGACGCGAGGATCGTGACGCGCACGGCGAAAGATTAGCATTCCGCCCCGACAATCCGTGTCCGTGCGAAACGCGCGCGATCACTCGCGGCCCGTGGATCCGAAGCCGCCGGTGTGGCGCGCCGTCTCGGGCAGCGTGTCGACCGGATCGAAGGTCGCGCGCGCGACCGGCGCGATGACGAGCTGCGCGACGCGGTCGCCGCGCGAGATCGTCGCCGGCTCCGACCCGAGGTTCGCCAGCACGAGCCGGATCTCGCCCCGGTAATCGCTGTCGATCGTCCCCGGGCCGTTCAAGAGGGTCAGCCCGTGCCGGATCGCGAGGCCGCTGCGCATGCGGATCTGGCCCTCGTAGCCCTCGGGGATGGCGAGGGCGATTCCGGTCGGGACGAGGGATCGGCCTCCGGGGAGCATCGTGAGGGACTCGGCGACGGCGGCGCGCAGGTCGCAGCCGGCGGAGCCGGCCGTCGCGTAGGCAGGCAGGTCGAGTCCCTCCCCGTGCGGGAGGACCGAGACCGCGACCCTCACCTCGACCATGAGAGGCGCATTGAATCAGAGGAAGGGAGTCGGGAAAAGAGCCGCTTTTTCAATCCACCGCGCGAGCGCCCGGCACGGCGACGATCGTCCCTCTTGGTTCTGTCATCCCGAGGAGCGTCGCGCCGCGAAACGGCGCGCGCCTAAAACGGCGCGAGGGACCCCTTTCGGCGCCGGGAGCCTGAGAGAGGGGTCCCGCGGCTTCTAAAGGGGTCCCTCGCTACGCTCGGGATGACAGCAGGGTTACAGCGCCAGCTTCAGGTCCGGCGCCGACAGCGGCGGACGGGCGACGTTGCCGACGACCGTCAGCGACAGAACCCTCCCGTCGAACAGCCTCTCGGCCTCCTCGCCGACGTCGTCCAGGCTGACGTTCTCGACGCGAGCGATCCACTCCTCCGGCCGGATGCTCCTTCCGAAGTAGAACTCCTGCCGGGCCGCGGCCGACATCCGGGAGACCGTCGATTCGAGGGCCAGGATCAGGTTCCCCTTCAGGTTCTCCTTGGCCCAGTCGAGCTCGTGCGGCCGGACGCCCGACCGCTTGAGCTTGCGCAGCTCCCGCAGCGTCACGTCGAGCACGCGGCTGAGGTTGCGGGGGGCGCAGGCGGCCGAGACGGTCTCGTACCCTCCGAGCCGGTACGAGTTGAGCGAGGAGCCGATCGAGTACGCGAGGCCGCGCTTCTCGCGGACCTCCTGGAAGAGGCGCGAGGACATCCCCCCGCCGAGGACGATGTCGAGCAGGCTCGCGCTGAACCGGCGCTCGCTCGCCTGGGACGGACCCGCGACTCCGAGGCAGACGTGGACCTGCTCGAGGCCGCGGCGCGGCTGCAGGCGGACGTGCTGATGCGAATGGGGCCGGCGCTCGCGCCCCGCCGGCGGCCGCGGCTCGCCGATCGCCCGCCGCCGGAACAACTTCGTCACGGCGCGCAGGACCTCGTCCGCCGGCACGTGGCCCGCGACCGACACGATGATGTTGCGCGGTACGTAGCGGGAGCGGTAGTAGCCGTAGAGGTCTTCCTTCTGGATCGCCCGGACCGTGTCCGCGGTGCCGAGGATGGGCGCGCCGAGGGGGTGGCTCTTCCAGAACGACGAGACGAACATCTCGTAGACCAGGTCGTCGGGGTTGTCGTTGGCCTCGCCGATCTCCTCGAGGATGACGCCCCGCTCCATCTCGATGTCCGAGGCCTCGAACGCGGGGGCGAGGACCACGTCGCCCATCAGGTCCAGGGCGTCGGCGAAGTTGGTGTCGAGGGTGTGGACGTAGAAGCCCGTGTACTCCTTCGTGGTGAACGCGTCGACGTCCCCCCCGAGGCGGTCGATGGCCCGGGCGATCTGGACGTTCGACCGGCGCCGGGTCCGCTTGAAGAGGACGTGCTCCAGGAAGTGGGACAGCCCCTGGCGGGACGGCGGCTCGTCCCCCGACCCCGCGCGGACGAAGAACCCCAGGGCGAAGGAGCGCACGTCCTGCATCTCGTCGACGAGGACGGTGACTCCGTTATCGAGAATGTGCTTGATGACCATGGGAGGCCCCCGGGAGGAGCCCCGATTCTATCCCTTCGAAGCCGCTTCAGGGCTTCGAGGGAGGCGGCGTGAAGTTCGGCCCCCTCAACGAGTTAGGGTCGAACCAGCTCTTGTCGTCGTTGTCGGCGTCGCCCGCGATGAAGCGCCACTCGTCGTACCACTCCTTGTCGCGCCACTTCTTGAGCGCCTTGTGGTGGACCTTGGAGCGGACCCCGACGATGGGGCCGACCGTCTTGTTGTCGTGGTTGGCGAAGATCCCGGTCGAGAACGGCGCCGGGGTGGGGGCGGCCGCCGCGCCTCCGTCTCCTCCTCCTCCCAGGAACGGAGGAGGCGTCTGCTGGAGCCCGGTGTACGTCGACGGCGGCTGGTTGCCGGATCCCGGAGCCGGGGTCGTCCGGGGCCGCGGCTGGCCGGGAAGCCCTCCGCCGGGGGGGACGGGGCCCTGCCCCATCGGGACCGCCTCGGCCGAGCCGGCGATGATCGCCTGCCAGTCGTCGCAGTTGCACATCGGCTCGGTGAAGAGCTGCCGGATCGAGCGCGGCTTGACGTTCGAGAGCTCCTTGAGCTCGTTCGGATACCGCCCGTAGCGCTTCTGGAACGCCACGATCGCCCGGGCGTACTGCTTGCCGCGGAAGATCAGCTCGGTTTCCTTGTCGCGCTGGAGGATCGTCGAGATGGTGGGACCGACGGCGGCGATCAGGATCGTGATGATCGCGATCGCGATGACGACACCGACCATGGTGAAGCCCCACGAGCCGTGAGACGTGAGACGTGAGACGTGAGACGAAAAAAGACCTCTCCACACCCGCCTTCTGCTGCGATCCCTGCTCTCCACGTCTTACGCCTTACGTCTTACGTCTTACGGCCCGGGTCCCGCGGTCACCAGTCCGCATACACCGTCCCGTCCAGCGCCTTCGCCTTCGACGCGCTGTGGACGTCGATGATCCCGGGAACGGGCTGGACGTTCGGATCGTCCGGCTCGGAAGGCTCCTCCTCCATCGTCAGGGCCCAGTCCGCCTGCTTGGTCATCGGGTCCAGCGGGATCTTGCGGATGTAGCCGTCCTTGATGAGCGTCTGGAGGTCCGGCGGGTAGTTCCCCTTGTCCCCCTTGTACTGGTCGAGGACACTGCGAAAGGTGAAGAGATCCGCTCGCAGCGTCGCCTCCATGGCGCGCTTGGGCGAGTCGCGCAGCGCCGGCACCGCGATGGCGGCGAGGATGCCGATGATCGTCATGACGACGAGGAGCTCGAGGAGTGTGAAGCCGGACGAGCCGCGCCTGCCGTTCTTCGTCATCACCAGTCCTTGTAGTAGGTCCCGTCCAGCGCCTTCGCCTCGGACGTCGACCGCACGTCGTAGACGTTCTGCCCTCCCCACGAGAACGTGTCCGGCTCGTCCTGGTAGGCCCGCTTGCCCCACTCGGCCTTGCCGGTCATGGGGTCGATCGGGATCCGGCGGAGGAACCGCTGCTTCTTCTGCGTCTGGCCGACCAGGTTCACGCCCTCGACGAGCTTGTCGAGGTCCGGGGGGTGGCCCTCGCCGCCGATCTCCATCGGGATCAGGCCGGCGTCGGACATCTGCTTGTACTTGTCGATGGCCTCGCGCATGGTGCGGAGCTCGTGGCGCAGCTCGAGCTCCTTCTGGCGGCGCACCGAGTACCGCGCGACCGGAACTGCCATCCCGGCGAGGATCGCGACCATGATCGCGACGATGGCCATCTCGACCATGGTGAAGCCGCCCTGCGGATTGCGGTCGAAGTGGGCAACCCGCGAGGCCGCAGGCTCGAGCGGCGCGGAGCGCAGAAGCCCCCGCGAGGCCGCAGGCTCGAGCGGCGCGGAGCGCAGAAGCACCCGCGAGGCCGCAGGCGCGAGCGGCGCGGAGCGCAGGAGCACCCGCGAGGCCGCAGGCTCGAGCGGCGCGGAGCGCAGGAGTCTCACTTAACGTCCACCACCGACTGGGACAGGGTCACCGTCGTGCCGTCCATCACGACCGGATCCAGCGTCAGCGCCATGCGGCCCGCGGCCATGCCTCGCAGCGTGATCTCCGCGATGGCCCTCGTCCCCGTCGCGTCGGGCGAGGCGGGGAGCGTGATGATCGCGCGGTCTCCCTCGACGCGGGCCTCGGCGATCCCGTTGCCGTCGGTCAGGATGGCCCGCGCCACGACGGCCGCCGCCACGGACGGATCGAAGTGGACGGTGAGAGACCCTCCCGGGAAGCCCTGCGCCGAGGTCGCGCGGACGACCACGGCCTGCTGCTGTCCGGGCGCGATGGACAGGTACGCGGGGTCGAAGTCGAGGAGCACCTGCGGCGACGGCTCGGACGCGGCCGCCGCGGCGCTCTCCGACTTCGCCGACGGCACGGCCTCGCGCGGCGAAGGCGCGCCGGGAGGAGGCGTGGGCGGCGCCTGCGGCACCGGCACCGGCTTGAAGATGTCGGTCGGGGCGCTGCCCGGCGCCAGGTTGATGCCGGGATTCGCCGGGGGCTGCTGCCCCTGGGGCGGCTGGCGGTTGGGCGGCTGCCGCCCGCCCGCTGGCGGCTCGAAGGGGCCCTGGTCGCGATTCGGGTTCTCCACGCGCGGAGTTCCCTGGTACGAGATGTTCGCGTCCGTACCGACGTAGACCGGCGCGAGGTCCTCCTCGGTGATGTCCGGAATCCGGATGATGTGCGGCGTCAGCGTGAGGACGAGGTCCGTGGTCTGTGTGCTCGTGTCGACGTTCGAAAAGATCCGGCCGATGATCGGGATGTCGCCGATGAACGGGATCGTCGCCTTCGAGTTGCTCTTGTCGGTGCGATACAGCCCGGCGAGGAGATTCGTCTCGCCGTCCTTGAGACGGATGTTCGACGAGATCGTCCGGGTGCCGATGATCGGCTGCGGCGTACCCCCGTTGCCGGAGGGCACGGCCCCGTTGAGGTTCGAGACCTCGGTCATCAGCTTCAGCGTGACCTCCTTGTTGTGGTGCACGCGCGGCTCGACCTCGATCTTGATGCCGATGTCCTGGTACTGGAAGGACGTGATCGGCACGACGTTCGAGCCGTTGATCGTCGAGGTGTTGAAGCTCGTCACGGGGATCGGGACCTTGTCGCCGATCAGCAGCTGAGCCTTCTGGCCCTCGGCGATCCGGAGCTGCGGCTTGGCGAGCAGCTCCGCGTCCGTGTTGTCCTTGATGAAGGTGATCAGGATGCTCGGGATGTTGAATCCGAAAGAGTTGATCCCGATCTGCTTGAGCTGGTCCCACGTGAACTGGTTGGCGGCGAGCGACGCGCCGAGATTCGTCATTCCTCCGGGCGCCGGCACGTTCGCGGTGATCGCGCGCGGCACGAACTGCGTGCCGAGCGTCTGCGCCTTCTTCTCGTTGATCTGCAGCAGCTCGACGTCGATGACGACCTCCGCGACCTGCTTGTCGTTCTGCTCGACGATCCTCTCGGCGACCGCCACCTTGTCCGACGTGTCCCGGAGGGTGATCGAGTTCTCCGCCTTGTTGACGGAGATGCGCGTCGTCTGGAGCAGCGCCCGGAGCGCGTTCGCGACCTCGGTGACGTCCGCGTTCGAGAGGAAGAACGTGCGGATGACGAGGTCCTCGTACGTCTTCCGGTTCTGCGGCGTGTCGGCCGCGATGAGGATCGTGTGCTCGTCGATGATCTTGTAGAAGTGGTTCTCCTGGCGGATCAGCGTCTCGAGCGCCTTCTGGAACTGGATGTTGGAGAGGACGATCGAGACGTTGTCGTCCTTGAGCTGCGGGTCGAAGACGACGTTGATGCCCGCGGCGTCGGCGAGCGCGCGGTAGATCTGCTTGATCGGCTTGGCCTGCGGGAAGTTCAGGTTGATGGGCCGGTCGCTCGCGGGCTCGAGCATCGGCGTGACCGCGCGCTGGCCCTTCGCCTTCCTCTTCATCTTGTCCATCTGGGACTCGGTCTTGCGTTCCGCGTCGAGCTTCGTCTGCTCCTCGCGCGCCTTGCGGAGCTCCACGGCGGCGTAGTCGTTCGTCGGGTCGAGCAGCACGGTCTGCTCGAGCTCGATCACCGCGAGATCGGGCCGGCCCGAGGCCCGGTACAGCTTCCCGCGCTCGAAGTGCGCCTGCGAGGCCTTGAGCTTCGCGCGCTCGAGCGCGATCTTGTATGCCGCCCTGGTCGGATCCTGCTCCGCCGCCCTCGCGTACTGGATCACCGCGAGGTCCCAGTGGCCCACGGCCTCCTCGTTTTTCGCCTGCTGGTAGGCGACCGACCCCGCGCACCCGGTCACGCCGACGGTGAGCAGGAGCACGAGCCAGCTCTTACGAAGCTTCATCGATGATGTC
>Ga0207683_10003724_pt1 | contig 13228 bp, 17 predicted proteins | sample KBSM73metaG_FD_184333 | JGI IMG/M metagenome (GOLD analysis project Ga0207683, IMG submission 184333) | Miscanthus rhizosphere microbial communities from Kellogg Biological Station, Michigan, USA - KBS M7-3 metaG (SPAdes) (version 2) | ecosystem: Host-associated > Plants > Roots > Rhizosphere >...
GAAGCAGATGACCGGGTTGTCGTCGTAGATCGCCGACCACAGCAGCCCGCGCACGTCTGCGGGAGTCGACGCGAACACGACCTTAAGCCCCGGCACGTGCACGAACCAGGCTTCGACCTGCTGAGCGTGCTGCGCGCCCGGCGACCACCCCGCCCCGCCCTGCGTCCGGATCGTCAACGGCACCTTCAGCTGCCCGCCCGACATGTACCGGTGCTTGGCCGCCTGGTTGACGATCTGCTCCATCGAGACCGTCAGGAAGTCCTCGTACATCACCTCGACGACCGGCCGCATGCCCTGCATGGCCGCGCCGATCCCCGCGCCGACGATCGCGATCTCGGAGATCGGGGTGTTGCGGATTCGGTCGGGCCCGAACTCGTCCAGCATCCCGGCGGTGACGCCCATCGAGCCGCCCATCTCGGCGATGTCCTCGCCCATGACGAAGACGTCCTCGTCCTGCCGCATCGCCTGCGACAGCGCGTCCCGCACCGCCTCGCGGTAGGAAAGCTCAGGCATAGACGTTCTTGAGGGCGTCCTCTGGCTTGGGGTCGGTGGCGGCCTTCGCGAACTCGACCGACGCGTCGACCAGCTCCTGCACCTCCCGGTCGGCGTCCTCGAACTCCTCGTCCGAGGCGCCGAGCTTCTCGCGCAGCAGCGTGATCGGGTCGCGCGTCTCCTGCAGCTCGTGCAGCCGCTCCTTGTCGCGGTAGACCTGCGGGTCGCCGACGTAGTGGCCGACGAGTCGCTCGGTCTCGACGTGCAGAAAGACCGGCCCCTTCCCGTCGCGCGCGTGCTTGAGGGCGCGCGAGGCCACGCGGTGGACCTCCTCGACGTCCTGACCGTCGGCCTTCATCACCTTCATCCCGAAGGCCTCGGCGCGCTTGCTCAGGTCGCGGATCGGCGAATGCTGGATCTCCGGTGTCGACTCCGCCCAGTGGTTGTCCTCGAGCACGAAAACGGCCGGAACCTGCCAGAGCTGCGCCAGGTTCAGCGACTCGTGGAAGGTGCCGATGTTCGTGGCCCCGTCGCCGAAGAACGCGACGGCGACGCGCGACTCGCCGCGCAGCTTGAACGAGAGCGCCGCGCCGGTGATCGCAGGCAGGCCGCCGCCGACGACCGCGTTCGCGCCCAGGTTGCCGCGCTCGACGTCGTAGAGGTGCATCGAGCCGCCGTACCCGTGTGAGCAGCCTTCCATCTTCCCGTAGAGCTCCGCCATGACGGCGTTCGGGTGCGTGCCGCGCGCGAGCGTGTGGCCGTGCGCGCGGTGCGTCGATGCGAACACGTCGCCGTCGTCCATCGCCTGGCAGACGCCGACCGCGACCCCCTCCTGGCCGATCGCGACGTGCAGGAAGCCGGGCAGCTCGCCGGCGCGGAAACGCTCCTCGACCTTCTCCTCGAACCGCCTGATCAGGAGCATCTCGCGCAGGAACTCGCGCAACCGCTCCTCGGACAGACCCCGCTTGGCTTCGACCTTCGCCACGACCCTGAGTTTATGCTCCGCCGCGTGGCTCTCGTTGAGCAGTGGCGGGCGATCCTCGACGGCTTGCCGGAGGACTGGCAGGCCGCGCGGCTGCGGTTGACGCTGCCCGATCGCGTGCGCGCCGAGCGGGCCGCAGCAATGCTCGGGCCGACGAACGCGGGCCTCTACGCGAACTTCGTCACGTTCCAGATCACGCGGCGCGGCGGCGGAACGTCCCCCGAGCTCGCGCGGCGGCTGCTCGCCCGGATCGACACCGAGCGAATCAACGGCAGGCTAAAGCTCGTGGGAGCCGACCACGCCGAGGCGGCCCAAGCGGCCGCCGGGCGGCGCCTGGAGCTCGCCCAGCAGTGGGAGCTGCTCGTCTCGGAGCTCCCGGAGGATTGGAGCGACCTCTACGCCGAGATCGAGTTCGCGTCGAGCGACTACCTCGACCCGGGCGCGCTGCTGATGGCGCCCGTCAACCCGGCGCGCGTGCCGGACCGGCTCGCGTTCCGCTTCCGCGTGGCGCGCGTTTTCGGGTACGGCGCCTCGCCGGAGATGACGCATCGGTGCTTCGAGCGACTGGACGCCGACAGCATCCGCGGGACGGTGCGGGTGCTCTGGGGGCTCTCCGACACGCGGCCGGTCTACACGCAGGGCCCGGTCTGGTACGCCGGCGGCCGAGCCGTCTAGTGCCCGATCCGGTCTCCTGGTTCCTGGTCGAGCGCGGTTGGAAGGTCGTCGGCAGCGACGGCTCGGAGCTCGGAACCGTCGAGGAGGCGCTCGGCGACGAGAACGCCGACATCTTCGACGGCCTCGCCGTGGCGGCCGGCCTGCTCGGCAAGCCGCGCTATGTGCCGGCCGAGAGGGTCGGAGAGATCGTCGAGGGCGAGGTGCACCTCACGATCGACACGGCGGCGTTCGACGAGCTCGGCGACTACGACGGCTCGCCGCCGAGCGAGCGCGTCTAGCTCACGCGATCGCGGCGGTCAGCTCGCGCGCGACCTTGCGGGCGTCGGCCGTCGAGGCCGTGACCACCAGGCAGGTGTCGTCGCCGGCCAGGGTGCCGACGATCTTCGGGTGGTCGAGCCGGTCCAGCGCCCGCGCGATCGCAGGCGCAGAGCCGAGCTCGGAGTGGACGACGACGAGGTTCGCCGCCACCGTGGCGCGGACCCCGAACTGGCGCAGGATGCCTTCGAGCGCGGCCCGCGGGTCGGGCCGCCCGTCGCGGCCGGGCAGGACGTAGCGCGGCCGGCCGAGGGCGTCGCTCGTCTTCTCCAGCCGCAGTTCGCGGATGTCACGGGAGATCGTCGCCTGGGTGACCGGGCAGCCGGCCTTGGCGAGCGCCTCGGCCAGCTCCAGCTGGCTGCCGATGCGCCGGCGTGAGACGACGCTCGCGATCAGGCGCTGCCGTTCGGCCTTCGGGCGCGGCGTTTCGCGTTCCACGGCGTTACAGTAGCCCTCAGGTTTGGCCGAATCATCGTCAGGCAACGATCCCGGAATGCTGCGGAAGCTGCTCTGGACCGGCTTGTACGCAGGCCTCGCGGCCGGCGCAACGATGGCCGCCCGTCGGGCTGCCTCGGGTATCTGGCGCGCTGCGACGGGCGAAGAACCGCCGGTGAAGAAGTGACGAAGGGAGACGTCCTCGTCGAGCGCGGCGCACGCCGTCTGCAGGAGCTGGCCGACAAGGCTGCCGCCCGCGGCGACGGCGTCGGCACCTGGCTCTCCGACGAGCTCCGCCACGACGCGGCCTTCCTGCGCAAGCTCAAGCCGAGCCTCGTCAAGGCGCGCGCAAGGGGCCAATCGCCCGTCGGGCAGGAGCCTGCGGCTCCTCCGCCTACGCCGCCTCCTCCCCAGCCCAGGTCGTCCAAGCCGAAGCGGAGCAAGAAAAAGAAGGCCAGGAGCGGCGGCCCGCCGCCGGTGCTGATCGTCGGCGCCGCGCTCGTCGCCGGGATCGTGCTCGCCAAGGTCGTCGACTGGAGGGGCCATGCACACCCACGAGACTGAGCAGGACGCGTCGGGCCTCGGCGTCAGCGCAAAGAGCGTCGCCGAGCACGCGAGCACGCTCGTCCACCTCGAGCTGGAGCTCGCGGCCCTCGAGCTCAAGCGCAAGGCCGCAAAGCTCGGCGTCGGGATCGGCCTCTTCCTCGCGGCGGCGCTGCTGATGGCCTACGCGCTCGGCTTCGGGCTTGCGGCCGCGGCCGCCGGGATCGCAACCGCGCTGCCCGTCTGGGCGGCGCTGCTGATCGTGACCGTAGGCATCGTGCTGCTCGCAGCCATCCTTGTGCTGATCGGGCGCAACTCGGTGGAGAAGGGCACGCCGCCGCTGCCGGAGCAGGCGATCGCGGAAGCGAAGCTGACCACGGAGGCGCTCAAGGGCAATGGCCGCCACTAACGGACGCACACCCGAGCAGGTCAAGGCCGACATCGAGGCCGAGCGCGACCGCCTGGCCGGCGCCGTCGACGACCTTCGCTCCGAGATGGACGTGAACGCGAAGCTGCGCCCCAAGCTGCCGCTCGCCGTCGCCGCCGCGCTCGGCGCAGGCTTCGTCATCTCCGGCGGCATCGGCGCGACGATGCGGCTCGTGATGCGCAAGAGCCGCGAGGACTGACGGCTACGAGGCCTTGACGACCTTGAACGTGCGGCGGAGCTTCTTCGTCGCGTCCGAGCGGTACGTGTAGGTCCCGGCGCGCAGCGTCACCGTCCAGACAGCGCTGCCCTTGGTCTTCACGCCGGTCTTCTTGTTCACGCCGGGGCCGCTGAGGTGGAAGTTGTCCGTCTTCGAGAGGTCGGAGACCGCGAGCTTGAACTTGCCGGCCTTCAGCGTCTTCACCGCGCTGGCACCGCGCTTCAGCGAGATCACCTTCGCTGGGCCGACCTTCCCTGACAGCTTGGGGGTAGGCGGAGGAGGCGGCGGCAGCGCGCCGACGGTGAACGTGCCCTTCATCTGCGAGGGATGCGCGTCGCACTTGTAGTTGTAGCGGCCGTCGGTGAACGTCAGGTTCCAGACGACGGTGTTGTTGTCGAAGGCCGAGGCCATGTCGACGCCGGGCCCGATCAGATGGAAGTTGTGCTCCTGCGTCGGCGAGAGATTCTTGACCGTGATCGCGTAGGCGCCGGGGTCGAGATGCGTGACTGCTTGGTTGCTCGAGTCGGTCAGCCTGATCGAGAAGCCAGGGCCGACCGTCGCCGTGAGGTTGGTGTCCTTCGCGGCGGACTGGGCGGAGCCCGGCAGCAGAACGGCGGCAAGAACCAGCGGAAGCAGCAGCAGTGGACGAAACGACGGCACGCGACGACCCTCCTCGAAGATGACCATGACCCTAGCCGATACGGGTCGAAACCACGATTCGGTTTCCCGGCGGCCGTTTGGGTTTTAGACTCACGCCATGCTGCGCCGCAACGAGAAGGTCGAGTGGATCAAGCACGCGCCGCTGTTCGCCAACCTGTCGAAGCGCGACCTCGCCGAGGTGGCACACCTGGCCGACGAGCTCGACCTCCGCGAAGGCAAGGAGATGACGCGCCAGGGCGCGCCGGCACGGGAGTTCTTCGTCCTGCTGGAGGGCGAGGCCGACGTGCGCAAGAACGGCCGCCGCATCAACCAGCTCGGGCCTGGCGACTTCTTCGGCGAGATCGCGCTCGTCTCGGACAGCCCGCGCACGGCGACGGTGACGGCGACCTCACCGGTGCACGCGCTCGTGATCACCGACCGCGACTTTCGGCGGCTCCTGAAGGAGCAGCCGGACATCCAGAGCAAGGTGCTCGCCGCGGTCGCGGCGCGCCTGCAAGACGACGTCTAGGCTCGGAGCTCGGCGCCGAACCGCTCTCCGAGCGCCGCGACGATGCGCTCGCGCAGCCCGGCCGCGTCCTCGTCGGTCAGCGTCCGCTCGGTCGACTGGAAGCTGACGGCGAACGCGATCGACTTGCGGCCCTCGCCGACCTGTTCCCCGCGGTAGACGTCGAACGGGCGCATCTCACGGAGCTCCTCGCCTGCGGCCTCGCGCGCCGCGGCCTCGAGATCGGCCGCCGCCACGTCCTCCGGCACGGTGAACGCAAGGTCCTGGCGCACGGCGGGGAACGAGACGACGTCCTGGTAGCGCACCTCGTCGCGTGACGCTTCGAGCAGCTTGGCCAGGTCGAGCTCGAAGACGCCCCAGACGCCTTCGAGGACGGCCGGGTGCAGCTCGCCGACAACGCCCGCGGCGGTCTTGGCCGCCTTCCCGGGGTGCAGCAGCTCGTGCTCGGTGCGCTCGTAGGCAGGCTCCGCCTTCAGCGCAGCGTGGAGCGTGTCGACGATGCCCTTCGCGCGCGGCCAGCCGCCCTCGACGATCGCCGCGACGTGCGTCTCCTCGTCGGGCAGGTCGTCTCCGGCGGGCAGGTAGACCCGCGCGACCTCGTACAGCGCGACGCCGCCCGCTCCGAGCTCGACGTTCCGGCGCGCGGCCTCGACGAGACTCGGCAAGAGCGTCGTACGAAGGACGGCGAACTCGGCCGAGATCGGCTCAGGGAGACGCAGCGCGTGCGGGTCCGGGTCGTCCGGTCGCAGCGACGGCGTGTAGGTCTCGGTCAGGCCGAAGCCGACGAGCACGTCCTCGACGTGCCGTTGCAGCCGCTGCAGCGGCTTGAGCGCGCCGAACATCTCGCGCCGCTTCGGCAGCGTGAACGGCACGGCTTCGAGGATGTCGCGCGCAACCTCCTCGACCACGTCGATCTCGCGCGTCACGTCGCGGGCGCGCCACGTCGGTGCGACAACCTCGCCCTCGGTGGCGAGGAAGCCGATGCGCCCGAGCCAGGCAGTCTGCTCTCCGGGCGGCGTCTCGATGCCCGTCACCTCGTCGGTGCGCTCGGTGCGGAAGCGGATCACGGGGCGCTCGGGCAGGCCCTCGTGCACGTCGGCGTCGGCAGTCCAGCTCGCGCCGGTCAGCTCGAGGATCAGCTCGGTCGCGAGGTTGGCGGCCGGCTCGGCCAGGTGCGGGTCGACGCCTTTCTCCCAGCGGTTCGAGCCCTCGGTGCGCAGGCGCAGGCGCTCCGAGCTGCGGAAGATGCCGGTCGGCTCGAAGTTCGCGGCCTCGAGCAGCACTTCGGTCGTCTCCTCGCCGATCTCGGTCTCCTCACCGCCCATGATCCCGGCGAGCGCGACTGCGCGGTCGGCGTCGGCGATGAGCAGGTCTTCCGGCAGGAGATCGCGGTCGACGCCGTCGAGCGTGCGGAGCTTCTCGGCGGCCCGCGCCCGGCGGACGACGATGCGGCGCTCGTGCAGCTTGGCGAGGTCGAACGCGTGCAGCGGGTTACCGAGGGCGAGCATCACGTAGTTGGTGACGTCGACGATGTTCGAGATCGGCCGCATGCCGGCGTTCGTCAGCCTGGCGCGGAGCCACACCGGGGACTGTCCCAGGGCCACGTCCGTGAAGACGCGGCCGATATAGCGCGGGCAGCCTCCGAAGTCGTCGATCGCGATCTCGACCTGTCCACTCGGTACCTGGCCCGGGGACTGTCCCCCTGGCATGGGCGAAAGGGACAGGTTGTAGAGCGCCGCAACCTCGCGCGCGAGCCCGTAGATCGAGAGCAGGTCGGGTCGGTTCCCGGTCGACTCGACGAGCAGCACGTCCTCGACGAGCGGCAGCACCTCGGCCAGCGGTGTCCCCGGCTCGGACTCGGGGAGCACCATGATCCCCGTGTGGTCGCTGCCGAGCTCGACCTCGTCCTCGGCGAGGATCATCCCGTCCGAGACCTCGCCGCGAACCTTGCGCTGCTCGAGCTGCAGGCCCCCGGGCAGTCGCGCGCCCGGCAAGGCGACTGCGACCGTTGCGCCCGCCCCGAAGTTCCACGCGCCGCAGACGATCTGGCGCGGGTCGCCCTCCCCCACGTCAACTTGCGTCAGCTGGAGCCGGTCGGCGTTCGGGTGCTTGATCGCCTCGAGCACCCGCCCCACGCGGAACAGCCCGAGGTTGCCGTCGTCGTCCGGCACGCCGCGCCGCTCGATCCCCTCGACCTCGGCCGTCGAGATCGAGAGCCGCTCCGCCAGCTCGGGCAGCGGCATCTCCAGCGGGACGTACTCCCGCAGCCACGAGACCGGCACCCTCAAAACTGGGTCAGGACCCTGAGGTCCCCCTCCCACAGCGCGCGGATGTCCGGGAAGTCGTACTTCAGCTGAGCCACGCGCTCGATCCCGCAGCCGAACGCGAACCCGCTCCACTCGTCGGGGTCGAGACCGACGTTCTCGAACACGCGCGGGTCGACCACTCCGGAGCCGCCCATCTCGAGCCAGCCGGAGTAGCGGCAGGTGCGGCAGCCGGCGCCGCCACAGATCCCGCACGAGACGTCCGGCTCCATCGAGGGCTCGGTGAACGGGAAGTAGTGCGTGCGGAAGCGGACGCGCCGGTCGGGCCCGAAGATCGCCCGCATCACGTGCAGCAGCGTTCCCTTCAGGTCGGCGAGCGTCAGGCCGCGGTCGACGGCCAGGCCCTCGAACTGGTGGAAGATCGGGTAGTGCGTCGCGTCGATCGCATCGCGCCGGTAGCAGCGGCCGAGCGAGACCATGTAGATCGGCGGCGCGCCCTCCTCCATCGCGCGGATCTGGCTGGGCGACGTCTCCGTGCGCAGCAGGCGGTGGTCGTCGAAGAAGAAGGTCGCGCGGTGCGAGCGCGCCGGGTGCCACGGGTCGAACGCGAGCTTGTCGAAGTTCCGCTCGACCGTCTCGACCTCGGGGTCGTCGCGAACCTCGTAGCCAAGGCCGAGGAAGGCGTCCTCGATCTCCCGGCGGGTCTGCGTGATCGGGTGCAGGTGCCCGAGCGGGAACGAGTCTCCGGGCAGCGTGACGTCGACGACCTCCTCGGTGAGCGAGCGGTCGAGCTCGGCCCGTTCGAGCTGGCCGCGGCGGGCCGCCAGCGCGGCCTCGAGATTCCCGCGCAACGTGTTGAGGGTGATCCCGGTTTCGCGGTCGCGGACACCCCGTAGCGCCTGCGCCAGGTCGCTCTTCCGGCCGAGGTAGCGCACACGCGCCTCCTCGAGCTGCGAAGCGTCCGCAGCGCCCTCGATCGCGCTCTGCGCCTGGCTCTCGTAGGCCTCCCAGTCCACGCGGCGACTGTATCGGTCGTAGCATCGCGGCATGAGCTGGGACGAGGGCTTCGCCGACCGCTACGACGAGTGGTCGGCCGGGATGACCGAGGACGTGCCGTTCTACGTCGAGCTGGCGCGCGAGACGGAGGGCCCGATCGTCGAGCTGGCGGTCGGGAGCGGCCGCGTCGCGATCCCCGTCGCCGAGGCGACGGGCCGCCCGGTGCTCGGGATCGACACCTCCCCGGCCATGCTGGCTCAGGCTCGCGAACGCGCCGATACGGCAGGCGTCGAGCTCGTGCTCCGCGAGGGCGACATGCGCGACCTGGAGCTCGACGAGCCCGCGGGCCTCGTCTACTGCCCGTTCCGCGGGCTGCTGCACGTGCCCGGGTGGGCCGACCGGCGGCGCGTGTTCGAGCGGGTCGCCGCGTCGCTGCGGCCCGGCGGCCGCTTTGCCTGGAACGCGTTCGCGTTCGACCACGCGGTCGGGGCCCGGCTCGACGGGTCGCACCAGGACGAGCCGGTGCCGCACTCGCTGCGCTACTCGGTCGGCGACAACCGGATCGACATCACGCTCGACGGCGCCGGCACGTCGTCGCTCTGGTGGGCGACGAGGAACGAGTGGCTCGGGCTGATCGACGTTGCCGGGCTCGACGTCGAGGCGCTCTACGGCGACTTCGACCGTGGCCCGTTCGGCGACGAGTCCAGGGAGTACGTGTGGGTCACGCGCCGGCCGGCGTGAGCAAGTACGACTCGATCGCTCGGCTCTACGACCCGTGGAGCGTGAGCGTCACCGAGGACGTCGAGTTCTACGTCGAGGAGGCGCAGAAGGCGGGCTCGCCGGTTGTCGAGCTCGGGGTCGGCACGGGGCGAATCGCCGTCCCGACGGCGGCGGCCGGGATCCGCGTGATCGGCGTCGACTCCTCGCCGGGCATGCTCGAGGTCTGCCGCGAGGCGGCGGAGCTCGCAGGCGTTGCGGGGCTGCTCGACCTGCGGCTGGGCGAGGTGGAGGCACCGCCGGTGGACGAGCGAGTCGGCCTCGTCACGTGCCCGTTCCGCTCGTTCCTGCACCTGCTCGACGACGACGCGCGGCTGCGGGCGCTGCGAGCCGCGCGCGAGCTGCTGGTCCCCGGGGGCCGCTTCGTCTTCGACGTCTTCGCGCCGAGCGCCGCGGACATCGCCGACACGAACGCCCGTTGGCTCGAGCGCGAGCCCGGGATCTGGGAGCGCGCCGACTGGGACTCGCGGGCGAGGACACTGACACTCTCGGTGCGCGGCGAGAGCGGCGAGACGAGCTTCGTGCTCGCGTGGCTCTCGAACGACGAGTGGCGTGCGCGGCTGGAGCAGGCCGGCTTCCAGGTGACCGGCTGCTACGGCTGGTTCGACCGCCGGCCCTACGCAGGCGGCGAGGACACGGTCTGGGTGGCTAGAAGGCCGGCCTAGAGCAGCTCGACGGTGTCGCCCACGGCGACCTCGCCCGACTCGACGACGTGCGCAAGCATCCCGCGCTTGCCCTCGAGCTCGGCACGTAGGCCCTCGCGCAGCGCGTCCATGCGCGCGCACGGGTCGCAGACCATCGTGATCTCGAAGACCGCCTCGTCCCCGACCTTGACGCGCTGGCCGATCGGCCACTGCTGGACGTCGGTGCCCTTGACCAGGAGGTTCTCGCGGATCGCGCCCGGGTCGACGTCGACCGACTCGATGTGCTCGGCCGAGACGAACAGCACCTCGCGCTTCGGCGGGTTCCCGTGAGCGCAGCCCTCGAGCCCCTGCCCGGCGAGCGCCTGCCGCCGCTCGTGGGGCACCGACTGCGCCGTGTTGCGGCCCGGTGAGGTGAACACACCCACGATTCTCGGCATGGGGATCATCCTAGCCACGCGACCGGCGCCAATCGTAGAGCGCGATCGTGCCCGCCATCGCCACGTTCAGCGACTCCGCCGGACCGGCCAACGGGATGGTCGCGCTTGCCGCGCAGGCCGAGACGACGTCCTCCGGCAGGCCGTCACGCTCCGAGCCCAGCACGAAGCGCGAGAGCGACGGGTCGAGCTCGGCGAGCGGCGGTGCGCCGCGGGCGACGAGTGCGACCGCGCCATCGGGCGAGAAGTCGCCGAGCGGCACGCGGAAGACCGAGCCCGTCGAGGCACGCAGCGCTTTCGGTCCGAACGGGTCGGCGCAGCCCGGCGAGAGCGCGAGGTACGACCCGAACGCCTCGCAGGCTCGCGCGAGGGTCCCCACGTTGCCGGGATCGCCGACGTGCCAGAGCTCGAGGCCGAGCGGAGGCAGCGCGCGCTCCGGGCGCTGCGAGCGAAAGACGCCGATCACGCGCGGCGCATGGCCCAGGGTCGAGACCTCCGCCAGCAGCTGCGAGGCGACCGGCTCCGCGCGCACGTCGAGTTCGGGCGGCCGCGCCGCGTCGACGAGCGCGAAGTCGAGCGCCCAGCCGTTCTCGAGTGCGGCCGCGACCAGATCCTCGCCCTCGGCGGCGAAGAGCCCGAGCTTCTCGCGCTGCCGCCGCGACCCGAGCTTCCGCACCGTCTTCAGCTTCGGGTTGTCGCGTGAAGTGATCACCGGCGCCAGCGGAGCCAGCTGCCGTGGAAGTCGCAGCGCAGAAGCAGCCGTCGCTCCCCGCCGGGCCAGAGCCCGACCTCGAGCTCGTAGCCGTCGTGGCGGTCCTCCTCGAGCTCCTCGACCGCGCGCGTCGAGATCCACCCCAGCGGCCCGTCGCGCCCGGCCTCCTCGAGCAGCGCGCGCAGCTCGGCCCGCCGCTCGCGGCCGATGTAGCCCGTGGACGCGGTCTGGAAGACGACCGTCAGCGCCCCGTCGTCCCGCTCGGCCAGCACCGTGGGCAGCAGCTCGACGTAGTCGCCCCGCACGAGCGTCGGCGGCTCGCGGCGCAGGATCCGGATCGCCGCCCGCAGGCGCTGTGCGCGCTCGACGCGGCCCGGCCACAGGAATGCGTGCAAGAGCCGCGCGCCGTGCTCGCTCGTGACGTCCACGGGCTTCAGGTCGATCCCGAGCCGCCGCCGCACGCCGACGCGGCGCGCGAGCACCTCGCGCGGCACCGGCTCGTACTCGACGCCGCTCAGCTGCAGCTCCGACGAGCCCCAGCGCCCGGCGCGGTAGGCGTACGCATACCGGTCCCAGAGCAGGTTCAGGCCGGCGGACGGCCCGAGCTCGACGAGGTCGATCGTCTCGGCTCCGCTCTCGCGGGCGAGCTCGAGGAAGGCGGGCAGAAGCGCGTAGCAGCGCTGCACCTCGTTCGTTTGCACCGCCTGCTCGCGCACGAAGCGGGCGAGGAACTCACGCTGCGACTCGAGCGCCGAGCGGAAGTCGGGCCAGTCGCCGGAGAGCGCATACGGCTCGATGCCCGCGAGCTCGAGGTAGTGCACGCCGCCGAAGAGACGCAGCGGCAGGTCCCAGCGCAGGTCGTCGACGAGGTCGTCGACGAGCGGCTCGGTTGCGCAGCGGCGCGCCAGGCGCGCGTAGACCGGCGAGCCTTGCTGCTCGAAATGCTCCGCCTGGTGGCGGAAGATCGACTGCCGTGAAGCGGTGGCGCTCAGGCCTCGAGCGCGGCCTTGGCCTCCGCCGCGATCTTGCCGAACGCTTCGGGATCGCTCACGGCAAGGTCGGCGAGGACCTTGCGGTCGAGCGGGATCTCCGCCTTCTTCAGGCCGGAGACGAACTGGTTGTACGAGAGCCCATTCGCCCGCGCGGCGGCGTTGATCCGGATGATCCAGAGCCGCCGGAACGTCCGCTTCTTGTTCTTGCGGTCGCGGTAGGCGTACGCCATGGAGTGATCGAGCTGCTCCTTGGCGCGCCGGTAGCTGGAGTGCTTGAGGCCCCAGTAGCCGCGCGCCTGCTCGAGCACCTTGCGGCGCTTCTTGCGCGCGTGAACTGATCGCTTGACTCGCGGCACGGCCTACCTTCCCAGCAGCTTCTTGATCTCGCGCACGTCCGAGTCTGCGACGGGCTGGTCGCGCCGGAAGGCGCGCTTGCGCTTAGCCGACTTCTTCTCGAGCAGGTGGGCCTTCGGCGCTTTCCGCCGCAGCAGCTTGCCCGTTCCCGTCACCTTGAACCGCTTCTTCGTGGCGCTGTGTGTCTTCGTTTTCGGCATCTCGTTTCACCCCGGCGTTCTTCGTCGGACCCAGCATCATCACCATGTTCCGGCCGTCCTGGAGCGGCGGGGACTCTATCTGCCCGATCTCCTTCACGTCCTCGGCCAGTCGCATCAGCAGATCGCGCCCGCGCTGCGGATGGCTTTGCTCCCGGCCGCGGAACATGATCGTCACCTTGACCTTCGCGCGCTGGTTGAGAAAGCGCTCGACGTGGCCTTTCTTGGTGTTGTAGTCGTGGATCCCGATTTTTGGCCTGAGCTTGATCTCCTTGACGTTCACCGAGACCTGGTGCTTGCGCGCGAGCTTGGCCTTCTGCTCCTGCTCGTAGCGGTACTTGCCGTAATCCATCACCTTCGCGACGGGCGGATCGGCCTGCGCGGCGACCTCGACCAGATCGAGGTTCTTGCCCCACGCGTACTCACGCGCTTCGTTCGTGTCCTTGACACCGATCTGCGAGCCATCGTCGTCCACCAGCCGCACCTTCGGCGCGCGGATCATCTCGTTGATGCGCGCCTGCGGTACCGGGGCGCGATCGGGCTCCACGTTTCGGCGTGGTCTCAAAGGCGTGTCACCAAGCTCTCGTTTCCTCCTTCTCTACGACAA
>Ga0207683_10003726_pt1 | contig 13222 bp, 12 predicted proteins | sample KBSM73metaG_FD_184333 | JGI IMG/M metagenome (GOLD analysis project Ga0207683, IMG submission 184333) | Miscanthus rhizosphere microbial communities from Kellogg Biological Station, Michigan, USA - KBS M7-3 metaG (SPAdes) (version 2) | ecosystem: Host-associated > Plants > Roots > Rhizosphere >...
GGTCCCGGCCTCCAGCACGACGCGCTCGCCGTTGAGCCGGAAGTCGACCGCGTCGTTGGTCACGACCGGGATGTGCAGCCTGATCGTCCCGTCCTCGAAGCTGAGCACCACGTCCTCGTGCTCCTTGATGACCGAGCCCGGAGTAAGGCGCATCAGCCGAACGGCGCGCAGCGGCGCGCGGATCGTCTGCGTGACCTCGCGAAAGCAGGGACACGCATCGAGCAGCGGCGTGTCCTCGAAAGCCGTCGCGCCCGGGTCGGAATAGATCATCCGCAAGGGATGGCGCTCGCCCGCGGGGGCGCGCAACGGAATGACCGACCAGTCGCCATCGTAATTCTGGCGGACGTAATGGCGCGTCCAGCCGACCGACGCGAGGTTTTGCAGGTCGGCCGCAAGGCGCTGCGGGTCGAAGGTGAAGGGCAGGCGGAGCCGGTCGGGAAATCTCGCCTCGAACTGCTGCGCAACTGCGGTCATGCGCCTACTCGGCGAAGACTTGCGTGACGTGACCCATCTTGCGGCCCGGCCGCACGGCAGTCTTGCCGTAAAGATGTACCGCCGCGTCTGGCGTAGAAAGCCAGCGGCCGAGATCCTTCACGTCGTCGCCGAGCAGATTGGTCATTTCGACGCGCCCGCGGCGGATCGGTTGCCCCAGCGGTAGCCCCGCGACCGCGCGGATGTGCTGCTCAAACTGCGACACCGACGCGCCGTCGATGGTCCAGTGACCGGAATTGTGCACGCGCGGTGCGATCTCGTTGACCAGCACGGCGTGGCCCGTGCCGTCCTTCACGACGAACATCTCGACCGCGAGCACGCCGACATAGCCGAAGGCTTCGGCGATTTTCTCGGCAATGCGCCGTGCTTCGGCTGAGACGGCGGGCGTGACGGCGGCGGGCACGCGCGACGTCTTCAGGATGTGGTCGCGGTGCTCGTTCTCGATCACGTCGAAGCTTTCGATCTGTCCGCTGCCCGAGCGTGACGCAACGACGGATATCTCGCGCTCGAACGGGACGAAAGCTTCCAGGATCTGCGCCTGCCCGCCCAGATCGTTGAACAGCACCGCCGGATCGCCGCCGTCACGGATCATCACCTGGCCCTTGCCGTCGTAACCGAAACGCCGCGTCTTCAGCACGGCGGGGCGCCCGACCTTCGCCAATGCAGACGCAAGCATGTCAGGCGAATCCACCGCGGCGAAGTTCGCCGTGCCGATGCCGAGCGATGTCACGAACTCCTTCTCGATCAGACGGTCCTGCGTGGTCGCCAGCACCTTCGGATCGGGCAGCACCGGCTTGCGCGCGGAGAGGAACGTCGCGGTCTCGGCCGGCACGTTCTCGAATTCGTAGGTGACGACATCGACGTCCGCGGCAAAACGGTCCAGCGCCGCCATGTCGAGATAGTCGGCCTCGGTCACGCGCCGCACCACGTCGAACGCCGGGGAGTGCGGATCGGGACAGAGCACATGGCACTTGAAGCCGAGCCGCGCCGCCGCGAGCGCCAGCATGCGGCCGAGTTGCCCGCCGCCGAGGATGCCGATGGTGGCATCGCTGCCGAGCGGCCCGCGCTGCTGGATCACGCCTGGTCCTCAGGAGTGTCCGCAACCGCGTCAGTCTGCTGCTTGCGCCACGCATCGAGCCGGTCACTCACCGCTTTGTCGGACAACGCCAGCACGCTCGCGGCGAGCAGCGCCGCGTTGATGGCGCCGGCCTTGCCGATCGCCAGCGTGCCGACCGGCACGCCCGGAGGCATCTGCACGATGGAATAGAGCGAGTCGACGCCCGACAGCGCCTTCGATTCGACCGGTACGCCGAAAACCGGGAGCGTGGTCATCGACGCCGCCATGCCGGGCAGGTGCGCGGCACCGCCCGCGCCGGCGATGATGACCTTGACACCGGCCGCCTTCGCGCCCTTGGCGAAGGCGTAGAGCCGGTCGGGCGTGCGATGGGCCGAGACGATGCGCTTGTCGTAACCGACGCCGAGCGCATCGAGCGTTTCGGCGGTATGCCGCATGGTCGGCCAGTCCGACTGGCTCCCCATGATGATCGCGACCGGCTTGGTCATGCGCCCCTTATACGACAGGCCCGAAAGGAAGGCGCGGGTGTATCGGAATCCCCCCTTCGCAGGCAAGCCGATACGTTCGGTTAACCTTGCCGCCCCATGCTGGCCCTTCGGGACGAAGGTGAGGAATGTCGAACAGCCTCTCCGCGAAGGCGAAAACCGGCTCGGCTCCGGCGCTTTCGCGCGCCCAGCCGGACGAACGCCAGCCTGCCCGCCGCGACCCTCTGCCCGCCGCGCTTCCCGCCCGCAGCATCCCGTCCGAGCTTGCGCTCCTGCTTGGCGAGATCGAGCGGCTGCAGTCTGCGCTCAGAGCCGAGCAGGCCAGGGTGAAGGAGCTCGAGGCGAGTGCCGACACCGATCCACTCACGCAGGTATTCAACCGGCGCGGCTTCGACCGCGAGCTGAAGCGCTCGCTGGCTTACGTGAAGCGCTATTGGACCCGTGCAGCACTGATCTACGTGGATCTCGACGGCTTCAAGCCGGTGAACGACCAGCACGGTCATGTGGCCGGCGACGCGTTGCTGACCGCGATCGCGGCCGTACTGGCGCGCAACGTGCGCGCCTCCGATACGGTAGCGCGGCTCGGCGGTGACGAGTTCGGGCTCATATTGTGGAATCTGAGCGAAGCAGATGCAGCCGCGAAAGCCTGGGCGCTGGAAGCCGCCGTCGGCGAGGCAAGCGTCGAATGGGAGGGCGGAGCGCTGGCGGTCGGCGCCTCGATCGGTTTTGCGATGCTGGGGCCGTCCGACGAACTCGCCGACGTGCTCGCCAAGGCCGACCACGCCATGTACGCGCGCAAGGCGGCGCGGAAAGGCAGCCGGCTACCACCGCTGCGTCAGTAAGATCGGGTTCTCACGCAATGATATCCGGCGTGAGCTGATCCTCGATAAAGGTCATCCGGTCCTTCAGGTGCAGCTTGCGCTTTTTCAGCCGCTGGACCTGCAGAATATCGGAACCGGGCGACGATTCGAGCGCTCCGATCGCAGCATCGAGGTCGCGGTGCTCCTGCAGGAGGCGCGCCAGCTGGTCGCGAAGCTCGCGTTCTTCCTCTTTGGTCATGGGCTGCAACAGTTCCACCCGCCGGCGGCCGCCTGGCGGCGCCGAAACCCCAACAAGTATCCCGCGTTAAGGATGCGGCATCAAGACGGGATGATGTCCCGGAATGGTGCGGATTACGGGGATTTGACGCGTCGCACAACAACAGGCCGTCGACTTGCCGGGTCTCTTCTGTCAAAATGTTCAGGTCAGGAATCTCACAAAGGAGGCTTCCTAGATGTCCATCCAATCGCATCTTGCGGAACTGGAAAGAAAGCACCAGGCGCTCGAGACCGAACTCGCTGACGCCATGGCGCACCCTTCGATCGACGACGCGACGATCGTAGAACTCAAACGCCGCAAGCTGCATGTGAAGGATGAGATCGCTCGCTTGAAGCACGACGAGACCGTCAGCGTACACTAGTTCGCTCGGCGACACGGCAGCGATTGTCGGCCCCGCGGCGCGGCCGCGGCATGGGATTGCATTTTGTCGAAAAACGACCGCCGGCCGACGAGCCGGCGGTTTTGTTTTGCTATGCTGATCCGCAACGCAGAACCTGCGAGGATGTAGTGTGAAAAATTGTGTCGCCGCCCTCGGTTTCGCGTTGCTCGCAACGACCGGCACGTCGGCGCAAGACTATCCGTCGCGGCCGGTCACCCTGATCGTTCCTTACGCCGCCGGCGGCGGCAACGACGTGATGGCGCGCATCGTCGCCGAGAAGATGAGCAGGTCGCTCGGCCAGCAGATCGTGATCGAGAACAAGGGCGGCGCGGGCGGCTCGATCGCGACGCGCCAGGTCGCGAAGGCCGCGCCCGACGGCTATACGCTCGGCCTCGGCGGCACCGGCACGCACGCGATCAATCCGACGCTCTATCCGAACGTCGGCTACGACCCGCGCAAGGATTTCGCGCCGGTCGGCCTCATCGCGACCAGTGCGCTGGTCGTGCTGGTGAACACGTCCGTCCCGGCAAAGACGATCCCCGAGCTGATCGCGCTTGCCAGGCGCGATCCCGGCAAGCTGAATTATGCGTCGGCGGGCGTCGGCAGCGGCATCCACCTTGGCGCCGAGCTGTTCGCCACGATGGCGGGCGTGAAGCTGACCCACATTCCCTACAAGGGCTCGGCGCCGGCGCTCACCGATCTGGTCGGCGGCCACGTCGCGATCTATTTCTCGTCGCTGCCGCCTGCGATCGCGCTGATCAGGGAAGGCAAGGTGCGCGCGCTTGCCGTCACCGGCCCGCAGCGCTCGGCCCTGCTGCCGGATCTGCCGACCGTCGCCGAGGCGGCGCTGCCCGGATACGAATCGGTGCTGCATTACGGCATCGTGGCGCCGGCCGGCACGCCGCGGCCGATCGTCGAGAAGCTCAATGCCGCGATGCAGGCCGCGCTCGCCGAAGCCGATGTGCGCGAGCGCATCATCGCCGACGGCGCGGAGCCGCTGCCGGGAACGCCCGAGGACTACGCCGCCGACATCGACCGCGAGGAGACCAAGTGGTCGAAGGTCGTGCGGGTCTCGGGCGCGAAGGTGGAGTGAATGATGTCACGTTGCATCCGGTTGCTCCTCGCCGCCGCCTTCGCGACGCTCGTGTCGCTGGCGCACGCGCAGGACTATCCGGCCCGCACCGTCACGCTGGTGGTGCCGTATCCGCCGGGCGGCGGCGTCGACGCGATGGCGCGCGTCGTGGCGGAGCGGCTGTCCGCCGCGCTCGGCCAGCAGGTGGTGGTCGACAATCGTGGCGGCGGCGGCGGACTGATCGGCACGCGCGCGGTGCAGAAGGCGGCCCCCGACGGCTACACGCTGCTGCTCGGCCACACCGGCACGATCTCGATCAACCCGAGTCTTTATGCGAATGCCGGCTACGACCCGCGCAAGGACTTTGCCGCCGTCGGCCTGATCGCCTCGATGCCTGTGGTGCTGATTGCGCATCCATCGTTTCCGGCGCGGTCCATCGCCGACGTCATCGCGCTTGCGAAGAAGGAGCCCGGCAAGCTCAATGTTGGAACCTCGGCGGTCGGGACCGGCGGCTACATGTCGGCGGAATCCTTCAAGTCGGTCGCGGGCATCGATGTCGCGATCATTCCCTACAAGGGGACGGCACCGGTGATGAACGATCTGCTCGGCGGCCACGTTCCGGTCGCCTTCGGCGTCATCCCGCCCGCCCTCGGCAACATCCAGGCCGGCAAGCTGCGCGCCATCGCGGTCGCGAGCCCGACGCGCACCGCGCTGCTCCCCGATACGCCGACCTTCGCAGAGTCCGGCATGCCGGGCTTCGAGGCCGTGCTGCATTACGGGCTCCTGGCGCCGGCGGGCACGCCGCGTCCGATCGTCGACAAGCTCAATGCCGAGCTGCGCAAGCTTGCCGCCAACGATGAAGTGAAGAAGCGCATCGCCGCCGAAGGCGGCGATCCACTGACCTCGAGCCCGGAAGAATATGCCGCCCACATCGACCGGGAAGAGACCAAGTGGTCGACATTGATCCGCAGGCTCAATCTGAAGGTGGAGTAAAGACCTCGCCAGTACGAACGCGGCTCGGCTAATATCGAGGCGTCACGGTGACTGCCGTGCCGGGAGGCGACATGGCGGGAAATCGCTGGCTGATGCTGGCCGTGCTGTTCCTGGCGCGCACCGCGATCGCATTGCAGTTTCAGACCGTCGCATCGGTGCGGCCGTATCTCATGGACGCGCTCGCGATCGACTTCGCATCGATAGGTGCCTTGATCGGCCTCTATATGCTGCCCGGCGTCGCGATCGCATTGCCGGGCGGCGTGCTCGGCCAGCGCTTTGGCGCCAAGCGCGTCGCGCTTGTCGGACTGGCGCTGATGGCGCTCGGCGGTGCCGTGATGGGAGTGAGCGCGTCGTTCACGGCCGCGGCGGCAGGCCGGCTGATTTCCGGGACAGGCGCCGTCCTGCTCACCGTCCTGGTCGCCAAGATGGTCACCGACTGGTTCGCCGGCCGCGAGATCGTCACCGCGATGGCGATCTCGATCGCAAGCTGGCCGTTCGGACTGGCGGTTGGTCTCGTGGTGTACGGGCCGCTGGCCGGCAGCGTCGGCTGGAGCGCGATCATGCATCTCGGCGCGCTGGCTGCACTCGCCGCCTTTGTGCTGGTCGCGCTGATCTATCGCGACCCACCGGGTATGTCCGCTGCCGCGCCTGCGCGCTTCGCGCTGAACCTCACGCGGCGCGAATGGGTGCTGGTTCTGATCGCAGGCGTGATGTGGGGGCTTTTTAACGTCGCCTACATTGTGCTCATTAGTTTCGCGCCCGAGCTTTTCACCGTCCGCGGCTGGTCGCTCGCCGAGGCAAGCAGCATCGTCAGCCTGATCGGCTGGGTGCTGATCCCCTCCGTTCCGCTCTCGGGATTCCTCATCGAGCGGTTCGGGCGGCCGACTCTGTTCATGGTCGCAGGCTTCGCGATCACGTCCGCGGCGCTGATCGTCCTGCCGTTCACCGACGCGCCGCTTGTGGCGTTCGCAGTCGTGGCGCTCGCGATCGGGGTGCCGGCCGGCCTGATCATGGCGCTGCCCGCGCAGGTGCTGCGGCCGGAATCGCGGGGCGTGGGCATGGGCGTCTTCTTCACCTGCTATTTTGTCGCGATGGCCATCCTGCCCGGCGCGGCAGGGCTCATGCGCGACATTTCGGGCAGCCCTGCGACGCCGGCCCTGTTCGCCGCCGCGATGGTGCTATTGTGTATGCTCGCGCTGGCGCTGTTCCGCGCCGTCGCGCCAACGAAAGAGACTTAAGAGGAAGCGTCGTGCAGGAAACGGGCTCGTTCGACTACATCGTCATGGGCGCCGGCTCGGCCGGCTGCGTGCTCGCTGACCGGCTCAGCGCATCGGGCCGCCATCGCGTGCTGGTGCTGGAAGCCGGCGGCGAGGATCGCAACATCTGGATCCACGTGCCGATCGGCTACGCCAAGCTGTTCGCCGATGCCAAGAACAACTGGCTCTACAGCTCCGAGCCGGAGCCCGAATGCGCCGGCCGCTCGATCATCCAGCCGCGCGGCAAGGTACTCGGCGGGTCCTCGTCGATCAACGGGCTTTTGTATATCCGCGGGCAGGCCGAGGACTTCGACCATTGGCGCCAGCTCGGCAATGCGGGTTGGAGCTTCACCGACGTGCTGCCGTATTTCCGCCGCGCCGAGGATCAGCAGCGCGGCGCGGACGAGCTGCATGGCGTCGGCGGGCCGCTGTCGGTGTGCGACGTGAGCGAAGGGCATCCACTGTGCGATGCCTTTATCGACGCGTGCGAGCAGGGTGGCCTGCCGCGCACCGAGGACTTCAACGGGCCGAGCCAGGAAGGCGCGGGATATTTCCAGCTCACCACGCGCAAGGGACGCCGTTGGTCGACCGCGCGCGGCTACCTGAAGCCCGCGCGCAAGCGGCCGAACGTCGCGGTGGTGGCGAATGCGCTCACCACGCGCATCCTGTTCGAAGGACGCCGCGCGGTCGGCGTCGAATACATCAAGGATGGCGCCAGGCACGTCGCGCGCGCAAGCGCCGAAGTGATCCTCTCAAGCGGCGCGTTCAACTCGCCGCAGCTTTTGCAATTGTCCGGCATCGGACCGGGCGATCTGCTGCGGCAGCACGGGATCGAGGTGATCGCCGACATGAGAGGTGTCGGCGCCGATCTGCAGGACCACTATCAGGCTCGCTTCAACTATCGCGGCAACACGCGCAACACCATCAATGACATGATGGGCAGCGTGGTCGGCCGCGTTTCGGCGGGGCTGCGCTATGCGTTGTTCCGGAAAGGCTTCCTCACCATCGGAGCCGGCTATGCGGGTGGTTTCTTCAAGACCGATCCCTCGCTGCCGACGCCCGACGTGCAATTCCACTTCATCCTGTTCTCGGCCGATTCGGTCGGACAGAAGCTGCATCCCTGGCCCGGTTTTCTCACGTCGGTGTGTCAGCTGCGGCCCGAGAGCCGCGGCTTCGTGCGCATCAAGTCGGCCGATCCCGCGCAGGCGCCGGCGATCCAGCCCCGCTACTTGACGGCGCAGGTGGACCGCGACGTGATGGTGGCGGGAATGAAGATGATACGGCGCGTGATGGGGCAGCCGGCGATCGCGCGCTATATCGACGAAGAGCTGATGCCGGGCGCGAAGGTGCAGACCGACGCGGATTATCTCGAGTTCGCGCGGCAGAAGGGCACCACCGTGTTCCACCCGACCTCGACCTGCCGCATGGGCTCCGACGTCACCGCCGTGGTGGATGAGCGGCTGCGGGTGCATGGCTTTCAAGGACTGCGCGTCGCGGACGCATCGATCATGCCGACGGTCGTCTCGGGCAACACCAATGCGGCCTGCGTAATGATCGGCGAGAAGGCCTCCGACATGATTTTGCAGGACGCCACAGCAAAACCGGCCGCCAAGGCGGCATGACCGAGTCTTTCGATTTCATCATCGTCGGCGCCGGCAGCGCTGGCTGCGTGCTCGCCAATCGCCTCACCGTCGATGGTCGTCACAAGGTGCTGCTGCTGGAGGCCGGCGGCGAGGACCGTGACATCTGGATCCACATTCCGCTCGGCTACGGACGGCATTTCACTAACCGAGAGGTCAACTGGCTCTACGAGACCGAGCCGGAGCCTGAATGCCAGGACCGAAAGATCATCGCGCCACGCGGCAAGGTGATCGGCGGCTCGTCGTCGATCAATGGGCTGCTCTACGTTCGCGGACAGCGGCAGGATTTCGACCATTGGCGCCAGCTCGGTAACACGGGCTGGAGCTTTGCCGACGTGCTGCCCTACTTCCGCAAAGCGGAGGACCAGCAACGCGGCGCGGACGAGTTTCATGACACCGGCGGGCCGCTGTGCGTGTCCGACATGGAGACGCTGCCGGTGTGCGATGCGTTCATCGCGGCGGCGGAGCAGTGCGGCCACAAGCGTAATCCGGATTTCAACGGCGCCGCCCAGGAAGGCTTCGGCTATTACCAACTGACGACTCGCAACGGGCGGCGTTGTTCGGCCTCGGTCGGTTATTTGAAGCCCGCGCGGCGGCGCGCGAACCTGAAGGTCATCCCGCGAGCGCTTGCGACGCGCGTGCTGTTTGAAGGGCGGCGCGCCACGGGCGTCGAGTATCTGCAAGGAAACGAAACGCGCGTCGTGCACGCGCGCGAGATCATTCTCGCGGGCGGCGCCTTCAACACGCCGCAGCTGATGCAGCTGTCGGGCCTCGGGTCGGCATCGCTGCTGCAGGAACATGGCATCCCGGTCATCGCCGACATGCCGGGCGTTGGTGCCGACCTGCAGGACCACTTTCACGCCCGCATCGTCTATCGCTGCACCCAGCCGGTCTCGGTCAACGATCTGCTCGCCAGCAAGTGGCGCGGCGTGAAGGCCGGTCTGAACTACGCGCTGCGCCGGCGCGGCCTGCTCGCGATGGGCGCGGCTTATGCAGGCGGCTTCTTTCGCACCAGCGAAACCGTGGCGACACCGGACGTGCAGTGCCACATCATGCTGTTCTCCGGCGACACGATCGCGCCGCCGCTGCATCCTTTCTCCGGCATCTCGTGCCCGCTGATCGTGCTGCGTCCGGAAAGCCGCGGCACCGTGCGGATCAAGTCGGCCGAACCGAGGACCGCGCCCGCGATCCAGCCGCGCTATCTCTCGGCTGCGAAGGATCGCGCCGCGATGGTGGTCGGCCTGCGCACGCTCCGCCGCATTTTGGCGGCGCCGGCACTCGCCGCTTTCATCGAGGCCGAGCACGATCCAGGCCCATCATGCGCAAGCGATGACGATCTGCTCGACTTCGCACGGCGCAAAGGCTCGACGGTGTACCATCCGACCTCGACTTGCCGCATGGGCGACGATCCAAACGCCGTCGTGGATTCTCGCCTCAACGTGCGCGCCATCGAGGGGCTGCGCATCGTCGATGCCTCCGTGATGCCCGCGCTTGTCTCCGGCAACACCAACGCCGCCGTCATCATGATCGCCGAAAAGGGCGCCGACGTGATTTTGGCGGACGCGCGTTCGCGATAGCGGAACTTGCGCAACCGCAGCGTGACGCTGCGGCCATCCGAATCGGGCGTCGTGCCTTCGTTTGGTCGCGCTTCGTTCGCTTGCCGATTCGGCTTTCATCGGGCACATGGCGGCGGGGCATTCATACGGGCGAGGGAGAGGCTTTGCTTCGCGTTGCATTGGCGTTGACGATTTTGACCCCGGCGGTTGCGTTCGCGAACGATGCGCGAGTCGAGCGCGTGTTGAAGCAGCTCGACCCCGACGCGCGCTTCGAGCAGGTGTGCGACCTCGAAGCCATGAAGCACATCAGCAAGGACAAGACCTACCGGCCGGAGCGCAGCATGGTGAGCGCGCTGTCGCATCCGAAGGTCGCCAACGCGACGATGAGCGGCACCGGCGGCGCCTTCAAGAGCAAGGGCCAGTGGTATCAGTTCTCGTTCAAGTGCGAGACCAGCCCCGATCACATGAAGGTGCAGGCCTTCTCGTTCCAGATCGGCGAGCCGATCCCGCAGGAGCAATGGGAAGCGAACGGGCTGTACTGAGCATGATCCCGAAAAGCTTGTCGCGGACGCGATCCGGGATGGGTACCGGTTTTCGGAAAAAATCATGCTCCACCAATAACCTCAAGCGAGATGACGATTCGAAGAAAAGTCATCTCGCTTTGGATCACGTGTGCAGCCGTACCAGCCGCTTGCCGAGGTTCTCTCCGCGATAAAGGCTCGCGATGGCATCCGGACAGGCGTCGATGCCCTCCAGGATATCCTCCCGATATGACAGCCGCCCCTCGCGAATCCATGCGGCGAGCTGCGTGACCGCTTCCTCGTAGCGGTGCTGGTAGTCGAACACGATGAAGCCACCCATCTGCGCCCGCTTCACCAGCAGGTGGCGCTCGACGCGCGGTCCCATCGGCGGCGGGTCCCAGTTCGCGATCGAGGCTGTGCCGCAAATGACCACACGCGCATTCAGCGCGAGCTGAGTCATCACGGTGTCGCTGATCGGCCCGCTGGTGTTGTCGAAATAGACGTTCACGCCGCGTGGGCAGGCGGCGGCCAGCGCTTCGGCGAGCCGCGGCTCCTTGTAGTCGATGGCTACGTCGTAGCCGAATGCCGCGGTGCACAGCTTCGCCTTCACCGGACCGCCCGCGATGCCGACGGTGCGGCACCCGGCGATCTTCGCGATCTGTCCGACCGCCGAGCCGACCGAGCCCGCCGCGGTCGAGACGGCGACGGTATCGCCCGGGCGCGGACGGCCGACGTCGAGCAGCGCGAAATAGGCCGTCACACCATTGAGCCCGAGCATACCGAGCGAAAGCGACAGCGGCAGATCGTTCTCCTTCACCTTGCGGGTGACGGCGGACGCATCGGCGGCGGCGAAATCCTGCCAGCCGAACATCCCCATCACCCGGTCGCCCTCGGCGAATTTCGGGTTCTTCGAGGCGATGACGGTGCCGGCCGCAATCGAGCGCATCACCTCGCCGATGCCGACTGGCGTCGAATAGTTCGCCGCGGCGTTGACCCAGCCGCGCATCGCCGGCTCGACCGAGAGGAACTGGTTGCGCACCAGGATCTGCCCCTCGCGCAATTCGGGCGCCGGGCGTTCGGTGATTTCAAAGTGCTCGGCTTGCGGGATTCCGGTGGGGCGGGATTTCAGCAGGACCTGTCGGTTTTGCATTGAACTTACAGACTTGCCAGATGGAGGACATTGTTCACCGTGGCGACGGCCGCCGCTATTGCAAATCTGTGGCCAAGCTGGCTATGCATTTCACGCGCCCTTCGCCAGCTCCCGCAATTTGAACTTCTGGATCTTGCCCGTGCTCGTCTTCGGCACGTCGCCGAACACGACATGGCGCGGGACCTTGTAGCCCGCGAGATTCGCCTTGCAGTACGCGATGATGTCCTCCGCGCTCGCCTTCGCGCCCGGCTTCAGCTCGACGAAGGCGCAGGGCGTCTCGCCCCATTTGTCGTCGGGTTTCGCGACGACGGCCGCGGCCTGCACGGCGGGGTGCTTGTACAAGGCATCCTCGACTTCGATCGAAGAAATGTTCTCGCCGCCCGATATGATGATGTCCTTCGAACGGTCCTTGAGCTGGATGTAGCCGTCCGGATGCATCACGCCGAGATCGCCGGTGTGGAACCAGCCGCCCTTGAACGCCGCGTCGGTCGACGTCTTGTTCTTGAGATAGCCGCGCATCACCACATTGCCGCGCATCATGACTTCGCCGAGCGTCTCGCCGTCACGCGGCACCGGCACCATCGTTTCGGGGTCCATCACGTCGAGCGCTTCGAGCGCGCCGTAACGCACGCCCTGGCGTGATTTCTTCGCCGCCTGCTCGGCGGCGGGCAGGGCGTTCCATTCGGCATGCCAGTCGTTGACCACCGCCGGGCCGTAGCATTCGGTCAGGCCATAGAGATGCGTGACGTTGAAGCCCGCCACCTTCATCGCGGCGAGCACGGCTTCCGGCGGCGGCGCAGCCGCGGTGAAGAACTCCACCACGTGCGGCAACGGCTTCTTCTCGGCGTCCGGCGCGTTCAGGAGCGTCGACATCACGATCGGCGCGCCGCACAGGTGCGTGACCTTGTGGTTCGCGATCGCGTCATACATCGCCGCGGCGCGCACCGCGCGCAGGCACACATGGGTGCCGGCGACGATCGAGATCGACCACGGGAAGCACCAGCCGTTGCAATGAAACATCGGCAGCGTCCACAGATACACCGGATGCTTGCTCATGCCGCAGGTGACGATGTTGCCGAGCGCGAGCAGCTGCGCGCCGCGGTGGTGATAGACCACGCCCTTCGGATCGCCGGTCGTGCCCGACGTGTAGTTGAGCGCGATCGCGTCCCATTCGTCGTCCGGCATGTGCCACGCATAATCGGCGTCGCCCTGCGCGACGAACTCCTCGTATTCGATGCTGCCGAGCCGCTCGCCGGGGCCGGAATACTCCGGGTCGTCGTAGTCGATCACCAGCGGCTTGACCTTGGCGAGTGCGAGCGCTTCCTTCACGGTCCTGGAAAATTCACGGTCGGTGATCAGTACCTTGGTCTCGGCGTGATCAAGCGAGAACGCGATGATCGCGGCGTCGAGCCGCGTGTTGAGCGTGTTGAGCACGCCCTGCGTCATCGGCACGCCGTAATGCGCTTCCAGCATCGCCGGCGGGTTGGCCAGCATCACCGAGACCG
>Ga0207683_10003734_pt1 | contig 13213 bp, 11 predicted proteins | sample KBSM73metaG_FD_184333 | JGI IMG/M metagenome (GOLD analysis project Ga0207683, IMG submission 184333) | Miscanthus rhizosphere microbial communities from Kellogg Biological Station, Michigan, USA - KBS M7-3 metaG (SPAdes) (version 2) | ecosystem: Host-associated > Plants > Roots > Rhizosphere >...
GGTCGGCCAGGGGATCGAGGATGCGCGCCTGCTTGCTGAAATCCAGCCGCAGCCCAAGTTGTTTGGTCTTTTCCAGGATCACGTCGCGGCGGCCGATCAGAGTGGGATGGGCCAGGCCTTCATCCACCACCGTCTGCACCGCGCGCAGCACGCGGTCCTCCTCGCCTTCGGCATAGACCACCCGGCGGGGCGACTGGCGCGCCACGTCGAACACCGGGCGCATCAACTGGCCGGAGCGGTAGACGAATTTCTCCAGCTCGTTTTCGTAGGCGTCGAAATCGGCAATCGGCCGCCGCGCCACGCCGGACTCCATCGCGGCGCGTGCCACGGCGGGTGCGATGTGCAGGATCAGGCGCGGATCGAACGGTTTGGGAATGATGGTTTCGGGGCCGAAGCCGCTCATCAGGCCGCCATAGGCGTTGGCCACCACATCGCTGGCCTCGGCGCGGGCCAGCGCGGCGATCGCCTCCACCGCCGCAACCTTCATCGGTTCGTTGATGGTGGTGGCGTCGACGTCCAGCGCGCCCCGGAACACGAACGGAAAGCACAGGACATTGTTGACCTGGTTGGCATAGTCGGAGCGGCCGGTGGCGATGATGGCATCGGGCCGCGCTTTCTTGGCGACTTCCGGCAGAATCTCGGGATTGGGATTGGCCAGGGCCAGGATCAGCGGCTTGGCCGCCATCTGGGGCAGCCATTCGGGCTTGAGCACATTGGGCGCGGACAGGCCCAGGAACACATCGGCGCCCGCCAGCACCTCGCCCAAGGTGCGGGCGTCGGTCTTGCGCGCATACCGCGCCATGTTGGGCGGCATGTCGTCGCCGCGATCCTTGTGCACCACGCCCTTGATGTCGGTGAGGGTGATGTTGTCGACCGGCAATCCCATCGCCACCAAAAGGTCGACGCAAGCCAAGGCGGCGGCGCCCGCGCCGCTGGTCACCAGCTTCACATCGGCCAAGGTCTTGCCTTGCAGCACCAGGCCGTTGCGGATGGCGGCGGCGCAGACGATGGCCGTGCCATGCTGGTCGTCATGGAAGACCGGAATCTTCATGCGCTCGCGCAGCTTCTTTTCGATCACGAAGCATTCGGGCGCCTTGATGTCTTCCAGATTGATGCCGCCGAAAGTGGGCTCCAGCGCCGCCACGATATCGACAAAGCGGTCGATATCGGTCTCCGCCACTTCCAGGTCGAAGACGTCGATGCCGGCGAATTTCTTGAACAGGACGGCTTTGCCTTCCATCACCGGCTTGGAGGCCAAGGGCCCGATATTGCCCAGGCCCAGCACGGCGGTGCCGTTGGTGATCACCGCCACCAGATTGCCGCGCGCGGTATATTCGCGCGCCAGCGAGGGATCGGCGGCGATGGCTTCGCAAGGGGCGGCCACGCCGGGCGAATAGGCCAGCGCCAGGTCGCGCTGATTCGCCATCCGCTTGGTGGCTTCCACCGACAATTTGCCCGGCCGCGGCAGGCGGTGATAGGCAAGCGCGTTTTTGCGGAAATCGTCGTCCATGACAGCCCTGGTATGTGACCGGGGTAATTGGCAGGTCCCGGGGGGTAAAATCAATCTTTTCCCCTTTATGGAAGGGGCGGTCCGGCTCGCGCCTAACGCCCCCTTGTTTTGGCAGGTTTTTGGGCGTTTTTGCCGGAGCCGGGCGGGGTGAGGGGTGTTGGCCGGCCAAGATCTTTCAAAGGACCTCCACCGGCACTTTCAAGAGTGTTCAGGCCCTCGATTTTGCCTGATATTGCGCTCCTTTCAGCCTCAGCGGCGAAGCAGGAGATTTCATGCAGTTGGGAATTATCGGACTAGGCCGCATGGGGGCCAATATCGGCCGGCGGCTGATGCAGGCTGGCCATGCCATCGTGGGCTATGACGCCAGCCCCCAGGCTGTGAAAGCGCTGGAGGGCGCCACCGGCGCTAACTCTTTGGAAGACCTGGTCAGCAAGCTGAAGACGCCGCGCACCGTGTGGGTGATGCTGCCTGCCGGCAAAATCACCGAGGAAGCTATCATCAGTTTGGGCAAGCTGCTCGCGAAGGGCGACTGCATCATCGATGGCGGCAATACGTATTTCAAAGATGATGTGCGCCGGGCGCATGCCTTGCACCGGCACGGCATCGATTATCTGGACGTGGGCACTTCCGGAGGCGTGTGGGGGTTGGAGCGCGGTTATTGCATGATGATCGGCGGCGACAAAGCGCAAGTCGAGCGGCTGGATCCCATCTTCAAGACGCTGGCGCCAGGCGCGGGCAGCATCACCAAAACACCCAACCGGGACAGAGCCGATCCGCGTGTCACCGAAGGCTATATGCATGCGGGGCCCGCCGGCGCCGGGCATTTTGTCAAGATGGTGCACAATGGCATCGAATATGGGCTGATGCAGGCCTATGCCGAAGGTTTCGACATCATGCGCGGGCGGGGCAGCGACAAGCTGCCGGAGGACGAGCGCTTCGACATCAATGTCGCCGATGTCGCGGAAGTGTGGCGGCGGGGCAGCGTGGTGGCATCCTGGCTGTTGGACTTAACCGCAATCGCGCTCGCCAAGTCGGAAAAGCTGGATGAATTCAGCGGCAAGGTGGATGACAGCGGCGAGGGCCGCTGGACGGTGCAGGCAGCAGTGGATGAAGCGGTGGCGGCGCCGGTGATCACGGCGGCGCTGTTTGCCCGCTTCCGCTCCCGCGCCGATAACACATTCGGCGAGAAGCTGCTCTCCGCCATGCGCAAGGAATTTGGCGGGCATATCGAAAGCACCATTCCCGTCCATAAGGCGAAAGACGAGGACAAATGAGCGTGCAGTCCCACAAAGCGCCTCCTCCTCCTTGTGCCATCGTCATCTTCGGGGCCAACGGCGATTTGACCAAGCGGCTCATCGTCCCTGCGCTGTACAATCTGGCGCGCACCCAGCTTCTGCCCCGCAGCCTGTCCCTGATCGGCGTGGACCATAACAAGAAGACCAGTGAGGACTGGAAAGCCGGACTCCGGGATTTCCTCAGCCAAATCCTGGCCAAGAGCAACGAAGAGGTCGATGAAGGCTTGTGGCAGCAGGTTGCCAGCTGCATGACCTTCATGAGCGGTGATTTCGAGAAGGACGAGACTTATCAAAACCTGAAAGCGCTGCTGGCGGAGTTGGATGCAAAGCGGTCCCTGGACGGCAATGTGTTGTTCTATATGGCGGTGGCGGATCGTTTCTTCGCCACCATCGCGGGCAAGCTGGGTGATGCGGGACTGGTCAATTCCAATGCCAAAGGTTTCCGCCGCCTGATCGTGGAAAAGCCTTTCGGCCACGACCTGGCTTCCGCCAAGGCGTTGAATGCCTGTCTGCTCAAATATCTCAAGGAAGAACAGATTTACCGCATCGATCATTTTCTGGGTAAGGAAACGGTGCAGAACATCATGGCGCTGCGTTTCGCCAACGGCCTGTTCGAGCCGATATGGAATCGCGACCGTATCGACCATGTCCAAATCACGGTGGCGGAATCCATCGGGGTGGAAACCCGCGGTAAATTCTATGAAGTCACCGGCGCCTTGCGCGACATGGTACCCAATCACTTGTTCCAGTTGGTGGCGATGACGGCGATGGAGCCGCCGGTGTCGTTCGATGCCGAGGATATCCGCGCCAAGAAAGCGGAGATGTTCAAGGCCATTCACCCCGTGAGTATCAGCGACGTGGTGCGCGGCCAGTATGACAGCGGCATTGTGGGGGACCAGAAGGCCAAGGCCTATCGTGCGGAAGACAGTGTCTCGCCGGAATCCACGGTGGAGACCTATGCCGCCATGCGGCTGACCATCGACAATTGGCGCTGGGCGGGCGTGCCGTTCTATTTGCGCACCGGCAAGCGGCTCAACAAGCGCTCCACCGAAATCGCCATTCGTTTCAAAAAGGCGCCGCTGGCCTTGTTCCGCGAGACGCCGGTGGAGGAATTGGACGCCGACTGGCTGGTGCTGCGGGTGCAGCCGGACGAAGGCATTCGCTTGCGCTTCAACGCCAAGCGGCCCGGTCCCGCCATGGCGCTGGAAAGCGTGGCGATGGATTTCAAGTACAAGGATTATTTCAAGCAGGCGCCCGCGGTCGGCTATGAGACGCTGATCTATGACTGCCTGATCGGCGACGCCACTTTATTCCAGCGCGCCGACCAGGTGGAAGCGGCCTGGGGGCTGGTCGAACCGGTGCTGGAGGGTTGGGCCAGCACCAATCCGCGGCATTTTCCCAATTATGCGGCGGGCAGCGAAGGCCCCAGCGCCGCCAATGATCTTTTGGCGCGCGATGGCCGGTCCTGGAGGCGCATCAATTGACTGATGAATTGAAGAGGGGCATTTCCGGCACATTGGAGGTGGTGCGGGACGCGGGCGCCTTGGCAGCGCGGGCGGCGGAAATCATCGCCGGCCGGCTGAAAATCGCGCGCTATCCGTTCCGCATGGTGCTGTCCGGCGGATCGACGCCGCAGGCCACCTATCAACTTTTGGCGGCCAAGGATCTGGATTGGGATTGCGCCGAGCTTTTCTTCAGCGACGAGCGGTTTGTACCGCCCGATCACAAGGATTCCAATTACCGCATGGTGCGGGAATCGCTTCTGGCCGGCGATCGGGTGCATCCGCGCAAGTTGTTGGCGATTCCCATTGACGGCACCTTGCAAAGTGCCGCTGACCGCTATGACGAGACCCTGCGCCAGCAATATGGCGCCGGCAGTTTGGAGCCCGGCGTGCTGTTGTTTCATCTCACTCTGCTGGGTTTGGGCGACGACGGCCATACCGCTTCGCTATTGCCGGGCCAGCCGGTGCTGGATGAGCGCGAACGCTGGGCGGCGCCCGTGCCGCAGGGGCGGGGTGAGCCGCGTATCACCCTGACCTATCCGGCGCTGGAATCCAGTGAACTCCTTCTTTTCCTGGTCAGCGGGGCAGGCAAGCGAGATGCCCTGGCCCAGGCGCGCGGCGGGATCGGGCCGGCGGGCGGGATCAAACCGCAAGGTGAAGTGTTGTGGTTGGTGGATGAGGCGGCGGCGGGGGAGGAAGACCAAGGCTACGGATTCTGATGGCGCGTATTGAAGATTATGCCGTGATCGGCGACTGCCGCACGGCGGCGCTTGTCTGCCGCGATGGTTCGATCGACTGGTTCTGCGTGCCGCGGTTCGATTCCGCCGCCTGTTTCACCGCGCTTTTGGGCACCAAGGAAAACGGCCGCTGGCTGGTGCGACCGGCGGGAAAAATCACGCAAACCAGTCGCCACTATCGCGGCGAAAGCCTGATTCTGGAAACGCATTTCGCCACCGATACCGGCAAGGTGCGGGTGATCGACTTCATGCCGCCGGACACGCCGGCCTGCAGCATCGTGCGCCTGGTGGAGTGTCTGGAGGGGCGGGTGGCGATGCGAACCGAGCTTGCCATCCGTTTCGATTATGGCGTGACCATTCCCTGGGTGTCGCGGCGCGACAGCCGCACCATGATGGCGGTGGCGGGACCGCACATGCTCACCTTCCGCACGCCCGCCGAGGTGCGGGGTGAGAATATGCATTCGGTGGCCGAATTCGTCCTGCGCAAGGGCGAAAGCATGCCTTTTGTGCTGGTCTATAGCGAATCTTTCCAGCCAGTGCCGCTGTCGCTGGATGCCCATATCGCCCTGGAAGAGACGGAGCGCTATTGGCGGCGCTGGTCCGGCATCTGCAAGGTGAAAGGCAAATGGCGCAACGCCATCATGCGCTCCTTGCTTGCTTTGAAAAGTCTTTCCTATGCGCCCACCGGCGGCATTGTGGCGGCGGCCACCACTTCGCTGCCGGAAAAAATCGGCGGCACCCGCAATTGGGACTATCGCTACTGCTGGCTGAGAGACGCCACCTTCATCCTGTTGGCGTTTCTCAATGCCGGCTATAGCGAGGAAGCCAAGGTGTGGCAGGACTGGCTGCTCCGGGTGATCGCGGGCGCGCCGGAGCAACTTCAGACCATCTACAATGTGCTGGGCGAGAAGCGGCTGGACGAGTTGGAGCTGCCGCTGTTGCCGGGCTATGAGAATTCGAGACCTGTGCGTATCGGCAACGCCGCCTACACGCAATTGCAAATCGACATTTATGGCGAATTGGCCGATGTGATGGCGCAGGCGCGCGCCGGCGGACTGCCGTCGCCGCCGCGCAGCAAGGAATTGCGCGGCGTGTTCATGAAACATCTGGAAAAAATCTGGCGGTTGCCGGATGAGGGCATCTGGGAGATACGCGGCGCACCGCAGCATTTTGTGCATTCCAAGGCGATGGCCTGGGTGGCGTTTGACCGCGCTTCCAAGGCTCCGGATTCCACCGCCCGCCAAAAAGCGCATTGGAAAAAAATAGCGCAGCGGATTCACGCCCATATCTGCCGAAATGGTGTGGACAGAAAACGCGGCTGTTTTGTCCAGGCCTATGGTTCGCAGCAAATGGATGCCAGTCTTTTGCTGTTGCCGCTGGTTGGCTTCCTGCCCTTCTCCGACAAGCGGATCAAGGCGACGGTGCGCGAGATTGAGAAGCGGTTGATCCGCAAGGGCCTGGTGCGGCGCTATGAGACCGTCACCGGCGTGGACGGCCTGCCACCGGGCGAGGGCGCTTTCCTGGCCTGCAGTTTTTGGCTGGCTGACAATTACATAGCGATGGGGCGGCGCAAGGAAGCTCTGCGGCTGTTCGGGCGGCTGAGGCGCCTGGCCAATGATGTGGGCCTGTATGCCGAGGAATATGATACCGAAGAGCGGCGCATGCTGGGCAATTTCCCCCAAGGCTTTTCCCATGTCGCCTTGATCAATACCGCTTTGAACCTGATGATGAGCGAGAGCAAGAAAGGAAGGACTGCTTCCCGTGGCCGCCATTAAGCGCATTCTATGTATCGATGTGGGAGGCTCCGGCCTGAAGGCAGCAGTGCTTTCGCCCAGCGGAAAATATCTGGTCAAGCGCACGCGGATCAAAACCCCCAAACAGCGCAAGCCGCGGCAGATCGTGACGGTGTTGGCGGATATGGCTGCGCTGTTGGGCGGCTTCGACGCCGTCACCATCGGTTTTCCCGGCATGATCCGCAATGGCAAGGTGATGACCGCGCCCGCCTTCGGCACCAAGGACTGGAAAGGCTTCGCCTTGGCCGCGGCGATGCAAAAGAAATTCGGCAAACCGGTCAAACTGCTCAATGACGCCGATGTGCAAGGCCTGGCGGTGATCGAAGGCAAGGGGCTGGAGCTGGTTTGCACCTTGGGCACAGGCTTCGGCACCGCCTGGTTCCGTGACGGCGAATTGATGCCGCATATGGATCTGGCGCATCTGGTGGCGCATAAGAAGGATGATTTCGACATCTATATCGGTGATCAAACCCGCCGCGAGATCGGCGCTCGCCGTTGGAACCGCCGCGTCAAGAAATTGATCGAAGTGCTGCAAATCGTGTTCGCTTACGACCACCTATATCTGGGTGGCGGCAATTCCCGCTGGGTGAATTTCAAGCTCCCCGGCAATGTATCCATCGTCTCCAACGATGCGGGTATGGAGGGCGGAGCATTCGCCTGGTCTAGGCACAAAGACTGACTGAGGGAACCCGTTGAGCTTCCTGAGCGTTTCGATCCCATTGGATCGAAGCCCATTTAATTTTGCCTTTGAAAAATCGGGCGAAAGAGCAGCAGGAAGCCTGAATGATGCCGCCGGTCAGTGACAACACGGCCCTATTCTTGGATATTGACGGAACTCTTCTGGATCTGGCGCGCACGCCGGACAGGGTCAAGGTGCCGCGCGAATTGGCGCAGGCGCTGGAACGGTTGACGCATCGTCTGTCAGGTGCGTTCGCCTTTGTCAGCGGCCGTTCCTTGGAAAGCATCGACCGGCTGTTCGCGCCTTTCCGCCCCGCAGCCATCGGCGCGCATGGTGGCGAGATACGCGGCGCCGACGGCCAGGTGGCGCGCAGCCAGCCCCTGTCGGAGACAGTGGCCGAAGTTTTCGCCGGCCTTGCCCAGAATATTCCGGGCCTGTTGCTGGAAGATAAGCGTTGTGCCCTGGCCTTGCATTATCGCCTGGCGCCGGAAGCGCAGCCGGTCCTGGTTTCGGCGATGGAAAAGCATGCCCGCCTGTTTGAAGCGGAAAAGGTCCATATCCTGCACGGCAAGGCGGTGATTGAGGCCAGGCCGATGGGCGTGGACAAGGGCACTGCGGTGCGCGCCCTGGCCAAACAGAAGCCGTTTCATGGGCGCAGTATCGTTTTCGGCGGTGACGACACCACCGACCTGGATGTGTTCCGTATTTTGCCCCGGCTGGGTGGACATGGTTTCTCGGTCGGCCGGCATTTTCCCGGCGCCGAGCATGTCTTTGAATCCCCCAGGGCGGTGCGCCAATGGCTGTCGCGGGTTTCCGAAATGGAAGTCCGATGACCGGTCCCGTCGATCTCGCCGTCGTCGGCAATGGCCGTGTCGCCGCCCTGGTCAACAACCGGGGGGCGCTGGTGTGGTGGTGTTTTCCCCGCTTCGACAGCGATCCGGTGTTTTGCCGCTTGATCTCGGGTGATGAGGAAAAAGGCTTTTGCGATGTGTTGCTGGACCGGGTGGTTCAATCCACCTCCCATTATGAACGCAATACCGCCACCGTCATCACCATCCTGACCGCCGATGACGGGGCGCAGATCAAGGTCACCGACTTCGCCCCCCGTTTGCGCAATTACGACCGGTTGCTGCGTCCGCCGCAGCTGATGCGCATTATCGAGCCCATCGCGGGATTGCCGCGCATCGCCATACGGGTGCGCCCTACGCAATTTTACGGCAATCCGGTGAAGCGCCAGGTGGCGGGGTCCAGTCACATCACCTATGGGGAGCCGCCGCTGGTGCGGCTGACCAGCGATGCCCCGCTTTCTTATCTGCAGAAGGAAACGGTTTTTGCCCTGACCAAGCCGGTCCATCTGGTGTTCGGCCCAGATGAGCCTTTCATGGGGGATATTTCCTCCACCGTGCGCGATTTCTACGAGCGCACCCGCCTTTATTGGCGGGAATGGGTGCGGCGGCTTTCCATCGCCTATGAATGGCAGGAAGCCAGCATCCGCGCCGCCATCACCCTCAAATTGACGGCATTCGAGGAGACCGGGGGCATTGTCGCGGCGTTGACCACCTCGCTGCCCGAAGCGCCGCATTCGGGACGCAACTGGGATTACCGCTACTGCTGGCTGCGTGACGCCTATTTCGTGGTCAAGGCGCTGAACGCCATTGGCGCCACAAGGGCGATGGAAAATTATATCGCCTATATCCTTTCCATCGCGGGCAATGCCGACACCCTGGCGCCCTGTTACGGCATCGTGCCGTCCGACGATCTCACCGAATGGATCGCGCCCGATCTCAAGGGCTTTGAAGGCCACGGTCCGGTCCGCATCGGCAATGCCGCGGTGGAACAGGTGCAGCATGATGCCTATGGCAGTGTGATCCTGGCGGCAACACCGATGTTCTTTGATCGGCGTTTGCCCTCGCCCGGCGAGGAAAGCCTGTTCCACCTGTTGGAGAAGCTGGCGCAGCGCTGTGTCGATCTGGCGCTGGAGCCCGATGCCGGTATTTGGGAATTCCGCGGCCGCAAACGGGTGCACACCCATTCCGGCGCCATGTGTTGGGCCGGGGTCAGCCGCACCGCGGCAATTGCGGCGCGTCTGGGCTTGCATGACCGCGCCCGTCATTGGCACGGGATCGCCAATTCTATCGGCGACGCGCTGTTGCAGCGTGTGTGGAATCCCAAACGCCAGGCTTTTGCCGCCGCCGAGGGTGTTGATGACATGGACGCCAGCGTGCTGTTGTTGCCGGAGCTGGGTCTGATCGAAGCTCATGACCCGCGCTTCGCCTCCACGGTGGCGGCCATCGAACAGGATCTGGTGCGCGGCCGCCATGTGATGCGTTATGCCGCCGAGGATGATTTCGGCCTGCCCGAGACTGAATTCCTGGTCTGCCGTTTCTGGCTGATCGATGCGCTGGCGGCGCTGGGCCGGCGCGAGGAAGCGCGCGAGCGCTATCAGGACGCGCTCGCCTTGCGCAACAGCTACGGTTTGCTGGCGGAGGATATTCATCCGCAGACCGGGGCGCTGTGGGGCAATTTCCCTCAGACCTATTCCATGGCCGGGGTCATTCTCAGCGCCATGCGGCTGAGCCAAAGCTGGGAGGACCGCTATTGGCGCGCATCTTCATAATCTCTAACCGGGTGGCGATCCCCGGCTCGGGCAATCATCCCGGCGGGCTGGAGGTGGTGCTCAAAGCCACCTTGCGCAAGCATCCCTGCGTCTGGCTGGGCTGGAGCGGTGAGGTGCATGAGACGCCCCGCACCCGCACCGTCAACCACCGCAACAACAGCTATATCGTCACCGATCTCAAGCCGGAGGATTTTGACGAATATTACAACGGTTTCGCCAACCGGGTGCTGTGGCCGATCTTCCATTACCGGCTGGACCTGGCGGAATTCACCCGCCGCGACCTTTCCGGTTATCTCAGGGTCAATGAGCATTTCGCCGACGAGCTGGCCAAGGTGCTGGAGCCTGACGACATTGTGTGGGTGCATGATTATCATTTGATCCCGCTGGCCAAGGCGCTGCGCTCACGCGGCTTGAACAACCGCATCGGTTTTTTCCTGCATATTCCCTTGCCGCCGCCGGAAATCTTGACCGCCATGCCCAATCACGAGCGGCTGATCCCGCTGTTGGGCGATTACGACCTGGTGGGATTCCAGACCGATGGCGACGCCGCCAATTTCGCGCGCTATCTGGCCAAGGAGCTGGGAACGCCATCGCACATTTCGCTCAGGCTGGGGACCGGCGACCGGGCGATGCGTATCGGCACCTTTCCGGTGGGGATCGAGACGCGGGAATTCACCCGCCTGGCGCGGCGGGCCTTGAAGACGCCATTTGTCCAGCAGGTGATCGACTCCTTACCGGGATCGCTGATGATCGGCGTAGACCGGCTGGATTATTCCAAGGGCATCACTTTGCGGCTGGAAGCCTATGAGCGCTTCCTGGCGGCGCATCCGCAATGGCATGGCAAGATCACCTATCTGCAAATCACGCCCAAGAGCCGCAGCACCATCAAGGAGTATGCCGAGATGGAATCGGCGGTGAACAGCGCGGCGGGGCGCATCAACGGCACTTATAGCGAGGCCAATTGGGCGCCGGTGCGCTATGTGAACCGTCCCTATCGCCGCACCGTGCTGGCCGGGCTTTTTGCCGCCGCCCATGTCGGTCTGGTGACGCCGATGCGCGATGGCATGAACCTGGTGGCCAAGGAATATGTCGCCGCCCAGGATCCGGAAGATCCGGGCGTGCTGATCCTGTCGCGTTTCGCCGGCGCGGCCGATGAATTCCGCGACGCGCTTCTGGTCAATCCTTATGACCCCGATGCGGTGGGCGCGGCCATCGCCCGGGCCATGGCCATGCCGCTCAGGGAGCGCAAGGCGCGGCACGCCGAACTCTATGCGGCGCTGTTGCGCAACGATATTTCCAAATGGGGCGATAAATTCCTCAAGGCGCTCAGTCCGCCGGACAAGAAGGGGGCGGGCGGATTGCGGGATTTCATCCCAGCTACAGGCTCGGCTGCAACTGACCCAATGCGCCCGCCAGCAACACGACAATAAGACCCAGACCCAATTCCCAGGCGGCATTGCGGGCGATGCGTTTGTCATCGCCAGCCGGCATCAGACGGAAGCGATTGAAAATCGCCAGGCTTAGCATCACGGCGACCAGGGCCAGCTTGGCGCCCAGCACCAAAAGATAGGGCAGGGAAGGCGCGCCCTTGTCGCCCAACAGGATGGAGGCGGCGTTGATCAACCCGGTCATCACCAGCAGCAGGACCGCGATCATCGCGATCCCGGAAAACAGCGAAAGCGCCAGCGGCATATTGGGCTCCTTGCGGCGAAACAGCAGCGCCAGCACCACCAGTCCGCCGATCCAGAAGCCAGCCGTCAACAGATGCACCGCGTCCAAAGTTGCGCCTAGCAGGGTGAAACCTGCGGGGCTGGAAGCCGCCGCATGACTGGTTATGGCGGGCAGGACCAGTGCAAGAGCCGTTAGTATCAAAGCGGGCTTTGCGCCATGACTGAGCAGGAAGGCGAGCGCCAATCCCACCAAAGCGATCGTCCGCGCCACAAACAATTGGCCGAACAAGGTGGCGGTGATGGTCGCGGTCAGCGCATCCCAACTCAGTGCGCCCGCCATTTGTCCCGCCGCCGCGGCCAGCCAGACACCACCCGCCGCCAGGGCAAGCGCCAGTGCGCTCCAGCGCAAAGCTTTGTCATTCGGCGGCAGGATGATGGGCAATTTGGCGCGCAACAAAAGGCTGAAAGCGAGGTCGCCAAACAAGGACAGCAGCGCGCCATAGTAAAGCCCGCGCGCGCCCGCCAAAATCACGGCTGAATTCAAGGAATAACCTTGAAGCTGAAGCTGCCGCTGATGCGATGGGTGTCATGGCCCACGCTGTGCCAGGTGACTTTGTAGCCGCCCGGCCTCAAGCCCATGGGCAGCAGCGTGATGCTGGTGCCGCCCACCGATTTGGACACGGGAATGTTCTTGCCTGCGGCGTCGGCCAGTTCGGCGCCGCTGAAGGCCGGTTCCAGCGCTTCCGAGAAAGTCAGCTTTATCAGGTTGGGCGATTTCACACTGGCATTGGCGGCGGGATCGGAGGATTTCAGGCTGGCGTGAGCAAAGGCTGGTGTCGCGGTCGCCAAAACAGCCAACAGCATCGGGATGATTTTCATGTCTCCTCCAATTTGAGGGCGGCCAAGGCCAAGCTGATCCAGCCCGCGATCAACGCCAACCCGCCAAAGGGCGTGATGAAGCCCAAGGTCCGGATGCCCGCCAGCGCCAGACCGTAAAGCGAACCGGAAAAAAGCAAAATACCGGTCAGGAACAACAGGGCCGCGGTTTCCGCCAGCGGCTTGGCGGGCCCGCGTGCCGCCAGGGCCGCGAGCCCCATCGCCAGGGCATGCATCAACTGATACCGCGCCCCGGTGGCAAAAGCGGAAATCGCAGCGGGTGAAAGGCGCGCGCTGAGCGCATGTTCGCCGAACGCCGCCAATATCACGCCCAGAGCCCCGGTCAGGGCAGCTATGAATAACCATTTCCGCATGTCGTGGTTATAGACACAGAAGCTGTCCTTTGCGAGTTTGGCCGACCAGAATAAAGAAAGCGTCATGCCGGAATTTGTAACTGCGGACGACGGTGTTGAACTGGATGAACTGGCGAACGTTGTTCGCCTTGGCCCGACCGGTGATGTAGTCGCGAAGCAC
>Ga0207683_10003735_pt1 | contig 13212 bp, 9 predicted proteins | sample KBSM73metaG_FD_184333 | JGI IMG/M metagenome (GOLD analysis project Ga0207683, IMG submission 184333) | Miscanthus rhizosphere microbial communities from Kellogg Biological Station, Michigan, USA - KBS M7-3 metaG (SPAdes) (version 2) | ecosystem: Host-associated > Plants > Roots > Rhizosphere >...
CACGGGCCTCGTGCACGACTTCGACTACGAGCGCTTCCCCAATGAGGCCCATTCGCCGACCGAGGAGCACCCCGCTGAAGGGGTGCGAATCCTTCGTGCGCGCGGCTGGCCCGAGGACATCCTCGAGGCCATCCTCGGGCACGGCAACTACACGGGGGTGCCGAGGGTGACCCGGATGGCCAAGACCCTGTATGCCGTCGACGAGCTCACGGGGCTCGTCACGGCCACCGCGCTCGTGCGCCCGTCCCGGAGCGTCCACGAGGTCGACGCGCGCTCGGTGCGAAAGAAGATGAAGGACAAGGCGTTCGCTCGCGGTGTCAATCGCGACGATGTCATCAACGGCGCGCAGGAGCTCGGCGTCGATCTCGATGAGCACATAGCGTTCGTGATCGGGTCCATGCAGGCGCACTCGGCCGATCTCGGCCTCTCTGGGGCTTAACGCCTTTCGGCCTACGCATCGCGGCGCGTTGAAGCCGCGCTGCGTTGACATTTCTGTTCGGGTCGAGGCGAGGGGGTCCTCTCCCACATAGATTTGTAAGTGCAGCGGCGCTTCGCGCCGCGTCTGTGTGGAGCGACTTTGGAGCGTGCGTGCCAGGAGTCCGTCTCGACTCTCACCGCGCCGTCTTGGGTATCAGCGCCTGCGGTTCGGCGTGGTACAATCGCGAAGTTCGGATCGAGAGGCTCGGCCCGCGGTTCAAGATCCCGGCGGGAACGAGGGCGAGTGTCCTCGCAGCGATGACCTCCGAGCGAATCGGATCGCGACGTACGAGTGCCAAAGTAAGGACCTCACCGCGATTCGAAGTGACCCAGCGCGAGGTCTCAGAGCGAAGAGGACACTCGCCCGACTGACCGGGGAGAGATCTCGAACAACAACACCCTATTCCATTGCGAATTCGCGATTGAAGATCACATCGAATGCGAAGGTCTTCGGTCGCGTCTTCTGCTCCATGACGTCGGCGATGCGCTCGAGACGGCTGGGAATCCCCATGATCTTCTCCTGCGCCTTCCTCCCCAGATCGTTCAAACCCTCGAGCGCGTCGATCGACCAGTACTTGATCAACTCGTCGACGATCTTGAGATAGTCGCGCGGGCCGTAGATCCCCGCGCGCCGCACCACGTCGGCCAGCTCACGGAAGTGCGGCATGTTGACGCCGGGCATGTCGATGGCAGGCATGATCTTCGCCGCCGCGACCAACCCCTGATTCGGATCCCGCTCGAGAACCGCCTTGAACACCGAGCGATAGAACGTGTAGTGGCGCGCTTCCTCCTTCGCCACGTTCTGGAGCACTGTGCCGATGGTCGGCTCGTACTGCGACGCGAACTTGCCGGTGTTGGCGTGTGAGACCTGCGTCGCCCGCTCCTGCAGCGAAGTGTAAACGAAGACCCGATACGGGTCCTTGTCCCACTCCGGCTCGAAACCGGCCTTGATGTAGTCGAACTGCATCTTCTCGATCACCACCGGATCGAATACGCCGGCGTCCCTGGTGTAGTCGTGAAGAATGGCGCCGTGCCGGTCCTCTTCGGCGGTCCACAGATTGTTCCACTTCGCCCAGATGCTTTCCGTGCCGAGATAGACAGCAAGAAGACGGTGGAAATGCGGAAGGCCTTCCTCGGTGAGTAGATTGAGAGCTAAGGCGACACGCGCCGGGTCACTGATTCCGCGGGCCCGCTCCCGCAGGGAGCGGAGATGATGGTCGGGATCTTCGCCGGGAGGCGGCTCCAGCAGTTCCGCCGGGAACCAGAGCACCCGCTTCGCCTCGTGAGAGGTCATGAGCTCCGTTACCACCGGCTCGAGATCAGCCAGCACCTCGATCTTGGATAGTGTCTCTTCTTCGACTGGATTCACTCGCGACCTCGAACGGGAAACGCCACGCGCTCGGTAAGTTATGCAAACTGGCGGCCGTTTGCAGTCACTTACGTCAGACTCCCCCGCTCCGCACCTGCACTTTGGTTCGGGTAAACTTCGTCCTTCGGGCTGGCAAATGTGAGAGGGATTGCTCTGTATAGCGAGAAATGCTTGTCACACACTTGCAACGAACAGAGAAATCCACATTGACAATGGACTTGCAAATACCTCGTTCTCGCCCGGAAATTGCGGCTTGACGCTTGCGCATCAGAACCTTCGCTTCCACGCGGAAATGCCCAGACCGATGCACCGCTGATGGTGTGTCACCAGCAACCGCGTCTCAAAATCAACTCGTAATCGCGGCAGGAGATGGATAATGGCAGACGAAGCTAACGACCAAGGGGAAAGAATGGACGAGCGTAGCGGACGGAGCGGAGCCGGCAATTCGAGCGGCGGTTTGAGTGGAGCGAGCGGAAGCAACGGAGCGGACGTTCGCACCGGCAGCGTGTCTCGCAAAACTCCGCGCGGATTCGCAGCGATGGATCCTCAGGCACAGCGCGCAATCGCCGCCAAGGGCGGACGCGCCGCGCACCAGAAGGGCACCGCGCACGAATTCACCAGCGAAGAAGCAAGAATCGCTGGACGCAAGGGTGGAGAGGCTTCGCGCGGCGGGCGCAGGTCAGGCGCCTCGGGCGACAACACCAGCACCTGACGCACTTCCCCTGACGACCGAGGCACGGGCCATCCGTGCCTCGTCGACGATCGCGAAACAGACAGCACCGGGGCCACGACGGGGCCCCGTAGTTGCATATCGGATGTTTGGCAGACCCCGCCAATTCCCCGTTCCCGTCGCCGATGATGGACCCCGCCCAGCAACCGACGAATTCCGATGAGCGCGACTATCCGCGCCGGGTGCAGGAAACGCCGCGACGCCAGGATAACAAGGTCACTCCGGGCCAGGCGAGAAGGGCCACCGCCGACGATGCATCGCGCGAAGAGGGCGTCCGCTTTCGGGACTTTTTTGATCTCGCGCCCGACGCGTACTTCATCACCGACGCTGCCGGCAACATCCGCGAAGCGAACGCTGCCGGCGGACGCATGCTCGGTATCGAGCCCCAGTTTCTGAGCGGCAGGGCGCTGCCCGCCTTTTTCGACGACGCGGGTCACAAACAGTACCGCCAGCAGCTCGACAGACTTTGCGACTTCGATCACCTCGACGATTGGGAGATCGCGCTGCACCGGCGCAACGGCGAGCGCGTGGCCGTGTCGGTCTCGATCGCCCGCGCCAGAGGCAAGGACCGGACGGGACACCGCTGGATTCTGCGCGACATTTCCAGACGCAGCAAAGCCGAATCGGAGCTGCGCGAGCTCAATCGGGACCTCGAGCAGCGAATAGCGTCGAGGACAACGGAGCTCGCCCTGGCAAATCGCGCCAAGGACGAACTGCTCATCGCCGAGCGAAGCGCGCGCGAGGAGGCGGAGACCGCGCTGAGGGTGAAGGCAGATTTTCTCGCGCTACTCAGCCACGAGTTCCGCACACCGCTGCAGGCCATCTTCGGCTACAGTGAGCTGCTCGAGCGCCAGATTCACGGCCCGCTCAACGAGGCGCAGCTGCGCGATCTGCATCGGATCCAGCAAAGCCAGCAGCATCTGCTCGGACTGATCACGACGATCCTCGATTTCGCCCGGCTCGAGAGCACCAAAGACATCGAAGTCCACCTCGGCCCGACGGTCGTCCACGAAATTCTTGGCGAGATGGAAGGGTTCGTCGGCTCACAGCTGGAGCAGCGCGCTTTGAGCTACGGCTATCACTGCTGCGATGAACGCACCGTCGCCTTTGCCGACCCGGCGAAGCTCCAGCAGATCGTGCTCAATCTTCTCGCCAATGCGATCAAGTTCACGCCGCCTGGTGGCCACGTCTCACTCGAGTGCGAGGAGGACGCGGGGTCGGGGTCGGTGGTGATCAAGGTGATCGATTCGGGAATCGGCATCCCGGCCGACAAGCTGGAGACGGTGTTTCAGCCGTTCGTTCAGATTCGCGATAAGAACTCACCGGGCGAAGGAACCGGACTCGGGCTGTCGATCAGCCGTCGCCTGGCAACAGCGATGGGTGGGATGCTTACCGCGACGAGCGTCAAAGGCAACGGGTCGATCTTCACGCTGCGGCTGCCGCTCATCAAGTCCGACGCGCGTCGCGCGCTGCCGAGCGGCTAGGTTCCCGTCCGCTGCTCCGGTGGCGGAAGTTTGGCCGCCGGAATTCGCGGGCCGCTGACACAACACTGCTCCAGCATCTCCACCAGCTCCCGCATCGTGGTCAATCCATGATCGCGGGCGTAGAACGTTCTGAGGTGCTTGTAGCGCTCGTCCTTCGGCAGCGACATCCCCTCCTCTACCACCCATTTTTGCAGCTCACGCGGACGCGGCCCCCACCACCCGCACTCCTCGAACTTCGGATTCAGCAGAATCACAATCGGGATCGATCGCGATTTTCCTCCGGTGAGATGCGCATCCATGATGTCGAGGTTCTGGTCGCGCGCCAGAATCCGCATGTCCATGTTGCTCACCGATTCAGTCAGCTTCGCCACGATGGGGACGATGTTGATGGAGTCCCCGCACCAATCCTCGCTGAGGACGAGCAGGTGCCATTGCCCGTGCAGCGCCTCGACCCGCGCCGAGATCTCGATCGGTATCGTCAGCCGATGGCTGAGCGCCACCCACATCTCCTTGCTCCTGATGGGGCGAGTCATGAACTCGGCGAAAGTCTCGCCCTCGTAGTACCGCGCCTTGGTGATCATGATGTCTATCGAACCATATCGATGTGCATGATTCCGTCTTCTTCGTAAGGCTCAGAAACGCTCTCGAATCCGAACCCGAGATAGAATCTCTCCAGTCTGCGCTGGGCGGCGATCTTCACGACCTGGCCCGGCACCAGCGACTCCACTCGTCGCAAGGCCTCAGCCATCAGGATCTTGCCGAGTCCTGTTCCCCGCACTTCCGGCGCAGTGACGACGCGTCCGATCGACGCTTCGCTGTACCGAACTCCCGGCTCGAACACGCGCGTGTAGGCGAGGAGACGACGTTCGCCCGATGGGCTCCAGCCGAGCAGATGCCATGCAGCGGGATCGCGCCCATCGGCGTCGGGGTATGGGCAGTTCTGCTCGATGATGAAGACTGCTTCACGTAAACGAACCACGGCATACAGATCGTCGACGCTCAGCTCGTTGAATCGGGACCACTGCCAGTGAATACCCTCATTGTTTGAGACCCGCTGGCTTGTTTTGCTCATATCGCTTCAATATTCTGAGCCGTCCAACCCGTCCTCATCCGGATAACATAACATGACGACCTCTCGTGTCTTCGCTGCTTTTTTCGCTGCGAGCGCAGTGTCATTGACCCCGCAGCTCGGCGCCCAGCAGACTTCGCCCGTCACCGCCCAGACAGACGTGACGATGGGTCTCAAACGCGACCCCGCGCTGGCGGCGACCATCGCCGAGATCTCCGCGGCGCAGATTCGAGCTACCGATTCTGCCCTGGTGTCGTTCGGAACGCGTCACACCATGAGCGATACGATCAGTACCACCCGCGGCATCGGCGCCGCGCGGCGGTACCTGTTCAACAAGCTGTCGGGTTACAGCAAGGCGTGCGGCGGCTGCCTGCGCGTCGAATTCGATCCGGCGCTGATGGAGATGCGCGGGCATCCCGACAAGCCGATGGTCAACGTCGTCAACGTGGTTGCGTGGCTGCCGGGACGCGACACCTCTCGCGTGGTGGTGATGGGCGGCCACATGGACTCGTGCGGTTGCGCCCGCACCGAGCTGGGCCCGCTGGCGCGGTTCGAGGCAACCCAGGATGCTCCCGGCGCCGACGATGATGCGTCCGGCACCTCGGCGGTCATGGAGCTGGCGAGAGTCTTCTCGAAGCACTTTCCGCGCGGACTCGAAACGTCGATCATTTTCGTCGCCTACGCCGGAGAGGAGCAGGGCCTCTATGGCTCGACCCACCTCGCCCAGCGCCTCCACAGCGCCGGCTACAAAGTCGTCGCCGCGTTTACGGACGACATCGTTGGCAATGTCGTCGCCGAGGACGGCTCGGTCGATTCGACGACGGTCAGGATTTTCGGCGCCGAGCCCGACAACGGCCCGAGCAGAGAGCTGGCGCGCTATGCGTGGGCGACCGGGACCATCTACAATCCGTCGTTTCGGATCCTTCCCGTTTTCCGGCTGGATCGCATCTCGCGCGGCGGTGATCACAGTCCGTACGTCAGCCTCGGGGATGCGGGGCTGCGCTTTACCGAGAAACTCGAGAATTACAAACGCCAGCATTTGCAGACCGACGATTTCGCCCATGTGAATTTCGGCTACGTGGCGAACGTGGCGAAGCAAAACGCGGGGGTAGTAGGCTCGCTCGCCGCCGCGCCGGCGCCGCCGCTGGCGCTCGCTCGTCGCGATCAGGCTTCGGGCGGCTCGCGCTGGGGACTGTCGTGGAATGCAGTCCCCGGAGCGGCGAGCTACGAGGTCCTGTTCCGTCGGACTTTCTCTCCGACGTACGAGAAGGTGTATCCGGTCGCCTCGGGGACAAGCTTCCTCCTCCCCGACCAGCTGGATGATGGCTGGGCAGCGGTCCGATCGGTGTCGGCCAACGGGCATCGGTCGCTTTCGGCCGCCGTTCCTCCGCCCTGCCCCGTTCTCAGCACCCATGCGGACTCGGTTGCCGCCGGCGACCTCATCAGGAACTGCATCAGGGCGCCCGGCCGATAACTACATGGGGACAACGGACATATGAATTGGCCGTTGTCCCCCGCTCTCACAATCGTCTAACATGGAGATCAGACGGGCCTGCTCACCCAGGCGCGCAACCTTTCGTACCCTCCGGTGTCGTCGTTCCCATGAAGTCTTTTCGATCTGCCATCATCACGCTCGTAGCCGCCGTCGCGTGCGCGGCGCCCCCGCCCGCTCGTGTCGTCTCGACGCCGCCGACCCCGGTCAAGTACATCGAGCCGGAAGTCGGCCTCAATAACTCGGGACTCGATCCGGCGCTCGCTGGAAAGCTCGACAAACTCGTGAAGACGGCGATCGAAGAAGCCGTCGCGCCCGGCGTAGCGATCGCGGTAGGTCGCAACGGGCATATCGCTTACATGAAAGGCTACGGCTACATCGACTGGAATCAGCCTGGCTCGCCGGTCGTCGACACGAACACGCTCTACGATCTGGCCTCGCTGACCAAAGTCATCGCCACCACGACGCTGGCGATGATCCTCGAAGAAACCGGCCAGCTCGATCTAAATCGGACGGTCGTCTCCTATCTCCCCGAGTTCAACTCGCCGGAGAAGGCTCAGATCACCGTCAAGCAGCTGCTGACGCATAGCGGCGGACTCGAGGCGGGAGCGAACATCTTCTCCACCGCCCGCGGCCGCGACCAGTACCTGTACCAGATCAACAATCGACCGCTGGAGTACACGCCAGGGACGAACATGATCTACAGCGACTGGGACATGATTCTTCTGCAGCTGGTGATGGAGCGGATCAGCGGCAAGACCCTCGACGTCCTCGCCAGCGAAAAGATTTTCCGCCCGCTTGGCATGGTCGACACCCAGTTTCAGCCACCGTTCTCAATCCGCTCGCGTATCGCACCGACGCAGGTCGACGACGCGCGCGGCGGACTGCTTTGGGGTACCGTCCACGACGAGAATGCATGGGCGATAGGGGGCGTCGCCGGTCACGCCGGGCTGTTTTCCACCGCCAAGGATCTCGCGCTCTTCTCGATGATGATTCTCAACGGCGGAGAGGGGGTCAATGGCGTTCGCATCGTCAAGCCGGCGACCATCGCCCGCTGGACGGCGCGCCAGGGCAAGGAATCCACGCGCGCACTCGGCTGGGACTCCCCTGAGGGTGGCTCCAGCGCCGGCCAGTTCTTCTCGCCGTGGAGCTTCGGCCACACTGGTTTCACCGGCACATCCATCTGGATCGATCCGGAAAAGGATCTGTTCGTCGTGGTTCTCACCAACCGGGTGAATCCGACGCGCAACAACACCAGGCACGTGCAGCTGCGGCGGGATGTTGCCGATATGGTCCAGCAGGCGGTACTGGGGGCGAGGATCGTGAACTGGGAAGCGCGTTAGCCTGACTTGGTGCGCCGCTAGAGACTTGTCCGCCAGGAAGCGGTAAGACAACTACCTGCTGGGCGCTGACCGCTTTTGCGCGAAGCGCTGACCGCTGCAGGCGACTGGACAGATTCCACTGGCGCTTGTTACAACTGCAGCAGTTTCCTCGACTCTGGTGTGATCTGTCCGGACGTTCGCAGCGGTTTGCGGCCAGCGACAGCAGCGGCCAGCGCCCGGCAGGCAGTTGTCTTCGACCATAGGCAGCCGCCCTCCCCCCGACGCCGCGCCAAAACCATATTTAGAGGTCGATGCCATCCTCTAGAGAACGCGTCCCGGTCGTAGTCGTCGAGTACGACGAAATAGCAAAAACGATCGCCAGGCGGATCGCCGAAATCATGAAAGAGCGGCGCCGCGAAGGTGGACATGCCGTCCTCGGCCTCGCCACCGGCAGCACTCCCATCGGTATCTACCGCGAGTTGATCAGGATGCACCGCGAGGAGGGTCTCGACTTCTCCGACGTCGTGACATTCAATCTCGACGAGTACTACCCGATGAGACCGGAGAGCATCCACAGCTACCACCGGTTCATGCGGGAGAACCTGTTCAACCACATCAACGTCAAGCCGGAGAACGTCCACATTCCGAAGGGCGACGTTCCGCGAGACGACGTCGAAGAGGAATGCGAGAAGTACGAGGCCGCGATCAAGAAAGCCGGCGGCATCGATCTGCAGATCCTCGGCATCGGCAAGACGGGCCACATCGGCTTCAACGAGCCGGGCTCGGGATCTGATTCGCGGACCCGCCGCATCGCGCTCGACACCGTGACGCGCCGCGACGCCGCGGCTGATTTCTTCGGCGAGGACAACGTTCCAACCGAAGCGATCACCATGGGTGTCGCGTCCATCATGGAAGCGCGCGAGATCGCGCTCGTCGCCACTGGTGAGCACAAGGCCGCGATTATCAAGCGCGCCGTCGAAGGTGAGCCCGACCCCGACGTCGCCGCCACGTACCTCCAGCAGCACCCCAACGCCGTCTTCTACGTCGATTTCGCTTCGGCCGCGGAGCTGACCAGGATCAAGACGCCCTGGGTCATCGGCGAGGTGAAATGGAACCGCGATCGTGAAATCGATGCCGTGATCTGGCTCGGCGAGACTACCGGCAAGTCGGTTCTGAAGCTCGACGAAAATGACTATCGCGAGCACCACCTGAGCGCGCTGCTCGCGCGTCACGGAAAAGCGGGACCGCTCAACGGCGAGGTGTTCAACGCACTCATCGCCAAGATTCGGGGTCGCAGCAAACTGCCGGCGGGCAAGAAAGTGGTCGTCTTCTCGCCGCATCCCGATGACGATGTCATCTCGATGGGAGGAATGCTCAACAAGCTGCACCAGAACAAGAACGACATCATCGTCGCCTATCAGACCTCAGGCAACATCGCCGTGTTCGACCACGAGGTGCGGCGCTACGCCGATTTCCTGCGCCGCTTCGGCAACGACTTCGACATCAATGACTCGACGCAGGGCGCGCTGATCGAGGAAGTCGAAGAGTTCCTCGACTCGAAGAAGGTCGGCGAGATCGACGCGTTCCCGGTGCAGGTGATGAAGCGCGCAATCCGCGAAGCGGAAGCCGTCTCCGGCATCGAGACGTTCGGTATGAAGCGCGAGCAGGCCCGCTTCCTGAACCTTCCTTTCTATCAGACCGGAAAGGTCCGCAAGGATCCGATCGGCCCTGAGGACGTCCGCATCGTGCTGGATCTGCTCGAGGAGCAGAAACCGGAGCTGGTCTTCGTCGCCGGCGATCTATCCGATCCGCACGGCACCCACCGCATGTGTCTCGAGGCCGTGCAGCAGGCTCTTCTCAAGTATTCCGGTCCGCCGCCGGAGATGTGGTACTACCGCGGCGCCTGGCAGGAGTGGGAGATCGCGGAAGCCGACGTTCTGGTTCCGCTCTCCGAGGACGAGCTGCGCGCCAAGAAGATGGCGATCTTCAAGCACCAGAGTCAGAAAGATCGCGCGCCGTTCCCGGGCCAGGACGATCGCGAATTCTGGCAGCGCGTCGAGGAGCGCAATCGCAACACCGCGCGTCGCGTCGATCAGCTCGGCCTGCCCGAATACTTCGCGATGGAAGCCTACGTCGTCCGGCGGGGCGGTGCCCCCATCGAGTCGGAAATGGTCGCGACCAGCTCACTCGCCGAACGCGACACATCCCGGCCGAGGCAGGCGAAGGCGACAGTCGGGCGCCGATAGCTAGTCGGTGCCGGTACGGCGGCGCGGGCCATCTTCGGTGCTGAGACCTCGCGCTGGGTCATCTACAATCGCGGTTCGATTCCGACCATCGAGTCATATTGCGCCATCCGACGCGCTCGGAGGTCAGCCCCTCCGAAGGCCCGCACCGCCTTCCCACTAAGATCTATTGCGGGAGCGCGCCGAGCGAAGCTCGGCTTTCTCGTGAAAAGGTGGAGCCCGATCAACCTGTGGCGAAGCGCGGGTCCGTTACAGATCTCGACCGACCGCCAACAGCGATGTCAGCGGGAACACCGACGCACTAGACCTTGAGAATGATTTTCCGGCGATACAGAACCAGAAGAATTCCGTACCAGAGCAGCACGTACGTCAGAGCGAAGGCGAGTGATGCGACACGCGGCGGGAGCCAAGGCAGAAAAACGGCCTGGTAAAACGCGTCCTGAACTGCGACTGACTTGCCCTGGTAGTTGACGTGCCAAAGCGTGTAAACCAGGCGCGCCATCACCCCTGACCCGACAAACGCGACGATCGGATTCACGCCGAATACCACAAAGGGCTTCGTCCACCACTTCACACCGGCGTAGTCGACGAGCCACATCACCGTCGCCAGCGTTACACACGCCATTCCCGCGGTGAACACGACGTAAGAGCTGGTCCACAGATTCTTGTTGATCGGGAACGACCAGTTCCACATCAGTCCCACCACCATGCCGATCGCGCCGGCGGCGAACAGACCGCTGATCCGCTCGAGGAGCGGCTTGTCCTTGCGAGCGATCCACGTACCGGCGATGACGCCCAGCATCGCCGTGGCGATGGCGGGCAAGGTCGAAAACGGACCTTCAGGATCGAAGGTCACGCTGCCGGTCCACGTGTGGTTCGTGGTGAGAATCAGCCGGTCGAGATAGGCGGCGAGATTCCTGTCATGCGTGTGAAGAAGCTGAGCGCCAATGGCATTCTCACCGGGAACCGGCAGCAGCGTCATCGCGAACCAGTAGCCGAACAACAGAGTAGCGATGATGATGATCTGCTGCTTCAGGCTGGTCTTCAGGGTGAGAAGTCCGGCGCAGATGTAGACGATAGCGATTCGGGGAAGCACGCCCAGCAGGCGCACGTGCTCGATTCGATAGACGATTCGGTCCCAGGCCGTCGCGTTAGGTAGCGACTGAATCGTTCCCCACTGGTAGAACGGGAACATCGCCATCGCAAAGCCGAGGAGATAGATGATGACCCCGCGGCGAAGAATCTGCTTCATTAGCGCCGGATCGTCGTCTCCCCGCGCGCGACGCGCCGACATCGACAGGTGAGTGGTAATGCCGACGATGAAAAGGAAAAACGGGAAAATCAGATCCGTCGGCGTCCAGCCATTCCACTCGGCGTGCTCGAGGGGAGGAAAGATCGCGCTCCACGTGCCGGGGTCGTTCACCAGCAGCATCCCCGCGATGGTGATGCCGCGGAATACGTCCAGTGAAAGAAGGCGTTCGCGCGCCGGAACCGGTGCGACGGTGGATGTACTCGAGTCGTAGCGCGTGGAGACCGTGCGTGGCTGCGCGGTGGTGGTCATCATTTCCTCTCGGTGTGTCGTTTCACGCTACCCATAATACGAGCCGCCCCCGATGCCGTTACCGGAAAGGCTGTTTCGATCCAACCCACCACCCGCACCGGCTTTGCTCACACCTGGCACCTGTCTTGGTGCTTCCGGTCAGTAGTTCGGCCGCAATGGCGGCGACCAGTCTGACAGCCTGCCGTCACCGGAAGAAGTCAGCTGACGCAGACGCCGCGTCTGCTTGTCCAGAATCCAGATGCTGCGCGGATCGCCGATGGCGCCGAGCCTGCGAGTGATCGACATGTGCCGGCCATCGGGCGCCCACGACGGATCCTCGTTCTCACCTTCGTTGGTGAGCTGCGTCATTACTCGATCCTTGAGTCGGATCGTCCAGACCTGGAAGTCGCCGGCTTGCTGCTGGAAAGCGACTTCGTCCCCCATGGGCGACCACTCCGGCCCGGTTCTATAGCTGCGCTTTCCTGGAACTATCGGAGTGAGCAGCCTGAGCCCGGTGCCGTCGACATTCATCGTGTACAGCTGCGGCGTCAACGGGACGGGTGACATGAAAACGAGTTGCTTCCCATCGGGACTGAAGCTCGGCGATGTCGTCTCGGCCCCGCCACCGCGGCCGACATAGGGCACCGAGACACTGTCCTCTCCGGTGGCATCAGCAAGCACGAGCTCGGCGGGCGAATCGCCCCCGCTCGCCCACACGATGTTTTTGCCGTCTCTCGTATAAACCGGTGTGATGTTCAGTCCGCGACTCGACGCCGGAAAAAGCCGAGGCTTCATAGCGCGCAGATCGATCTGCGCGATGCGCGTCCCTCGATCGTCGGCGTCGACGTACACCAGCGACTTCCCGTTGGGGTTCCACGCCGGTGAAAGCGCCGCGCCTGACGTCGGCAGAGTGCGCTCATTTGCTCCGTCGCTGTCGACGATCTTGAGTTTGGTGCCGTCGATGAAGGCGATTCTGGTGGCGGCGATTCCGCGCGTGCCGGTGATCCAGCGCTCGATCTCGTCGGCGACGACGTGGATTCCCAGCCTCCGCTCGCGAGCCGAGGAATCTCTGGCGACGGAGTCCCGCAAAACGAATCGAGTCAGGACCGAATCCATTCGCGCCGTGTCCCTGGTCGCGTTGGCGCGCAGCGTCATCTCGCGCCGATCCAGCTCGCGACCAAGCGAGTCGCGGACTGCCTGCGCGCGGCGGGCGTTGGCCCGATCGCGGGTCGTCTTAAGCGGGACGGGCTTCGTAGCTGCTTTCGCCAGGCTGTCCCGGGTCGACTCGGCGGCAGCCAATGCATCGGTCGTCGCCCCCGCCCTTCTCGCCAGAACGCCGGCGAGCGAATCACGCACCGCTGCCAGCCTGTTGGGGGGAAGCTTGGGAAGCCTGAAATAATCCTCCTGCCGCAGCCGACCTCGCGGGAGGTCGAATACCTCGACGTGGAGGCCCGAGGCAGTGGGCCGCACCCGAACTACGAAATTG
>Ga0207683_10003736_pt1 | contig 13208 bp, 14 predicted proteins | sample KBSM73metaG_FD_184333 | JGI IMG/M metagenome (GOLD analysis project Ga0207683, IMG submission 184333) | Miscanthus rhizosphere microbial communities from Kellogg Biological Station, Michigan, USA - KBS M7-3 metaG (SPAdes) (version 2) | ecosystem: Host-associated > Plants > Roots > Rhizosphere >...
AGCGCTTCGGCCGCGGCTACGGCGAGGAGAACGACTTCTGCATGCGTGCCGCCGGTGCCGGCTGGCGCAACGTTCTCGCCGGCGACGTGTTCGTCTATCACGAAGGCGCGGTGAGCTTTTCCGGCGAGAGGCTGGAGTTGACGACGACCGCCGGCAAGACGCTCGCGGAGCTCTACCCCGACTACCTGCAGAAGGTCCGCGAATACGTGCGCAACGACCCGGCCGGGACCTTGCGCGCGGCCGTCGACAACGCACGCATCGCGCTTCGCACCGAAGAGCTCCGCCACGTAGTCGCGGAGCGCATCGAGGAGCGCGCGTTGCTCAAGGCTCGCCTCACCGAGGCCGAAATCTACGCCGACGAGCGCGAGCCGCTGATTGCGAAGCTGCGCAAGGGTCTTGCCCTGGCGGAAACGCTCCTCGCCGAGCGGGATGCGGAAATCGTGCGGCTGCGGGCAGGGTTGAGCCACGCCGAGACGCTCGCCTTCGAGCGGGCACGCGAGCTCGAGGAACTGCAGAAATCCTGGATCTGGAAATACCGGATATTCCTGATGCGCCGAAAGGCCCGCAGAGCTCCGCACCCGCCCGCCTGACGCGCGCAACCCGGTCGCGCTCATCTTTTCCTACGCTCCGGGACTCTGGCGCCGATGTATTTTCCGAACATCAACCTGCTGCGCGCGTTCGCCGCGCTGCTGGTGCTCGTCTACCACGTGATCGAGCTCGCGCCGTGGCCGGACTTTCCGGCGTCCGGCGTGGGGTTGATGTTCCGCGCCGGCTGGGTCGGCGTCGATCTCTTCTTCGTCATCAGCGGCTTCGTCATCGGGCTCTCGGCGATCAGGCTCTATCGCGACGGGGAACCCGACTATCGCCGGACGTTCATGCGGCGCCGACTCGCGCGCATCGTGCCGCTCTATGTCCTGACCTGCGCCGCCTTCCTCGCGGTCGTTCATCCGTCGGTGCTGTCGCTGCCATGGGGAAGGCTCGCGCTGCAGCTCGGAAGCCACCTCCTGTTCCTGCACAACCTGCACCCTTCGCTCCATGGCGCGATCAATGGCCCCAACTGGAGCGTGGCCGCGGAGATGCAGTTCTACGTGCTCGTGATCGTCGCGGTGCCGCTCCTGTCGCGGATGGATGTGCGCTGGCTCGTCACCGGCGGCGTGCTCGTCGCGTGGGCGTCGAGGGCCGTCGCGTTCTTTGCCACGCGCGACGTCGGCAACCCGAATGTCACGTTCGTCTATGCGACGCAGGTTCCCGCCATGCTCGATGCATTCGCGATCGGCATCGCGATCGCGCGGCTCCATGTGGACGGCACGATGAAGCACTGGACGGCGAGGTGGGGTGTTCTTCCGCTGCTGGTCGCGGTAGGCGCTTTCGCCCTCGACTTCTATTTCGTCTGGGACAGCTACTGGGCACACGCGGATTACTGGAACAACGGCGCCATGGTCATCTTCTGGCGCACCGGCCTCGCCATTACGTTCGGCGCGCTCGTGCTCATCGCGGCGCAGCTTCCCGACATTGCCCGATTCGTGCCACCGCTCGACTACCTGGGCGACATAAGCTACGGCATCTATCTATGGCACCTGCCGGTGATACTGGTGCTGAAGGAGCTGTCGCTCCCCGGCTCGCCCGTAGAGTTCCTGTGGATGACGCTCGCCGCGGTGATCGCGCTTTCGGCGCTGACGTGGCATTTCCTCGAGCGGCCCATTATCCGGCGCTTTCACTGAGGGCCGTTCTTCGGAAGACGAGGTCGCGCACGCCGTGCCCGAGCTTCAAGCCGCGCGTCTCGAACTTGGTGAGCGGCCGATGCTCCGGTCGCGGCGCGAAGTCGGGCGCGGTGTTCGCGAGCAGCGGCTCAGCCAAGAGCACCGCCAGCATCTCCTGCGCATATTCTTCCCAGTCGGTGGCGACGTGAAGGTAGCCCTCCGGTTCCAGGCGCAGCGCCAGCGCATGCACGAACGCACCGGTGAGGAGCCGCCGCTTGTGATGACGCTTCTTGGGCCACGGGTCGGGAAAGAAGACGTGGATGCCGGAAAGCGAGCCAGGCGGAATCATCGCCGCCACAACTTCGACGGCGTCATGCCGGATGACGCGGACATTGGTGAGGCCGCTTTCGGCGAGCTGCTTCAGCAGGCTGCCCACGCCGGGGGGATGCACTTCGATCCCGACGAAATCCTCGGCGGGCCGCGAGCGCGCGATCGCCGTGGTGGTCTCGCCCATGCCGAACCCGATCTCGAGCACGCGCGGCGCTCGGCGGCCGAACACGCGGTCGAAATCGATGAGCGACGGCTCGAATGGAATTCCGAAGGTGGACCACAGCGTGTCGAGGGCGCGCTGTTGAGCGGGCGACATCCGTCCGCTGCGGAGCACGAAGCTCCGGATGGGTCGGTGGCGGGGCGCGCTCGCCGTCACTGCGCCGGCGGGCGAACCCAGTCGGTGTCCGCCAGCCGGCGCGTCAGGCGCGACGGCGTGGTCCCGCCCGCGACGCTGTATTCGATCACGATCGTCTCGGCGCTCTTCCAGGTCGCGGACGCGTCGGTCCACGTCGCCGCCGGCCGCCACGAAAGCTCCTTGCGAACGCTGTCCTTCGTGACGCGCCAGAGCGCGACTTCGTTCGTGCACCTGTTTTCGCAGAAGTCCACGGTCACGAGACGCTGCCGATCCGGCGAGAGCTTCGGATCCGCGGGCAGCTCGATCTTGCGGCCGGTCGTGCGCTGCAGCAGGACGAACGACGCGTCGTCGCCGTCCGTGACATAGAGCACGACGGCGTTGATCTCGCTCATGAAGTCCCAGAGGCTGTACGAACGACCCCCATGAAGGGTCTCGGTATCGGAAAACGTCGTCGTGCCGGACGGATAGAGCGAGACCCTGAGGTCGAGCTTGTCGCGCACCGCGAGACTCGGCAGGCGCGGCAGCTGCACTTCCTCGACCATGCGCCCGCAGTGGGCGGGGCCGTCGGCCTGGGAGCAGAGCCTGGTGATTTCCTCGATGCTGAGCGGCTCGGCTTTGGCGCCGACCGCAAGGACGAAGGCGATCACGGCGATCGCGGATGAGCCGCGCGCCGCGAATCCGGCGTATCGCGGAAATGCCACGAGCAGCTTCAGCCGATGAGCCCTGTGGTCGGCGAGCTCGGGCTCGCCGCATAGAACTTGCGCGGCATCCGCCCGGCGAGAAACGCCTCGCGCCCGGCCTCGACGGCGAGCTTCATCGCGCCCGCCATCCGCACCGGGTCTTGCGCCCCGGCGATGGCGGTGTTCATCAGCACGCCGGCGCAGCCCAGCTCCATCGCGATCGTCGCATCCGAGGCGGTACCCACGCCGGCGTCCACGAGCACCGGCACCTTCGCTGCGTCGATGATGAGCCTCAGGTTCCATGGATTGAGGATCCCCATCCCCGATCCGATCAGCGAGGCGAGCGGCATGATCGCGACACAGCCGATCGCCTCCAGCTCGCGCGCGGCGATGGGGTCGTCGGTCGTGTAGACCATCACCTCGAACCCTTCCTTCACCAGCGTCTCGGCCGCGGCGATCGTCGCGCGGACGTTCGGAAATAGCGTGTGCGGATCGCCCAGCACTTCGAGCTTGACGAGGTTGTGGCCGTCCAGGAGCTCGCGCGCGAGACGCAGCGTGCGCACGGCGTCGTCGGCGGTATAGCAGCCGGCGGTGTTGGGAAGATAAGTGAACTCGGACGGCGGCAGCACGTCGAGGAGCGAAGGCGCGTTCGGGTCCTGGCCGATGTTCGTGCGGCGGATGGCGACGGTGACGATCTGCGCGCCCGACGCGACGACGGCGGCGCGAGTCTGGTCGAAATCCTTGTACTTGCCGGTGCCCACGAGAAGTCGGGAACGATAGGCGCGACCTGCGACCAGCAGCGGATCGACGATCGATGACGAGGGTACGTGCGGGGCGTTCATCGCGCCGATTTTACTCCTGTGAGCCGCCCTGACCGGGCCGGCCGGAAGTCGTCAGCCGCCGCCGACAGCGCCGACGATTTCCAGCGTGTCGCCCGGTGCGACAGTCGTGTCGGCATAGCGGCTCCTCGGCACGATCTCGCCGTTTCGCTCGACGGCGATGCGCTTTCCGGTGAGGGAGAGCTCGTGCACGAGCTCGGCCACGGTGTGGACGGGGCGGTCGAACGTGCGCAGAGTGCCGTTGACGCTGAGTTGCATGATCGCGGGACGCAAGGGGAGGCTTGCCGCGAGTTTACTGCCGGTACCTCTGCATCGCGCTGCGCAGGAACTCGACCTGCTTCTCGAACCTCGAGCAGGCGGCGCAGACCGAAAGATGGAGGCGCAGGACCAGTTGCTGCCATCCCGACAGCGGGGCGTCCTCCCGCTGGGACACGAGGCGCGACGCGTCCTTGCAGCGGATGATGTGGCCAAGCGCTCGCTTGAACATGGGGACGGGGGCGCGCGGGTCAGGTGGCGGAGCCGTTGCGGGCAAACCAGTTCTGCTCGAGGCACTGGCGAAGCGCCATCCTGGCCCGGTAGAGGATGACCCACAGGTTATTCGCGTTGATCGTCAATTCCTTACAGATCTCGTCGGTCTCGAGTTCCATCACCTCGCGCATCATGAAGACGCGGGCCGTGTTGGGGGGAAGCTTTTCGAGGCAAAGATCCATGATGTCGAGGAACTGGCGCTGGTTGAGCGCATCCTCGGGGTTGCCCCATTCGGCAGGCTTCGGATCCCATCCGCCGCGCTCGTTGAACATCGCGTCGAAATCCTCGATGTCCATTTCCGAATCGATGTCGCCGAATGCCGAGGCAACCGTCGGCTCGCGCTGCTTCTTGCGAATGGCGTCGACGATCTTGTGCTTGAGGATGCCCGTGAGCCAGGTGCGCAGGCTCGACTTTCCCGAAAAACCGCTGCCGGATAGCGCGGCGAGCAGGGTTTCCTGGACGACGTCCTCGGCGAGCGCTTCGTCGCTCAATTGCAGCCGCGCGACGCGCAGGAGGTAGCCGCGCTGCGGCTCCAGGTCGCCGGAGATGTCGGTGCTCGCCATGGGAAGGTGTCGACTACAGCCGGGAATGATAATCCAAGCGGATTACGTTCCCGGGGTGTCGAAAAGGCTTCGCGTTTGGCGAGATCGAGAGGCCGCGCGAATCGCGCAGCACCTCGAGGAATTGGTGGCGAACCAGGGACTCGAACCCCGGACCAAAGGATTATGATTCCTCTGCTCTAACCAGCTGAGCTAGTTCGCCGCGGGGCGCAATTATAGGCGAAGCCCCGGCAGCGGGTCAAAGAACAGGAACGATGAATCCGCCCACCGACACCGCCGGCCTTGCCCTCAACATCAGCGCGGTCGAGCGCGAAGCCGGTCTCTCCAAGGATGTCCTGCGGATGTGGGAGCGCCGATACGGCTTTCCCAAACCGGTTCGCGACGACAACGGCGAGCGCCGCTACTCGGCCACGGAAGTCGCCAAGCTCCGCGCGATCAAGCGGCTGATGGACGTCGGGCTGCGGCCCGGCAAGATCATCGCGCACTCGCTCGACGAGTTGAATGCGCTGGCCGAAGGAAGAGTGTCCGCGCGTCGCGAGCCGACGTCGCCCGCGACGGAAAGCGAAATCCTGGCGCTCCTGTCGGGCCACGATGCGCCGGCGCTGCAGAACATGCTGGCCAACCTGCTGATGCGGCAGGGGCTCCAGCGCTTCGTCCTCGAAACGCTGACTTCGCTCAACCACGCGGTCGGCGATGCGTGGATGCGCGGCGATCTCGCGGTGTTCGAAGAGCACCTTTACACCGAGCAGCTGCAGGTCGCGCTGCGCACCGGCATCAATGCATTTCCGCGGCAACTCGGCGCGCCCAGAGTGCTACTGACGACTTTCCCGGGCGAACAGCACGGCCTCGGCCTGCTGATGGTCGAGGCACTGCTGGTGCCCGAGGGCGCGCAGTGCATTTCGCTCGGTCCGCAGACGCCGATCGAGGACATCCGGCGCGCGGCGCTCGCGCACGAGGCCCACGTTGTCGCGTTGTCGTTCTCCGGCGCCTTCGCCGTGCGGCAGGCCGGCGACGGCCTCGCATCGCTTCGCCGCCAGCTCCCGGCCGGGATCGCGATCTGGGCGGGGGGCGAGATGACGCGACGAATTCGCAAGGCCCTCCCGGGCGTGCTGCTCGTGCCGGACATCGCGGGGACGACAGCGGCGCTCAAGTCGTGGCGCGCCCAACGGAACTCCACCGCGCCGCTTGCGCCCCCCGGTTCGCGCTGACCGCCGCCACTTCGTAGGGCTGCGCCCCCCAAGCCGCTGTCGGCAAGCGACAACGCAAAAAAGTGTCGGGCGGAGGCGACGATTTGGGGTATCTCGCCATATCTGACGGGAATCTGTCACGAAAATGGTCGTCGAACGGCATGTTCAATGCACTTTCTTGCCTCACGACCTTGCCGCCCAGTCGCTTGAAGGTGCATGATTCGCCTTCGTCGAGAAATGCATAAAGGTGCGAAATGGGCGGCCTAGCCCAATCCGCGTGGATTATCCGTGTTTTTGCCGCGCTCATGGCCGTGCTCATCGGGGTGGCGGCGCCGTCGCTCGCGCTGGCCGCAGCCACGGCTCAGGGTGTCGCGCTCAACGCGGGTGCCGGCTGCGGCAACGGCAATCTCGACATAACGCTCACTACCGTCGGCGCGAACCGGGAAGGCTGGCGCGCGACCGATGTAGCGGGGGCGACGTTCGCCCAAGGCGAGAATCCTGCCGGACTCCCGAATTTCAGCGGCACGTTCACCGGCTTCCAGATCGTGTTTTCGCCGTCGCAGCCGGCGGGAACGCTGGTGGCCTCCTACGCCTATGTCGGCGAAACGCCGCCGAGTGCGAGCAACACGGCCGAGTTCCTTGTCTTCTACAACTGCACCACACGCGAAGTGCTCCTCTCCTGCTTCGGTCCGTATGGAACCTGTCCGCAGACGGCCCAGGACGCGTTTGCCGTGCTGGTCCCCAAGATTCCGACCCAAGGTCCGCTGGCCTTGACGCTGACCGCACTCCTTGTCGCGGCGGTCGGCGGGGTCGCTCTTTCCCGCCGCCGCTAGGAACGAGTTAAGCGCGCCAGGGCGCGGGCATCGTGGCCAAGCGGCCAGGGGTGCCGACCGGGCCAACGGCGCGCGGCAGGTATCATCGTTCGTCATGATCACCGCGGTTTCGCTTTGGTTCGTCTACGTCGTCGCGATCGCGTTGTACGTGAGCGCGGCGTTTGTCGCCGTGGCGAAGGGCGCCAATCCGTGGTGGTACGTGGCCGCAGCGCCTCTTGTCTACCTGACGGTGCTTGGCTCGATAACATTCCTCTGGTTCGCCCTCGCGTGGCTGTTCCGTTCGCCGCGCCCGAAGGAAGTGCGCATCGGGTTGTCCGCGACCCTGCGGCTCTTTTGGGAGGAAATGTGGGCGATCGCGGGCTCCAGCCGGCACATGGCTCTCTACCGGTTTCTCCCCGCCGATCCTCAGCCCGCGCCGGCGCGCGCACCCGTCCTGCTCGTGCATGGCGTGCTCTGCAATGCAGGATCGATGCACGGCCTCCGCTCGGCGCTCGTCGCGCGCGATATCCATCCCGTGTACTCGCTGAGCTACGGGCCGCCGCTGGGGTCGATCGAGGAATTCGCCGACCAGCTCGCCGTGAAGATCGATGCGATCCTCGCGGCCACCGGGGCGCGGCGCGTAGCGATCGTCGGCCACAGCATGGGGGGCCTTGTCGCCCGGGCCTACCTTCGCCGGCACGACCCCGCGAAGGTGAGCACGGTGGTGACTATCGGCACGCCGCACCACGGCAGCGTCCACGCATGGCTGTTCCCCGGGGTGTGCCTCGGCCAACTGCGGCCGAACAATGCCTGGCTCGCCGAGCTCAACCGTGGCGAAGCGGCGCCCGGCGGCGTGCGGGTCGTGTCGCTGTGGTCCTGGCACGACTCGATGGTGGCGGCGCAGAAGAGCGGCGAACTCGATGGAGCCGTGAACATCGCGCTCTCCGGCATCGGCCACAACGCGCTCGTCGCGAACCCGCGCGTGTTCGCGCTCGTCGCCCAAGAATTGAAGCGTGTCGCGCAAACGGCGCCCGCCGATACTTCCTCTGCGCCCGCGGCCGCCGCGGCCTCCGCCCAAATCGCATAGGGTCCGGCGTCGGAGCTGTCGGCCACCTGACCTCTCCCCGGGTGGCATCCCCACGCGCTACTCGCGCATGGGGCCTCTGCTGGCCCTGCGCAAGGCCGTTACCAGTGAATCCCCTGGGTGATCTGGGCGAACGCCATCTGCTCGGCCGTGAGCGGCTGCGGCTCGCTGCCCTTCTTGCCTTGCGAAGCGCTCGAATCCGGGAACATGTTGAACGCGGAGTTCAGCAGCACCTGCGTGAGCTTCGGCGCGATCGCATGGGAGACGGCGCCGAAAATGCCGAGGCGCGTCGCGATCCGCACGGGCCGGTGCACGATGGCCTGCACGACGAGATCGGCGGCTTCCTCGGGCGAGAGTGTCGGCACGCTTTCGTAGATCTTCGTCGGCGCGATCATCGGCGTGCGCACGAGCGGCATGTTGATCGTCGTGAACTGGATTCCCTTGTCCAGGAATTCCGAGGCGGCGCACGCCGAGAACGAATCGAGCGCGGACTTCGACGCCACATACGCCGAAAAGCGGGGCGCGTTGGACAGGACGCCGATCGATGAGATATTGATGACGTGGCCGCGCTTTTTCTCGATCATCTTCGGCAGGAAGCCCATGATGAGCCGCAGCGCGCCGAAGTAATTGAGCTGCATCGTTCGCTCGAAATCGTGGAAGCGGTCGAACGAGTTGATGACGCCGCGCCGGATCGACCGGCCGGCATTGTTGATGAGGAAGTCGCAGGCGCCATGCTCCTTGAGAACGCGTGCCACGAGCGCGTCGCACGAGGCAAGGTCGGAAATATCCGCCGGATAGATGAGCGCCTTGCCGCCCGCGCGCTCGATCTCCGCCTGGGTCTCCAGCAGCTTTTCTTCGCCGCGCGCGACGAGGATGACCTTCGCGCCGGCGCCGGCAAGCACCAGCGCCGTCGCCTTGCCGATGCCCGATGACGACCCTGTGACGACGACCACCTTGTCCTTGACCCGTCCGGCGAGCGAGCGGTCGAGGAAGAGATCCGGGTCGAGATTGCGCTCCCAGTAGTCCCAGAGCTTCGCCGCGTACGATTCGAGCCGCGGCACCTCGATGCCCGAGCCCTTGAGCGCTTTGGCGGCTTCGCGGTTGTCGTAGCGCGTGGGCCAGTTGACGAACTGGAACACGTCGCGCGGAATGCCGAGGTCGGTGAGCACCACCCGGATCGCGCGCTTCACGGGCGCCAGCGAGCCCAGGCCGTACAGGATCGGCGCGGGAATGAAGCCGAACATCTTCGCGTTGATGCGCATCGTCATCTGCGGCGCGTGCCCGGCATTCGCAAAGATATTGAGCACCTCGCCGATCCGGTGCGGCTCGGGATCGGTGAGGTGGAAGCACCGGCCGTCCTGCCCCTTCTTGTGCGCAAGAAAGTCGAGCGCGTCGGCGACGAAGTCCACCGGCACGATGTTGATGCGCCCGCCCTCGATGCCGATCATCGGCATCCACTTCGGCACGATGTCGCGCACTTTTTGCAGTGTCTTGAAGAAATAGTAGGGGCCGTCGATCTTGTCGATCTCGCCGGTCTTCGAGTGGCCGACGACGAACCCGGGCCGGTAGATGCGGAACGGGCGCTTGCATTCGCGGCGCACGATGCCCTCGGAATCGTGCTTGGTCCTGAAGTACGGATGATCGAGGTCTTCGGCCTCGTCGAACATGTCCTCGCGGAACGTGCCGTCGTAAAGGCCGGCGGCGGCGATCGAGCTCACGTGGTGGAAGCATCCCGCATTGACTGCCTCGGCGAATCGCACCGTGTTCTTGGTGCCCTCGACGTTCGCGAGCTCCTGTTCTTCGGCGCTCGCCTTCAGGTCGTAGATGGCGGCGAGATGGAAAAGGTGGTCGACCTTTCCCTTGAGCTTCTTCAAGTCGGGCGCGGAGACGCCCAGCCTGGGCTTGGCCAAGTCCCCTTCGATGCCGATGACCTGTTTTTCGTCGGCGCCCCAGCGCTTCCTCATTGCCGCGAGCTTCTTCTCGGAACCCTTGCGGACGAGCACGTAAATCGGACGCTCGCGGCGCAACAGGTTGGCAATGAGGTATCGGCCGATGAAGCCGGTCGCCCCGGTGACGAAGTAGGTCATCTCGATCTCCTTGCGGTGGATGGCGGCCATCCGAATCGGCGCCGTCCCGGTCGTCAATACGTCGAGGCATGGGGCGCGGCGGACGGCGATTGTAACTCGCGGATGCCGCCGTACCCGGGCTCAGTCCGGAGCGTCCGGCGGCCGCAGTTAGTTGGATTGCTCTAGAGTGCGTGGCCTAGAATGGCGAACTGGTCAGCTGGCGCGGCGCGCGCCGGCCTTTGCGCACGAGGAGAAGGCACGATGCTCAAGAAAGCGAAAGCGAAGCTTGCGGCGGGAGAAGCGGACGTGGGAAGCGACGCGGCAAAGGACACGGCAAAGGAAATGGCGCAGACCGTGCTCGATTCGTCGCATCAGATCTGGCTGGCCGGGCTCGGCGCTTTCTCGCAGGCGAAACAGGAAGGCGCGAAGCTGTTCGAGACCCTGGTGAAGCAGGGCGAGCAAATGCAGGACAAGACCCGGAAGATGGCGACCGAAACGGCGGCCGCGGCGCGCGGTGCCGCAACCGCAAAGGCAAAGGAGATGCAGCAAATGGCGGGCGGAACGTGGGACAAGCTGGAGCAGGTCTTCGAGGACCGCGTGGCGCGTGCGTTGTCGAAGCTCGGGGTCTACACGCAGAACGACGTGCAGCGTCTTGCGGCGCGGGTCGACGAGCTCGCCGCGGCGGTGAACAAGCTCGTGAAGGCTCCCGGCGGGAATGCCGCCGCGCCGGTCAAGCGCGCAACCAAGCGAAAGGCGCCGGCTGCGAAGGCGGCGAAGGCCGCGAAGGCGGCCAAGCGCTCCTAGTCCCGGTTCAGCTTCTCGACCTGCTTGATGTAGTTTTGCATCGCCTCGTCCTTGCTCGTCCCCTTGAGCTTGGACCAGGCGTCGTGCTTCGCGCCGCCGACGAAGTCGAAGCCGCCCGGGCGCGAGCCGGTCACGTCGCCTTCGGTCGCCTGCTTGTAATACGAATAGAGCTTGAGCAGCGTCGCGTTGTCGGGCTTCTTCTTCGTCTTCTTGGCGTTCGCGGCCGCAGCTTCGAATTGCGCCTTGAGGTCGGGTTTCTTCGGGGCAGCCATCGTTCTTCCTCCTCCGGCCAGTTGCTCCGCGTGCGCGGCGTTTGTGCTACTTTAGCGCGAAGACGAAAGCATGCGCAATTCGCGCGCCGGATCGCGGCCGCTGCCGCCTCAAGTCCTCCACGCTCGACGTCTCCCGCTCGAATGACCCGCATCAAGCGCGCAAAGATGTCCGCGGTCGACACCGCATGGCTGCGGATGGATCGTCCGGGCAACCTGATGATGATCACCGGCGTGATGGTCTTCGACCGGCATGTCCGTCTCGAGCGCGTCAAGCGGGTCATCGGCGAGCGCTTCCTGCGCTTTCCGCGTTTTCGACAGCGGCCGGTGCGGGGTTCCGGCGTTTCTCATTGGGAGGACGCGCCCGATTTCTCGATCGACGATCACGTCGTCAAGGTGTCGCTTCCAGGTCGCGCCGGAACGAAGGAACTCCAGGCGCTTGTCAGCAGGCTCGCAAGCCGGCCGCTCGATCCCGCGCGGCCCTGGTGGCGATATCACCTTGTCGACAACTTCGAGCGCGGCAGCGCGCTGATTGCGCAATTCCATCATTGCTACGCCGATGGCATCGCGCTCGTCCGCGTGGTGATGTCGATGACCGACGCCGCGGCGAACGGCCCGCCCGCGATGCCGTTTCACCCGGTCCCGAAGCGCGCGCTTCGGCGCGCGGACGATCCGCTCGCGGAGCTCCTGCAGCCGATCTCCGGGGTGATGAAGCTCGTGCGCAAGGTTGGCGCGACGTTGATCGAGAAGGGCGCGGAGATCTGGAACGATCCTGCGAAGGCCGTCATGCTGGCGGAGCAGGGCGGGGCGCTCACGGCGGAACTGGCAAGGCTCGCGCTCATGCCACAGGACTCGCCGACGCGCTTCAAGGGCAAGCCGGGCATCGCGAAAGAGGTCGCATGGGCCGAGCCGCTGCCACTCGACGAGATCAAGACCGTCGCGAAGGCGTTGGGCGCGTCGATCAACGACGTGCTGCTTTCCTGCGTAGCGGGTGCGCTCGCCGCATATCTTGCGCAGAAAGGCGACGCGACCGACGGCGTGATGGTTCGCGCGCTGGTGCCCGTCAACCTGCGCCCGATCGAGGAGGCCTGGCGGCTCGGCAATCAGTTCGGGCTCGTGTTTCTCGATCTGCCGATCGGCATTGGCAATCCGGTGGAACGCCTGTACGCGGTACGGGCGAACATGAATGCGCTCAAGGGGAGCTACCAGCCCGTGGTCGCGCTGGGCTTGCTCGCCGCGATGGGCGCCGGCCCGACGGTGCTGCAGGAGGAGCTGCTGCAGGCGCTGGCGCGCAACGGCACCGCCGTGATGACGAATGTGCCGGGACCGCCGCAGCGTTTGTATTTCGCGGGCGCGGCGATCGAGCGCATCCTCTTCTGGGTGCCGCAATCGGGCGACATCGGAATGGGCGTGTCGATCCTGTCGTACGCCGGGCAGGTTCAGTTCGGGCTCATCACCGACCGCGGACTGTGCCCGGATCCCGGCGAAGTCAGCAGGCGCTTCGGTTTGGAATTCGAAAAGCTGCTGTTGGCCACGCTCCTTGCGCCGTGGCCGCGCGAAGGGGATCTCGACCCTGCCGTCGCGGCGCGCGCCGTGGGCGCCAAATAGCTCGGAGGCATGGCGCGAAGGCAGGGCCCCTCGGGCTTCGTACCCCAGGCGCCCGCAGCGCTCTGCCCTCGCTCCACTGCCTGCCCGCTCCTACTCCAACTCTGATCGCGCTAGCTCGACGTCGAGGCGCTCCATCGCGTCCGCCGGCGTGCAGGCGGCCGCCTCCTTGTACAGCTTCTCGGCCTCCGCCATCCGCGTCTTGCCGAACATCATGATGAGGCCGTTCGCGTATTCGATGCGGGCAATCGCGGAATCGGGATTGAGCTTGAGCGCCTTCTGGAAGTGCTCCAGCGCCGAATCCTTTTTCGCGCCGTAGGTCATCCCGGCGACGATTCCCCCGACCTTGTCGATGATCTCCGCTTGGTAGGAGCCGAACGCGGTGTGCG
>Ga0207683_10003737_pt1 | contig 13207 bp, 10 predicted proteins | sample KBSM73metaG_FD_184333 | JGI IMG/M metagenome (GOLD analysis project Ga0207683, IMG submission 184333) | Miscanthus rhizosphere microbial communities from Kellogg Biological Station, Michigan, USA - KBS M7-3 metaG (SPAdes) (version 2) | ecosystem: Host-associated > Plants > Roots > Rhizosphere >...
AGGGAACAGCAACCAAATCGTGAGCCAGGCGCCGATCGTGGCCGGCGTCCCCCTAAGCGCAATCGGAATTGCCAGGAACGATGACAACTATCGCATCGTCGGTCTAAACAATGGCGCGTTGTTCTTTACTACCACCGGTTCTTCAACTCTAACGAATCTGGATCCGACGGGCGGCGGCAGCACGATTCCCGATTTCTATGTCGGTCGTCTGGTTTTCGATCCGAACGACAAAAACACCGTGTACGTTTCGCTGAACGGTTTTGCCGGCGGCACTGCTCCATCACAGTCACACGTCTGGAAAGTTACAAATCTGAACACCACGCCGGTCAAAACCGCCATCAACGGTTCGGGAGTCAATACGCTGCCCGATGTCCCGGTAAACGCCTTTGCCGTCGATACAAATGATCCTTCGCACCCGGGCGTCTCGGTGTTATATGCCGGGACTGACATTGGCGTCTATCAATCGGTTGATGGAGGCGCCAATTGGGTGCCGTTTGGAATTGGGTTGCCCCGCGTCGCTGTCTTCGAAGCGGAAGCGTTGCTGTTTGCCAAGCGCCGTCATGCGCTCGCCAACCGTACCCTGGGTCATACCCTGCTTCCTGAGGATGCCGTCCATTTCAGATTGCAGTGCCCGCAATTCTTCCTGGCCGCGCTCATGGATTTCTTCAGGCGTCATGCGTGTCGTGGTGCCTGCACGCAGTGCCCAGGCGTAGTACTCATCGCCGCGCGGCAGCTTCCAGACGCCGGCATCGCCGGTGGCACGCTTGCGATGCGCCTCGAGCTCGGTCCGCTGGCGATCCAGCGCCGGCGCGATTTTGTCGGCCGCCAGGCTTGCGGCGCGCGCCGCGAAATTGCCCGGCATATCTTTCGCGCGCCTTGCGAGCGAGCTGACGATCGACCAGTCCGCGACCTTTCCGCTGCGAGCGAGGTTGATCTGCTTCAGGGTCTTGTCGAGCAGAAAATCCGGCGCGATGACGTTCTGCGCTGCAGCGCTCTTCAGGCGTTCGGTCTCACCGTCGAGCTGACCCGCATAGGCTTCCATGCGCGCCAGGTACGCCTCCGCGTCCGCAGGAATTTCTACTGTGTGCTGCTCGTCGAGCAGACTCGGAATCTCGAGGAACGCGCCGGTATTCTGCGCCACCACGTACGGCGCATTGCGCCATGACCAGTTGGCATTGAGCAACGCCACGTCGCCGTAGGGAAAAGCAAAACCCTCGAGCGCGAATTCGTGCGCCGTGCGCACGACGTCGACGTCGATTCGCACCGAGTCACTCAGCGTGGCCAGATCGATGGTCTTCAGCCGATCGAGCCTCTGGGCCACGCGTTGCGCGATAAGTTTTTGACCTGCCGCCGAACGGTCGCCCAATTTCGACTTCAGTGACGCCCGCTGGCTGTTGTCAATTCCAAGCTGGGTCGCGCTCTCGGGATAGTCTTCGAGCAATTCCTCGGTGATGGATGCGAGCAAACCGGTCGCGACCGAGTCGTTGGCAGGTGCAGCGCTCAGCGCGGGCAGATTGCCAAGCGCAAGCGCAACGCCGGCACTGGTGACGAATTCGCGACGGGTAGTGTCCATGCCGGAAGCTTAGGCCAATGCTCGAATGGCCGCCCGTAAATCCCGGGCATAGTTAGGCGCCCGGCCGACCGGAATGGCCGGCCGGGCGGCGAGCCAGATCACTCGATCTGAATCTGACGTCGGCTCCTGCTCTGCTGAACCGGCACGGTGACTTCGAGTACGCCTTCGCGCATCGTCGCCTTCGCCTCTTCCACCTGCGCACCTTCCGGCAGGGGGATATTGCGGTAAAAGCTGCCGTACGTGCGTTCCTGGAGTTGATAGCCACGTTCGGTGTCATCTTCGTCCCGGGACTCGCTGCGCTCGCCGGATATCGCAATGCCCTCGTCGGTGGCCTCGATCTTCACCGCCTCCTTGGGCACACCCGGCAACTCCGCGTGGATCAGGATGGAATCACCTTTTTGTTTGACGTCGACGCTCGGCGTCCACAAGGACGACATGTCGTTTTGGGATTCGCCGCCGGACTCGAACGGCCATCTCCGCAGGAGCCGGGAGGCGCCGAGCGGATTGCCGAAGAATGAATCGAAGAGGTGGTCCATTTCGCGCGACAGCCGCATCATCGTGTTGAGTGGCTGGTACTGATTGGCAGTCCTGCGCGGGTCACTACGACGGCGAGTCTCCACCGATCGCGAACGATCCTGCCCGGTCTCCGAGCCACCGCTCCGCAACGATTGCTGGCGCTCCGCGCCGCTTGCCTCCGGAGCTTGCGTCTCGCCGGCTTCGGGCGTCTGACCCATGCGTCCGCGTGTGCCTTCGGTTTGGCGGCCGCCATTCGGAGAGTTCGTTTCCATGGTCATTTCTCCTCTGGAACTGGGGCCGCCAATTGTGAGGATCCGCGTTGCCGCGGGGGAGCAGACCCGTTCCGGCGGAGGGCTCGGCAGACAACGCGCGCTAGCTACACCACCGCCGCACGCCACGTAGGACGGTACAGACGGCAAAACGCCCAGTCTCAAGACTGGCCTTCGAGCCGGCCAAACGCGCCTAATCTTTATCATGCAACGCAATGCACTCGAGACCGTCTCCGTCTGGCAGGAGACCACGCCCACCCTCACCGCCGAGGAACAGTCTCGCGAGCAATGCGAGGTCTGTGTCATCGGCGCTGGCATCGCGGGCCTCACCGCCGCCTATCTATTGCGGCGTGAGGGTCACGATGTGCAGCTCATCGACGCATTCGGCATCGGCGCAGGTGAATCGGGACGCACCACTGCGCACCTGACGGCGGTGCTCGACGACCGGTTCGTGGAACTCGCGAAGCTTTTCGGCGCCGACGGCGCGGCTCTGGCGGCCGACAGTCACCGGACCGCCATCGATCTCATCGAGCGCATCGTGCGCGAGCACGAGATCGACTGTGACTTCGAACGGCTGGACGGCGTGCTGTTCTGCTCGAAGCCCGACCAGGTGGATCTCCTGAATCAGGAAGCGCGCGCCGCATCCCAGGCCGGGTTCGCGGACATGGTGGCGCTCGAGCGCCTGCAGATTCCGGGCGTGAACTTCGAAGGCCCCGCGTTGCGTTTCCCGCGCCAGGCCATGTTTCATGCGGGCAGATATCTGCAAGGCCTGCGGCGCGCGTTCATCGCGCGCGGCGGCCGCGTCATGACCGGCGTGCAGGCCGTGGGTGTGCGCGAAGGTGAAATGGCGCGAGTCATGCTCGAACGCAACCGGGAAATCCGCGCACGTCACGTCATCGTGGCCACCAACACTCCGTTCGTCGATCGCGTGAAGATGCACACCAAGCAAGCCGCCTATCGCACCTACGTGGTGGGATTCGCGGTTCAGCCAGGGTCTTTTCCACCCCTGTTGCTGTGGGACCTGGAAGATCCCTACCACTACGTGCGCGTGGTTCGAAACATCGACGGCGGTGAAGTGGTCATCGTCGGCGGAGAGGACCACAAAACGGGTCAGGACGCAGATCCCGGGTTACGGTTTGCAAAGCTCGTCGAATGGGCGCGTGCCCATTTTTCCGGCCTCGGAGATGTGAAATACCGCTGGTCGGGCCAGGTCATGGAGCCCATCGATGGCCTCGCCTTCATAGGTCGCAATCCCGGCGACAAGAACATTTACGTGGTGACCGGCGACTCCGGCAACGGCATGACCCACGGCACCTTGGGAGGCATGATCATCACGGACCTCATCGCCGCCCGCGCAAACCCCTGGGCCGAGCTCTACGATCCGGCGCGCAAGACATTACAGGCGGCTGGATCATTCATCGACGAGAACGCCAACGTGCTCGGTCACCTGGTGAAAGACTGGATTGCACGCGGTGACGTGAAGGAGCGCAATGCAATTCCGCTGGGATCGGGCGCCATCGTGCGCGACGGCCTCGGAATGCTCGCCGTCTATCGCGACAACGACGGTCGTTTTCACGAGGTGTCCGCGGCCTGCACGCATCTCGGATGCGTGGTGCAGTGGAACGACGTGGAAAAGAGCTGGGACTGCCCCTGTCACGGCTCCCGGTTTGCACCCGACGGGGTCGTGCTGAACGGCCCGGCCGCCAGGCCCCTGGAGACGCGTGACCGCGGCGATGATGAGACCATTCCCGCAAGCCCGCTGCCGTTGCGTGACATCGTCACTCCGCTCGCGCGGAAGTAGAAGCTCTGCGCTGGGTCAAACTACCTCGCCTTGCGGCGGGCGTGGCGAGTGCAAGACCCAAGGCGAATGCTGCGTACACGGCGAACAGCGATTTGCGGGAGAGCTGTTGTTCGAAGCCGGGGCGGAACCGCTTGGGGGTCAGCTGGAAGTCGACGATGTTTGCCACAGTTGCGGTCACGGCGGCATGGCCAAGTCGCTTCGCCAGCGGCAGTCTGGGCTCGCGGCGCCCAAAGGCTCGCGCGTGCAACAATGCCCATCCGGTCGCCATCGCATGGTGAATCAGAGCGCCGGTCAAGGTATGGCGCACACTCGGCTTGCGCACTCGCGCCGCGCGTCGCCCGAAAATCCACTGGCTCGGGCCGTTGATAGGCCCCGCGGGACTGCGATTCTCGACTTGGCCGCACAGCGCGAGAACCGCCGTGGACAGTACACTCGCGACGGCACCCGTCACGAGCGCCTGCCTCGTCAATTCCTTTGCGTCGCCCATGCCTCAGTCGACCATACTTGGCGTCGTCGGCGGAGAGAGGTTTTCCCGAGGTGTTGTCAGTGCGCGTGATGATCGCAGGCGCCAGCGGTTTTATCGGCGGGCATTTGGCCCGCGCCTGTGCGGCCGCCGGGCACGAAGTCACCTGCGGTGGACGGCGCCCGCCCGAAGGCATTCCCGGAGCGCGGCAGCTCGCACTCGACTATGCGGCGTTACCACCCCTCGAAGTGCTGGCAAGGGAGCTGCGCGGCATCGACGTCGTCGTCAATGCCGTCGGCATTCTGCGTCCGGATAGCACGCGGACTTTCGACGCGCTGCACGCGCGAGGCCCGCGCGCGTTGTTCACCGCGGCCGTGGCTGCCGGCGTACGCCGCATCGTGCAGATTTCCGCGCTCGGTGCCGAGCCCGACGCGCTCTCTGCGTATCACCGCAGCAAATCGGAAGCCGATCGCACGCTGATGATGTTGCCGGTGGACTGGGCCGTGGCGATGCCATCGCTGGTTTATGGTCCTGGCGGCACCAGTGCACGGTTGTTCGACACTCTCGCGAGCCTGCCGGTGATTCCGCTCCCGGCTGGCGGATTGCAGTCCATTCAGCCGGTTCATATTTCCGATGTCACCGGCGCGCTACTGCGCCTTATCGAATCCCCCGTGGAACTGCGCTGCACTCTGCAAATGGTGGGTCCCGAGCCGATGACGCTCGCAAATTACCTGCGTTCACTGCGGGCCGCGCTCGGCATGCGACCCACGGCTTCAGTGTCCGTGCCGCGGGCCTTCATGACCGCCGCCGCACGGGTTGGCGATCACTTACCGACCGCATTCCTCAGCCGTGAAACACTGGGCATGCTCGAGCGCGGCAACTTCGGCGACGCGAGCGGACTGACTCGCTTGCTAGACAGGCCACCACTCACGGTGAGTGCCTTCATCGATCCGGCAGGGCGACAGGCGGCGCGCACCGTCGCCGTGCTTGGCTGGATCTCACCGCTGCTGCGCGTAAGCGTGGCCTTCATGTGGATCATTGCCGGAGTCGTCTCGCTGGGGCCTCAATCCGCAGAAGGTCTGGCGTTGTTACGACAGATCGGCGCTCCGGTGGCGGCTGCGCCGGTGCTGCTGGTCGGAGCGGCCATCCTCGACATCGCACTCGGACTCTTCACGCTGTGGCCGCGGCGCCCACCGTCGCTGTGGACTGCACAGATTCTGCTGGTAACAATCTACACGGTGATCATCAGCCTGTTCCTGCCGGAACTGTGGCTCGAGCCCTTCGGTCCCGTCGCGAAGAACGTGCCGATACTCGTCCTGTTGCTGCTGCTTCGCCACCTGGACCAGCGCCGATGACCTATCTACTCGTGAAGTGGCTGCACATCCTCTCCTCGACACTGCTGTTCGGCACCGGCCTGGGTTCCGCGTTCTACATGTACTTCACGAGCCGCACCCGCGACTCCCGGGTCATCGCCGTCGTCGTGCGCCAGGTCGTCATCGCCGACTGGGTGTTCACCACGCCGACGGTCATCCTTCAGCCGCTGACCGGCTTCTATCTGGTGCACCTGGCCGGATTCCCGGTCGCGACACCGTGGATTCTCTGGTCTGTCGGCTTGTACCTGCTGGCCGGAGCAGCATGGCTGCCCGTCGTCTGGATGCAGATCCGGATGCGAAACATGGCCGCCACCGCCGCGGCTTCAGGAGCCGACTTGTCACCGGAGTATTGGCGCCTCCTGCGACTCTGGGTCGGCCTCGGCATCGTCGCATTCGCGGCTCTGGTCGCGGTGTTCTATCTCATGGTCGCGAAGCCGGCCTTATGAACCAGAATTCGCTGCTGATCGGTCTCATGTGCCTGACGCTGCCGGTGTGGCTGCTCGCGGGGTTCGGCGACTGGCTCTGTCATCGCCGTTCGCTGATCCAGTCCACGTCGGGGCCGCGCGAATCGGCGCTGCATATCGTTCTCTATCTACTGATCGCCGTACCGGTTGCGCTGGCGCTCTTCATGCAGGTCAACGCCTCGCTGCTTGCGTTCGCGGCGGTGTGCGTGGTCGCGCACATGGCGGTTTCGTTGTGGGACACCAGCTTCTCGCAACCGCGCCGCCATATTTCGCCGCTGGAACAGCAGATTCACAGCTATCTCGAGATGCTGCCCCTCTTCGCGCTCGCCCTGGCGTGCGTGCTGCATTGGGACGCCGTGCTGAACCCGTCATGGACGTGGTCGTCCCGGCAGCAACCTCTGCCGGAGCCGTGGACCTCGAGCGTGCTGGCATTGCTCGCCGCGGGGTTGCTGCCGATCGTCGAGGAGCTGACGCGGTGCTTGCGGGCACAGCGAGCCACTCAGCGCGGCACGTCATAGAGCTGTACCAGGACGATAGCAGTCAACCTCATTTCTGGTCGCTGGATTTCCGGCCCCGGCGATTGCGAATGTGTGCGAGACGGCCAATCTGTTTGAGCGACGCCGTCATGGTGTACGCGAATTGCAGATGGCCCGCGCGAAAGAGGCCAAGGGCAGAAGCGTCATCGAGGTCCCGCAGGCGATCGAGACTCACGGTGTACAAGCCCTGCAATGTGAGCCGCTCGCCATCGTCGAAGCGCAGCGAGATATCGATGGGCTCGATCAGTTTCAGGTTCGCGAGAGCTGCAATGAAAGTCTTGGTCTGCTCGAGCCCGCTGTGAAGATCGCCCAATACCCGCTGGATCCCGCGCAGCGTGGTCCCCGGCTCCGCCGACTCGTCGAACAAAAGCTCTCCTTCCTGCTCGCTGAACCGCGCGTGGTCGCGGTCGATCGCGATGTGCCGATCGGAGAGAAAGAATCCCTCCCGCTGCAATGTGAGCGGTTTGAAACCGCCGCGCTCTTCGGCCGTGCCCAGCAGATTCTCGCCGGCTTTGAATCCGAAGATTGCGCCGGCATAGAAGCCGCCAGTGGCGGGTTCCTTGCTGAACAGGATGGGACAGCAAGCCGCCGCGGCGGCAAATTCGGTGACGACTATCTGCACGAAGTGCGATGCGGCTTCCTCTGTCGTGCGCAAGCGCAGGCCTGCATGGCTCTGCGGATTCAGTAGTTGGATATTCGGCACGTGTGGTTCTCAGACCGCCTGCATGCCGTGCTCGACGATCTTGCGGATGAGGTCGCGATGGCGCGGCAACGCCGCCCGGAGCCGTTCGGTCTGGGTCACGTTCTCGCGCATCGCCCGCTCGGCATTCTTCGCGTCGCCGGCCAGCGCGGAAGGTTCGAGCTGCGTGCGGAAGCCCATGCCGTAGAGCACGTACTGGTAACTGGCCGCGGGGAACACTTCCTCGACACGATCAAATTCGTCGTGAAACCACGGCGACTGATGACTCCAGAGCAGCAACAGGTCCTTGAGGCGATCCGGAATCGTCTCTGGCAGCACGTTGTCTTTCCAGAATGCACTGTCCTCGCGCTTCGTGAGCACGTAGTGCAGCTTGAGGAAATCGATGATGCGGCCCCAGCGGTAGTGCGTCGTGGCGTTGAACCGCGCAGCGATGAGGTCCATGACTTCGCGGCACGCGGGCATCTGCTCGGCGACCAGCTTCGCGGAGAGCTCCACCAGTACGATGGCCGATGCCTCCAGCGGCTCGAGAAATCCTGCCGCGAGACCGACGGCCACGCAATTGCGTTTCCAGAATGTCTCGCGATATCCGGAACGGATGGGCAGCTTCCGCACTGGCAGATCCTTGCCTGCCCCACCGATGTAGGCGCGCAGCTCGCGTTCCGCATCGTCATCGGAAATGTGGCGGCTCGAGTACACGTGCCCGACGCCGCGCCTTGTGGGAAGGCCGATGTCCCAGATCCATCCGGAGGACTGCGCCGTGGAAATCGTCTGGCAGGCGATGGGCACTGCGTCGCTCGCATACGGCACCTGCACCGCCAGCGCGCGGTCACAGAACAGCACGTCCGAACAGTCCTTGAAAGGTACACCGAGAGTCTCGCCGATCAGCAGCGCCTTGAAGCCGGTGCAATCGACGAAGAGATCGCCTTCGATCTCGCCCGCCTGGGGCGTATCGAGACTGCGGATGTCACCGTTGTCGGCGACGTTCACTTTGCGCACGTCGGCGAGCACGTGCCGCACGCCCAGCTTGTCGCAGCAATGCGCCTGCAGGAACGGCGCGAACTTCGCCGCGTCGAGATGGTACGAGTAGTTGGCGACAGCTTCGAACTCGGCGGTCGCGATGGTCTTCGGTGCGAGCCCATCATCGCAAAGGCGACCTTGCGGACATACCGCATCACAGAAGCTGCGGCCGTCCTCACGCGCTATCCAGTGAGGCACGAGATTGATCTGGCCGAAACTCTGCGGAAGCATCAATGGGTGATAGTAGTAGTCGTCCGCAGCGCCCGTGGTCCAGCCTTTGAAGCGCGCGCCTTGCTTGAACGCCACGTCGCAATGCCGGAAGAAATCCGTTTCCGAAACACCGATGCGCGCGAGCGTGCTGCGCAGCGTGGGCCAGGTGCCCTCGCCCACGCCGATGATGGGTGTGGTGGGCGATTCGACCAGCGTGACGCTGAAGCCGTTGCCGATCCGGCCGCGGTGTTTGGCGGCGATGACGCCAGCCGTGAGCCACCCGGCGGTCCCGCCCCCGACGATGACGATGTTCTTGACCGGCTGAACCATGACGGAATGGGAAGGCAGCGGGAAGAGGATGTCAACCTGCCGGCGGCTGACATCCTCCTGCCCATCGAACACTACAGTCGGATGCGCGCTCCAATCGCATACCGGCGGCCATAGGCAAATGCATCGAGCATCTGGTTGTCGAAGCGGCCATGCGTGCTCAGCGTGTCATCCGTGATGTTGAGGGCCTCGAGGTACATGTTGAATTTCTCCGTGATCTGATAACTCGCGGACAGATCGATCTGCAGGCTCGCGTTCACGAACGTCGGCTCGGCACCGAACTGCGAGTTGTTCTGGTTCTGACCGAACTGCAACAGGTATTCATCACGCCAATTGGCCGCGACGCGCGCCTCGAAGCCGTTCTTGTCGAAGAACGCGACGAGATTCGCCGAGTCGGCGAGACCGGTAACTGCGAAGCCGCTCTGCGTCAGGTCGGTCCGGTCATACGGCTTGTCCGTGTCGACGAAGGTGGCGTTCGCGTTGAAGCCGAAACCCGAATCGCCGAACACATGCTGCCAGGCAACTTCCCAGCCGTTCACCGTCGCGTCCGGACCGTTGACCCGTTGCGACACCGTGTAGATAGCCGGCTGGCCCGTCGAGGGATCGATGACATCGTTGATCGTCTGGCGTTGCGTGCCCTGCACGATGAAGTTGGTCACGTCCTTCACGAACGCGTCGACGGAGAAGTAGGCATTGCGCCCGTAGTACCACTCCACCGCGAGGTCGAGGTTGTCCGACAGATACGGCTTGAGCGCGGGATTGCCACCGGTGGCGGTCAGGGCGCCGATGCGCGGCAGAGAACCCACGTTGAGCACGGGAGTCAGGAAGTTGATGGCCGGTCGCGTCAACGTGCGCGACGCGTCAAAGCGCAAATGCCATGCATCCGTGAGCTCCAGCTTCATGTCGATGCTCGGCAGCAGGAACGAGTAGTCGCTCTTCGTCGTGATCGGCTGCGGATCCGAGAACGCCGTCGTCAGCAGCGTGGGATCGGCCGCGCTCACCGTGAGCTGCGTCGGCACCTGGCCGAAGCCGCCCGACGAAACGTCCGTGTGCTCACGGCGGATGCCGGCGGTCAGGTGAAATGGCTTGTCCCCGACCTCCGCGTTGAACTGCGCGCTGACGAACAACGCCCAGGTCTTCTCGGTGATGTCCTGGATGCTGCCGGCATCCAGCTGGTTGTCGAGGGCGCCATGGTAAGCGCACAGCGGGTCCGGGTTGTCGCTCGCGCAATTGGCCAGCGAGTTCGCCCGGGTAGGAGTGCCGGTGTCGTCGCCGCGATAGTTAAAGCCGTCGATCTGCTGGGCCCAGGGATCGCCCAGGCCTTGCAGGAATCCGTAGAGATCGTAAGGACTGTAGACCAGCAGTTCCGGCGGCAGGGAACCAGCGCCTGCGAAGCCGGGAATGAAGCCCGAGGTCTTGATCGTTCCCTGATAGATCGCGGACGGCACCAGCACGCCTGAAGTGCGGCCGGAAGGCGCGCCGTAACCCGAGTACGTCTGCCAGAAGTTGTTGGCGAATGTGTTCGCGCCCGCCAGTGTGAAGTTGTCGTCCATCCAGGAAAGGCCGGCATTCAGTTTCAGGTTGTCGGCTTTCCATGTGGTCGTGAAGCGCGCCTGCTTGATCGTGTCGGTGTTTTCCTGGAATGTGCGCACCAGCACGTGCGAGCCGATGACCGAAGGATCGAGGTAGCGCGAGGTATCACCGCCCGGCCCGTACGTCGTCATCTCGGGCAGGTGATCGCTGCTGTCACCCACCACGCGCACGCCCATGTTGAATCCCAGCGTGCCGCCATAGCCGATGTCGGCGCCGTCGAAGCCGCCGCCGCTCGGGTTCAGCTCGCTCTTGGCATACGCGACATCCGCGTCGAAGCTCAGGCTGTCGGACACTGAGTGCTTGAAATTGAGGCCAATCTGGTTCGTCCGCAGTTCGCGATGCTCCGTACCGCCGTTCAGATCCATCGGTGTGCCGGCCTGGCGATAGTCGGTCACCGTGCCGTTGTCATCGAGTGCAACGCTGCGCAGATCGTTGATGCCGAACCACAGACCGAAGCCGTAGGTGTTCGTCTCGAGCTTCTGGCGCGAGAAGTTGTCGTCGATGGTCAGCAGCGTGTCATCGGAGGGCCGCCACTGAAAGGCGATGCGGCCATCGACGCGTTCATCGGTCACCTGCGACTGCTCGGCGCCGAACTGCTGCTGCCACCAGCCGACGATGGTCTTGTCGACGTCGTCCAGCTCGCCTGGTCCGCACACAGCGGTGAGCTGGCAAGGCGCAAACTTCCCGCCTTCCCAGCCGGACACGAACACACGATTGGCATCGGTTTCGTGCTTGCTGTAGATGGCGTCCACGAGGATGCCCATCGTCTCGTCCGCGAAGGTATCGCTGAACAACAGTCCGGCGCTCGGCTGAATGGAGCCGGCTTCCTCCTGTTCGGAGCCCGCGGCGCTCGCAGTGAAATGCATGCCGGGGCGATCGAGGGGCTTGGGGAAAGCGACGTTCACCGTGGCGCCGATCGAACTACTCGAGAGCGTCACGTCGGGTGTTTTCATGACGGTCAGAGAGCCGACGAAATCCGCGCCCACGGTACTGAAGTCCACCGATCGACCGCCCGTGGCCGTCGAGATCCGGCGTCCGTCATAAAGTGTTTCGTTGAAGTCGCCGCCGAAGCCACGCACGGTGATTCCGGTGGGCTCGCCGCGCGTGCCGGAACGCTGGATCGAGACTCCCGGCACGCGCTGCAGTGACGCAGCAACGTTGGAGTCGGGGAATTTGCCGATGTCTTCCGCGGTGATCACATCGACGACACCCGATGCCTCGCGCTTCATGTCCAGGTTGCGCTGGAGCGAACCGATGAGGCCGGTGACGACGATTTCGTCGAGGTTTTCCGCATTGCCGGCATCAGCGTTCTGGGCCTGAACCGCCGCGGGCAACGCAATGGATAGCGCTAACAAACTTGAGGTGCCGGCGAGTGTGCGCTGCGCATTCTTCATTCGCATTTTGGATCCCCTTCTGCTGATGGGAAGGACGACTCGATTCACCGGTGCGCGACAGTTGTCCATCTACCGCGTTGCCATGACGCGACGCTCGTCGCGTGTCTCGTCGTCCATCGATGTCCGGCAAAGACATTACGCCCGCGCTGGTCTCGCAACCATCCGGGAAATCGTATCGGGTGATTCCGCTTTTGCCACGTCAGCGCTTTGGAACCGATCGTATTGCACACTTGGGAAAGTCACTTTTATATGTGCAAGTGCGATCGACGGTCTGCGCGTAGGACAACACGCAGCAAATTGTCCCGAACGCGGCACTGACACCGCAAACGTTGCGCCAACGCGACGCGCGACGCACACCGCGATTAGCTAGCATGCGGCGCATGCGCGAGTTCGTCCCGATCGAGGTCCGGCACGACGTCGAACGCCAAGCGTTCGAGATGCAGATCTTGCCGGCGGGCCGCCCTGTCGTTCTGAAAGGTCTCGTCGCCGAATGGCCCTGCGTTCGGGCCGCGCGCGAATCGCGGGTGGCGCTTGCCGGATTGATCAAGAGTCTCGACGCCGGGCGCCAGCCGCACGTGATCGAGGCACCGGCCGGGATGAACGGCCGCATCTTTTACAGCGATGACATGGCGGGGTTCAACTTCACGCGGCAGCCCGCGGGCCTGAGCGCAACCATCGATCGCCTGCTGGCTCTCGCCGAAGCACGCGAGGCACCGGCGGTATTCCTCGAATCCATGTCGGGCAAAGCCTATCTACCCGGATTCGCGGATTTGCACCGCATGCCGCTTCTCGATGAGAAAGCCGAGCCGCGCATCTGGATCGGCAACGCGGTGAAGGTGAATACCCACTTCGACCTTGCTTACAACATCGCCTGCGTGGCCGGCGGGCGGCGACGCTTCACGCTGTTCCCTCCCGAGCAGGTCGGCAATCTCTACATCGCTCCGCTCGACTTCACACCTTCGGGTGCGCCG
>Ga0207683_10003738_pt1 | contig 13206 bp, 7 predicted proteins | sample KBSM73metaG_FD_184333 | JGI IMG/M metagenome (GOLD analysis project Ga0207683, IMG submission 184333) | Miscanthus rhizosphere microbial communities from Kellogg Biological Station, Michigan, USA - KBS M7-3 metaG (SPAdes) (version 2) | ecosystem: Host-associated > Plants > Roots > Rhizosphere >...
TGGTGGGTGCCTGAGGAGGGGCATCCCGCCTCGCTCGTTGCCACCGGCATGATCGCGGGCACGCTGCACGCCCGCAGCGTCAGCCACCCCTGGCTCGACGGCGCCACCGAGGTCATGTGGAACAGGATCGGCAAGATGACCGAGCCGGGCAGCTACGAGATGTTCGGCGTGCTCGGGTTCCTTCAGCACGTGCCGGACCGGGACCGGGCCCGGGAGGTGTTCGGCCGGGTCGGGCCGCTGATCCTGGAGCGGAACCTGGTGGCGCTGGATCCCGAGGCGCCCGGCGAGGTGCACGGCGTGCTCGAGTTCGCACCCGAGCCCGATTCGCTGGCCCGCGCCCTGTTCGACGACGCGACGGTCCAGGCACACCTGGACCACCTGGCCCATGGCCAGAAGGACGACGGCGGCTGGACGTTCAACTGGCCGGCCTGGTCACCAGCGGCCGAACTGGACTGGCGCGGCTTCCTGACCGTCGACGCCCTCCGCGCCCTGCGCGCCAACGGCCGCCTGTAATGGTGTCGTAGTCCGCTAGCTTTCACCGGCTGTCTTTCTTCGCCTGGCGGCGCGCGCCCGCGGCGAGGGTACCGGCCCGCTGCTTCTCGGTCCTGGGCGAGCGCAGGGCACGGTCACCCGTGGGCTCTGCGGTGACCGAGGGCCCCTTCCGGCCGGCGGCAAGCTCCGCCGGTCCGGTGCCGGGGGCACCACCGTGCCGTGCGGCCCTGGCGGCCGCGAGCCGCTCAGCGCGCAGGGCGGCCGCTGCCTGCCGGGCCAGGGTCGCGACCCGGCGGCTCACCCGGGCCAAGGCCTCTTCGAACGCCTCGGCCTTCATAAAGGCCTGCAGGTTCTCTGGCCGTGCCGTGCCCCGCCCGCCGTGTTCGGCCACCCGGGCGCTGGCCGCCCGACGGTACTGGCCGACGTACTTGTTGCGTGCGCGCCTGATCCGGGCTTCCAGGTCGATCGCCGCATCTTCGTCAAGCGCGGCGAGCTCAGCCCGCTCGGTCTCGGCCACCAGCAACCGCTCGGCGTCATTGAGGACCGCGAGAAGGGACGCATTCATCTGTCTTCCTCGATTCCCCGGAAAGGCACCCGGCACGATCAGGTCTTCCCGGCCAGCCCTGCGATCGAACCCATCTATTCCCGCTGATAGTGGTGCTCGGCCAGCTCGTTCTGCGCGTGTTCGTAGGTGATGGTCCGATGAGGACGGTTCTTGCTGAAGGTCAGTGCCCGCGCCCAGTTGAGAACGGCGGCTATCCGGTTTCCCCACCCGACCAGGTAGAGCACGTGAACGAATCCCCACATCGTGTAGCCGATCACGCCGGTGAACTTCATCCCGAACGCGTCGGTGACGGCGGACAGGTGGCCGATAGTGGCCATGCTGCCCTTGTCCCGGTACGCAAACGGTGCCGTTCCGGTCGTGCCTGCCAGCCGGGCGTGGATCAGCTTGCCCACGTAGGTGCCCTCCTGGATCGCGGGCTGGGCCACCCCCGGCAGGTCGTTCAGCCGGGCCATGTCCCCGATCGCGAAGACCTCTGGGTGACCGGGCAGGCTGCAGTCCGGCAGTACCGCGACCCGGCCCGCCCGGTCCGTGTCGGCACCGGTCGCCGCGGCCAGGATGGCCGCCAGCGGTGAAGCCTGTACCCCGGCCGCCCAGATTCTTGTCCGGGCCGGAATGCGCCTGTCCCCGTCTGGGCCGGTGACGGTGACACTGCCGGAGTCCATGTCTCGCGCCATGGTGTTCAGCATGACCTCGACGCCCATCCGCTGCAGCCGCCGCTGCGAGTAGCGCTGCAGCTTGGGGGCGAACGTGGCGAGCACCTGCGGGCCCGCCTCGATCAGCAAGATCTTCGCCTCTGTCGTCGCCACGGATCTGTACTCCCGCGGCAGCGTCTCGTGTGCGAGCTCGGCGATCTGGCCCACCACCTCGACTCCGGTGGGGCCGGCTCCGATCACCGCGAAGGTCAGGTACGCCGCTCGCTCGGCCGGGTCGGTAGCCAGCTCGGCCATCTCAAAGGCGCCGAGGATGTGGCTGCGGAGATGACCAGCGTCCTCCAGCGTCTTCAGGCCGGGCGCGAACACCGCCCATTCGTCATGGCCGAAGTAGGCGTCCGCGCAGCCGGCCGCGACCACCAGGCTGTCGTAGCTCAGCATCAGCTTCTGGCCGTCCGGGGCCAGGGCATGCACGACCCGGCCGTCCAGGTCCAGGTGCTGCACGTCGGCCAGCACCACGCGCGCGTTGGCCTGCTTCCTGACCACGCTGCGCAGCGCCGGGGCGATGAGGCCATCGGGCAAGATCCCGGTGGCGACCTGATACAACAGCGGCTGGAACAGGTGATGGTTGGTCCGGTCCACCATCGTGATGTCGACAGCCGTTCTGGCCAGGGCGCGCGCCGCCCTGACCCCGCCGAACCCGCCGCCGACGATGACCACCCGGTGCCGTCCCTGGCTCATAAGGACAGCATCTCAGGACGCGGCTTCCCGGTGGCAGCGTCAGTCGTAGAAGAGGCGTTCCATGACGGCGCGGGCGTGCCGGGCGGCGCGGCGGTAGTCCTGCTCGAGGGCCTGGGCAGCGTCGCCGGGGGGATAGCCGAGCAGGCGGGCCACCGCGGTCAGCTCGCTGTGCTTGGCCGGCAGGGTGTCACCCGGGCGCCCGCCGACCAGGACGATCGCGTTCCTGATCCGGGCGGCCAGCTCCCATGCCGCGGTCAGCTGGGCGGCATCCTCGGCGGCCAGCAGGCCGGCCTGTACCGCCGCGGCCATGGCCGAGCCGGTACGGGTGGTGCGCAGCGCGGGCACCGCGTGGGCGTGCTGCAGCTGGAGCAGCTGTATCGTCCACTCCACGTCGGACAGGCCGCCCGGGCCCAGCTTGACGTGCCGGGCTCGGTCGGCGCCGCGCGGGATGCGTTCGGCCTCCATCCGCGCCTTGATCCGGCGGATCTCGCGGACGCCCGCCGGGCTGATCCCGTCCAGCGGGTAACGGAACTCGGCGATCATCCGGGTGAACCTGGCGCCGAGGTCCTCGTCGCCGGCGCCGAACTCGGCGCGCAGCAGCGCCTGCGCCTCCCACGGCGCGGACCAGCGCCGGTAGTAGGCCCGGTAGGAAGCCAGGGTGCGGACCAGCGGTCCCTGGCGGCCCTCCGGCCGCAGGTCGGCGTCCACGATCAGGGCCGGATCGGGCACCGGCAGCATGAGCAGCCGCCTCAGCTCCGCCGCGACCGCGTGAGCGGCGTCGGAGGCTTCCTTTTCCGGGCGGCCAGGCAGCGGGTCGTGTACGAACAGCACGTCGGCGTCGCTGCCGTAACCGCACTCGTGCCCGCCGAACCGGCCCATGGCGATCACCGCGAACCTGGTCGGCAACGGCCGGCGCAGCTCGGCGGAGACCTTCCGCAGCGCCACCGCCAGCGCCGCCTGCAGCGAAGCCCGGGTGATATCGGTAAGGGCTTCGCCGGTCGCCGCCAGGCGACCGGCGGATCCGGAGGGGCCGGAGGCCCCTCGCAAGGGGGGTCTGGGGGGATGGGTCCCCCCAGGAGCGGGGGGGGTCTGGGGGGGGTCGTCCCCCCCGAGAGTGTCAGCTGCGGAGGTGCGGAGGAGCTCGCGGCGGCGCACCGAACGGACCGCGGTCACCGCGGCCTCGGCGTCGTCCTCGTAGCGCTGGATGGCCGCCATCATCTCGGCGCGCAGCCCGGTCAGGCTCCGCGGGTTCAGCTCGGCATCGTTGCCGAAGATCGCGACCGCCTCGGGTGCGCGCAGCAGCAGGCCGGTCGCGTACCGGCTGGACGCCAGCACGTGGGCCATCCGCTCGGCCGCCTTGGTCTCGTCCCTGAGCAGCCGCAGGTACCAGGGTGAGGACCCGAGTGCCTCACTGACCTGGCGGAACGCCAGCAGGCCCGCGTCGGGTTCGGCGGCGTCGGCGAACCAGCCGAGCAGCACCGGCAGCAGCGTGCGCTGGATGGCGGCGCGGCGGGACACGCCAGACGTCAGCGCGTCGATGTGCCGAAGCGCCCCGGCCGGATCGACGTAGCCGAGGGCCTCGAGCCGGGCCCGGGCCTCGGCCGGCGTCAGCCGCGCCGCCTCGGACGGCAGCCTGGCCACCGCGTCGAGCAGCGGCCGGTAGAACAGCTTCTCGTGCAGCCGCCTGACCTGCCGGGCGTGGCGGCGCCACTCCTCGTCGAAGTCGGCCGCCGGGTCGGAGCGGATACCGGCTACCGAGGGCGGGAACCACGGCTCGTTAGGCCCGTCATTGAATCGCATCGCCCGCCCCAGCCGGCGAAGTACGGCGGGATCCTCCGGCAGGGTGTGGGTGCGGCTGAGCCGGTTCAGCTGCAGCAGGTGCTCGGTGCGGCGCAGGAACCGGTAGGCGGCGCCGAGCTCGTCAGCGTCGGCCCGGCCGACGTAGCCGCCCGCGGCCAGCGCGGCCAGCGCGGGCAGCGTGGCGGGCGAGCGCAGCGCCTCGTCGGTGCGGCCGTGGACCAGCTGCAGCAGCTGGACGGCGAACTCGATGTCGCGCAGCCCGCCCGGACCCAGCTTGAGCTCACGTCCGGCCTGCCTGGCCGGCAGCGACTGCTCCACCCGGCGCCGCATGGCCTGCACGTCCTCGACGAAGTGCTCACGGCGCGCCGCCTGCCAGACCAGCGGGCCGAGGGTGTCCGCGTAGGCCTGGCCGAGCGTCATGTCGCCGGCCACCGGCCTGGCCTTGAGCAGCGCCTGGAACTCCCAGGTCTTGGCCCAGCGTTCGTAGTAGGCCAGATGACTGGCCAGCGTGCGGACCAGCGGTCCGGCCCGGCCCTCGGGCCGCAGGTTCGGGTCGACCGGGAAGATGCTGCCCTCCGGGGTGGACCGCGCGCACACCCCGATCATCCCGGCGGCGAGGCGGCTGGCGGTGGCCAGCGCGGCGGTCTCGTCCTCGTCCTTGAGCGGTTCGGCCACGAAGATCACGTCGACGTCGCTGGCGTAGTTGAGCTCGCGGCCGCCGCACTTGCCCATGGCCACGACGGCCAGGCGGGCGGGGGTGGCGCCGGAGGGGAGTTCGGCCCGCGCCACGGCGAGCGCCGCTTCGAGGACCGCGGCCGCGATGTCGGCCAGTTCCTCGCCCACCTCGTCCACGGTCACGGCGCTGGTCAGGTCCCGCGCGGTCAGGTGCAGCAGCCGGCGCCGGTACGCCGCGGCCAGCGCCGCCGTGGGCTCCTGGCCGGCGGCGACCGGGCCGTCCAGGCCGCCGGGGCCAGGGTCGCCGTGGTCCGCTCCGACGGCGCGCAGCAGCCCGGCCCGCAGCTCGGCCTCATCGGGGCGGGTGATGGCGCCGCGCAGCAGCCCGGCGTCCTCCGGGTGCCGGGCCAGGTGGTCGGCCAGGCCCGTGCTGACGCCGAGCACCGCGGTGAGCCGGTCGCGGAAGTCCTCTTCGGCGCGGAGCGCGGCGCGCAGTTCGTCCCGACTCGGGGCGTCCCGGCCGGCGGCGGCACCGAACAGCCGGGCCAGGCCGGCCACGGCCAGGTCGGGATCGGCCGCGACGGCGATCGCGGTGACCAGCGGATCGGTCCTCAGCTCGGCCGCCCTCACGCCGAGGTCGGTGAGCAGCAGGCGTTCGGCCCGCGCCGGATCCGCGAATCCCATCCGCGCCAGCCACCCTGCCGACGTGGTCCGCGAGCCACTCACCCAGTAAAACTAACGGATAACGGGCGGGTTCCGCTGCGCCGGGTGAACCACCGGTCGCGGGCCCTTAACGCCGACCCGTGGCGCGTCTATAGTGACCTTCAGCCGAGCCACGGGAGCAGAGCGTGAAATACCTGTACATCGCGGGAAAGTGGACCGAGGCCGCGGACGACGGCACGTCGCAGACCATCAACCCGTACGACGCGACCGTGCTCGACACCCTGGCCGAGGCGTCCGCCGCCGACGTGGACGCCGCGGTCGCGGCCGCGCGGGAGGCCTTTGACGGGCCGTGGCGCCGGTCCACGGTGACCGACCGCGCCGCGCTGCTCGGCAAGATCGCCGACCTGCTGCAGCGGGACCGTGAGCAATTGGCGCACACGGAGAGCCTCGACACCGGCAAGACGCTGAACGAGGCGCGCGCCGACGTAGACGACACGACGGCCGTGTTCCGCTACTACGCCGGGATGGCGGGAGAGCACGCCGGCCGGGTGGTGGACCCGGGCCGGCCCGGCGTGGTGAGCCGCATCGTGCACGAGCCGGTCGGCGTCTGCGCGCTGATCGCGCCGTGGAACTACCCGCTGCTGCAGATCTCCTGGAAGCTCGCGCCCGCGCTGGCCGCGGGCAACACGACCGTGATCAAGCCGAGCGAGCTGACCCCGCTGTCCACGGTGGCCCTGGTCGGGCTGTTCGAGGAGGCGGACATCCCGCCGGGTGTGCTGAACCTGCTGCTCGGCCAGGGCGGGACGGCGGGGCAGGCGCTGGTCGCGCACCCCGGAGTCGACCTGATCTCGTTCACCGGCGGGCTGGCGACCGGGGAGAAGATCATGGCCTCGGCGGCGCAGGGCGTGCGGCGGGTCGCGCTCGAGCTGGGCGGCAAGAACCCCAACATCGTGTTCGACGGCACCGACTTCGACACGGTGGTGGACAACGCGCTGACCGCGGCGTTCCTGCATTCGGGGCAGGTGTGCTCGGCCGGCGCGCGGCTGATCGTGCAGGACTCGCTGCACGACAGCTTCGTGAACGAGCTGGCGGCCCGGGCCGACCGGATCCGGCTGGGCAACGGCATGGACCCGGACACCGAGTGCGGGCCGCTGATCTCCGAGGCGCACCGGGCGAAGGTGGAGCGGTACATCGCGCTGGGCCTGGCCGAGGGGGCGGAGCTGCTGGCCGGCGGCAAGCGGCCTTCCGCGCCCGAGCTCGAGCGCGGCTTCTTCCTGCGGCCCACGGTGTTCGCCGGGTGCCGCCGGGAGATGGCGGTGGTGCAGGAGGAGGTGTTCGGCCCGGTGGTGACGGTCGAGCGGTTCGGCACCGAAGAGGAGGCCGTCCGGCTCGGCAACGACACCAGCTACGGCCTGGCGGGCGCGGTGTGGACCTCCGATGCAGGGCAGGCCGAACGGGTGGCCGGCGCGCTCCGCCACGGCACGGTGTGGATCAACGACTACCATCCCTACCTGCCGCAGGCCGAGTGGGGCGGCTTCGGCAAGTCAGGCATCGGCCGCGAGCTCGGCCCCTCCGGGCTGGACGAGTACCAGGAGAAAAAGCACATCTACCACAACACGAGCCCGGCTCCCGCGCACTGGTTCTCCGGTTAGGGGCCTTTCGGGTCGATGTGCCGTTAGGCCGGCAAGAAACCGGACCGATGCCATCGACCCGGTCGGGCGGAGCAGGGGCGGGGGTGTGGTAGGCATTGGGCATGGTTGATCTCATCCCCCGTGAAGTGCTTTTCGGCAACCCCGAGCGCATCAGTCCCCACATCTCGCCCGACGGCCGCCGGCTGGCCTGGATCGCACCCCGTGACGGCGTGCTCAACGTGTGGGTCGCGCCGGTCGGCGCGGCCGGCGTGGACTGGGACCAAGCGAAGGTAGTCACCGAGGACACCGACCGGGGCGTGCGCGTGTTCGCCTGGGCGCGGGACGACCGGCACCTGCTGTACCTGCAGGACACCGGCGGCGACGAGAACTGGCGGCTGTACGACGTTGACATGGAGACGATGGCCCGGCGCGACCTGACGCCGTTCGACGGCATCCAGGCGCGGATCATCGCCACCCGCAAGAGCCACCGCGACGAGGTGCTGGTCGGGATCAACCGGGACAACCCGCAGCTGCACGACGTCTACCAGCTCTCGCTAACGTCCGGCGAGCTGGCCAAGCTGATCGAGAACCCTGGATACGCCGGCTGGATCGCGGACGAGGACATGGTGGTCCGCGGGGCGCTCTCCCCGCTGCCCGACGGCGGGTTCGACGTGCTGGTCAGGAGCGGCGCCGACGACGACTGGCGCACGCTGGTCACCATCCCGGCCGACGACGTCGCGGCCAGCGACGTGCTCGCGTTCAGCGGCGACGGCCGGTCCCTGCTGGCCATCAGCTCGATTGACACGGACACCGGCCGGCTGGTCAGGGTCGACCTCGGTACCGGCGAGGCCGAGGTGCTGCTGGAGGACCCCGAGGCGGACGTGGCGGGCGCGATGCTCCACCCGGACACCAGGGATCCGCAGATCGTCGAGGTACTCAAGGACCGCACCGAGTATCACGTGCTCGACCCGTCGGTCGAGCACGATTGGGAGGCGATCCAGGCGCTGCACCCCGGCGACCCGCAGCCGGTCGCCCGCGACGAGGCCGACAACACCTGGCTGATCGCCTTCACCGACGACGCCGGGCCGGTCCAGTACTACGCCTACGACCGGACCAGCCAGGCCGGCAGCTTCCTGTTCTCCAGCCGTCCCGAGCTCTCCCGGTACGACCTGGCCCGGATGGAGCCGTTCTCGTTCAAGGCCCGGGACGGGCTGACCATCCACGGCTACGTGACCTTCCCGCCGGAATCGCTGGCAGGCGGCCGGTCCAGCCTGCCGACCGTGCTCAACGTGCACGGCGGGCCGCAGGCGCGGGACGTCTGGGGCTGGGACCCCGAGGCGCAGTGGCTGGCCAACCGGGGTTACCTGTGCATCCAGGTGAACTACCGCGGCTCGACCGGCTACGGCAAGTCGTTCGTGGCGGCCGGCGACCGCGAGTGGGGCGCCAAGATGCACGACGACCTGCTGGACGCGGTCCAGTACGCGGTCGATCAGGGCTGGGCCGACCCGGCCAAGGTCGCGATCTACGGCGGGTCCTACGGCGGCTACGCGGCCCTGGTGGGCGCGGCGTTCACCCCGGACGTGTTCTGCTGCGCGGTGGACATCGTGGGCCCGTCGAACCTGCAGACGCTGCTGGAATCGATCCCGCCGTACTGGAAGCCGATGGCGGCGGCGCTGTACCGGCGGGTCGGTAACCCGGAGACGGACAAGGAGTTCCTGTGGTCGCGCTCGCCGCTGTCCCGGGCCCGTGACATCCGCATCCCGCTGCTGATCGCCCAGGGCGCCAACGACCCGCGGGTCAAGCAGGCCGAGTCGGAGCAGATCGTGGCGGCGCTCAAGGATGCCGGGATCGACTACGAGTACATGCTGTTCCCGGACGAGGGCCACGGCTTCGCCAAGCCGGAGAACCGGCTGAAGTTCTACGCCGCGGCCGAGCGCTTCCTGGCCAGGTACCTAGGCGGCCGTTTCGAGGAGTAGGCGGGGTTTCCCTGATGGACCGGGCACGCGGGGCTGCTCCCGCCCTCCGCCGCGCCGGGTCGGTCGCGCTTATCACCGCGTTGCTGGGGATGGCCGGGTGCACGTCATCCTCGTCGTCGCCGGGCGCGGGTTCATCTCCCGGCACGGCCAGCGCGAGCCCGGGCCTGTCCGTTCCGGGGACGCATAAGGCCACGGCCAGGTACCAGATCGCCGCGCCGGTGAGCATGGTCGTGATCGTCAGCCACGTGGGGAACGTCACCGTGACCGGCGGCAGCGGGCCCGGCGTCTCGGTCACGCAGCAGGTCTACTACTCCAAGACGGCGCCGACGACCACGCGCACCGTCAGCGGCAAGACCCTCACCGTTACCTACGACTGCCGCGCACAGCTCGTCTGCGGCGTGGTCTACACGCTGGCCGTGCCGCGTTCGGCGGCGGTCCGGGTGACCGCCGGCGCCGGGTCGGTCCGGCTCACCGGGCTGGCCGGGAGCGTGACCGCCAAGGCGGATGTCGGGCTCATCAACGCCACGGGCCTGACTGGCGCCTCGGTCAGCCTGACCACGCGTGTGGGCGGCATCAGCGCGAGCTTCACCGTCGCACCGACCGCGGTGCGAGCTTCGGCCAACGTCGGCGCGATCACGGTGCACGTGCCCGGCACCACGTCCTACACGGTCACCGCCGACGCGCGGGTGGGCAAGACGATCGTCAGAGCCCGGCAGAGCGCCTCGTCGAGCCACGTGATCACCGCGACCACGGACGTCGGCGCCATCGTCGTCGCCCCGTCAACCTAGGCGGCCCGGGATCAGAGCATGGGGAGGTAGCGGCCCAGCTCGTACTCGGTGACCTGGCGGCGGTACTCCTGCCACTCCGCGCGCTTGTTCCGCAGGAAGAAGTCGAAGACGTGCTCCCCCAGCGTCTCCGCGACGAGGTCGCTGTCCTGCATAACCTTGATGGCCTGGTCCAGGTCCTGGGGCAGCGGCCGGATGCCGAGCGCGCGGCGCTCGGCGGAGGTCAGCGCCCACACGTCGTCCTCGGCACCGGGCGGCAGCTCGTAGTCGCCCTCGATGCCCTTCAATCCGGCGGCCAGGATCACCGCGAAGGCCAGGTACGGGTTGCAGGCCGCGTCCACCGAGCGGAACTCGACCCGGGTCGAGTTGCCCTTCTGCGGCTTGTACATCGGCACCCGGATCAGGGCCGAACGGTTGTTGTGCCCCCAGCACACGTACGCCGGGGCCTCCCCGCCGGCGCCGGCGGTCCGCTCCGCCGCGCCCCACAGCCGCTTGTAGGAGTTCACCCACTGGTTGCACACGGCGGTGATCTCCGGCGCGTGCTGGAGCAGCCCGGCGATGAAGGCCCGGGCCGTCTTGGACAGCTGGAACTCGGCGCCGGCCTCGTAGAACGCGTTCTTGTCCCCCTCGAACAGCGACACGTGCGTGTGCATGCCCGAGCCGGGGTGGTCGGTGAACGGCTTCGGCATGAACGTCGCGTAGACGCCCTGCTCGATCGCCACCTCCTTCATCACCAGCCGGAACGACATGATGTTGTCGGCCGTGGTCAATGCGTCGGCGTAGCGCAGGTCGATCTCCTGCTGCCCGGGCGCTCCCTCGTGGTGGCTGTACTCCACCGAGATGCCCATCGACTCCAGCATCGTGATCGCCGTCCGGCGGAAGTCGTGGGCGATGCTGTGCGGGGTGTGATCGTAGTAGCCGCCGCTGTCGATCGGCACCGGCTTCTCCCCCGCCTCGGGCCGCTGCCTCAGCAGGAAGAACTCGATCTCGGGATGGGCGTAGAACGTGAACCCGAGGTCGGAGGCCCGGGCCAGGTTGCGCTTGAGCACCCAGCGGGGATCGGCGTAGGACGGCGACCCGTCGGGGAGCAGGATGTCGCAGAACATCCGGGCGACCCCGGGGTACTCGCCGCGCCACGGCAGCAGCTGGAACGTGGCGGGATCCGGGCGCAGGATCATGTCGGCCTCGTAGACCCGGGCGAACCCCTCGATGGCCGAGCCGTCGAAGCCGATGCCGTCGGCGAACGCGCCCTCGAGCTCGGCGGGTGCGACGGCGATCGACTTCAGCGTGCCCAGGACGTCGGTGAACCACAGCCGGACAAATCTGATGTCACGCTCTTCGAGCGTGCGCAGCACGAATTCTTCCTGCCTATCCACGGTATTCACCTTAGACGTTCCGCATCGCTAGACGAGCCTTCGCCGAGTGCGCCCGGGGAGCGGCGGCGCCGGGGCCGGAGGAGAGGCGGGAAACCCGGCCCGTTCGGGACAATCTTGATACGGCCTAGGCTGGAACCGTGACAATGCTGAGGATCGCACTGGCCCAGGTCAATGCCACGGTCGGTGACCTGGACGGAAACGCCGAGCTGATCGTGGAGTGGACCCGCCGGGCGGCGGCGCGCGGAGCCAGGGTCGTGGTGTTCCCGGAGATGATGCTGACGGGATACCCAGTGGAGGACCTGGCGCTGCGAGCGTCGTTCGTGGAGGCGTCCATCGCCGGCCTGCACAAGGTGGCGGCCCGGCTAGCCGATGAGGGCCTCGGCGGGATCGCCGTGGTGACCGGCTACCTGGACCGGCGGACTGACCTGGCGCCGCGGACCGGGGTGCCGGCCGGCGCGCCGCTGGACGCGGCGGCGCTGCTGCACGGCGGGCGCGTGGTCATCACGTCGGCCAAGCACCACCTGCCGAACTACGGGACCTTCGACGAGTTCCGCTACTTCGTACCCGGCAACACGCTACCGGTATTCCGGCTGGCGACCGAGTCCGGCGAGAGCGTCGAGATCGCGATCGCGATCTGCGAGGACCTGTGGCAGGACGGCGGCCCGGTGGCGGTCTGCTTCCGCGCCGGCGCGGGGCTGCTCGTGGTGCCGAACGCCTCGCCCTACGAGCGCGGCAAGGACGACGTGCGGCTCGACCTGGTGGTGCGGAGGGCGCGCGAGGCCAATGCCGCCCTGGCCTACACCAACATGGTCGGCGGGCAGGACGAGCTGATCTTCGACGGAGACTCGATCCTGGTCGCCGCCGACGGCGCGCTGCTGGCCCGCGGGCCGCAGTTCGAGGAGGCGCTGGTCGTCGCCGACCTGGACCTGCCGGCCGCGCCCGAGCCGCCGGCCGCGGAGCAGCCGGTGGACGCGGGCGACGGCACCGAGATCACGATCAAGCGGGTGACGCTGCCGCTGTCAGGGCCGGCCGCCGCCGAGGGCGAGGCCGAGCGGGCGGAGGGCGCTGAAGCGTCCGGGCCGCTCTGGCCGCGGCTGTCCGATCCGGCCGAGGTGTACAGCGCGCTCGTCCTCGGGGTCCGGGACTACGTGCGCAAGAACGGATTCCGCTCGGTGATCCTGGCGCTGTCCGGCGGGATCGACTCGGCGCTGACCGCGACGATCGCGGCCGACGCGATCGGGCCGGACCGGGTCAACGTGGTGCTGATGCCGAGCCGGTACTCCTCGGAGGGTTCGGTGACCGATGCCGAGGACCTGGTGCGGCGGCAGGGACTGCACGCGATGACGATCCCGATCGCGTCAATGGTGGACGCGTTCGGCGACGCGCTCGCCCCGCACGGATTCCCTGAGAAGGGGCTTCCCGCGGAGAACCTGCAGGCCCGGGTGCGCGGGGTGGTGCTGATGGGGCTGTCCAACGCGGGCGGGCACCTGGTGCTCACCACCGGCAACAAGAGCGAGCTCGCGACGGGGTACTCGACGCTGTACGGGGACTCCGCGGGCGGGTTCGGGCCGATCAAGGACGTGCCCAAGACGATGGTCTGGGAACTGTCCCGGTGGCGCAACGAGGAGGCGGCGCGGGCCGGGGCCACTCCCCCGATCCCGGAGAACTCAATCACCAAGCCGCCGAGCGCCGAGCTCGCGCCCGGGCAGATGGACACCGACTCGCTGCCGCCCTATGAGGTGCTGGACGCCCTGCTCGACGATTATGTCGAGAAGGACATGGGCACGGCCGAGCTGATCGAGGCCGGGCACGACCCGGATCTGGTCGAGCGAGTGGTCCGGCTGGTCGACAC
>Ga0207683_10003740_pt1 | contig 13203 bp, 12 predicted proteins | sample KBSM73metaG_FD_184333 | JGI IMG/M metagenome (GOLD analysis project Ga0207683, IMG submission 184333) | Miscanthus rhizosphere microbial communities from Kellogg Biological Station, Michigan, USA - KBS M7-3 metaG (SPAdes) (version 2) | ecosystem: Host-associated > Plants > Roots > Rhizosphere >...
TCTCGTTTTCGAAGATACGTAGGCGCGCAACCTTCCCGGCGAGACGCTGCGCGGCAGCATCCGAGTCGCCGTTCGCGACCCCGAGCAGGACGACGAGCCCGGCCCCGATCGCCGCGACGACCTCACCGTCGACTGCGACCGATGCATGCGCAGTGCGCTGGACGACTGCCCGCACGCCTACTCGAGCGCGTCGTCCGACGGTCGCGGTCGCAGCGAGCGCGCGAGCTTGATGTGCGGCGTGGCCTCCTCACGCCGTCCCTGGTTCACGAGCGCTCGGCCGAGCGCGTAGTGCGCGAACTCGTCGGATGGCGCGAGCTCGACGAGGGCCCTGAACTCCGTCTCAGCCTCGCGCCAGCGACCAATCCTGAAGTACGCGATCCCGAGCGCCTCTCGGATGGAACGCGACGTCGGCTCGGCACGCTTCGCCTTCTCGAGTGGAACCGTCGCCTGCGCGGGCATGCCGTTCCGCAGGTGGCTGCGACCGAGCTGAAAGAGGTCGTAGGTCTCGCTCACGCCGAGCCGAACGAACGGAGTGACTGCAGCGGGACGAAGCGACGGAAGCAGGCCCGAAGCGAGAGATCCCGTCGTGCGAAGCGCAGGAGTCGCCGGAGCTCGGCCCGCGCCGTTCTCGCGCGCGCGGCGTCGGTCATTGGTCCGAGAGTAGCCGCTCCACCTCGTCGAGCACGGCCGCCGCGACGACGGGCTTCGGCGCCTTCGCAATGGTTCGCTCGCCACCGGCGGACACGACGACCACCTCGTTGTCGAGGGCGTCGAAGCCGATGTCCGGACGGCTCACGTCGTTGAAGACGAAGAGGTCTGCCTTCTTCGCGGTGCGCTTGTCGCGTGCGCGCGCGAGGCCGTTCTCTCCCTGGTCGGCGGCGAAACCGACGAGCACCTGCCCCTCCGTCCGGCTCGCACCGATCGCGGTGAGGACGTCCGTCGTCGGCTCGAGCTCGACGGACCACGAGTCGCCGTCCTTGGCGCGCTTCTCCTCGAGCGGCGCAGCCGGCCGGTAGTCGGCGACCGCGGCTGCCATCACGATGACGTCCGCGTCGGCCCGTGCACGCGCCTCGCGCTCGAGGTCGGCGGCCGTCGGCGTCTCGACCAGCGTCACCCCGTCGGGCGCCGGAACGCTCAGATTCGCAGCCAGCAACGTCACCTCCGCGCCGCGGCGAGCCGCTTCCCGGGCAAGGGCGACGCCCATCCGACCCGAGGAGCGGTTCCCGACGTAGCGCACTGCATCGAGCGGCTCGCGCGTCCCGCCGGCCGATACCACGACACGCTTCCCCGTCAGCGGTCCGGCGGCGACACCGAGAAGCGTCTCCACGCGCGCTGCGATCCCCTCGGGCTCGGCCATCCGCCCGACGCCTTCTTCCCCTTCCGCGAGCTCGCCTTCGCTCGGACCGATGACGTGCACTCCGCGTGCGCGCAAGGTCGCAAGGTTCTGCTGCGTCGCAGCGTGCTGCCACATCCGCGTGTTCATCGCGGGCGCGACGAGCACCGGCCCGGTGTGCGCCAGGGCGCCCTCGGTGAGGACGTCGTCGGCGAGCCCGTGCGCAAGCCGCGCGAGCGTGTTCGCGGTCAACGGCGCGACGACGAAGAGGTCGAAGTGCCCGAGGTGTGGGTACGGCTCGTTGCTCGGCGCGCGCCGCGCGAGGGCGGCGAACGTCTCCGCCGCGACGAATCGCTCGGCGCTCGCCGTGAGCACCGGGTGCACCTCGTGTCCCGCACGGACGAGTAGCCTGACGAGTGTGCAGGCCTTGTAGGCCGCGATCCCACCGGTCACGCCGAGCAGGATGCGCGCCATGCGCCGCTGCCTCAGCTCGCGGGAGCGAGCTGCCTGATCTTCCCGTTCGCGACTTCCTCCATGGCCATCGTGAGGTAGTTCTTCGAGCGGGACTCGATCAGCGGGGGTGGCGCTTCATCGAAGCCGATGCCCTCACCGAGCTGGTGGTGGTAGTTGTTGATCTGGCGAGCACGCTTGGCGGCAACGAGAACGAGCGCGTAGCGCGATCCGCCGACCTGATCGAGCAAATCATCGAGACGTGGGTAGATCATGGCCGCAGCATGGTACCTGCGAACACGAGCTCGCAGTCGACGAGTGCAGCGAGCGCGGTCGTTGCGCGCTCGAGGTCGTCGTTTCGCACCATGTACCGGAATTCGTGGGCACGCTCGAGCTGCTCGCGCGCGAGGGCGATCCTCTCCCCGATCTCGCCCGTGCTCTCCGTCGCACGCTCGCGCAGTCTGCGCTCGAGCTCGTCGACGTCGGCTGCGATGAAGATCGTGATGCTCCCGGGAACGTCTCTCTGGACCTTCAGCGCCCCCTCGAGCTCCAGCTCGAGGACGCACACCGCCTCGTTCTCGGCGATGCGTTCCATCTCGGAAGCGAGCGTGCCGTACCGGCGCCCGGAGACGTAGTCGACCCACTCGAGGAACTCGTCGGCGTCGACGCGACGCGTGAACTCCTCGTCGCTCAGGAACCAGTAGTCGTGCCCGTCGACCTCGCCCGGGCGTTGCGGACGAGTCGTCGCGGAGACCGCGACCTCGAGGCCGGCGACTCGGTCGAGCAGGCCCTTGATGAGCGTCCCCTTGCCAGCCCCGGACGGGCCCGTTACGACGAACACGGGCCTCGGAGGCAGCTGCGCCTACCCGCGGTGGTTGAAGAGCTCGACCAGCTCGGCCCGCTGGCGCTCGGAGAGGCCGCCGACCGTCTTCGACTGGCTGATCCGGCACAGGTTGAGCAGCCGTGCCGCCTTCACGCGCCCGAACTTCGGGACGGCCATGAGCATGTCGAAGACCTTTGCCGTCTCGACCCACTCGGGCGGGTCGAGCAGGATCGTCTCGATGCTCTCACGGCCTGCCTTGAGGTCTCGCTTCAGCTGTGCGCGCCGGACCCGGACGTCATTCGCTCGCTGGAGGGCTTCCATCCTCTGGTCGAGCGAGCGCGCGGGGGCCTGCGCGTGCGACTTCGTCGTGACCATGAGCCGGACGAGTCTACCAATGTTCCCCCCACGGTCAAGCAGAACTGTTTGGCCGGATTTGCAGGGTTTTTTGTGTTGCCGGAAAAGATTACACCATCGGCGAGGATACCGATCGGCGCCCGATCGGTAGCCGGTCGGTCACCGCAGCGGTCCCTTCGTGCTCGAGCTCCGAGCGGATCCGAGCGGGCGCCCACGGATCGGCGAAGAGCACTGTCCCGAGCGCGACGGCACTCGCGCCGGCCGACACGAAATCATTCGCGTGGTCGCCGGAGGCGATTCCCCCCATGCCCACGATCGGCAGGTCGACCGCCGCGGCACACACGTGAACGCAGGCGAGAGCAATGGGTCGGAGCCCGGGACCTGAATAGCCCCCGGCGCCCCGGGCGAGCTTCGGACGGCGCGTCGTCGGGTCGAGCGCGAGGCCGCGGATGGTGTTGACGAGCGACAGACCGTCGGCTCCCGCGTGAGCCACCGCGCGAGCAGACTCGGCCACGTCCCAGGTCGCGGGCGAGAGCTTCGCGTAGAGCGGTTTCGAGGTCACCCCGCGGGCCGCCGCCACGAGCTCTGCCGCGGTCTCGGGTGCCTCCTCGACGTTCGGGCACGAGAGATTCAGCTCGATCGTCTCGATCTCGGCCCGGTCATCGAGTTGCTCGCACACGGCTGTGTAGTCGGGCGCCGAGAAACCGCCCACGGAGACCCAGATCGGCACGCCCAGCGCGCTCAGGCGCGGCAGGTTCTCGGCGAGAAAGCGCTCGATTCCCGGGTTCTGCAGCCCGATCGAGTTCAACATCCCGCACTCGACCTCTGCGATGCGTGGTGGCGGGTTCCCCTCCCGGGGAAGCGGGGTGACCGTCTTCGTCACGAATGCGTCCAGGCTTTGCGCGATCTCCGGCGCGGTTAGCGCGTCGAGACAGCCGGATGCATTGAGGATCGGCGTCACGCCGCGTCCTTCAGGACGGGACCCTCGACGCAGAGACGCACGTAGTGCCCGTCGCGTTCGACGACGCATCCGTAGCACGCCCCGTACCCGCAGGCCATCGGCGCCTCCCACGCGAGCTGGGCGGACGGGACGAGCGCTCGAACCGCCTCGAGCATCGGTTCCGGGCCGCACGCGAGCACGTCGTGAGGCTCGTCGGGCAAGAGCTCCGTGACGAACCGCGGCTCGACGACGACTTCCGCACCCGGAAGGAGCGAAGCGGCGGCCTCGGCGTGGCGATCGCTGCGGAAACCGAGAATCGCAGGCGCATCGCCGCCCAGCGCATCGAGGACGTAGGGCATCGGCGCGATCCCGATCCCGCCGGCGACGAGCAGCGGCCGCGCCACGTCGAGGTCGAAGCCGTTCCCCAGCGGCCCGAACACGTGGATCGCGGACCCGGGCTCGAGAGCGCAGAGTGCCCGCGTGCCGGGCCCGATCGGCTCCATGAGGAACGAGAGCTCGTCGGCCGGCGCCTGGCAGAGGCTCATCGGGCGCGGCAGAACCCGCCCGGGCACCTCCAGCATGAAGAACTGCCCGGGGATGCCGGGCTCGAGCCCGCCGCGCTCGAGACGAAGGAGCGTGTATGCACCGACCGGCTCGCACCCGAGCACGCCGACGCGCTCGCGACGGGCGTTCACGCTTCGATCCCGATGCGCTCCTGCAACGAGAGCGCCGACTCCGCCCTCGCGTTGGCGATGGCGTGCACGGCTGCAGCGGCGCCGGAGATCGTCGTCACGCACGGCACACGCGCGACGAGAGCCGCTTCCCGGATCAGGTACCCGTCGGCGCGCGCACCGCTGCCCTGAGGCGTGTTGATGACGAGATCGCAGCGGCCGTTGCGGACGAGGTCGACGACCGTCTCCTCCTCGAGGTCGGCGTCTGCGACCTTCGCGATCTCGTCGATCGCGAGTCCGGCTGCGCGCAGCGTCCGGGCAGTACCCTCGGTCGCGACGAGGTCGAACCCGAGTCCTGCGAGCGCGGCCGCGACGGGCACCGCCGCGGGCTTGTCCTCGTCGCGCACGGAGAGAAACGCGGTTCCGGACGTCGGGAGCGGACGACCTGCTGCCCGCTCGGCCTTCGCCAGCGCCGTCGGCAGGTCGGCGGCGCTCGCCATGACCTCCCCCGTGGAGCGCATCTCGGGACCGAGGACGGGATCGGCGCCGGGGAACCGTGCGAACGGCAGCACCGCAGCCTTGACGCTGACCTGGGTCGGACGCGGGACGGGGAGGTCGAGCTCCGGCAGCGTCGCTCCGGCGGCGAGACGACACGCCGCGTCGACGAGGTTCACGCCGATCGCCTTGCTCGCGAACGGGACGGTTCGGGAGGCGCGCGGGTTGACCTCGAGCACGTACACGTTCGAATCGGCGATCGCGAGCTGCACGTTCAGGATCCCGACGACGCCGAGAGCCGGCCCGAGCCGCCGCACGACGTGCTCGACCTCGAGCGCTGCCGCGAGCGTGAGGGACGGCGCCGGGAGCACGCAGGCGGAGTCGCCGGAGTGGACACCCGCCTCCTCGACGTGCTGCATCACCGCGGCGATGTAGACGTCGGTCCCGTCGCAGAGCGCATCCACGTCGAGCTCGATCGCGTTCTCGACGAATCGATCCAGCAGCACTGTGCCCTGGACCGCCGCCATGGCAGCCTCGAGCTGGTCGGGGTCGTAGCAGATGCGCATCGCGCGGCCACCCAGCACATATGACGGGCGGACGAGGAGCGGGTAGCCGATCCCCTCGGCCGCAGCGAGGGCTTCGGCGACGTCCGAGGCGATCGCCCAGGGCGGGCAGCGCACTCCGAGCTCGTCGGCGAGCAGGCCGAAGCGCTCGCGGTCCTCGGCGAGGTCGATCGCCTCGTGCGGCGTACCGAGGATGCGATAGCCGGCCTCCTCGATGGCGCGTGCGAGCCGCAGCGGCGTCTGACCGCCGAACTGGGTCACGACGCCCACCGGTTGCTCGCGGTCGCAGACGGCGAGCACCTCTTCCGGCGACAGAGGCTCGAAGTAGAGGCGGTCGGACGTGTCGTAGTCGGTGGAGACCGTCTCGGGGTTGCAGTTGACCATCACGGCCTCGTAGCCGAGCGCGCGGAAGGTCTGAGCAGCGTGGACACAGCAGTAGTCGAACTCGATGCCCTGGCCGATCCGGTTCGGCCCGGAGCCGAGGATCACGACACGCGGCGCGTCGCCGGTCGGCGGCGCCTCGTCCTCCTCCCCCCACGTCGAGTACAGGTAGTTCGACGCGGCGTCGACCTCGCCGGCGCACGAGTCGACCCGCCGGAAAACCGGCCTGATGCCGAGCTCGTGACGCCGTCGGCGGACCTCCGTGCCGGTAAGGCCGAGCGCCTCTCCGAGCGTGTCGTCGCCCCACCCCGCTCTCTTCGCGGCGGCGATGTCGCCACTCCCGAGGATCTCGCGAGCGCGGGCGATTTCGGCCCGGAACCACGGATGCAGCCCAGCTGGCAGGTCGTTGTCCTCGAGGCTCGGCCACGGCGTCGGCGTGCCCCTCTCGAGCTCGCGTGAGCCGTGGGCCTTGAGGAGCGCCTCCGAGAACGTCCGGCCGATGCCCATCGCCTCGCCGACCGACTTCATCTGCGTGCCCAGCGTCTGGTCGGCGCCGGGGAACTTCTCGAACGCGAATCTCGGGAACTTGACGACGACGTAGTCGAGCGTCGGCTCGAAGCTCGCAGGCGTCGTCTTCGTGAGGTCGTTGGGGATCTCGTCGAGCGTGTAGCCCACCGCCAGCTTCGCCGCCACCTTCGCGATCGGATAGCCCGTCGCCTTCGACGCGAGCGCCGAGGAGCGCGATACGCGCGGGTTCATCTCGATTACCCGGAGCTCGCCCGTCGATCGGCTGCGCGCGAACTGGATGTTCGAGCCGCCTGTCTCGACGCCGACGGCGCGGATGATCGCCGCGGCCGCGTCGCGCAACTCCTGGTACGCCTCGTCCGACAGCGTCATCTGCGGCGCGACCGTGACCGAGTCGCCCGTGTGCACGCCCATCGGATCGAGGTTCTCGATCGAGCAGACGATCACCACGTTGTCCGCCCTGTCGCGCATGACCTCGAGTTCGAACTCGTCCCAGCCGCGCACGGACTCCTCGACGAGCACCTGTCCGATCGGCGACTCCCAGAGGCCTCGCTCGACGTGGAACTCCAGCATCGTGCGATCGTCGGCGAAGCCCCCGCCGTGACCTCCGAGGGTGAACGCCGGCCGGACGACGACCGGGAGCGGGATGCCGTCGAGCTGGCCGAGCGACGTGACGATCCTCGATGCAGGCACGAGCAGGCCGCACGAGCGCACGGCGTCGCGGAAGAGCTCCCGATCCTCGGCGCGCCGGATGACGTCCACCTGCGCGCCGAGGAGCTCGACACCGAACTCGTCGAGCACGCCCGCGTCCGACAGCGCGATCGCGAGGTTGAGGGCGGTCTGGCCGCCGAGGGTCGGCAGCAGCGCGTCGGGTCGCTCGCGCTCGAGCACGGAGGCGACGCCTTCGAGGTCGAGCGGCTCGATGTATGTGCGGTCCGCGAACCCGGGGTCGGTCATGATCGTCGCCGGGTTGGAGTTGACCACGATCGTGCGGAACCCCTCCTCGCGCAGCACCTTGAGCGCCTGACAGCCCGCGTAGTCGAACTCGCACGCCTGGCCGATGACGATCGGGCCGGAGCCGATGACGCAGATCGACTCGATGTCGGTGCGGCGCGGCACTAGCGGGGAAGCTCCTCGACGAAGCCCTGCAGGATCGGCCATGCGTCGTGCGGTCCCGGCCCTGCTTCGGGATGGAACTGAACCGAGCGCGCACGGAGGTCGGGAAAGTCGAAGCCCTCGACGGTCCCGTCGTAGAGGGAGACGTACGTCGCCTCGGCGCCCTCGGACGGCTCGACGGCGAAACCGTGGTTCTGGCTCGTCACGAGGACGCGCCCGGTGCGGCGCTCGAGCACGGGGTGGTTCGCGCCGCGGTGGCCGAACGGGAGCTTGTACGTGCGATGCCCCGTCGCGAGGCCGAGGAGCTGATGGCCGAGGCAGATGCCGAGCACCGGCGTGCGGCCGAGGAGCTCGCCCACGATGGTCGTCTCCTCCTGGAGCGGTTCCGGATCGCCGGGGCCGTTCGAGAGGACGACCCCGTCGAAGCGCGCGAGTTCGTCCGCAGGCGTCGTGTGCGGGCACACCGTGACGGCGGCTCCCGCATCGGCGAGCCGCCGCATGATCGAGCGCTTTGCTCCGTAGTCGACCACGGCGACGTGAGGGCCGCCTCCCTCGGCGAAGACGTACGGCTCGGGGGACGACACCTGTGCGACGAGCGCCTGACCCTCCATCAACGGCTGCGCGCGTACCTGTGCGAGGGCATCGTCGACGGGGACAGCGGACTCGTCCGACACGGCGGCGGCTCGCATCGCACCGGAATCGCGCAGCCGAAGGACGAGTGAGCGCGTGTCGATCCCGTCCAGCCCGACGAGATCGTGGCTCCGAAGCCACGCGGCCCACTCGTCGCCCCCGAGCGAGCGCATGAGCACAGCGCGCGCGTGCGGTGTTCGCGACTCGCCGCGGGCGTCGGCGACGCCGTAGTTCCCCACCATGGCAGTCGTGAAGCAGATGAGCTGCTCGGCGTAGCTCGGGTCGGTGACGGTCTCCTGGTAGCCGGTCATGCCCGTCGTGAAGACCGCCTCGCCGAACGCGATCCCGTCGGCCGCGACCGAGCGGCCCCGGAAGACCATGCCGTCCTCGAGGACCAGATAGCCGCCGCTCACGCCTCGTACACCAGACGTCCGTCCGCGACGGTCTGGACGATGCGGCCCCGAAGCGTCTCGCCGAGCAGCCACGAATTCGCGGACAGCGACCGGAACGAGTCCTCGGCCACGGTCCACTCGGCGTCGAGGTCGAGCGAGACGAGATTGGCCCGAGCCCCTATCTCGATCCGCGGCTCGTCGAGGACGAAGGCGCGGGCCGGGCCTGCCGACATCCGCTCGAGCACCGTTTCCAACGATATGACGCCGGGGATCACGAGATGCGTGTGCAGCGCCGCGAACGCCGTCTCGAGGCCGGTGACGCCGAACGGCGCATCCTCGAACGGGACGTCCTTCTCGTGCCTCGCGTGTGGTGCGTGATCGGTGGCGACACACGTGATCGCCCCACGCCGAAGCGCGTCGCGAAGCGCCTCGCGATCGTCGGCGGAGCGCAGGGGCGGATTCATCTTCGTGTTCGGGTCGAGCGAGCGCACCGCCTCGTCGGTCAGGACGAGATGATGTGGCGTCACCTCGCCCGTCGCGTGCGCACCGTTCGCGAGGGCGGCATCGAGCGCGGCGACCGACTCACGGGCCGACAGGTGCATGAGGTGGATCGGCCTGTCCTCCGCCGCCGAGAGCGAGAGGTCGCGCTCGACCATGACACTTTCGGCCGCCGAGGGATACGGACCGATACCGAGCTCCGCGGACACGACGCCCTCGTGGGCGTGGCCGCCGCGCGAGAGCGACGGCTCTTCGCAGTGGAGGGCGAGGCGGAGCGTCGTGAGCCCGCTGTACTGCAGCGCGCGTCGCATGAGCCCTGCAGAGACGACGGGTCGACCGTCGTCGGTGAACGCCGCCGCTCCGCCGGCGGCCAGCTCGGCCATCTCGGTGAGCTCCTCCCCGTTCTGCCCCTTGCTGATCGCGGCCATGAAGCCCGTAGGTACGACCGCCTCCTCCCGAGCCCGCTCGACGAGCGCGCCGAGCACTGACGTCGAGTCGACGACGGGATCCGTGTTCGGCATTGCGAGAATCGCGCAGTAGCCACCCGTTGCGGCCGCCTCGGTGCCGGAGCGAATCGTCTCCTCGTCCTCGCGGCCCGGGGTACGCAGGTGCACATGTGGGTCGACGAACGCGGGGGCGATCACGACGCGGCCCGCGTCCGCGGGTTCGATCGCCACGACCACTCCGTCCTCGACCCGTATGCGCAGCGATTCGTCGATGCCCTGTGTCGGCGACACGACGCGTCCCTCGAGTGTCAGCGAGTCCGAGCGCCCGTTTCGCGCGACGAGCATCAGGCCACCTCTGCGCGCTCGCGCGCCTCGACCGGCGCGACCGTGAGTACGTCGTAGAGAACCGCCATGCGAACCACGAGCCCGGCACGGACCTGGTCGGTCACGAGAGCCTGCTCGGAGTCGGCCACGCGAGGATCGATCTCGATGCCGCGATTCATCGGCCCGGGATGCATGACGACCTGCCCGGCCCGCACGCGCGCGGGCGTGATCCCGTAGAGCGCCGTGTACTCGCGGAGCGACGGAACGAATGCCTCCCCCATCCGCTCACGCTGCATGCGGAGGACGTAGACGACGTCCGCGTCCCCGATGGCCGAGATGCGATGCGAGATCTCGCACCCAAGCCCCCCGATTCCGCGCGGTACGAGGGTTGGTGGCCCGACGAGGACCGTTTCCCCGCCGACGAGCGTGAGCGCCTGCACGAGCGAGCGCGCGACACGGGAGTGAAGGACGTCCCCGACGATCGCGACCCTGACTCCGTCGAGGCGGCCGAGCGCCTCCCTGATCGCGTACAGGTCGAGGAGCGCCTGCGTCGGGTGCTGGTGCTTGCCGTCGCCCGCGTTCACGACGTGCGCGTCGGTCAGCCGCGCGACGAGCTGCGGGGCGCCGATGGACGGATGCCGCATGACGATGACGTCGGGGTCGTACGCCGCCAGCGTCAGCGCCGTGTCCTTGAGCGACTCGCCCTTGTCGACGGAGGAGCCCGCCGACCGGATGGACATCGTGTCCGCCGACAGCCGTTTCGCGGCGAGCTCGAAGCTCGCCAGCGTGCGCGTCGACGACTCGTAGAAGAGATTCACGACCGTGCGACCCCGAAGCGTCGGCAGCTTCTTCACCTCCCGGTCGATCGACGCGGCGAGCGACGACGCCGTATCGAGCACGCGCTCCACGTCGTCGCGGGTCAGATCGGCCACGGAGAGCAGATGCCGGCGCGGAGCGGTCGTCGCGCGGGGATCAGACATCGTCGGCGTCCTCCGGCTCGCCGATGAGGAAGACGCCGTCGCGCTCGTCGATCTCCACGAGCTCGACCTGAATCCGCTCGTCGCGGCCGGTCGGCAGATTCTTGCCGACGTAGTCGGGACGGATGGGCAGCTCGCGATGGCCACGGTCGACGAGCACCGCGAGCTGAACGCGTGCGGGTCGTCCGAACTCGAGGAGCGCGTCGATCGCCGCACGGATGGTCCTGCCCGTGTACAGCACGTCGTCGACGAGGATCACGATCATCCCCTCGATCGGGAACGAGATGCTCGTCGAGCGGACGACCGGCTGACGACCGGGGACGCGTCCGCCGTCCCGGACGTGCACGTCGTCGCGGTGGAACGTGATGTCGAGAGCGCCGACCGGGAGCACATGCCCGCTCCGCTCCTGGACGAGGCGCCGAAGGCGCGACGCCAGTGGCGCGCCGCGCGACTGAATCCCGACGAGCGCGACGTTTTCGAGCTCGTCGGTGCGCTCGATGACCTCGTGCGCGATCCGTGACAGGGCCTTCGCGATCGCCTCGCCGTCGAGGAGGAGCCTCGCGGTGGCGTCGGCGGGGACGTGCGTCGTCAAAGCGACTCCTTTCCGGCCTCGCTGGACCGGGTTAAAGGATTGGCTCGGCGAGTGTACCCGGCGCGTCCGCGGGTGTCCGCTCGGACCGCGCACCCGAGCGCACGAGCTCGGGCTCACCCCGCTCCGGAAACGGAACCGTGACGACGTCGAAGTCCCGCGGTACGACAGTCGCCGGGAAGAGTTGCGTCGCCTCCTCGACCACCTGGTGTGCGAAGTACCGGGTCGAGACGTGGATGAGCGCGAGCAGCTTGACCCCAGCCTCCTGTGCGACGAGCGCGGCCCCGCCCGCCGTCGAGTGCGAGGTCTCCTTCGCGCGCTCGCTCTCGTCCGCCAGGAACGTCGCCTCGTGGACGAGAAGATCGGCGCCGGTCGCCGCCTCGATCACGGATGCCGTCGGCGCGGTGTCCCCCGAGAGCACGAGCTTGCGCCCGCCCCGTGGAGAGCCGAGCACGTCGACGGGGCTCACAACCCGGCCGTCGTCGAGCGTCACGCTTTCACCGCGCTGCAACACGCCTCGCTCGCGCCCGGGCGGCACACCGAGCCTGTCCGCCACGTCCACGTCGAAGCGACCCGGCCGGTCCGACTCGACGAGGGCGTAGCCGATCGCGGAGACGCCGTGGTCGACCGCGAACGCTTCGATCCGGTAGCCGTCGCGCTCGAGCCGGTTGCCCGGTGAGAGCTCGACGGTGTTCACGGGATACGTGAGGCGTCCGAATACACGGCGGAGCGTCCCCATGAGGTCTCCGAGCCCCCGCGGCCCGTAGATCGCGAGCGGGACGTCGCGACCGCGCAGCGCGAACGTCTTGAGCATGCCCGGCAGGCCGAGGTAGTGGTCCGCGTGGTAGTGGGTGAGGAAGATCTCCTCGAGGTCGACGAGGCCGACGTCGCTGCGCAGGAGCTGGCGCTGCGTCCCCTCCGAGCAGTCGAAGAGGAGCCGCTCGCCGCCACGCCGCACGAGCGTCGCCGGGAGCGCGCGCCGGGCAGTGGGCATCGATCCCGACGTCCCGAGGAAGACGACGTCGAGGTCCACGAGGATCGAGTCTACGCCGTGGCGCTCAAAGTCGACCTTGTGCGCGCCGATACAGGTCGAATGCGGCGACTCCGGGTTTTCCGGCCGTCCGGCATCGGGCGTCCCTTGACGCTCCTCCGAACGTTCCTGATCGCCTCGGCGATCATTCTCGCCCTCGGTGCGATCGTGCTGTCCTCGCGGCTGTCGAGCCACCTCCGCGCTGCCGCACTCGCGGACAATGCGCGCGACACGGCTGCCTACGCCGACGCCGTGATCGCGCCTGCGGTCGTGCGCGGGAACAGCGTCGTCGTAGCCCCGTCGACGCGGCGTCGGCTCGCCCGCAGGATTCACCTCCCGGACGACGTCCGCGGGTTGAACGTCTACGCGCGGAACGGGCAGCTCGTCTTCTCGACGACGCGCCCAGAGCGAGTCGGGCGCCGACGCGCGAGCCCGGATCTCAAGGCGGTGCTGAAGACGGACGAGCCGACCGCCGATCTCGTCGATCCCATGGGGCCTGCTTCGGAGATCGTCCGCGTCTGGACGCCCCTGCACAGTGCCGGCGGGGTTCCGGTGGGTGCAACGGAGGTCGCGCTCGACGGCGCCGTCGTCACCGACACGATCGCCGACGCGAGATGGACCATCTGGTACGCGGTCGGGATCGTCTTCGGGCTCCTCTGGCTCGCG